>Ga0315901_10003752_pt1 | contig 19451 bp, 21 predicted proteins | sample LakEriMetagenome_10_FD_203761 | JGI IMG/M metagenome (GOLD analysis project Ga0315901, IMG submission 203761) | Freshwater fungal communities from buoy surface, Lake Erie, Ohio, United States - Buoy 2 MA116 | ecosystem: Environmental > Aquatic > Freshwater > Lake | place: USA: Lake Erie, Ohio... | reverse complement strand
CCCTTGTGGGGGATGCCGCGCGGCAGCACCACATCGAAGGCGCTGATGCGGTCGCTGGCCACCAGGATGATGCGGCCGTCGCTGAGGGTGTACACATCGCGCACCTTGCCGCGGTACACGTTGGTGATGAGGGGGTGCGAGAGTTCGGCACGCATGAGCGTACCGGGCAATGTGGTGGTCATTGGGGTCGGTCCTTCTTGTCGTTCCTCTGCTCCAGTTCCTTGAACGCGCCGAGCACGCGGGTCACCAGTTCGTGGCGGATCACATCCTTCTCATCGAGCTCGATGACGCTGATGCCTTCGATGTTGCGCAGCATGTGCACGGCGGGCATGAGGCCACTGGGCTGGCGGTCGGGCAGGTCCACCTGGGTGACATCGCCGGTGATGACGAACTTGGCATTGCGGCCCATGCGGGTGAGGAACATCTTGAGCTGGGGCAGCGTGGCGTTCTGTGCCTCGTCGAGGATCACGAAGGCGTGGTCGAGCGTGCGGCCGCGCATGAAGGCGAGCGGTGCGATCTGGATGATGCCCTCATCGAGGTGATCGGCCAGGCGCGTGGCGGGGATCATTTCCTTGAGCGCATCGTAGAGCGGCTGCAGGTAGGGGTCGAGCTTTTCGCGCAGGTCGCCGGGCAGGAAGCCGAGGTTCTCCCCCGCTTCCACGGCCGGCCGCGTGAGGATGATGCGGCGCACCTTGCGCTCCTTGAGCGCTTTTACGGCCAGGGCCACGGCGGTGTACGTCTTGCCGGTGCCGGCGGGGCCGATGGCGAAGACCATGTCGCTGCCCTCCACGGCCTTCACGAGCTTCTGCTGGTTGAGGGTGCGTGCTTTTACGCGCAGGCCGGCATTGCCGTACACGAGCACATCGGCATCCTCGCCGCCGGGGGCCTCACCGCGTTCGCCGGTGCCCATGATATCGTCGAGCACCTTGCGGGGCAGGTCGTTGTAGCGGGCCACGTGGGCCACCAGTTCGTTGAAGCGCTCCTCGAACAGGGCGATGTCGGCCTCGGCGCCGGACACCTTGAGGGTATCGCCCCGGGCGATGAGGTTGAGCTTGGGGAACAGCGGCCTGATGAGGCGCAGGTTGGCATCGTTGGCGCCCAGCACGGCCACGGGATCAACGCCGGAAATGGTGAACAGCTTCTCGCTCAATGGAAACTTGCGGTTGTTGAAACATTTTTCCGGAACGCGCTAAAGGCCCGGAATAGTTTTGAGCGCCGAAGGTAGCCCACGCCCGCGCTCCATCCGTTGACCATGGCCATCATCACGCTCACCACCGACATGGGCCTGAAGGACCACTATGTGGCCGCGGTGAAGGGCGCGATCCTGACGCAGCAGCCCGGCGTGCTGATCGTGGACATCACGCACCAGATCAAGCCCTTTGACAACTTCGGCGCGGCCTTCACGCTGGGCAATGTGTGGGCCGAGTTCCCCAAGGGCACCATCCACATCATTGGCGTGAACCCCGAGGCCGACGCCAAGGTGCCGCACCTGGTGGTGGTGCACGAGGGCCACTACTTCATTGGTGCGGACACGGGCATCTTCTCGCTGCTGTTCGACAAGAAACCGTTGGAGGCCTTTGAGCTCACGTTGAAGCTGGACGCCGACCACCGGTCGTTCCCGGTGAAGAACGTGTTCGTGAAAGTGGCGTGCCACCTGGCGCGGGGCGGCACCCCCGACGTGATCGGCCGGCGTGTGGGCGGGATCCGGGGCATGATCGGGTTCCAGCCGGCCACCGACCCATCGAGCATACGCGGCAAGGTGGTGCATGTGGACGGTTACGGCAACCTCGTGACCAACATCACCCGCAAGCTCTTCACCGACATCGGCAGGGGGCGCTCCTTCGAGATCTCCTTCGCCTCCAAAGAGGACGCGATCGATCGCCTGCACGGCACCTACACCGATGTGCCCGATGGCGAGAAGGTGGCCTTCATGGGCAGCACCGGCCTGTTGGAGATCGCGGTGAACAAGGGCGCCGAGGGGCATGGTGGCGGAGCGGCGCGGCTGTTCGGAGCGCGCGAAGGATCGCCGGTGCGGGTGGAGTTCGCGGAACGCAGGTGAGCACCGCCGACCATTCAACGGCCTGCAAGGCCAGCAGCACAGCAACCATGATCGTACGCATCGTTAAAATGACCTTCAGGCCCGAGGAAGTGGCCCGGTTCCAGGAACTGTTCGAGGGCTGGAAACCGCGCATCCGCAGTTCTCCCGGCTGCCGGCACCTGGAACTGCTGCACGATGTGAACGACCCGCGGATCTTCTTCACCTACAGCCATTGGGACCACGCGGACGACCTGGAGCGCTACCGGGTGAGCGCCGTGTTCGCTGATGTGTGGCCGGTGGTAAAGGCCCTGTTCGCCGCTCCGGCCGAGGCTTGGAGCGTGGACCGCGAGCACTTGGTGTAGGGCGCAACGAACCCACTGAACCTCACGACCATTGGTCCCCGAGGACGCTTGGCGCGTTCTGGCACGATACTTTCCGTGGAGGCGCCCGCGTTGGCGCTCAATGCCCGATCGCCCGATATTCGTACCATGATGATGCGTCCGCTCGCTGTATTGACCGCCCTCGTCCCCAACCTGATGCTGGCCCAGCCCGCACCCACGAACAAGGCGCAAACGCACCTGGACAAGGCGCGTACGGCCTACAAGGCCGATGAACTGGCGATCGCCCTGGTGTATGCCGACTCGGCCATTGCCGCGGACCAGACGGTGCCCGGCGGATACAAGTTGCGCGGCGACATCAAGCAGCGCCAGAAGAACCTGCACGGCGCGCTGGCGGACTACACCAAGGCCGAGAAATACACGCCGGACGATGCGCGGTTGTACGTGAGCCGGTCGGCGGTGTACATCAGTGAAGGCCGCGTGAAAGAGGCCATCGGCGATGCCGACAAGGCCTTGAAGCTGGACCCCAAGGACTCAGATGCCTGGTACAACCGGGCCTGTGCCAATTACGTGGGCCGCAACAACGACGCTGCGCTTCGCGAACTGGACAAGGCCTTGGAACTGGCCCCCACGCACGCCAACGCCCTGTTCCTTCGCGGCGTGGTGAAAGGCGAACTGTACAAGGAAAGCGCCGGGCTGGCCGACATTGAGGCCGCCCTGGCCCTGGACCCCAAGCTGGCCGGTGCGGCCATGAGCGCCGGCGTGCTCCTGTTCGAGACCAAGCGCTATGCCGAGGCCATTGAACGGTTCAACGAAGTGATCGCCGAGGGCGGCAGCGACCTGAAAGAAGCCCACTACTACCGCGCCGACTGCTATTACCAACTGGCCGACAAGGACAAGGCCTGCACGGATTGGCGCCGGGCCGGCGAGCTGGGCGACAAGGATGCGCAGTTCATTGTGCGCAACTACTGCAGTACCGATGCGGACAAGATCCCGAAGAAGCCGGTGCGTGAGCGGAAGACGGTGATCGAGTTCTAGGAGTGGCGAGTGGCGAGTGGCGAGTGGGCGAGTGGCGAGTGAGCGAGCCTATTTCATGGAAGATGGGGGCCTGATCGAGGAACGGCAGGGTGCGGCCGGGAACGCCGGATTATCTTGGCGCCCTTTCCGGCATGACGGCACTGATCCTCAAAGAGCTCCGGGGCTTTCTCGGCTCCCTTATCGGCCACATTGTCATTGTGGTGTTCCTGTTGCTCACGGGCCTGTTCCTGTGGGTGTTCCCGGACAATCTGCTGGACAAGGGCTACGCCGACCTGGCGCCCCTGTTCTTCATCGCCCCGTGGGTGTTCCTGTTCCTGGTGCCGGCGGTGGCCATGCGCAGTTTCAGCGAAGAGCGGCGTACGGGCACCATTGAGTTCCTGCTCACCAAACCCTTGACCGAGCTGCAGGTGGTACTGGCCAAGTACATCGCGGCGGTGCTGCTGGTGCTGCTGGCCCTGCTGCCCACGCTGGTGTACTGGTGGTCGTTGAGCGAACTGGCCCTGCCCAAGGGCAACCTGGACACCGGTGGGATCATCGGCTCGTACATCGGCCTGTTCTTTTTGGCGGCGTGCTTCACGGCCATCGGCATCTTCGCCTCGGCGCTCACCGACAGCCAGATCGTGGCCTTCCTGATCGCGGTGTTCGGCTGTTTCTTCCTCTACCTCGGTTTCGACCTGGTGGCCGACTTCCAGGCCTTCGGGTCGTTGGAAGGGCCGATCAAGTCGATCGGGATCCACGACCACTACCTCAGCATGAGCCGGGGCGTGCTCGACCTGAGGGACGCCCTGTACTTCCTGGGCGTGATCGTGATCTTCCTGTTGCTCACGCGCACAGCGCTCCAAAGCCGGACGTGGTGATGAGAGGTCCAATGATCCAACGGAACTGGCCTGCTCTCCTGTTTGGCACATTGACGGTGATGGCGGTCATCGGAGCCGTCATCGCGACCCGGGCCACCCCGGACAGCGCCCTGGACATCGGGATCCATGACACGTACTACATAGTGCCTACTTGGCTCGTCCCAGTACCCTTGATCGTGATCTCTGCCTTGATCACGCTCTTCTATTCATTGTTCCATCAACTGACCAAAGGAAAGCTCGAGGAGTGGATGGGTATTGTCCATTTTGGCTGTACCGTGGTCGGCACGATCGCGATCATACTGCCCACCTTACAGATGTATGATCGGTACAATGCGGCCCCACGGCGGTACTACAGCAATACCGAGATCTCCTTCTCCGATAGCGTCATCGATTTGGTGATGATACTTGACATTGCATTGGTCGTCCTAATGGTCGGGCAAGTGGTGTTCATCGCGAACATCATTCGGGCATTGGTGATCAACCTACAGCGCACGGCATGAAAAAGTTGCGCAGTAAACGATTGGCCGACCTTACCGAACTGTCCATCGCAGTGGGTATCGTGCTGCTGGTGCTCTTCATCGGCAGCTTCTTCCGCCTGCGCGCCGACCTGACCAGCGAAAAGCGGTACACCCTGACACCGGCCACCGAAGCACTGGCCACGGAACTGGAGGACATCGTGTACGTGAAGGTGTACCTGACCGGCGAACTGCCGGCCGACCTGCAACGCCTTTCGCAGGCCACGCGCGATCTGCTGGACGAACTGCGCGTGCATGCCGGCGATAACATCCAGTACAGCTTCGTGGACCCCAGTGAGAGCACCGATGCGAAGACCCGCAACGAGTTCTACGACCAGTTGCAGAAGGCCGGGCTCACCTATAGCAGCATCCGCGTGCGCGAAAAGGCCGGCTACAGCGAAGTGATCGTATTCCCCGGCGCGCTGGTGAGCTACCGCGACCGCACCGTGCCCGTGCAATTGCTGAAGACCCAGTTGCGCACGCCCGACGCGGACATCGTGAACCGCTCCATCAACAACCTGGAGTACGAACTGGCGAGCGCCATCCGCCAGGCCACCTCCACGCGCAGGCCGCGGATCGCTTTGTTGGCCGGACATGGCGAGGCCGGAGGCATGGCCGTGATGGACATGACCGCCGCGTGGAAAGAGCTGTATGACGTTGAGGAGGTGCGGATCGAGGAGCGCCTGGACGCGCTGAGCCGCAAGGTGGAAGGCATGAGCTACCGGGTGAACGACTTCGATGCACTGGTGGTGGCCAAGCCCGACAGCCTGTTCACTGGACGCGACCGCTACGTGATCGACCAGTTCGTGATGAACGGCGGCAAGGTGCTGTGGCTGGTGGATGCCATGAACGCCAACCTGGACAGCCTGCGCAAGAACCAGTTCTCCATGGCCACGCCGCTCGACCTGGGCATCGATGAACTGCTGTTCGCCTACGGGGTGCGCATCAACAAGGACCTGGTGCTGGACCAGAGCTGTGCACCGATCGAGATCTACACGCAGCCCTACGGCAACCAGCGCAAACTGGAACGCTTCCCGTGGTACTTCGAGCCGGTGCTGATCCCCCAGGCCCAGCACCCCATCGTCAGCAACATCGACCCGGTACACCTGCGCTTCGCCAGCACGCTGGACACCATTGGTACGGACAGCGTGAAGAAGACCATCCTGCTCACCACCTCACCGCGATCCTATGCCCAGCGCAACCCGGTGCGCGTGAGCCTGAACATCGTGGAGATGGACATGGGCTTCGAGAAGCGCAGCACACCGCACATGCCCGTGGCCGTGCTGCTGGAAGGCCCCTTCACGAGTGCCTACAAGGACCGCCTGCCGCCCAACTTCACGCAGGACCCCACGGTGGGCTACCGCGAACAGGGCAAGCGCACCGCACAATTGGTGATCAGCGATGGTGATGTGATCGTGAACCGCGTGGACCCCGCCAAGGGCATGTACTACATGCTGGGCTTCGACCGCTATGCCAACGCCAAGATCTATGGCAACCGCGAACTGCTGATGAACGCGATGAACTACCTGCTGGACGACCAGAGCCTCATCAGCATCCGTTCAAGGACCATCACCCTTCGCCAACTGGATGCCGGCCGCATTGTGGAGGACCGTCTGCACTGGCAATTGGTGAACACGGTGGTGCCAGTGGCCTTGAGCATCCTGATCGGCATCCTGTTCAACCTGATGCGCCGCCGCCGCGCGAACGCCCCGAAGGCCAACTGACCCATGAACCGTCGCATCCTTCTGCTGATCATACTCCTGGCCCTGGGCCTCGCTGCGTTCTGGCTATACCGCACCAACCGGCCCACCACGCTGGCCAAGCCCTTGAGCGACTTCGCCGTGGAGGACACCGCCGCGATCGACCGCATCTTCATTGCCGACAAGCAGGGCCGGAGCGTCGATCTGCGCCGCACCCCGCAGGGCTGGACCGTGAACGGAGCGTTCGTGGCGCGCCAGCACGAAGTGGGCGTGCTGCTGCGCACCTTCAATCGGGTGGAGGTGAAAAGCCCGGTGCCCAAGAGCGCCGAGGCCATGGTGCTGAAGGTGATGGGTTCGGCGGCCCGCAAAGTGGAAGTGTACCAAGGGGGAGAACGACCGATGAAGACGTGGATCGTGGGCCATGGCACCAAGGACCACTTCGGTACATACGCCATCCTGGAGAACGAGGACGGACGCAGCAGTGTGCCCTTCATCCTGGGCATGACCGGCTTCACCGGGATATTGAGCACCCGATTCCACACTGAACTGGACCTCTGGCGCGACAACCCCGTGTACCGCTACAAGGACCTTTATGAGCTGGCCGCCATTGAGGTGGAGCAACCCGAACGCCGCGCGAACCGGTACCGGATCGAACAGGCGGAGAACGGCCGCGTGCGGTTGCTGGACGGCGCGGGCCGCGGGCTGCCCATGGACACCGTGTTCGTGAAAGGGGCCCTTCTCCCCTTCCAGGAGGTCAATTACGAGTACATCGACCGGAGCCTGAGACCTGCCTCCCGCGACTCGTTGCTGGCCACCCCGCCGAACTACATTGTGCGCACAACGGACCGCAACGGAAAGACCGCCACGGCCAAGTACTGGCACATGCCCTACGTGGGTGAAGAGCCGGAGTTCGGGATGCCCAAGCTGTTGCACGACAAGCTGCGCATGCGGGCCCTGATCCAGGACACCCTGCTGGTGGTGGTGCAGCGGCAATACACCGACCGGATCCTGCAGCCCGTGGAAGCCTTGATGCCGTAGGGCGTCGCGGGGTTGTGCACAGCTGTGGAAAAAGGAGGCTCCGTGTTGAAAACTAGGGCCGATGGCCCGGGGGTGCCCGGCTAACTTCGCGGCTTCATAAACCTAGTAGACACCGATGAAATTCATCGTATCCAGTACCGCCCTCCTGAAGCAACTGCAACTGCTCCAAGGCGTGCTCGCCAGCAGCAATACCCTTCCCATCCTGGACAACTTCCTGTTCGAGATCGACGGCAAGCAGCTCACTGTGACCGCCAGCGACCTGGAGACCACCATCACCGCCACCATGGCCGTGGAGGCCAAGGACAAGGGCAGCGTGGCCATTCCGGCACGCATCCTGTTGGACACCTTGAAGGCCTTTTCCGAGCAGCCGCTCACCTTCACCATTGATGGCAAGCACCACGGCGTGGAGATCAGCAGCGAGCAGGGCAAGTACAAGATGACCGGATTCAACGGGGCCGAGTTCCCGAAGAGCCCCGTGCTGGAGGGCGCCACCGCGTTCACCCTGCCTGCGGGAACGCTGGCCATGGCCATCAACAAGACCATTTTCGCCACGGGCAACGATGATCTGCGCCCGGTGATGAGCGGCATTTTCTTCGAACTGACCGAAGAGGATGTGCGCTTCGTGGCCACGGATGCGCACAAGCTGGTCCGCTACAAGCGCACCGACGTGCAGGCCCCCAAGGCGGCCTCGTTCATTGTGCCCAAGAAGCCGCTGAACCTGCTGAAGAACACCCTGGGCGCCTCCAACACGGAAGTGACGGTGGAGTTCAACGAGAACAACGCGGCCTTCCGCTTCGACAACACGGTACTGGTATGCCGCCTGATCGATGGCAAATACCCGAACTACGAGGCGGTGATCCCGAAGACCAACCCGAACAAGCTCACAATCGACCGGGCCACCTTCCTGAGCTCCATCCGCCGCGTGTCCATCTTCTCGAACAAGACCACGCACCAGGTGCGCCTGCACATCAACGGCAGCCAGCTCACCATCAGCGCCGAGGACCTGGATTTCGCGAACGAGGCCAACGAGAAGCTGACCTGCTCCTACGAAGGCGAGGAGATCACCATCGGCTTCAACTCGCGCTTCCTGATGGACATGCTGAACAACCTGGGCACCGAGCATGTGATGCTGGAGATGAGCGCACCGAACCGCGCCGGCATCCTGTTGCCTGGTGAAGCGGGTGAGGTCGGTGAGGACATCCTGATGCTGGTGATGCCCGTGATGTTGAACAATTGATCCGGCACGCGATCGGTAACGGTCCCTTCGGAAACCATCGAAACGCCATGAAGAACATCGCACTGGCCCTTACGCTCCTGGTCACCTTGAGCGCCAACAAATGCAAGAACGCTCCGGCTGAAATGACCTCCTTGCTCGACAAGAAGTGGATATTCCAGTCCATTGCCGGTGAGGCCTTGAAAATGCCCGCAGGGGCCGAGCTTCCCTGGCTGCAACTGGCCGGCGACCAACTGCAAGGCTTCGGTGGTTGCAACCAACTGATGGGTGGCTACAAGATGGACGGCACGGCCTTGAGCTTTTCGGACATCGGAAGCACCAAGAAATACTGCGAGGGTGTTCAGCCCACGGAGAACGCCATCACCGGACTGCTGAGGCAGGTGGACGGCTACAAGATGGAAGGCGGGTTGCTGAAACTGCTGGGCGCCGGCAAGGAACTGGCCGCGCTGAAAGGCCAGTAGATCAGTTCAGGTCGTCCCACGTTGTCGTGACCGCCCCGTCCCTGTGATGGGGCGTTCGCTTTTGCAGGTCGCGCTCCCAGGCCATGCGCGCCTCGTCCACCTCGTCTCCGGGGTCGGTGCCGGCCAAGGGAACGGGGTCCTCCTCCTCGGGATCATCAAGCACGATCACCGGGTCTTGGACCGCGGGCGGCACCTGCCGATGTACGAAAGCGAGCACAATACCGACCAGTGCGCCGAAGAGATGGCTCTCCCAACTGATGCGCGGAACGATCGGGAAGACGCCCCAGATCATGCTGCCGTACATGAACACCACCAGAAGCGAGAGGGCCATGAGCGTACGTTGGCGACGGATAACACCCGAGGTGAACAGGAAGGCCGCCATCGTGTACACGACGCCACTAGCACCGATGTGCCGATCGGGACGGGCCACCAGCCACACCAGTACACCGGTGATCAGCCAGCCGAAGGCCACCACCTTGCCTGCGATGCGCGGATAGAAATAGAACAAGGCCCAACCGAGCAGAAAGCCAGAGAAGGCATTGTTGAGGAGGTGCTCCATGTCGCCGTGCAACAGGGGCGCGGTGAGGATGCCCACCAGGCCTTGGATGGAGCGCGGCAGCAGGCCATAGCGAGCGAGGTCCAGGTCGAACGAGGTGTTCAGCACATGCACGGCCGCGATCAGCAGCACGATCAACGCGGGTGGTATTGCGGTGATCAGCATGCGTGATGGGCGGCGCTCGTGATGGACCGGAATGTGTACCTGATGCATGGTGAGACCTTTTCAAAGATCGGGCCTACGGTCCGGCACGGCCATTGTGACAGGCACAAGGCTATCCGTTACTTTGTCACATCATGCTTTACAAGGTCCTCACCACTGTCCTGCTCATTGTTGTTGCCATGGCCGGTTGTTCTGCCGGAAAGACGGACGGTGCGCCAGCGGATGCACTATCCGGCATACAGGAAGTGGCGCCCGCCAGTGAACTGGCCCTGCTGATGCGCACCATGGCCGTCCATGCCGACAGCGTGAAAGCCGCGGTGAACCGGGGTGACAAGAAGCTGCCACCCTACCCCAAGGAGATCGAAAAGCTGTTCACGGCCAAGCCCACGGACGGCATGCACATCGACCCCATCACCTTCCCCACCTTCGGCAAGGACTACCAGGCCAAGGTGAACGCGCTGTACAAGGCGGCGAAAAAAGACCGCAAACAAGCCTACAATGCCTTGGTCCAGAGCTGTGCCAACTGCCATGGCACGCACTGCCCCGGTCCGTTGATGCGGATCAAAAAGATGTACGTGAAGGTGGACTAAAAGGCCTTCAGGGCATCACACCATGGTCACCACCTTGCCTCCTGGAGTGCGGTGACCGCCGGGATAGAAGGCACCGACCTTCACCTTTGCCTCCAGCAGGAACTGGATGATATCGAACGAAGGGCGTTGGTCCGTGGCCCGCAGCACCAGTTCGGCCGTGGCCTCGGCGTCATTCCCAGCGCGGTGGTGCTTGAGCGGTATGCCGTGAAAGGCACACATCGGTCCCAGTCCATAGGAAGTGCGCCCCGGCCACACCTTGCGGGCCATGCTCACACTGCAGAAATACTGGAACATTGGGTGTGCCAGTCCCTGAGCGGCCAGCGTGCTGCGGAGCACCGACATGTCGAAGGCCGCGTTGTGCGCCACCACCACATTGTCATGGAGCAGATCGGCCACCTCCTGCCAGATATCCCTCCAACGTGGAGCCTGGGCCACATCCTTCGGGGTGATACCATGCACCGCGATGTTGTACGGACTGAAGTAGGGCCATTGCGGCGGCTTGATGAGCCAGTTGCGCACCTCGCGCACCACGCCACCGCGCACGATGGCGATGCCCAGTTCGCAAGGGCTGTCGGGCTGGGCCGTGGCGGTCTCGAAGTCGAGGGCGAGGAAGTCCATTAGCTTGGTGACCAAGGTAGGGACGGACGACCAACGGGAGAGTTCCAAGTGAGCGATGGGAAGGACAGGTGGCCGGAAATTCGCCACGGTGTGGCGAATTTCCGGCCACTTTATGGCGATATATCCACCATTCGGGGCTACTTTAGTGCCATGGAGAAGAACCGGAACCTCAGGCATGCGGTGGACATTGCCCTCAAGGATACGCCCGTGGTACTGCTTCATGGTGCGCGCCAAACGGGCAAGACCACGTTGGTAAAGGCCATTGCGAGGGAACGCGGTGCGCGGTACATTACCCTGGACGACCACCCGACACTGGAAGCCGCCCTGGCCGATCCACCCGCGTTCATCCAAGGCATGGGCACCTTGGCCGTGATCGATGAAGTACAGAACGCACCCAACATCTTCAGGGCCATCAAGGCATCGGTGGACCGGAACAGGAGGCCCGGACGGTTCCTGCTTACGGGAAGTGCCAATGTGCTGGTCCTTCCCCGGCTTGGCGATTCGTTGGCCGGACGGATGGAGATCCTTCCGCTATTCCCCTTTGCGCAGGACGAGCTGCAAGGCCGAAAGAGCAGCTTCATCGACCAGGTGTTCGCTGCGCGGCCGAAGATGACGGAACCCACCGCCCTCGAGCGGAAGCAGATCGCATCAAGGGTCCTGGCCGGAGGCTACCCTGAAGTGATGACGCGCAAGGACCCGGCCCGTCGGGAGGCGTGGTACAGTGCCTACATTACGAGCATCCTGCAGCGCGATGTGCGGGACATCAGCAACATCACAGGCCTCACCGACCTGCCACGCCTGCTACAGGCACTGGCGTTGCGAAGCAGCGGACTGCTCAACATTGCCGACCTATCGCGGACGTTGGACATTCCACACAGCACCATGCGGCGCTACATGGCACTGCTGGAAGCCACCTTCCTGAGCACACCGGTGGAGGCCTGGCATGCTCACCGGGGCAAGCGGCTGGTGAAGGCACCCAAGCTGCACCTGGCCGACAGCGGCTTCGCGGCACACCTGGCGGGCATCGATAAGCCAGCGGACATCCTCAACAGCCCTGCTTTCGGGCCGCTGCTGGAGACCTTCGTCCTCAATGAGCTGCGGAAGATGGCCGGATGGAGCAGGACACGCGTGAAGCACTACCACTTCCGGACGGAGGCCGGGCGTGAAGTGGACATCGTGCTGGAGGACAGCAAAGGTCGGATCGTGGGCATTGAGGTGAAGGCCGCCATGGCCGTAGGCAGCAGCGATGTGGCCGGACTGAAGCACTTGCGCGAAGTGGCAGGCGAGAAGTGGTTGCGGGGTATCCTGCTCCACCCGGGCCTGGGTATCACGCCTTTCGCAAAGGACATCCATGCCGTCCCTTTAAGCGCGATGTGGGAGTGGTAAGTGGCGGGAATGGTTCATGGCTGGAAATTCGCCACGGCGTGGCGGATTTCCAGCCATGAACACTTGATCATGGTATTGCGAAAACCCAAGGATCCTGCCACAGCTCATCACTGTCGTATACAAGAATCCAACGGGCATTACCATTTTGGCCTCTTACTTCAAAGATGATCAAATCCTCCCTCAAACCTCTTGATACAGGTCGAGAGTATTCAAGCTCACGCACCTCTTGCAACCTCCTATTGATAAGCAATCCAAGTACCATTCCCACTGACTCTTCACTATAACTCAATATGTTCGAAGAGAGCAGTTCCGCACCTTGCACAATATCGGGATCCATCTCCTCTGCGCGAGCAATTACGCGCTCCAAGTATTCCCCCCATTCACTCATGATTCACAGCTTCACCACCTCCGCATCCGCAAGCGCCTGGTAGAGCTTCTTGGCCGTGCCTTCGCTGATGTTCACCAAGGGCAGGCGCATGTGATCGCCGCAGATGCCGAGCACCCTCAGCACGTTCTTGATCCCGCCGGGATTGCCTTCTGCGAATAGCAGTTCGACGACTTCGATGAGGCGAAGGTGTTCGCGACGCGCGGTTTCCAGATCCCCTTTCAACGCGGAGTTCACCAGAGCGCTGAACTCGTTCGGCAAGGCATTGCCCACCACACTGATCACGCCAACACCACCCATGGCGATGATGGGCAAGGTGAGCGCATCATCGCCGCTGATGAGCATGAAATCCTTGGGCTTGTGCTTGAGGATGCGCCCCATCTGGTCCAGGTTGGCGCTGGCCTCTTTGATGGCGATGATGTTCTTGAAGTCCTTGGCGAGCCGCAGTGTGGTCTCGGCCGTCATGTTGCTGCCGGTGCGGCCGGGCACGTTGTACAGGATGATGGGCCGAAGCGCCACTTGGGCCAAGGCCTTGTAGTGCTGGTAGATGCCCTCCTGCGTGGGCTTGTTGTAATAGGGGCTCACACTAAGGATGGCATCCACGCCGTCCATCTCGAAACTGTTCAGGCTCTCGATGACCTCGGCCGTGCTGTTGCCACCACAACCGAGCACCACCGGTACGCGGTTACGCACGAAGCCAATGGTCTGGGCCAACAGTTCGTGCTTCTCGGCCTTGTTCAGCGTCACGCTCTCACCGGTGGTCCCCATGGAGACCACGTAATCCACGCCACCGGCGATCTGGTGGTCGATGAGCTTTTCCAGACCAGCGTAATCGATCTGGCCATTGGAACGGAAGGGAGTAACCAGTGCGACGCCGAGGCCGCGAAAACGATCATCCATGGAAATATCCCGCCGATGGTGGCGGTTCAGTTAAGTGAAGGTTCGGGTTTCGCGTTCACCATCATGAGGTAATGGTGTACCTGTTGGATCAACTGGGGCAGACTTTGGGAGCCCGCCATATCGATCATCATGTCCAGGATCTTCTTGTTGCTCTCGCTCCAGCGGCCCACCTTGAAGCGGGCACGGCTCTTGGCCATGATGTACTGGATGGGCAGTCGGTCGGACAGCGTGAGATCGATGATGATCTCGTACTCCTCGGCCATGAAGTTCTGCACGGTGTTGCCTTGCGGTATCCTGTACCAATTAAGGTCCTTCTGGCAGATGGCGTCGAAGTTGAGCTTGGCGTGCAGGTAGTGCGGCAGGGCCTTCTCGTCGCTATAGCCGAGGGCCATGATGGTGCTGATGCCGAGCTCCTCCTTGAGGCGTTTCACATAGTTGCGGACATGGTTGTGTGCGGTCTCATCCTCCACCACATAAACGATGGCCACTTTACGTGCCAGGGCGATGTTGCGGGCAATGGGCTTGCGGTCCTGCGGCAGATCGCGCAGGAGCCGGCGAATACCCATCCATTCCTTTAGCCTGTCGAACAGTTTCATCCTTCGATCATCCGCGTGAATTCCTCCTCTCCGATCACAGGCACCCCGAGCTGTTCCGCCTTGGTGCGTTTGGCCGGCCCCATATCGGCCCCAGCGACCACATAGCTGGTCTTGCTGGAGATGGAACCGGACACCTTGCCCCCATTGCGTTCAATGGCCTCCTTGATGCCGTCGCGGCTGAAGTTCTGGAAAACACCGGACACCACGAAGGTCAGGCCTTTCAGCTTATCCCCGACCGCCACCACCTCGGAGGGGTCGAGTTCGAGCCGGACGCCATGTGTCCGCAGGCGCTCAATGATTTCGCGATTGCCCTGAACGGCGAAGAAATCGGCAATGCTCTCGGCAATGACCGGGCCCACCTCGTCAATGGCCGTCAGTTCCTCTTGCGACAGCGATGCCAGACGATCGATGCTACCCACGGCCCTTGCGATCCTGCGGGCCACGGTCTCGCCCACGTGTCGGATGCCGAGCGCGAAGAGCACCTGTTCGAACGGGACCTGGCGGCTCGCTGCGATGCCATCGATCACCTGGCGGGCGCTCTTTTCTCCCCATCCCTTTCCGAGGCCCAGCAGTTGGTCCGCCTTCAGATCGTAGAGGTCCGCCACGTTACGAATGAGCCCCGCCCGGTACAGTTCCTCCACGGTCTCGCCACCAAGGCCATCGATGTTCATGGCCTTGCGGGCCACGAAATGCTCGATGCGCCGGGTGATCTGCGGCGGGCAGTGGTGTTCGTTCGGGCAGTAGTGCTGTGCCTCGCCTTCCAGCCTGATCAGTGGGGTGTGGCACTCCGGACAGTGCTCCGGGAAATGCACCGCGCGGGTATGAGCGCCACGCTGCTCCTTATCCACCGCCACCACCTGTGGAATGATCTCGCCGGCCTTCTCCACGCGGACCATGTCGCCGATATGCAGGTCGAGCCGGGCGAGCTGGTCGGCGTTGAAGAGCGATGCGCGCTTCACGATGGTACCGGCCAGCAGCACGGGCTCCAGTTCCGCCACGGGCGTTACGGCACCGGTGCGTCCGACCTGGTAGCTCACGTCGTTCAGGCGGGTGACGGCCTGCTCCGCCTGGAACTTGTAAGCAATGGCCCAGCGGGGACTTTTGGCGGTCAGGCCTAATTCGGCCTGCACGTCCAGATCATCCACCTTGATCACCACGCCATCAATATCCACCTCCAATCCGCGACGATGAACATCCCAATGATCGATGAAGGCCATGATCCCTTCCAGGTCCGTTGCCTGCTCGATGAACCGGCGCTGCGGATCGGGGGTCTTGAAGCCCCACTCCGACGCCTTGCGCATGTTGCCATAGTGGCTGCGAGCGGGGATCTCCTCCCCCTGCACACCGTAGATGAAATTATCCAGACCACGTCGCGCGACCTCCTTCGGGTCCTGCAGTTTCAGCGTACCTGCTGCGGTGTTGCGCGGGTTCATGTAGGGGTCCTCCCCGGCCTCGGTGCGCTGCTGGTTCAGCTTGTCGAACTGTTCGCGTGTGAACACGACCTCGCCACGCACCTCGAAACTGGCGGGCCAGTCAGCGCCTTGCAGCACGAGCGGTATGGCACGTACCGTGCGGATGTTGTTGGTGATCTCCTCGCCCTTCTCCCCATCACCCCGGGTCACTCCGCGCACCAACCGGCCGTTCTCGTATGTAAGGCTGATGGCCACCCCATCGTACTTCAGCTCCATGACATAAGTGGCAAGACCCACCTCCTTCTCCACCCGTGCGACGAAATCGGCCACATCATCGCGGCTGTATGAATTCGACAGCGACAACATGGGGTACCTGTGCGCCACTGTCGGGAACGCCTTGGTGATGTCACCTCCCACCCGTTGCGTGGGACTGTTGGGGTCGGCGAGATCAGGAAAGCGCGCCTCCAGCCTCTCCAGTTCCTTCAGCATGTCATCGAACGCCTTGTCGCTGATCACCGGTGCCGCCAGCACGTAATACCGATGGTTATGGAACTCGAGCTCACGGCTCAGTTCCTTGATCCGCCGTGCGGCCTCTTCATGCTCCATTTTCCTTGTGCATTTCCTTGCGTGCCCGTTTGATCAGTTCGCCCACCCGGAGGCCGACCTTGAAATAGTAGTTCCAATCGCTGAGGGTGATGGTCGCGTCGCGATCGGCGGCCAGCACATACCTGTATCCCCCACCCACACCGGCGAACAACCAATAGAAGATGTTGTAGTCCGTGTGAAGTGAGACCTCGATCGGCACCAGTTCGTTCACGGAGTACGGCACCAGATCGTTATTGGCGTTGCGATACCCGCGGCGCAGGTTGCCCAATGCGATCCCCACGGGCACACCGACCTGCCAGCGCTTCGTGTCGATGAGCAACCGTTCGTAGGAAATACCCGCGAAATCGAAGTCGGTCACCACATCCACGTTGGTGTGCGGACCCAGTGTGGAATTCTCCTGCACATAGGGGTCGCCAAGGCCGTAGATCCCCACGGCGATGATATCCTTGTTCCGCTGGGCACCAAGGCGGAACCCATAGAACCGGACGGACTCACCATTGACGAAGGTGCGACGGAAATCGAAGTTGAAGATGACGCGATAACCTGCCTTCCGCTCGGTGATCCGCACGCCATCGGTCTCCGGTAGCAGGGACGGCTGATGTCCCATTTGGGACATGACCGGCCACGGAAACGAGAGAAGAAGAAAGACCAGTACAGCCCTCATCGCACAGCGTGTATGAAGCGGTGATGGCCAGCGAGGTCGGGCATCACCTCCACTTCGGAAAAATCCATGCTTCGTAGCATATCGCCCACTGCGGGTGTATAACGATGATGACCCTCGAACCAAACATCACCGCTGCGGGACAATCGCTGGTAGGCCAATGACCCGATGGCCCGATAGAAGAGCATCGGATCATCATCCGGCACGAAAAGCGCCACATGCGGCTCATGGGCAAGAACATGCTCGCTCATCTCGTTCGCATCGCACCTTGGAACGTAGGGGGGATTGCTTACGATGAGGTCTACTGTGGGAAGGGACTGCAGGTCATCGTTCAGGATATCCGCACGCACCCATTCCACCTCCAATCCGTTGATGCGTGCGTTCTCGCGGGCTTGCACGAGCGCCGCGTCGGACACATCCACACCCAGCACACGAGCGGCCGGGAATGCCTTCTTGAGGGCCAACGCGATGCATCCGCTTCCAGTGCCAATGTCCACAATGATACCTGGCACCTTGCCCGACCGGATAATGCGGTCCACCAGTTCCTCGGTCTCCGGGCGGGGAATGAGGACACCGGGCCGCACCTGCAGTCGCAGCCCATGGAACTCCACTGCACCCAACACATATTGCAGCGGCTCACCGGTACGCAGGCGCTTCAATGGCAAGTACACCTTGAGCAGTTCCGATTCGCTGAGCGCCTCGCCCCTTCGCAGATCGAACTGTCCAGGGTCCCAGCCCAGTCGATCCGCGAACACCGAGCGAACGATGGCGCGCACTTCACACTCCTCATAGCGGTCTGCCAACTGGAGCCGGTACTGGCCAAGCACGGAGGAAACGCGATTATCAGCGGTACGCACGGTGCAAAAATAGCCCGCGGCCCTGGGCCTGCGGGAGAAGGCGCCCGTTGGTGCAACTTTGCGGCCCGCCATGCACACGCGCTGGATGCACCGATGTCTTGAACTGGCCACCCTGGGCGCGGGTGAAGTGGCACCGAATCCCATGGTGGGGGCTGTGCTTGTGCAACGAGACCGCATCCTTGCCGAAGGATGGCATCGCGCACATGGTGGACCGCATGCCGAAGTACACTGCCTGAACGCCTGGAGCGGTGCGGTGCCCGAGGACGCCACCTTGTACGTGAACCTGGAGCCGTGCGCCCACCATGGCCGAACACCTCCATGCGCGGACCTGATCGTGGAACGTGGAGTGCGTCGTGTGGTGGTCGGCATGCAGGACCCCTTCCCGGCCGTGGCCGGCAAAGGCATCGAACGCATGCGTGCTGCAGGCGTCGAGGTGAAAGTGGGCATCCTGGAGCAGGACTGCCGGTGGCTCAACCGCCGATTCCTCACCTCGGTGGAACTTGGGCGCCCGTACATCATTCTGAAGTGGGCGCGCTCCGTGGACGGGTACCTTGATCGCCATCCGCGCACTGCGCAGGAAGTGCAGCGCATCAGTTCACCTGCCACCGACGTGCTGGTGCACCTGTGGCGCTCGGAAGAACAGGCCATCCTGGTGGGAAGCCGCACCGTGATCAACGACGACCCGCAACTGACCGTTCGGCATGTGACCGGCAGGCAGCCGTTGCGTGTGGTGATCGATAGAACGGGAACGAGCCCGGCCACATCTCGGGTATATGATGCCAGCGCACCTACGTTGCTGTTCACTTCCGCACCGCGTGTAGACGTCGCTTGTGAACAAGTGCTCATTGGTGAAGGGCAGGATGTATTACCGATCGTGCTCGCGGAACTCCATCAACGGCAGGTCCGATCACTTCTCGTGGAAGGTGGCGCCACCGTGTTGAACGCGTTCCTTGCCCAGGGCACTTGGGATGAAGCGCGGGTGATCGAAGGAACGGCACACTTCGGGGCCGGTACGATCGCTCCGCAACCACCAGCGAAGCCTCGTGCAGTGACCGACCATGACCGGGACCGGATCGCACTGTACGTCCATGACAGGCTGATCCCGGATGACAGCACCACACCTTCCATCACATGGCCCTGGTGATCCTCGCCGCGCTGTGCATGGCAGCGCTGTTCCTATTGTTCAAGATCTTTGATAAGCGTGGGATCGCACTTTTGCCTGCGATCGTGGTGAACTACTTCGTGGCGTTCACGTGTGGTGTTCTGGTGGCCGCTCCATGGAATGCCGGGGACCTAAGCCCACTCGCGCTTCCTGTGAGCGTGCTCGGCATCCTGTTCATCACGCTCTTCTACCTCACCGGGGTGAGCACCCAACGCGCTGGTGTGGCCGCCACCTCCGTGGCCAGCAAGATGAGCCTCGTACTTACCGTGCTCGCTGCCGTGGCGTTGCATGGCGAAAGACCCGGTGTAATGGGCTGGACGGGGATCGTCCTTGCGCTCGTT
>Ga0315901_10003750_pt1 | contig 19456 bp, 18 predicted proteins | sample LakEriMetagenome_10_FD_203761 | JGI IMG/M metagenome (GOLD analysis project Ga0315901, IMG submission 203761) | Freshwater fungal communities from buoy surface, Lake Erie, Ohio, United States - Buoy 2 MA116 | ecosystem: Environmental > Aquatic > Freshwater > Lake | place: USA: Lake Erie, Ohio... | reverse complement strand
GCGATGGCAAGGGCGACCAGGGCGACGCCTAGGACGACGTAGGCGATGGTGAGGTTGTTTCCAGTGACCTCGACGATTGAGGTCGTTGCCGCAAAGGCTTGCATATCTCCTCCGTTGGAGAATCGGGTCGACCCCGTCCGGGTCGATCAGAATAGGTACGAGTGTAGGTCACAGCCCACTTCTTTCAGAAATATATAAGGTATTCGCTTGAGACCGTAGGGTTACCCATTATGTCGTGGCTCTCGATTCCAGGTCTCGAATACCTTAGCCCAGAATGGATCGTTGGCACGTTGGGAGTCATCGGGGTCTTCACTGTCCTCTTCGTTGAGATGGGACTCTTGGTTGGATTGGTCTTGCCTGGTGACTCTATGCTCTTTCTTGCAGGAGTCGCAGCGTCAGGAGCAGCAGCAGCCACTATTGGTGTTCAGTTACCCTTCACGGTGCTACTTGTCGGAGCCCCTATCTCAACTTTTCTCGGTTCACAGTTGGGATACCTCATTGGTTGGAAACTCGGGCCTCGAGTATTCAATAAAGTTGACAGTAGATTTCTGACTCAACAAAGAGTCGACCAAACACAAAAATGGTTATTGCGCTATGGCGTTGGTAAGGCGCTTTTCTTATCTAGATTCATTCCTGTCGTTAGAACAATCATCAATCCAATGTGTGGTGTTGCCAGGATTAGTCCCAGTAAGTTCTTGTTAGCAAATTCCATCACATCAATTGTTTGGGCGGCTGGATTCATCACGCTTGGTTATGTAGTCGGACAACGTATTGAAAGTTCACTTGATATGTTTTTGTTGCCAGTAACGCTCGCAATATTTATTCTTTCGCTCTCTCCGATCTTTATTGAATTGATTCGCCATCGGAGACGCCGTGAATAGGAAACTACGTGAAAGTCTAGAAGCGTATAAAGATACGATCTGCATTACTATCACACTTCTTTTAGTAGGGATTTCAATCGCATCACGACTTTCGTTCAATGGTTCGATGTTTGGTTTTGACTATTATCTCTATCAACCAGATGGAGCCGCATACACTTACATGGCATTGAAACTCACTGGGACTTCACATGAGATCGCAGCGCGAGAGGTAATTACTTGGTACTCGCTATACGCAGAACCTGGTTCGAACTTTTCGAAGGAATTCTTCAATGCTGATTCAAACCCAGCCGTATGGGGTTTAGTCACAACACGCATTGTCTATCCATTGCTTTCTGCACCTTTTGTCGGAATCTTAGGAATTCCTGGAATGCTCGCAATTCCCGTAATCTCGTTCGTACTCCTTTTGTACTTGATACTTTGGTTGGGAAAAGCGACAAGCAATCGCACACTCGCTTATTTGCTTGTTGTGTTGATTTCCATTTCACCCACCACCTTGAGGTGGTATGTCGCAAACATCACCGATGGTCTCTTGGCCACTATTATTTCTATTGCCTTTGTAGTAATTCTAAGGTTTAGAGAGCAACCATGGTCCTGGTTCCTCCTTTCTTTCTTGGTAGTTTTGGGAAGTTTCACCCGTTTTTCACTCCCTTACTGGCTAGCTCTCTCGGTGATATTGATGATCTTGGGAAAGCTTAAACTTGGGCTCTTCCTAAGTGTAATTTCTGTAGTGAGTTTTGTCCCGTCGCTGCAATCAATGGTTGCAGTAAGGGACAAGGCTGACGCCTTCTTGCCAGTCGTAACTGGGTCAACCTTAGAAAAGGTTCTTCTTCTTCCTTGGTCTGCGATTCGAGTTCTGTTCTTTGAATTTGCACAACTTGCCGCAATTGACCGAGTACTTCTAATTCTGATTTTGGGCGCCGCGCTACTCTCTTTATTGCACTTCAAGGCGTTGTCATCTCGATTTTTTCTCTTGGTTAGCTTGGCTGGTTGGTCAATCGGTACTCTAAATGGAACGATTGGAGTGAATTTTCGGTACCAGCTACCGATTATCTTCTTTGCGTGCTTTGTTCTGCTCGATAGAAGCAACTTTCTTGTTTCGTTTCGTCCATTCGATAAGTCTTCTACAAATAAAGTGGTATAAGTCTTCACTCATAAAGACTTAGTTCTCCTAGTGAAAAAACTGAGCGAAAGAGAGGTACTTGTCTGTGTACTGATGCCGGTACTCCTCTATTCACCAATACGGCTACCCCTACAACCAACGAACCCTCTTTCATGAGTGCCTCTGTGGCGGCGAGAAAAGAGGTTCCTGTCGTAGAAGTATCTTCCACAACCAACACTCGCTTACCCTTGACATCTGGACCCTCTATGCGTCGCTGAAGGCCATGTGCCTTCTCACTCTTTCTCACAACAAAAGAGTCAAGGTGTCGTCCTTTCTGGGCAGCAACGTGCATCATTGCAATGGCCACGGGATCTGCACCTAATGTGAGTCCGCCAACGGCTTCGTACTCCAAATCCTTTGTGAGTTCCAACATCACCTCACCCACCAATGGGGCGGCAGTTGAGTCAAGGGTGATCCGACGCAAGTCGACGTAGTAGTCCGATTCCTTGCCTGACGAGAGGATGATTTTTCCATGGATAACAGCTTTTTTAAGGATCTCTTCGCGCAGCATTGACTTCGCATCACTCATTGGTTGTGGTTCCCCGTCTCTCTATCTAAAACTCTTAGGCATAGAGGCAGGATAACAAGGGGCAAGGTAGAAACCCGATTCTGAAACCAGAAAACAGGCTCGTGGGTCTCGCAACGAAGATCTAGTTGCTATCTATGAAGTTGTCTTAGAGCTTAGATCGAGCAAACCACTCAACGCGAGGATTCTCGTCCTTCGTTGCTTCCTTGAACTCCTCCAAAGCCTTTCGTGCAGAACCATCTAAGCGTTGTGGGACCTGTACATCGAGGGTCACAAGAAGGTCGCCCACATTCACACCTTTCTTCACGCCTCGACCTTTGATGCGGAGCGTCTTACCATTCTGACTACCAGGTGCGATGCGAAGAATCACTTCATCACCATCAATAGTCGGCACCGCAATATCAGCGCCTAGAGCGGCTTCAGTGAAAGTAATAGGCAATGTCAGGGTGAGATTCTCACCTTTCCGTCCAAAGATTGGATGCGGTGTGACATGGACGATGATGTAGAGATCACCGGGACCCGCCTCACCTGGTCCACCTCGTCCTTTTATTCTGATCTTTGCCCCATCACTTACTCCCGCCGTGATACGTGTAGTTATCGTCGATGGCGCATTGCCTTGCGCGCTAAGTTTTAGTGTCACCTCTTTACCGAAGATGCTCTCCTTGAATGTGACTGTAGTTTCCGTCTGAAGATCTTGACCTTTTCGAGGTGTTCTTCTTCCGCCAAAGAGAGACGAAAAAACGTCCCCTCCGCCACCGCCGAACAGATCACTGAAGTCGCCGGAGAAACCATTGAAATTTCCTTGGCGGAAAGCGCCGGACTCGTACAAGGATCGGGCCTCGTCATACTCAGCACGCTTCTTCTCATCCCCCAGGGTGTCGTATGCCTCGGAGACCTCTTTGAACCGATCCTCTAACTTCTTGTCACCACGAGTTTTATCAGGGTGCAGTTCGCGAGCGAGATTTCGGTAAGTCTTCTTGATGGTTGCCGCGTTAGCGTCCTTGGGGACCCCAAGAATTGCATAGAAGTCCTTCTCGTAAAGATCCTTCGCTGCCATCAGACTTTTGGATCCGTCACTGTGACCCTTGCAGGTCGCACGATCCTCTCCTTGAACTTGTAGCCAGGTTGCAAGATCGCCGTCACTGTCGTTTCTGTGACCTCTTCAGAAGTCTCATGAAGTATTGCATCGTGAATATTGGGGTCGAATGGCGATGGCGCCTCTCCAAAGCGAACTAAACCAATCCGGGTCGATGTGGCGATCAATTGATCCGCTACCGCCTTGAATCCCCCGGTGAGTTCTCCGTGTGAAGCTGCACGATCTAGATCATCGAGGATCGGTAGAAGTTCTGTTAGGACTGATGCGACCGCGATTTCATGACCAACAGCCTTGTCGCGTTCGACACGCTTTCGGTAGTTGCTGTATTCGGCTTGTAATCGCTGAAGGTCGGTTGTGAGATCGGCAACGATATCGCGTTCTTCTTTAACTTCTTGTGTGATTGCATACAGCTCCGCTGCAATCCCTTGTGCTTCCTCATCTGAAGTTAGTTCAGTTGAGGAAGCATCACTAGCTGAGTCTTGATGACTCTCAGTCATTGGGGCTACTTCTCTTCGACGATCTCAGCGTCTTCGACGCCATCTTCTGGAGTTGATTGTGATCCACCTTCAGATGCTCCCGCAGCTGCGCCCGCAGCGTAGAGAGCGGCGCCGAGCGCTTGACTCACTTCGGCTAACTTGTCGGTCGAGCTCTTGATTGAGTTGTTATCGCTTCCCTCAAGAGCCCTCTTGGCATCCGCGAGGGCTGACTCGACTTCACTCTTCTTAGCCGCCATCTCACCTTCGCTGAGTTTGGCTTCATTGTCCTTGAGGAACTTCTCAGTCTGATAGACGAGAGAGTCGGCGGAGTTCCTTACCTCTGCAGCCTCACGGCGCTCCTTATCCTCGTTGGCATGAGCCTCAGCATCCTTCATCATCCGATCGATCTCATCCTTAGGAAGGGCTGAGCCTCCGGTAATCACCATGCTCTGCTCCTTACCGGTGCCGAGATCCTTTGCAGAGACGTGGACGATTCCGTTTGCATCGATATCGAAAATTACCTCAATTTGTGGCACACCACGTGGTGCTGGCGCGATTCCAGTGAGTTCGAACATGCCGAGCTTCTTGTTATATGCGGCCATCTCGCGCTCACCTTGATAGACCTGGATTTGAACCGCTGGTTGGTTGTCATCGGCGGTTGAGAAGATCTCGGATCGCTTCGTTGGAATTGTGGTGTTGCGCTCGATCAACTTGGTCATGATCCCACCCTTGGTCTCGATACCGAGAGAGAGTGGAGTGACATCAAGAAGAAGAACATCCTTGACTTCACCCTTGATGACACCTGCTTGAAGACTTGCGCCGACAGCAACGACTTCGTCTGGGTTGACGCCCTTATTCGGCTCTTTTCCGCCGGTGAGTTCCTTCACAAGGTCAACGACTGCTGGCATACGGGTGGAGCCACCGACGAGGACAACGGAGTCGATCTCAGCGATCGGGATGCCTGCGTCCTTCAAAACTGCTTGGAATGGCTTACGGCAACGATCTAGAAGATCTGCTGTCATCTGCTGGAACTGTGCTCGAGTCAGGGTCTCGTCGAGGAAGAGTGGATTCTTCTCAACATCAACAGTGATGTAAGGGAGGTTGATCGAAGTCTGTCCAGATGCGGAGAGCTCGATCTTCGCCTTCTCTGCTGCCTCACGGATACGCTGCATCGCCATCTTGTCCTTGGTGAGATCGATGCCATTCTTCGATTGGAATGTCTTGACGAGGTAGTCAACGACTGCTTGATCCCAGTCATCTCCACCAAGATTGTTGTCACCATTGGTTGCCTTTACTTCGACGACTCCGTCGCCAATCTCAAGTAGAGAGACATCGAAGGTTCCGCCACCTAGGTCGAAGACGAGGATGGTCTGTTCCTTATCTGCCTTGTCGAGTCCATAAGCGAGCGCTGCGGCAGTTGGCTCATTGATGATGCGAAGGACGTTGAGACCTGCGATCTCCCCCGCCTCTTTCGTTGCCTGACGCTGCGCATCGTTGAAGTAAGCAGGGACTGTGATCACTGCATCAGTGACGCTCTCACCGAGATAGCTCTCGGCATCTCGCTTCAATTTCTGGAGGATTCGTGCGCTGATCTCTTGCGCGGTGTACTTCTTATCGTCGATCGTCATGGTCCAGTTAGTGCCCATATGGCGCTTGACGGAACGGATGGTGCGCTCGACGTTGGTCACTGACTGACGTTTTGCGACTTCACCAACCAGGACCTCACCATTCTTCGCAAATGCGACGATGGAAGGGGTTGTGCGCGCTCCTTCGGCATTTGCGATGACGGAAGGTTCGCCACCTTCAAGGACGGATACGCAACTATTGGTGGTTCCAAGGTCGATTCCGACTGCTCTAGCCATGATTCTTTGCTCCTTTGTGCCTGATTGTCTTTAGGCCGACTTCTTAGCCCAGGTGGATCTCAGGTGGGCTACCTGACCAGGGCTGAGAACACCCTCCGATGGGCGAGTTATTCCCGTACTTCGGAAAGAAGACCCACCTCACTCACTTAGCTGGAGGTCTTCAAGGAGAGGAGCCTCTTCATCCTTCTTTGAGCGTGTGACCTTTTTGAGATGCCATACAGCTTCCAACAGGGGATCAAGGGCGTTCAGGGATCGTTCGGCACCCGGGTCGTACTTCTCTGACGTCAAATAGACAACACCAGACCCCTCTTTGGTGACCAGGAATCCATGCGCCACGCCTGGCGCAACGAGGAGTGAACGGCCAATTGTCGGAGACAAATCAACGGATATCACTTCTCTGAACGTAGGTGAGTGTGGCCTAACATCAACAAGCACATCTTGAATTTCGCCACCGACGCAGGTCACAACCTTTGCTTGTGATGACTTTCCGATCGAGAAATGCATCCCTCTTAGAACACCGAAATTCGAAACTGAAAAATTTGCTTGTTTTATCTCAAAATCAAAGACTGAATTCTTCTTGAACCACTCCCGGAATGATCCCCTGGGGTCATCGTAAATAGAAGATGAAAAGATAAAGCAACCAGCTATTCGAGTTTCACTCACGACTTCTGAATCAGTCATTGACAACCTCTCTCAAGAATGTATCCAGTGATTCATTCCATTCATGGTTACTTTCTGCTATCAATTTGGGGTGAAGAGTACCTAACCGACCCTGGCGAGGTCTTTTCGCAATAGATAGGTATTCACTGGATTGAACTTCCTTCACTTTCTCCGGATCTTGTCCTACAAATCTATAGACGGCTCGCGCTACCTCATTCCAATTCGTGGAACCAGTATTCGCGAAGTGAACAACTTCTGGTAAATGCTCCTTCTCCAAAAGAGTAAGGGAAAAACGAGCTAGATCATCCGCGTTAGTGGGAGTCATAAATTGATCGACGACAACTCTCAACTCATCGCCTTGCTTAGCGCGATTCAATATCTTCGCGACGAAGTTGTTTGATGTAAATCCATACAATCCGGATGTGCGAACAATGATGTTACTCGAAGAAGCCAACTCAAGGATTGCATTTTCTCCTTCACTCTTGCTAGCTCCATAGAATGACAATGGGGACTTTCGATCGGTTTCCAAATATGGGTCAGGATCGCACCCGTCGAAAACATAATTGGTTGAATAGTGAAGGAATCTCGCTCCCCTCTCTGAGCACCATGAAGCAATCACTTTAGGAAAAACTGCATTTAGATACCATGCCTCCGACTGGCGCCTCTCAGCTTCGTCAACATTGGTCCATGCAACCGCATTGATGATGGCGTTGGGTTTGATTTTGTCTAACTGGTCAAGAATCTCTGCGCCATTCTCGAAGGGGAATTCCTCTCTTGAGGGAAAGAAAAAAGAATACTTATCGAACATCATTGACAGTCGACGGACTGATCTACCGAGATTCCCTGTCCCACCTAGAACCAAAACAGGTGAGTTTGTCATGGTTTTACCAAAGGCTTCCACCAGTCAGTATTCTGTAAATACCATTGGATGGTTTCTTGGAGACCGCCTCGAAAATCGGTTTGTCGTCTAGAACCCAAGAGACTTCTAGTCCAACTATCGTCTAGCGCGTACCTGAAATCATGACCTTTACGATCTTCCACATACTCGACGACATCATCAAACTCCTCTTCCATGATTGAACAGATCTCTTGGGCTAGTTCTTTGTTTGAATATTCAGTGTCGGAAGCTATGTGATGGATATGTCCAGTCTTACCTTTCAAGAGGGTGTCAATGATGCCAAAACAATGATCGTCGACAAATATCCACTCCCGACGATTGGATCCATTTCCATAGAGGGGGATCTTGCGTTGTCTCATTAGATTCGTCACGAAGAGAGGTATCACCTTTTCTGGAAACTGTCGTGGTCCGAAATTGTTACAGCACCTCGTAATCACTGTATCGATACCGTAAGTTGTTTGAAAAGCTTGCACCAGAAGATCTGCACTTGCCTTTGTTGCAGAGTAAGGAGAACGAGGCTTTAGGGGAAAAGTTTCGTCCCACTTGCCAGTGTCAATGGAGCCATACACCTCATCCGTTGAGACCTGCAAAAATCTCCCGGAATTTCTCTGCTTGTGTGCCTCCAACAGTGTTGACGTTCCCAAAACATTTGATTCCACAAACAAGAGCGGGTCCTTGATTGAGTTATCGACATGTGACTCCGCAGCGACATTTATGGTTGAGTCAATGTTGAAATTGTCGAAGGTGTTTCGGATGAGTTCAGGATCTGTGATATCTCCTTTGATAAAGTGAAATCTTTCATTTTGTTCTAAATTTACAAGATTCTCTATTCGTCCTGAATATCCCAATTTGTCCAAACCAATGACGACAATATCCTTCAATTCAGGTTCTTTAGATTCAAGGATCAACTCGGCTAGTCTGGAGCCAATGAATCCCGCTACCCCAGTTAGTAAAAGGGTTTGCATGTGTAGCATCCAATTCTTAGGAGACTTGTAATGAAGGGAATCATACTCGCCGGTGGTTCAGGTACTCGCTTGAGTCCATTAACAAAGGTTGTATCAAAGCAGTTACTGCCTGTTTTTGATAAGCCGATGGTTTTCTATCCGTTGACAACACTCTTGACCATCGGAGTTGATGAAATCGCGATAATCACAAACCCGGGAGACCAGGAGCAATTCAAGAGACTTCTTGGTTCAGGAAGCGACTTTGGTATCGACATTCATTACTTCACTCAAGATAGACCTCGGGGTTTGGCTGATGCTCCAATCATCACAAAGGATTTCCTTGGAGACGATCCGTTCGTCCTAATTCTTGGGGATAACTTGTTGCATGGACCTGGTTTGGGTCGATCGCTAGGCAGTCATTTCGGACGTCAAGGAGCTTCGATTTTGGCTTATCACGTCGAGAATCCGGGAGCGTATGGGGTGGTTGTTCTCGATGACGATCGTAAACCTATAGATCTTGTGGAAAAACCCATTGAACGTGTTTCGAATCTAGCTATCCCTGGTCTGTACTTCTTTGATTCACGGTGCGTTGACTTCTGTTTGAGTCTAAAGCCAAGTGCTCGAGGAGAGCTTGAGATTGTTGACGTTTTGCGTCGATATCTTGAGGTTGGCCAACTCAATGTCCAAGTAGTGGGTGTTGGTAGCGCGTGGCTCGACATGGGTAGTCATGAATCTCTACTCGAGGCAGGACATTATGTTTCTATGATTCAGTCACGTCAGGGTGTTCGCATTGGTGATCCATTTGTCGTTCAAAAGAATCGAAACGAGATCATCTAGGTTGAAGAAGTTTGTAGACGGTGGCAACCACGACCCCACCGGTTAGGCCACCCAAATGGGCTCGCCAATCGACATTGGGGATTGCGATTGCAATCGCGGTATTGATCGCAAGAAGTGTGAGGGTTGAACGAGTATCCGCGCCAACACGTCTTCCGACAACCAAGAGTGCTCCGAAGAGGCCGAAGATCGCACCAGAGGCACCGACAGAGACCTGGTTCTCGGCATTGAAGGTAATCGATGCATACGAACCAGCCACGAGGGAGATGAGTAGAAGGATCGCGTAGCGGGTGCGTCCATAGAAGGACTCAAAGGGAGTGCCGAGGGTATGGAGGGCAAGGCAATTGAAGAGCAAGTGCATCAGGCCGGCATGGAGGAATCCGGCTGTGATGAGGCGCCACCACTCTCCTTCCGCGACGCCATGGATCTGACCGTCGCTCAAGATCGCACGATTGAAAAGGAAGAGATCCTCCTCAAGGTTCGGATAGATCTGTAACCCCAAGTAAATAGCAACGAGAACCAAGAGGAGTTGGTTGGTGAAGGTGTTGTTGACCCGGAAGATCATGGTCTGACTCTACTTCCGGCTCGTTATGAGGTTACTTGTAGGTGACTGAGGTGATCTTGATTGCCTGGAGAGGCTTATCGCGAGGACCTGTTTTGGCATTCGCGATCTTGTCGACAACCTGTTGTGAGGTTGCATCCTTGACCTCACCGAAGATGGTGTGTCGGTTGTTGAGGTGTGGAGTCTTCGCGACGGTTATGAAGAATTGTGAACCATTGGTATTCGGTCCGGCATTTGCCATCGCCAAGAGATATGGGCGATCGAATTGGAGTTCTGGGTGGAACTCATCTTTGAAGGAATAACCAGGACCACCGGTTCCGTCACCGATAGGACATCCGCCTTGGATCATGAATCCTGCGATGACCCGGTGGAATGAGAGACCGTCGTAGAAATTCTTCTTCTGCTTCTCTCCGGTGAAGGGGTCCTTCCATTCGATCTCACTAGTAGCGAGACCTATGAAGTTCTTCACTGTCTTCGGGGCGTGATTTGGGAAGAGTGTGATCGTGATGTCACCTTCGGAGGTATGTAGTGTCACTTCATTCGCTGTCTCAGCCATATGGACTCCATCGTGATTGGGTTTCGAGTTGACTATGGGTTGGTAAGGAAAAAAGAGTGGAGACTAGGGGACTTGAACCCCTAACCCCCTGCTTGCAAAGCAGGTGCTCTACCAATTGAGCTAAGTCCCCGGAGAAAGATCCGGAAAAGAATATTGAGTTTTTGCCTCGCCGTGGTGGGCCTAAGTGGACTTGAACCACTGACCTCTTCCTTATCAGGGAAGCGCTCTAACCAGGCTGAGCTATAGGCCCAAGACCTTCAGCATAGTCTAGTGTAGTAACCGATGGAAATCATCCACTCGCTTAGGTTCAGTACCTTGTGATTGGGCTACTGCTATTTCAGCAAAACCTGAGTAGCCGCTGTTGACATGTTTTCCTCTATTATCCACAAAAGCCTCGTTCCGTACCTAGTTGGAATTCTCTTTAGCATCGGTTTATTGAGGTTGACCTTTGTTGGTTTTCAAATATCCAATGGTGAAATTGCTCCTTACGCCATTAGTGAATGGCTAATTAACTATTCGGGTGGGTTTGTAAGGCGTGGACTTTTAGGACAGTTATTCTTGAACCACTCCCCCGGGGGACTAGTTGGTATTACATTTATTGTCGCACTCGGTCTTCTTATATTGAGTCCTATTTTTTACCTTAGTTTGATCTGGTTACGCTCGCAAAAATGGAACTGGGCGTCTTTTGTATTGGTCTGTAACCCGGCAGCTCTCCTTTTCGTGGCTTGGGACACCGGCTCCTTTTTGAGAAAGGAGTCGATAGGAATCGCTGCAATGAGCTTAGTGGTCACCGCTTACTCATTCACGGAAAAGGTCTTATTTCGCCGTATCTTGGTTTTGTCCGCAGTATTACTTTACCTGATTGCTGTACTTGCATCGGAAGTCAACAGTTTTCTATTACCTTTCTTCGTCTACATCTTATGGAAAAGTCGAAACTTACTTGCAGCAGACAGATTTCTTCTCCTTACATCTACTTCGTTACCAATGTTGAGCGTATTGGGAATCTTTGTCGCGGCATTCTTTCAAGGAAATTCCCGAATGGCATTGATAATGTGTGATTCGCTGCTAGAAAAGGGGGTTCCTGAAGCATATTGCGGTAACGCCATGGGTTTCATTGGTGAACCTATAACAACCTATATTGGCTCAGTTTTGAATAGTTATCCGGCATACTTCCTTTACATTCCTTTGTTTGTCTTGTCAGTCTTTCCAATCATTACCCATTCCTGGTTCAAATTGAATAAGCCTTGGTTTTTGAGTTTCTTGATCTTCGTAGCTCCTTTGTTTGTGATTGCTGTTGATTATGGTCGGTGGATTTCACTCTTTGTTCTCGGGTGTTTGATTTGCATAATGTCTGAGAAGACCCAAGGTGTGGGGCATAGGGTTTGGAAACCCATGACGTCAGTATTGTTCGTGTTTGGCTGGGGATTGCCACATTACTTGAACACTCCGATTGATACATTGATTTGGCTTGGTCCGATCGCATGGATTCTTACTTGATTTGTATCGCTAAACACTAGCCTGATAGTCGATTGATGTATCAGTCAATTGGTTGTAGTGTTTTTTGATCTGCTACTTTTGCAATTGACACTATCGTCATCGCTTCACTTAGTTGGAGAAGCCGAACTCCCATGGTGTCACGACCTGTCTCTCGGATCTCCTCCACCTCGGTTCGCATCACAGATCCGCCTGATGTGATGACAAGGATCTCATCCTTCTTTCCGACAATGAGAGCGCCTACCAAGAGTCCGCGAGATGACTCATCGATCTTCGCTGCCTTCACGCCGATACCTCCGCGTCCTTGAAGGCGATACTCATCAAGATTGGTCCGTTTCGCGAAGCCACCATCGGTTGCAGTGATGAGGAATCTTTCGTTCTCTTCTTTTGAGATGACCACCATGGAGAGAAGGTGGTCTCCTTTACGGAACTTCATTCCAATGACACCACTTGTTGAACGCCCCATAGGTCGAAGTGATGAATCGTCCGCAGTGAAACGAAGTGACATACCCTGTTCAGAGATAAGGAGAAGTTGGTCATCATCTGTAATCGTGGCGGCAGAGATGACTTCGTCGCCGTCCTTGAGTGCAATCGCGATGAGACCGCCACTTCGGTTCGAGTCATATTCGGCAAGTGGTGACTTCTTCACCATGCCGCTTCGGGTGGCGATGACGAGGTAAGGAAGGCTCTGATAGTCACGAAGTGAGATCACTTGTGCGATCTTCTCGCTGGGTTTGAAGGCGAGGAGGTTCGCGACATGTTGTCCGCGCGCATCACGACCAGCATCAGGCAGTTCATGGACTTTGGCTCGGTAGACACGACCTTCATTGGTGAGGAAGAGAAGCCAGTCATGGGTGGATGCGACAAAGAAGTGTTCGACGACATCATCTTGTCGTAGGGAAGCGCCACGGACTCCTTTGCCTCCTCGACGCTGCGATCGATAAAGGTCGGCCTTTGTCCGCTTTGCATAGCCATTGTTGGTGATGGTGACAACGACCTCTTGGTCAGGAATGAGATCCTCGACTGAGATATCAGTATCCCCGGCGATGATTTGGGTTCGCCGCTCATCGCCGTATTTTTCGGCGACATCTGCAAGTTCGGATTTGATGATCTCGCGTTGTTTCTCTGGTGAGGCAAGGATCGCCTCAAGTTCCTTGATCTCCGTCATAAGTGAGTCGTATTCGTCTGTGATCTTCTGACGCTCGAGGGCTGCAAGGCGGCGCAACTGCATGTCAAGGATGGCGTTCGCCTGGATCTCATCTACATCCAAGAGCTTCATCAAACCTTCGCGTGCCTCATCAGAGTTAGCCGAACCACGGATGAGTGCGATCACCGCATCTAGGGCATCGAGCGCCTTAAGATAACCACGGAGGATATGTGCACGCTTTTCGCGCTCTGAGAGGCGGTACTTCGTCCTTCGGACAATGACTTCGATTTGGTGCTCGATGTAGTGGCGGATGAATTCATCGATACGAAGCGTTCTTGGCACGCCATCGACAAGCGCCAACATATTCGCTCCGAAGGACTCTTGGAGTGAGGTGTGTTTGTAGAGGTTATTGAGGACGACTTTTGCAACCGAATCATTGCGTAAGACGATGACGAGGCGTTGTCCAAGACGCTCATTACCTTCGTCGCGGACATCCGCGATTCCTTTGATCTTGCCGTCTTTGACGAGTTCGGCAATGCGTAGAGCGAGGTTATCTGGGTTGACCTGGTAAGGAAGTTCAGTGATGACGAGACAGGTGCGCTTATTGATCTCTTCCACTTCGACGACGGCGCGCATGATGATTGAGCCACGGCCCGTTCGGTAAGCCTCTTCGATTCCCTTACCACCGACTATGAGACCTTTTGTTGGGAAGTCTGGTCCTTTGACGATCTTGAGGATCGCTTCGAGGGATTCCGATGTCGATGCTTCAGGATTCTCTAGCGCCCACTTCACTGCCTCGCAGATCTCACGGAGGTTATGAGGTGGGATATTGGTCGCCATACCAACAGCAATACCAGCACTGCCATTGACTAAGAGGTTTGGAAAGCGACTTGGAAGAACTGTTGGCTCTTGTGAACGGCCGTCATAGTTGGGGATGAAATCGACTGTCTCTTCATCAATATCCCGCATGATCTCCATCGCAAGTGGAGCGAGTTTTGCCTCGGTGTAACGCATCGCGGCCGCTGGGTCGTTACCGGGAGAGCCGAAATTGCCGTTTCCGTCGACGAGTGGATAGCGAAGGGACCAATGTTGGGCGAGACGGACCAAGGTGTCATAGATCGCGCCATCTCCGTGTGGATGGTAATTACCCATGACGTCACCGACGATGCGTGATGACTTGTAGTAGCCCTTATCCGGACGATAACCCGCGTCATACATGGAATAGAGAACGCGACGGTGGACTGGCTTCAGGCCATCTCGGATATCAGGAAGGGCGCGACCGACGATGACAGACATCGCGTAATCGAGATAAGAACGCGCCATCTCCACTTGGAGGTCTATTTGTTCGACACGGTCTTTCATATGTCTAGGAACCTCACATCTTTCGCGTTCCGTTGGATGAACTGTCGCCGCTGTTCGACATCCTCCCCCATAAGGACAGAAAAGAGATCGTCGGCTGCGGCTGCATCCTCGATCGTTACTTTGATGAGGATTCGGTGCTCAGGATCCATCGTGGTATCCCATAACTCTTTTGCGGGCATCTCACCAAGACCCTTGAAGCGTTGGATTCCATCTTCTTTCGGAAGGCGTTTACCGATCGACATTCCCTCTTTGATTGCTTGGTCGCGCTCTCGATCGGAGAAGACGTATTGGACCGGTTCTTTCCCACCCCACTTCACTTTATAGAGCGGTGGTTGTGCAAGATAGACATAACCTTGTTCGATCAATGGTTTCATGAAACGGAAGAGGAGTGTGAGGAGAAGGGTTCTGATGTGCTGTCCATCGACATCGGCATCTGCCATCAAGATGATCTTGTGATAGCGAAGTTTTGCGATATCGAAGTCGTCATGGATGCCAGTTCCGAGAGCGGTGATGAGCGCTTGCACTTCGTTGTTCTGTAGGACGCGATCAATTCGCGCCTTCTCAACATTGAGGATCTTTCCGCGGATCGGAAGGACTGCTTGGTAGCGAGAGTCGCGGCCACCTTTGGTGGAGCCGCCTGCTGAATCTCCCTCGACGATATAGAGCTCACACTTCTCTGGTTCGGTCCATTGGCAATCAGCGAGCTTTCCAGGCATCCCACGGCCCTCAAGAAGACCCTTTCGGCTTCGTGAAAGGTCCCTCGCTTTACGCGCAGCGACGCGGGCTGCGGCTGCGTCGATGCACTTTCGGACGATCTCTTTTCCTTCACTGGGGTTTCGCTCGAACCACTCCGCAAGGTGATCATTGACCACCTTCTGGGTGAAGGATTTCGCCTCGGTATTACCGAGTTTCGTCTTCGTTTGTCCTTCGAATTGTGGTTCTGAGATCTTGATGGAGACGATCGCTGTCAAACCTTCACGGATATCGTCTCCAGTAAGGCGATCCTCTTTCTTTCTAATAAATCCCCACTCTTCGCCTGACTTGTTTACGATCGATGTGAGTGCGGTACGAAAACCTTCTTCGTGGGTTCCACCTTCATGTGTGTTGATCGTGTTTGCGAAGGTATAAACCGATTCAGAGAATCCTGTGTTCCATTGCATCGCAACTTCGACTGCAATCTTCGCCTTCTTATCCTCGGCTTCAAAAGCAATGATGGAATTATGTGTCTCACCTTTGGATTGATTGAGGTGTTTGACGAAGTCCTTAATGCCACCTTCGTAGGAATACTCAACGAAGAGTTGTTCTCCTTTATCGTTGACGTGACCTGCGCGGTCATCTTTTAGTGTGATGGTCAAACCTTTGTTGAGGAATGCCATCTCACGGAAACGTGTGGAGAGAATCTCGAATGAGAATTCGGTCGTCTCGAAGATCTCTTTCGATGGCCAGAAGGTGACGCGCGTACCGGTCTCTTCGGTATTAGAACCCTTCTTGAGTGGTGCGTCAGGTACTCCTAATTGATAACTTTGATCCCAGAAGAATCCGTCACGTTGTACTTGGACATCAAGTCGTTCACTAAGTGCGTTCACAACAGAGACGCCAACGCCATGAAGGCCGCCTGAGACTGAGTAACCGCCGTCGCCGAACTTTCCGCCAGCGTGGAGGACGGTAAGGACGACTTCTAGAGCAGGACGTTTCTCGACTGGGTGGAGATCAACAGGGATTCCGCGGCCGTTGTCGACCACCTCGACGCCGCCGTCTTCTTGAAGTGTCACATCGATTCGGTCGCAATAACCAGCAAGTGATTCATCGACGGAGTTGTCGACTACCTCGTAGACAAGGTGGTGGAGGCCGCGCTCGCCCGTGGAGCCGATATACATACCTGGGCGCTTGCGTACCGCCTCAAGGCCTTCAAGGACTGTGATGGCTGAGGCATCGTAATTTTTCGTGGCTACAGCGCCATCCTGGGGCTTTTTTGGGCTCATGGGTGGGGGAATCCTAGTGAAATACCGAGTTGTGGTCACCTTTTCAACAGGCTAGAAGGGGCAATAGAGGCCCGTATTTTCATATCTTGAGGGAACCTACGCAATTGGCCCAATTTTGGAGCTCTTGAGGCCTTCTAACCGTATGTATCTCGAGGGCCGCGAGCTCCTCTTATGGTGCGTAGACCCTTCTTCCAGGAGGGCGACCTTGGGCCAACGACGTGAATGTCATCGACGAGCACGTCTATTGCAGCCAAAGTTATCTTCTCGAGGATTGTTGGTTTTAGAAGATTGAGTTGAGTCGCCCATGCCGTTGATGACGCTCTCACCGTTAATAAACCTTCGAAGAATGTGACTGGCTCTGAATGCTCCGCGATCTCATCACCGACGATCTCACTCCACAAAGAGAAGAGGTTTCCTTCTGCCAGCGCACTCTCCCACTCTCTTCCCTTCACCAATTCATCGATGGCGCTCTTGATGAGGAGTGGGTCGGAGATTGACTGTCGCTCATCGCGATCCATCTTTCGCTCTGTTTTTCTTCGATAAAGCCCTGTCGGGTCTTTGAAGGAGCGAAAGAGTTCACGGGCGAGATCTCGCTTCATTGTGTAACCCGCCCCTCTTTGACAAGGAAACGCTCTCCAGTGAGATTGGTTGGAAGGTCATCCGCCACAGCGACCGTGATCAATGTTTGTGCCGCGGTACCCGCTAGTTCTGTGAGTTGTTCTCGTCGTGATTGATCCAACTCTGAGAAGACATCGTCCAAAATTAAGATTGGCTTCTTTCCCTCTTCACATAAGAGAAGATATGAAGAGAGTTTGAGGGCGAGGGCTGCCGACCAGGACTCCCCATGGGAAGCGAAGCCTTTGACTAGATTTTGATCTAGTTTCAAATCTAAATCATCGCGGTGGGGACCGGCGAGTGTCACACCTCGTTCTCGCTCTGAGTCACTAACTTCCCTAAGGCGTTCTCGCAAGATCTCTCTATTTGAATCTCGATCAGTACTGAGGTTATTCATTGCAGAGCGATAGGTAACTGAGAACTCCTTCTTCGTTGAGATCCTTCGATAGGCATCTTTGAGGTGAGGCTCTAGTTTGCCAAGGAGTGCGAGCCTTCCTTCGATGAGATGCGAACCGAAATCGATGAGGTGCTCATCCCATGGTTCTAAGGATTGTTTGGACGCTCGAGTCTTCAAGAGGGAGTTTCTCTGACGGACGGCTCGTTCGTAGTCAGCGATGATCCCTGCGTATTTAGGGCTATTTTGAATAAGAAGGTGATCCAGGAAGCGACGGCGCTCACCTGGGTCCCCGCGAACCAAATCAAGATCCTCTGGTGAGAAGTGGGTGGTGTTGACCAAACCTAAAATCTCGCGTTGGCTTCTTACTGGTTGTTTGTTTATCTGAGCCCGGTTGGCTCGCTGTGGATTGATCTCTAATTCCACCAAGAGATCCCTTCCATCATCACTCTCGGTCTGCGCCCGGATATATGCGCGCTCTTGACCAAGTTTTACGAGTGGTTGGTCAGTCGAGACTCGGTGAGACTCCAATAATGAAAGATAAATGACCGACTCGATGATGTTGGTCTTTCCTTCACCGTTCTCGCCGATGAAGATCGAATTACCGGCGTGTAGGTCGATTTCAAGCGCAGAGTAAGAGCGGAAGTTTGTGAGTGAGAGGCGAGATATCTGCACGAAACTAGTTTGTGTAGCGGGTCGGCATGATGAGGTAGCTGTATTCCTCAAGACGCGGACCACTCTTCTCATTCTTACCACGGATTACTGCTTGGCGGTTTGCTGCAGTGAAGGAGATGGTTGCGAAAGGTGTGGTGAGTGCAGTGAGTCCATCCATTAGGAAGGAGGGGTTGAATGCGATTTGAATTGGTTCGCCTTGAAAATCAATATCAAGTTCTTCTGTTGCAGTCGCATCCTCACCACTACCTGCTTCTAGGAGAAGTTGGTCGGTGGAGAGATTGAGGCGAAGTGGAATCGTCTTATCAGTCACTAGGGAGACGCGTCGGATTGACTCAAGGAAGTCAGAGACATTGATGGTCGCCTCTGCAGCAACCTCTGAAGGAAGGAGGTGTCTAAATGGAGGGAATTCACCCTCGAGGACACGGGTAGTCATCGTCTTTCCATCTGTTGCAAGCCCCACAAGTCGCTCAGGTGAGTTCTGCCCACCAATCGATAGTGAGAGGGTGGAATGGGGAGAAATGGCCTTCGCCGCATCGAGGAGGGTTCGAGCTCGCATAAGGACTGTTGTTGTGAATCCTGGAGTGGATGGTTGCCAGAGTAATTCTCTTACAGCCAACCGGTATCGGTCTGTTGCTGCGAGAGTGACGCGATCCTCGTTGATCTCGATATGGATTCCGGTGAGTTTAGGGAGGGAGTCATCTTTACTCGCTGCGATCGCAACTTGTGAGATCGCTTCAGTGAAGAGGAATGTTTTGATCGATCCAGACTCTTGTGGAAGTGGGGGAAGCGGTGGGTATTCACTGTTTGGGATGGTGGGGAGTTGGAACTTTGATTTTCCAGCCGTGACTTGAACACGACTTCCTTCAAGTGTGAAGGAAACTGACTTATTTGGTAGAGCTCGCGCAATGTCGCTCAAGAGCTTTCCTGGAACTAGGACTCTTCCTTGAGCGGTGATCTCGGCTGCGAAGTGAGCCTTCGCAGATGTCTCTAAATCTGTCGCCGAAAGGTGAACTTCTTTGCCGGCCTCGATAACGATCCCGTGAAGGGCTGAGTTAGTTGGACGATTAGAGAGTGATCTAGATACCCAATGGAGTGCATCGGTGAGGATTGCACTATCAACTGTGAACTTCATTTCTCGTCCTAACTCTTTTGTAGATCTCTTCTAAAAATCTTCGTTTTGGGTTTGGTTCTTCACCAACACCCTTTATCTATCTATTGAGTAAGTAGTAGTAACAAGTCTCCCGTACTGTGAGTTTCCAAAGAAACCGCAGGTCGGAGACTTCAAGTTGTCCATCTCTCAATGTTCACTTGATGTGTTTTTTGTGTGGAGAAT
>Ga0315901_10003740_pt1 | contig 19490 bp, 14 predicted proteins | sample LakEriMetagenome_10_FD_203761 | JGI IMG/M metagenome (GOLD analysis project Ga0315901, IMG submission 203761) | Freshwater fungal communities from buoy surface, Lake Erie, Ohio, United States - Buoy 2 MA116 | ecosystem: Environmental > Aquatic > Freshwater > Lake | place: USA: Lake Erie, Ohio... | reverse complement strand
ATACCGCTACCGCATCATCTGTTGGAAGCATGGCAGTCATGCCCTTTGCAAGCTGATTTGAAATAGCATCAACTGTTGGCTTTGGGCTATGGCCAGTCATAGATCCAGTATCACCAAGGCAGAGATCTATATATTCATTGCCATCAAGATCACTAAAGTGAGCGCCCTTTGCTGATTCCACAAAGAGTGGGTATTTACCAGGCCATTTAGACATCCAAGACATAGGAACCCCGCCTGGCATAACCTCTTTAGCTTTTTCAAAGAGAGCAGCACTTTTTGGGGTGCGGGAGAGAAAACGCTCCATCTCTCTTTGATGAAGTGCTTTTAGGCGTTCTCTATTGATCACTTTTCAAACCTATCAAATCTCTTCAAATACAAAGAGCGCTTCAAGATATGTATCACTAGAGATACCAAGATTTGCAGCATCAGGAGGAGCGCTCTGCGGCTCAATACAGACCCCTTCAGGATCTTGGTCATAGACCACCCAATAAGGCGCATCTGATTCAATCTTTATCTGCAATACATCTTCCCAAGAGACTGTTGGCACTCCTCGCACTTGAGTAAAGGCATCATCCCAAGGGGGAGGCGTTGGGTTTATTAACTTCCCAGTTGGCATGTAATCACTGCCTCGTTCAAACATTTTTCCAGGATGAAAATTAATCTCAGCAGCCCCGCCTCTATCAAACTCTCTTGGAAACCAGGGATGAAGCCCCATCCAAATTGGCAGATCACTTCCCCCTGCTTCATACTCTAAAGACCAACGCAGAGCGTTATCAAGAAGTTCAAATCTCTGTTCCACTCTTGCTCCAAGGTATGGCTCGGCAAGATCAAGTGCAAAATAACCATTTCCTATCTCCTGCCAGGAAGAGGTAGGGGCAAAGCCATGGATTGCATGAGGTGAGGCAAGATTTGTTGGTAGTTGAAATTCTTCTCCACTGCTATTTTTAATTAGTCCATCTTTGATTCGCCCTGCCCAAGGAGCCATGGGATACCAACCCCAGGTGAGCACCTGTCCTCTAAAGGGGAGAACACATTCAATATCTCTAAACCTTAAAGATGAGATCCTTCCCCCTTGATCAACATCAATTTCAAGTGAGATCTCACCGCCATCAATTGCATGAAGAAGGCTCATAGCGCTAAATCTAACTCTTCTTTCCAAGGAGGATTAGCCCCCGCTCTAGAGCAGGTAATTCCAGCAGCTTTTGCAGCCCGCTCTAATACTTGCCTCAATACATCTGCCTTTAGCCCATCTAGACCGTATTTAAGAAGACCTTCAACAATTACTGCTCCAATAGTGTCGCCTGCCCCAACGCTATCTACCAATTCAACCTTTGCTGCAGGGCAATCAATACGCCCATCTCTAGTAAAGGCAGATAAGCCCTTCTCAGCCCTTGTTACAACAACTATCTCGGCACCTCTTGAGAGCCAGTTAGTAATTACCTCACTCTCTGATGATTGATAGAGCCAAGAGAAATCATCTTCACTTAGCTTCACAATCTTTGCTAGATCTATCCATCTCTCAACGCTATTTCGATAGATCTCTCTATCGCCTTGAATTGAAGGTCTGACATTGGGATCAAAAACTACCGTTGCGTTCTTCCTTGATAGCCAGTTATATAGCTCTGAAGCACCTGGCTCTAGAAGTGTTGCAACTGAGCCAATATGAATAACTTCGGCATCCTCTTTGGGAAGCCAAGAGGAGTGGAAGTTAAAACTAACCGTTGAATCTAGTTTGAATTCATAGCTAGCAAGACCTGCTTCATTAATCGTTGCTATTGCAAGCGCGGTTGGAAGATCCGAGCGATGCACTAAATCTAGGCTAACCCCGCTATCTACTAGCTCCTTCTCTATTGCCTTGCCATAACTATCACTTGAAATACCACCAATAAAAGTAGTTGAAAAACCAAGACGTGCTAAGGCTTTTGCGCTATTGCAGGGACCCCCTCCAACCATCTCTGAGATTTCTCCTCCAGAAACTGGGATCAAATCCATTAAAGCTTCACCAACGACAAATACTTGGCGAGAGTTCTCTGCAAGAGATTGATATAGCTCGCCAAATTCAGCAAGACTTCTTTCAATTGCCTCAACAACTGCTGGTCTTATCTGGTTATCAGCCATAACTTAATCTAAGTCCTTCACTTACTCAGCTAGCCTTTTAAGAAGCTCAGAGTCTTGAGTTTTAATCTTTTTGATGCTCTCGAGCAAAGTGCTTTTTCTTCTCGAGCTATAGAGCTCAATTGCTCTTAAAGCGGCCTTTTCTATAGAGATCCCATCTTCAGCAGCTGCCTTCTCTAGGGCCTTGCTCTGCTCTGGGGAGAGCTTTAGATTGATATCCATCGCCTAATCCTGCCATCTTGGTACTGTCTTTAATACGCCCATTAATCACTCCGATCCTCAGATTATCAATGAGGATAGTTTGCACTCGATTGGCGACATTTATAACCAGTTATCCACTGCGGGTGAATCAGTATTTTGTTTCAAGCCTTGTAGCCATTAGAGAAGCTGCTGCAAACCAGCGCTTAACTTCAGCATCATCAAAACCAACCTCTCCGCCCTTTACTACATAGAGGCCAGTGAAGATCTCGCCCTTGAATTGATAGAAGGCCAATAGCTGCCTAGCACTTACTCCCTTACCGATTTGTGCTCTTACTAAAACCCTAGAGCTTTCAGGTACTAGCTCTAGATCACTTTGGGGCATTGGAGTAAATGTGTAATCAGTAAAGGTGCCATCCCTTTCAATTCCGCCTTTATTCTTCACACATGCCTGGTAATTGTTTATAAGCTCAGCAAGAGCTGTATCTGCTGCGCTCTTATCTTTATATTTAACCACCTCACTTGAGAGGAATAGATAAGGCGAGCCAACTTTATTAGCGCTTACCTGTCTTCGATATTGACGACCACTCTCTGACTTATATGTAGAGCTGCAGAGATCAAGGGTTGGATCATCTAGCGTTGTTCCTCTTGCCATGGGTAGCACTATCCAGCCACTAGCAAAATCATCTGAAACAAAACCATAGCGAGCCAAGCTCTTTTGAATAGGCTCATTAAGAGTGGGATCACTGGCGCTTGGAAGCCTTGCCATCTCTCTCTGATTACTTAAAGCAAGATCAACCTTAGCTATTCCAATGAGGGTGAAATTGCTTCCAGAGACTCGAAGGACTCTATTTCTAGGGCCAATATCAACAAAAGCTCCAGTTCGAATTGTCTTAGTTGAGCTTGCCTCAACCTTTGCTACAACCTTGCTACTAAGAAGAACGCTAGGTGCTCCCTCTGCTACCAGCAGATGAGCCTTGCCAGAGGTACTAAATGAGGCGCTGCACCTTCCAGTGCAGGTAATTGCTCCATCAAGAAGTGATGAATTGCTCCACTTGCCAGTCTTAGATGACTTACTTCCAGGAATATATGAGCTCTTAAGGCTTAGATCAGAGATTACGCCATTACCAAGGCAGTCATAGGTATGTAGCTGCGCCTTTAGATCGCTGCTTCTAGCAAACTTAAACTCAGGTCCGCTCTTCTTTGCGCTTGTTTGAGTAACAAATCCTTCTTCATTAACAATCTGAGTAGCACAGAGGCCACTTCCAGAATCACTTATTGATTTTAGTGAGATCTGAAGTGAGCTTGGGGTAGCTGAAAGAATACTTAGATCACTTTTAACTATTGGAAGTCCGCGATCAATAGTTACTTTTCTTGGAGGAGACCAAGGGCTTTTATTGCCCCAGATATCTATCGCCCTTAGAGAAAGTGAGTAGCTTCCCTCTGGAAGATCTTTCACAAAGACAGCTCTTCTTGAGATAAAAGGATCTAAATAAGTTGGAACAAAGTTAGTATTAAGTGAGCTATCTATCGGAACAATCTTTTCATCAATCTGTGCTTCAAAGCTAGCAATAACAGATTCTAAGTCGTCATAGCCACTCTGAATTATCTCTGCTCCTGGATATCTCCAAGTATCAATAGGGGTTACTGGAGGAGTTGGAGGAGGGTTGGTATCAGCTTTTCTACTCACCTTCACAGTAATCTTCTGATCACTACTTGTCGCAAGTGCTTCAATAGTGATTGCTCCAGAATAAAGCGTGGTTGATCTTCCTTGAGCAAGAGTCATTGATCCTGAAGCTCTTCCTGTTGCTGAATAAGAATAGGTATCAAGATTTAGCATCCAGATATCAGTTGAAACTCCTAGGCCTGGTTCAAAGCCAACCCGATCATCAGGATTAGGGCTATCTATAAAGCTTGGTAATGGTGGATCAGTTCTATAAATAACTAGCCCTGGGTTATAAGAAAGACCCACCTTAGGCCTTCTATATTCAATCCAGTACGTTGATTTTCCATCTCTGATAAATACCGCTCTGGTTCCTACATCCATATCAGAGGCGCTTAAATCAATTGATTCACTAAGCCACGATTGATGTATCTCCCTTGCTTCAAGAAGTCCCATCCGCCACTGATGATATGTGGAAAGCTGAGAGGTTGTTTCTACATTTCCCATGACGTCAATACTTCCTCCATACTCCACAGCCCTGCAATCTTTTCCCCAAGCACCATCAGAAAAACCTAGACTACATTTGATCAGATTTGAATGGCCAAGCCCCAATGTATGCCCTAATTCATGAGTAATAACAAATGCACTTGCGTTATCTTGGATTGCAATAAGTCCTTCGCTTGAGTCCATGTTCCCCAGTAATGCTCTTCCCGACCATATACAGCCTGCATTTGGAGTCAGAATAATTAGATATCTATTGGCAAAGTTCGAGATGTCAAATTGAAGATAAGCTTTTTTTCTAACTTCAAGTAAATAATCAACAAACTTCTCATCTCCACACGGCACTTGAGATTGCAATGGAATCCTAGAAATACCAGTCTTGCCAAGGGCGAAATTTATACTCCTTTTCATTTTGCTAGCTTGATAACTTTTCATGCCACTCCAATATTCAATGACTGGCCCATTAACAACTTTCTCTACATCAAGCACATTAACTTTCGTAGATGCAGCACCACTCCAAGTTATCTCTACAATGTCGATAAATCTGAGAGTTTCGGCATTTGACACCACAGGAGGGATGAAAATTACATTAAGAAGTAATGAAGCTAAAAACAAACCAATTTGAATTGAATTTGCTTTACATCTTATTTTCCTGGTCTTAATTATGTGTCTCCTAAGGGATTTGAATGAAATAGCCAGCAATAATTTATATTGAATTTAAGGTATTTGATTAATTGTATCTTTCAACAAATCTCTATATTGGCGCCCTGCATCTGATAAAAATTCTTCTGTCTGTGACGCCTTAGCTAATTGAAAATTAGCCTCTTCGATTTTTCCAAGCTCAAATAAGCTTCGTGCGTAGTAGATTCGCACTAGCGGGTGATTCGGATCCAAATTAACTTGTCGAAGTCTAAGCTGACTTGCTAATTCAAATCGCCCTAACTTTTCTGCAATCACTGAAGCCCTATCCAAAAGTCCAAAGTCCTTGGGGAAATGGCCTAATGCCAACTCAGCGAGGTCTAGAGCTGCTGAATCTTGTTGAGTGCTTTGAGCGAAAGCTATCATGAACTGAAACTGCTGCTCTTGGACAAAAGGGGTTTTCGAATCCAATAATTTAAATGTCTCAAGTCTCTGATTAATCCCAACCGTGTCGCTGATTGCTAGGCTCGAGCGAAACTCTTTTGCTAATTGCCTGTCAGAGAACGAACCTAGCCATGCAAAACCAAAAAATAGTGGAGTTAAAAGAAACACTGAAACAGTTCGTGCCCAATCAAACTTTACCGGGTTACCTTTACGGACAACCTCTCTACTTTTCGTCTCAGCAACTGTAATCTTACTTTTTAGAAAGAAATTGAATGCTAATCCAATAACAGAATATCCAATTATCGCAACCGCAATATTGTCAATAGAAATAGTTGAAATAGCTAGAAATTGAAGGAGTAATGCGCTACAGGCAACTTTCCAAGGATCATTGCTCTCTCCAATAATCTCTCGAACCGAAAAATAAGTTGCTGGAAGAACAAAAATAAGAGTCGCAACAAGCCCAAGTATGCCCAGCGTAGCAAATATTTGAATCAAAGTATTATGAGCGTTGTTTGTGGTTAAATCTATTGTCGTTAGACGAATAACCTCAATCGGTCTTGCACCTCTGTAAAAGTCACCATAAGAGTCAACACCTACTCCCACTAAAGGATTTTCTAGTCCCATTTTGAGCCCAATTTTCCAGTAAAACGTTCTCAAATAGAATGTGTATTGGTACAGAAAGTCAAGTGGTCCTCGTCCTAAAATTCCATTCACAACTGGGACAGAACTTAAAATCAAAGACATTAGCACTAAGTTTTTAAGTTTTTTTCTCTTTGCTTTCCACATACCGATTACTAAGCTCATTGCTCCAACCAAAAACGAAACTATTCCTTGAATCGAATCGGTATTTATCAAAATAAAAAGAATTGCACATAGTAAGCCAATCAGCATAAGCTTTCTGTCAATTCTCTTCTCTTGTGCCAAAATTGCAAGCGTAGCGGTAGCGCTAAGCGAGAAAATGGCTGCTGCGAAGTTCGTATTCCCAAAAAAGGAAAATATCTGATTTTTTTGCGACCAATCAAATGGGTCAAACCCGAAGTATTGAACGTATCCATAAATTACTGCAGGTATAAAGAAGAACGATATTCCACTCACCAGAATTTTAGGAAAAATGGAATTTGATGAGAGTAAGAAAACTATAAAGGCAATAGAAAATAAAAGAATCTGAGTAAGTAGTCCATTATTTCTTCCCCAAGTTCCCCAAATGGTGCGAGTTAAATTATCTGAAGTTACAATTGACGGGATCGAAACCAAAGTTATCGTTATTAGGTAGCAAGTAAATCCTGCTCGCAACGTTCTTCTGGGGTGCAAATTGTGCGAAGTAGCAAGATATGCCAGGTAGGGAGTTATTGCCAAGAGTCCAATTTGCTTCGGCCAATTTACGGGATCTAAAAACTTCTGAGAAACTAAACAAGAAGTCAAAAATAAGAGTCCGGGTACCAGCCAAAGCCTTTTGACCGTAAAGGAAATACTCACAGGCATAAGGTTAACCTTACTTCTTCCTAGAATGTGGAATTTAACCTATGCTGCTCTGGTGAACTCTTCAAAAATTGAATTTTTAGTCTTGGGCAGTAAGGGACTAGTGGGTTCAGCCGTGATTGAAGTGCTCTCAAAGTACGGTCGGTCTCATGTTGGTGTTAAAAGATCTGATCTAGACCTCAATAATATTAATGGATTACGTCACTGCTTAGACAGCATTCGACCTGAAATCGTCATTATGGCTGCTGCTAAAGTTGGAGGCATAATGGCAAATAAGAAAAATCCTGTAGATTTTTTGCAAGAGAATTTGAAAATGCAATCAAATGTTTTTGAAGCTTGTAATGAGTATGAGATAAACAGATTGGTTTTTTTAGGTTCTTCTTGTATTTATCCTAAGAATGCCCAGCAGCCAATCAAAGAAGAATACATGATGACAGGTGAATTAGAGAGCACAAATAAGGCATATGCTATGGCTAAACTAACTGGTATTTCGCAAGTTCAAAGTTATAGACAGCAGTACCAGCGTAAGTGGATTTCAGTTATGCCCACAAACCTTTTTGGTAAATATGATAATTTCAATCTTGAAACTAGTCATGTGTTACCAGCATTAATGCGAAAAATGCATGAAGCAAAAATTCGTAATACTAGTCAGGTGACGTTTTGGGGTAGCGGCACACCAAAGCGAGAATTCATGCATGCTAATTCTTTTGCAGAAGCTCTCCTGTTTGTCATAGACAATTATGATGATGACATGCCACTAAATATAGGAGTTGGAAAAGATATTTCAATTAAGGAATTGGCTAATCAAATCAAAGATATTGTCAATTATAAAGGGGAGATTGCTTGGGATATGAGTAAGCCTGATGGCACAAGTCGAAAACTGCTTGACGTCAGCAGACTGAAAAGTTTGGGTTGGGAGCACAAAGGTAATTTTAGAGATGAATTAGAAACAACTTACCTTTGGTTTCAATCAAATTACCCAAATCTTAGACTCTAGTTTTTTTTTGACTTAAGAATTTCGCAATTATCTCCGAAATTTCAAGCCATACATTTTGTGACTTAAACTTCCTAAACGACTCATTTTCACTTAAAAGTAGCCTAGAAATATTACGTTTCTTTTCCATAACTTGATCTCTATCTGACAGTATAGTTCTGAGAAGTTTACCATCTGTCAATTGCCTATCACTCAATTGAAAAACACAATTTACAAACTCTGGAAGATAAACTCTTAGGCTTGGCCCGACGTAAATTGGTATACAACCCGCGAGGAGTGCATTTAAGAGTTTTTCGGATACATAATCAGATTGGTTTTCTATCACAAGGGCAAACTCCCTGTTGGTAAGGATTTCTAGGAAATTTGGATTGTGGCCCTTGGGCACGACTCGGGGATTCAGCAAGTATCCAAATGTTTCCCTGATGGAAAAAGGTCTAAAGTTGAGTATCGATTCCTTTAAACCTATTAGCCTCGACTTAATTTCCTCAGATTTGCTAATTTCCCAGTCGAGGCCAAATAAATCAAAATCTATTCCGTGATTTTGAAGAGTATTTATGGCTCTTCTTCGTAGTCCATAATTGCTATATATCGAACTACTGAACTTATTTGCATTTGTTATTACAATTCCTTGTCTACGCTTTGCGAAAGGACTAATCGGAGAAAATTTCTTTTCCCATGGGAAAAATACCCAATCATCTAAATGTAAATTCTGTGCGCGCCAAGGGCTAATTGGAATCACCAAGTTAAAATACTTTTGAATCTTCGGCCTATACAGTTGAGGCTCCACGGCCTCAGGCTCAAAAAGCACAAGTATTCGAATCTTGGTCGAATTCCTAGAATAACTCTTGCTCCAGGTGCTGTAAATTTCAAGATTGTTAAGAATTCCTTCTTCCAGGCCCCCACTTACTTCTCTATCTTCTAAGCTTTGTGAGATAACTCTCTTAGCAGAATCTGAAAAATTCCCGAAGAAATTCAGAATGGTCTCCTATTTGAACCTTGATTGGACTACCCTGGTACTATTCTACTTTAACATGATATTCAAACTGCGTTTAGGGGTGACTTGATGAGAGCATTAATTTCAGGAATAACGGGTCAAGACGGCTCTTACCTTGCAGAATTTCTCCTGAACAAGGGATATGAAGTACACGGGATAGTCAGAAGGTCAAGTAATTTCAATACCCAGAGAATTGACCATTTACACAGTAATCCAGAAATAAATGGTAAGAAATTTTTCCTTCACTATGGTGATCTAACCGATGGGGTTTCTATAACAAACTTGATACAGAGCATAGATCCTAACGAAGTATACAACTTAGGAGCCCAAAGCCACGTAATGGTGTCTTTTTCCGTTCCAGAATTCACAGCGCAAGTGGATGCTGTTGGAACCATCAGATTTTTGGAAGCAATTCGGTCAACTAAGAAAGAAATAAAGTTTTATCAAGCAAGCACGTCAGAGCTGTTTGGGTCTTCCCCACCGCCACAAAGTGAGGCAAGTGAGTTTCGGCCTCAGAGTCCTTATGCCGCTGCAAAGTTGTATGCGTACTGGGTTACCAAGAACTATAGAGAAGCCTACGGAATGCACGCTTCGAATGGGATCTTGTTTAATCACGAGTCCCCTCGACGAGGGGAAACATTTGTAACGAGGAAGATAACAAAAGGTGTGGCAAATATTGTAAAAGGAAAGTCAAAGACACTTTCCTTGGGTAACCTTGATGCAATAAGAGACTGGGGATATGCTCCAGAATACGTAGAATCTATGTGGTTGATGCTACAAAGACCGAATCCTGATGATTATGTTATCGCTACAGGAGTCGGAGCGTCCGTAGAATCATTTGTAGAACAAGTTTTTTCATTAGCAAATTTAAATTGGCAAGATCATGTCATAATCGAAAAAAAGTATCAGCGGCCAACGGAAGTCAATTCGCTCATTGGAAACCCCTCATACGCAAATCAAATTCTTGGTTGGCGAGCAAAGACAGACTGGCGTGAATTGGCAAAAATAATGTTTGAGCACGATATGAAAATTTCCTAACATTATCGAAATCTAATGTCTCGGCTAAATCCAAAAGTTCTGCTTAACTTTGAAGCTATTCTTTCTTTGAGAACTAATAAATCCAGCGAACCTATCTTCCAATATAAACTTCTTTTGCCTAAAAAACTCTTAATTAATAATTTTGCTAATCGGCTTCGCGAGCTTGGAATTTCCTTACTATGGACATGAATATTTACCAATTTGGACTTTCCATCAATAATCAAGTTTATGTTATCTGATTCCAAATTTAATTCGAGCGTTAAGCTACTCATCTTGTGAAGTAAAGAAGTTGAATCCTCAACTACAACTGCTCGTCTTCTGGTAGGGAACCTAAAGTTACGTGCGTCACTTCCGACAAAGTACTTTCCATAGGATCCTGCGTCGAAGACTATGTCACTAGCTTCTTTGTCTGTATTCAGAATCTCTACATCTTTACTCTCTAGCGAGTACGAACCTAGAAGTTGCATGTCTGTAAAGAATCCTTCCTCCCATTTGGCACAAATGTAATTCAGCAATCTCTCGAGGGAAACAATATTTGCTGCAAAAAATATTGACCCGCAGCCTTCCGAATTTGACTGCATTGGATATGCGATTCCAGATGAAAGATTGGACATGATTCCCTTTATTAAATCAAAGTCTAAAATTATATTATCTGATTCTAGATGCAGGACCTTTTCAAGATTGTTTTTGAGCATCAAATCGTGTAAAAGAAAAAACCTTCTGGTCGTAGCAATCCAGAAAGTTGAATGCTTATATGGAATTGGAGTTTTATTGGTTAAGTAATCAAATCTCTTTGTAAGTTCAGAACGTGGAAGATCCTTGATGTTCACAAAGTCCAATTGGCTGTTTTCTCTCTCATCAATGAATTCAAACTCTGCTAAGAGTAATTGCTTTAGGTGTGGAAACATCGACTGGTGAAGCCTAATATTATTTTTTAGATATTCCGGAAGAGGTCTTCCCCACTCAATCCATACCAATAAAGTCATATATATCTACCCCAATTCTATCGTATTGAAGTAGTTAATGACGCTAGTTGCCAGATTTTTCAAAACTACATGATTGACCATCGCCAAGTACTCTCCTGATTTTAGGAATTCTCGACCAGATTCAAGAATCTCCATTTGCATTTCCTTTGATTCACGTATGGAAGAGAGCCGAGTTCCTATTTCAAATACATTTGGGCCCACCTCCAAAGCTAAGTTGTTTCTGAAACCAAAATCACTTAATCTTGGCCCACAATAAATAGGAATCGTCCCGGAGATAATTGCATCAATGAGTTTTTCTGAGACATAATCTGGACTGTTTTCTATAACTAAGGAATAACGATAAAGAGAATTTGTTTCGAATTTATCTGAAGTCGGTCCTTTTAGGCGATCTTTAGGATAATTCAGATTGAACTTAATCTCTAACTTTATTGAAGGTGTAAGGCTTGCTAAATGCAATAATAATGACTTTGCCACCTTGGTCATAATTTGCAATTTGCTATCTTGCCAGCCATCCCCGAATACATCTACTTCTAGGGTTGATTCAGCTACAACTGTACGCCGAAACGAATATTGCTCTTTTCTACCAACACTAAAGTTATTTCTAGCAATCATTACAATTTTGTCGAACTTCTTCGACCACTCTACATTAACCTTAACATCATCTAGATTTGATTGTGGCCATTGAAACATCGAAGTGCCCTCGCGCTTAACCCACATGTGGGATGCCACAAATACTCGGCCATATCTTCCCTGCACAAAACGTGAGTGACTTATGGGATTTACTGACGAAGGTTCCAACACAATTAGTATTCTTTTTGAACGTTTCACCTTGTGGAGAATATTCCCTTGATACTCTCTCTTGTGATTTAGATTTATCAGAAATTCAGGATTACTGTCTAAGGGGACAATTCTATATCCGTTATCTAGAAATTTTGCTAAAAAGTAAGACCATGGGGAATTCTCTGGAGGACAAAAGTCCACAACTTGGTCGTGCGAAACTATAGCAATTCTCTTCACTTGTTAAACACCTGAAAGCTTCCAATCACTACTCCCACCGCTCCTTTCAGAAAGGAGATTCTAAGATTCGTAATACAATTAAAAGTTTCAAAAAAGAACTTTCCTAGATTTGCAAGCCAAAAGTGGCGAACATGGAAATCGTTGGGAAACTTCTCGAATAAGCGATACCGATGTAATACCCATTGGAGATTTTGACTATATCTAGATTGTCTTCCATCCTGTGCAAGGAAATGCTCTATTTGTAGACTCGGAATGACAAAAAGTTTTCCTTTACGACTTGCTTGATACGAAAAAATTACATCTTCAAAAATTGAAGAGCCGTCAAAGTCCGCTTCAAATCTAGCATGTTTAATCAATTCGTAATTCCAAATTGCGCAACCAATTAACCACTCGCTCTCAAGGATCTGTGAATGAGATCTATTAGAAATGGGATTGTTGATACCGCCTTTCGAAATCGAACCTGGAATACTTAAAAATCCAAAAAGTTTTCTGAACATTCTGAATCTCTCTGGCATATTGTTTGGTTGAGTAACGCCTGAAATTCCAATAATGTTTTTATCTCCCCCAAAATAGTATTCAGCTCTAGAAAAGTAATTTGATGGAACTCGGACATCGTCATCTAAAAAAGCTAACAATTTTCCTTGGAAGAGATATTCTTTGCACAAAATTTCCATACCTAAGTTTCTTTGCCTTGCGGCTGATCGATCTAAAGTCAGCCGATAATCAAGAGTGAAGGGGTATGTTCTGAAAATTTCAAATTTCTCATCGGAAGAGTCGACAACAATCACTAAAGTTTTCGATATTCCTTCGCACATTGCCAGATTTTCAAGTAAAGCCCTAAGATAAGAGGGACGATTTAAAGTTGGCACTATAACAGCAAATTCATATGCCAACTAAAGATCCTCTCGATTGGTTGATAAAAAGTTCATCCGTAAAGGTTCTATAACTAGCAAATACGATATCATCTCATCATGCGCTTTGATAACACGACCTTAGGTGAAATTTGGACTTTTTGGAGTAGATGTCAAGTGCTATTCTCAGGAAAAGATCGAGTTAGGCTGTACTTTTTTCTTATCTTGCAGGTCTCTTTAGCCGCACTTGATGTAGTCGGCATACTGCTCTTTGCTTCTATTGCTGCTATTAGCGCAGTTGCAATTCAAGGTAGCATGCCAAGTGGTGTGATGATGGTTCTCATTAATTCCCTGGGCTTAGAAGGTAAAAGTCCGCAATTTACAGTTGCTGTAATTACGTCCTTGGCATCAATTCTACTTATTTGTCGGTCGATTTTAAGTCTAATTCTTACACAAAAAAGTTTGAATTTTCTTGTTAGCCGAGAGGCAATGGTGTCTGCTGAGTTATCAGCTAAAATTTTGAGGCAGGACCTTGACGCTTTAGAAAATATTTCTGCGGTGGATTACCAGAATTCTATCACCCTTGGTTCAGGGGCAGTCACTACTGGTTTCGTTAGTCAAGTCTCATCTCTAATTTCTGAAATCTGCCTTCAAGCAGCTCTACTCTTTGTTGTTTTCTTTCTTTCTCCAATCATAACTTTTTCCCTTATTGGATATTTTCTAGTAATTTTTCTGCTAACCACAAAGCGTTTTGGTAATAAGTCTAAGTTTATGTCACAAGAAATCACTAATTTTAACCAAGAGACGTCAAGAGCTTTGTTTGATGCAGTGGCAAACTATAGATTAGTAATTACTACCTCAAGCCAGGGACACTTCGTAAATAGAATTCAAGAAGCGAGGAGAAAAATTGCTAAACATTCAGTGAGTCAGCAGATGTTATCTACATGGAGTAAGTACTTATTTGAAATTGCCTTTCTTATCGGGAGCGTCTCTTTTGCTACTTATTGCTTCATGGTCTATTCAGCTGTTAAAGCAGCATCTTTAATTACTGTATTTCTAGCCACCTGCTATAGACTCGTCCCATCATTTGCGCGTGTCCAGGGCCTTATAGTTCAAATTAAAGGTTCAATTGGTTCTGCTCAACTATTCTTCGAAGTTTTAGATAAAACTAACCATGAACTTAATCGCTCTCAACCTAAGTTGTTTAATGAGATATCTAAATATAATAGCGATCCAATAAATAATCTTTCATTTTCATTCATAGAATTTCGTAACGTTAGTTTTGCGTATCATAATTCAGAATCTAAAGTCTTTGATAGTTTGAATTTGAAAATTAATCTGGGGGAAAAGTGTGGTCTGCTAGGTCCCTCAGGTTCCGGCAAAAGTACCTTTGTTGATCTTTTAATAGGTGCTCTAACTCCTCGCTCTGGAGAAGTATTGATTCGAGGAACTAGTGTGCACCATGCAATAGATGAGGGTGTGAAAATAGGATATGCCCCGCAAAATGTGCAGTTACTCCCAAGCACCATTAAGGAAAATATCGGTTTTGGTATTTCCACAACAGAACTTGATCTTGACCGGATTAGGAGTGTCTTATACGCCGTTGGACTCGAAGAATGGGTAATGAGCTTGCCTAAGAATATTGATTCTAACCTTGGAGAATTCTCTTCTCGGCTCTCAGGTGGTCAGGCGCAAAGAATTGGAATTGCCCGAGCGCTTTACACTTGTCCAGATATTTTGATTTTGGATGAGCCAACAAGCTCTTTGGACGCAGAGTCAGAATTAAAAATTTCTGAAATTATAGAGCACTTGGATAGTAACTTGACATTGATTGCTATTGCGCATCGTTTGAGTACAGTTCAAAATCTTCCTAGGCTATTCTATTTGGAGGCCGGAAAAGTAATTGCTGAGGGAAACTTTAATGAAGTTCGAAAAAAAGCCGAAGGTCTAGATAGGAATGCAAAACTACTGGGTATCATCGAATTTGAATAAACACCACTATACTCATACCAATCAAGTAATCCATGTGTTTAAGTAAAGTGTTACTGTCGTCTCGCATACCCTTCTGATAGCGTTGGAAAATGATGTTGAGTTACACTGGAGAAAAATCAAAGATTAGAGTGTCTGGAATCCTACCAATCTATAATGGGGAGAGGTGGATTTTAAATAATCTACCTTCAATTCTCCATTCATTGAGAAGTTTTGATGAACTTATAATTATTGATGATGGCTCAATTGACAAAAGTTTAGAAATGATTTCTGACTGCGCAAAGAGAGACAGTAGAGTAAAAGTTTTTAAATCTCAGCACAATGGATTAGTTTCCGCTCTTAATTTCGGCATATCTCAAGCAAAAAATGAATGGATTGCCCGCTTTGACATAGATGACTCTTACTCTAAAGATCGAATCATAAATCAGGTTCAGGCAATTGAACGTACCCAAGACATCGGAGCTGTTTTTGCCGATTACCAAATACTCCAAAATGGTGAGAGGGATAGAGGCAGGATTTATTCGCCAATATTTCCTATTCAAACTAAATTGTCCCTGATTAACTCTCAAAGAACTGCCCACCCTGTTGCACTTCTGAATAGATCTTTAGTAATTAAGAGTGGGGGATATATCGAAGACCAGTATCCTTCTGAGGATATTGGTCTTTGGATCCGGTTATCTCAATTTTCAAAGCTTATCTCTACGAGCCATGTTGGACTCCAATACAATCGTCATTCCAGTTCTATTTCATCAAGCTTTCGAAGCCTTTCGAAGTCAAGGAAAGTTCAACTTTCCAGAACTTTAGCTTTTTCTGTGGAAGAGGAAAATAGGCTAATGAATGAGTTTGGTAATCTATTTCATGAATATGACGATTTAGAAAATTCAAATGTGCGCAAGTATCTATTTGTTTTCGATTACCTGACCTGGATTTTACGAAAGGAGAGTAATTTGACCATGAGACAATCCGTAAAGTTAATATTTGGTACAGTTTTACCACTTCTTTCAACTTTAACAGATGCTGAAGTTTGGGGACTAAATTATAGAGCTCTGCAAAGAAAATTGGAGAGGCTATATGGATATAGCATTGGGAAGATCTCGAAGTATTCCCGTACAGTCTAGAATTAGACCGCCAAATTCTCTTAGTTGGTCTTTGTCAAGGTAAGGTAAAACGTAAACTATTGCGTCTTCGTGTTTTGGTACTTTAATTTCTTCTCCTTCCCAATTAAGGATGTTTGGATCAAGCCAAGAGGTTTGAAATCCTAATTTTTTTAACTCTTGAATGAGCTCAATGGAGGGGGATTCCCTGAGATCTTTAGAGTTCATTTTGTATCCTAAGCCTATTACACTAATTGAGGCATCCCGTTTAAATCTACTTGAAATTATCTGAGTCACTTTCTTAATCTTTGAATTCATCTCAAACAATGAGGTCTCTATTATTTTAACCTTTGAATCAAACTGATCTGCAAAGTAAGCCAAATAGGCAGGATCAATAGGAATACAGTGCCCCCCAATTCCCAAGCCTGGGTAAAACGGCATAAAACCATAAGGTTTTGATTTTGCTGCTGCAATCACTTTCCAGATATCTATGTCGGACTTATGGCAAACTTCAGATAGTTCATTTACCAAAGCGATGTTTACTAGTCTGAATGAATTTTCTAATAATTTGGCCATTTCTACAATTTCAGGAGTGTCACAGATAATTACTTCGTGCGTAAATGACTTATAAAATTTGCTCGCGAGAATAGTGCCGTTAGTAGTTGTCCCCCCGATTATTCTAGGTGTATTTATGTGGCTAAACTGAGTATTGCCCGGGTCAACTCTCTCTGGAGCAGCTACAAAATGCATCTGATTTCCAGGACGCAACTGACTTAAAACCTTCTCAATTTCATTTCGGAGAGTACCTGGGTAGCTTGTAGATTCACTAATAATTAAACACTCATCCTGAGCATTAAGAGCGATTTCTCGAACTACAGCATGAATTGCACTCAAGTCCGGCGAACGGTCTTGAAGCAATGGTGTTGGTACACAAATCACGATGACGCTCGAATTTGAAATAGTAGAAAATTCCTTATTTACAGTGTAATTCCCTGAACGTAGAGCCAAGCCCAGCACATCGTTGGATACATCTTCAATGGGCGATATTCCTGAAACTATTGTTTCAAATCTTCTCAAGTCGACTTCTATGCCATTAACTTTCCAGCCAGCATTGGCTGCGGCGATTGCCAGCGGGAGACCAACATAACCTTGGCCAATAATTGAGACTTCTTGAGCGGATGACACCCTTCGCTCCTTTTTTAAAATATTTCGCTTTGGTGATAACGAAAATCGAGGCCCACCATATCAGTGGGCCTCGATTTTCACTTTAAAAGTCTAGGCTTAAAAAGATTATGCCTTAACTTTTTTCGCTATCTTGGCAACAGTATTTGCCAATGTAGTGATTTGAGCCTTCAGAGCCGCCATGAGGGTAGCAACCTGAGTCGCCAATTCCTCAACAGCCGCTGTTGCAGCATCGGCTGCATCGCGGGCTTCTTCAGCAGCAACTGTTGCAGCATCAGCAGCCTCAGCCGCTAAGTTTGCAGCGTCTGTTGCAGCATTTGCAGCATCAATGGCTTCAGCAGCAGCGTCTGTCGCAGCATTTGCAGCATCCACAACAGATGAATCAGCAGCTGTAACAGTGATTGCCGCGGTAGCAGAAGTTGTGCGAGCTGGTATTGCAGATCCATCACCATTTGCCGCTGCAGTGCTGGTGTTACCACCAGTAAACTTAACGGTCAAGGTTCCAGTTCCTGCGCCAGTTGCAGCATCGCTACCGAGTTCGATAACGACCTCTCCGCTTGCATTTGCAACGCCCGTTGAGGAAGAGATTCCATTAACTGAAACCACTCGACCAACTGTGCCCGAGTACTGCACTGTAATCGATGCATCCTCGATTGGATTTCCATAGGCATCTTTGATGGTAGCTGTGACACGCTTTGAAGTGCCTGCGGCCATCGAAGCAGCAGTTGCGTTCAAGGCAATTGTTCGAGCGCTTCCTGCAAGGCCATCAAATGAAGATGTCGCAGTTTTACCGCCAGAAGTAGCCGTAATTGTAGTTGCTCCAACACCCTTGGACTTGAATGTTGCGGTAGCTACACCATTTGTTCCGGTGTAGGCAACAGTCGAATTAGATGTTGAGTCGTAGTAGGACTTTGCATCTCCAGTGAAGGTAATTGGGTATCCACTAAGAGCTTCACCTGACGCTCCAGTAGCTGTTGCAGTGAATACGACCGAACCATTGGCATCGACTCCAGCGCTAGCTCCGTTATTAGTCAAACGAAGAGTTGTCACTGTAAGTGCTGAGGCCCACTCATAAGAAACTGAGGTTCCAGCATTATAACTACCTGCTCCAGATGTTGTAGCAGTAGCTGCAACTGTGTCTGAGAGGGTAGTAGCAGGAGTTGCATCATCAGTGAATGTATAACTTGCTGAACCTGAAGCATTTGTCGTTGATGCTGCAGCAGTGGTGGTCGCATTTCGACCTGTCACTGTCCATAGCACAGTAGCTCCAGATACCAGTGAGTTGAACTGATCACGGACGAGCGCAGTTGTAGTCACAGCTGAGGATGCTAAGGCTTTACCAGAACCTGGAGTTAAACTTACACTTCCATTTCCTGACGACACCTGAGGATCAGCATAAGTTAGAGTTAAAGTAACAGGCGTATTAGCTGCCTTGTTCCAAGTAACTTTGTAATTTTGACCTGCAACAGGAGCTGTTGCAGTTAGTGTGATTGATACTTGAGTATCAGTGTTTGTACTCAAGTTAACAGTCTCAAGAGTGATTCCAGATGGAGTGCTGCTGGTTGTAGAAACTGCAGCGACAGTCACAGGAATTGTTCCTGCAGCTGACATCTGGAAAGTGATAGTTACGGCTTTCTTTGCTGTGCTAACCGTGTAAGCATCGGTTGCGTTATCTGGTGTGCCTCCCACAGCCGCACAAGTTGCAGATGTTGCTCCACCTGACTTGTCTGGACTATTTCCGGCAGCAAGTTGGTTACCATCAATGATACCAAATCCGGCTACAGCCGCTCCGTCGTTTGCACCCATTGCGGTTGCAGAACCAACACCAAAGCAAGTTCCGTATACGTAGTCAAGTGTTGTGAGCGTAAACGTTGATGCGGTAGATGCTGACATACCAATTGTACCTGTTCCGGCCACAGTAAATGTAGTCGAAGCAGCAGCAGTGTTAGTCACATTAACGGTAAAAGCGCCCGTTGCCGTAACGGTGTCTTTAGCTGTCATCAAGCTCGATTGAGCAGCTGTTCCAGTGGTTATTCCATCAGCCTTTGAGGCACCAAGGCGCACAATCGCAGCCGCGGTTGATGATCCAGTAGATGTATTCGTATCTCCACCGACTATATTTGAAACTCCGCCGTCTGTATTAACAGAGTTTGCTGTCAGACGAACGGCATTTCCAGCTTCAAGGCTTTGGTTTGGAACATTTCCGCCCGTACGATAAACACCTGTGCGTGCAGATGTCGTAGCGCTTACAATTTCTTGTCCTACTGTAATTTTGGCAGTAGTCAGAGATGAAGTGACGGTAATTG
>Ga0315901_10003736_pt1 | contig 19510 bp, 18 predicted proteins | sample LakEriMetagenome_10_FD_203761 | JGI IMG/M metagenome (GOLD analysis project Ga0315901, IMG submission 203761) | Freshwater fungal communities from buoy surface, Lake Erie, Ohio, United States - Buoy 2 MA116 | ecosystem: Environmental > Aquatic > Freshwater > Lake | place: USA: Lake Erie, Ohio... | reverse complement strand
CACTAAATACTTAAGTGGCAAAAAATAGGACATTTGCCTATGAAAGAAGAGATAGGAAAGCGTTCTTCCGCTTTTCGTTTATTTCGTTAAAATTGTAATGTTTTCGGCAATATTCATGCAGCTTTACGCCCTGTTCATTTCTTAACTCTTCGCTTTCTGCTAATCGTTTAATATGGCCGATCCACTCTTTACGATCCTTTGCATAATTAACCACATCGGACGGGAATCCAATATACGGGTGAACTTTTGAAGCCACCACCGGAACGGCCTTACCGGCAGCTTCCAAAATCTTTATATTCGACTTGTAAGCGTTAAAATTATTTTTCACTAAAGGAATTAACATAATGTCTGCATGTCGAAACATTTTGTAATACTCGAAAACCTCCATCCCCCTTATGATCGTATAAGGCAATTTTCTTTCATTCGTGAAATACGATGCCATCCTTTGCCAATAATAAAGCTCCGTATCGTTCGAGTCTGCATACCCACCCATCACAACATGTACATCTTTTACGTGCTGATCTAACTCATACATAACGCCCTGTAGTAATTTTAAATCCGGTTCGTGTGTTATGCCACCTGCCCAAAACAACTTCACCCCATCCGTCTTTATACGTTCGCCGTCGAATTGCGCTTCACCATAAGGGATAGCATTCGGCAGTATCTCAATATTTTTTGCATGTGGATAAATAGCATCTGCCAACCTTTCATGAGTACATGTAACCAAATCAGCTTCACGCATGTGATTGATCAACCGGGATGCAAAATTCGAAGCGTTATACCCTTCATACATCAAATGATCATGCGATAAATGCCAATAGTCATCTACATCGACTACCAATTTAAAGCCGTGTTGTTTGCGGCGTTCCAATAGATCTTCATTATCCCACGTCCGATTGATGAAAACAATATCGTATTTATTTTCCTGCCATTGCTCTTCACTCATATTATCCGTTATCCTTCCGTATTCCTTTTCCATAAACGATACCGGAATCATGAGACGGTGATAACCGCAGCCGCTGAACTTTTGCGTAAGTGTTAGGATTTTCATGTCTCAAATATACTAAAATAAACCCCACCTGTAGAAACAGACGGGGGTGTTGTATCAAATCCTAAACAAACCAGCATTAAAGGTCTTTTAAAAGATTTTTGAGCTTTTCAATTATTTCTTCTTCCTTCATTCTCATTTTTACCTCCGTCATGTCAAACATACCCTCCACACTGAAACCTTTGAAGGTTCCGTCTTTTACCTTCGCCCACGTTTCTTCATTCATAACCTTTGCACCCAAAAACCATGTGCCATCAGGTAGGTTTTCAAACTGCTTCATTTTCGGGATTCCTTTACTTTCATCTGCTATCCACGACATAAAGAAGGTAATACCTTCAACAGGCTTTGTATGCATCTCATTTGCGCTTTGCTGAAAACCCTTTGCATAAAACTTTAAAGCGATCGTTTCAATAGTCTTTTTGTCAAAGAAAACATAGTACTCACCTGTTTCATCACGACGGTATATTTTCATATCCGGCACCATTGCAGGTCCGACAACAATACGCTCTTCACTATTGACAACGGAAAAAGCTTGCATCTTTTGCCTATCTATTTGCTCAAGTTTACGTTGTGCCCACTCAATGCCAGCATCACCGCCCCACGCTAACCACATAAGCCGCCCGCACCCGTCCCCTAATTCCTTTTGACTGTTTTGCCTGTGCCTTTCAAATGCTGCCATTCGTGCGATCGTGTCTCTTGTTATCGCTTCACCCTTTGCCAGTTGGTTCGCCCTTGCTTTTCCTACAGGCGTGCCACATTCACCCCACCCGTTTTCTTCCGCCCACCTTAAGGCAATCTTTGCGTTTTCACTTGCCTGCTTAGGGTAGTCGCTGTAACTTTCCTGAAAGTTTTGATTTTTGTTTTCCCATTTGCTGTAGCAGATAGCAGCGGCCTGTTCCTGATCTTTGCCTTCACCAACTACGTATTCAATGCAGCGAGGAATAAAATCGCTTTCGCTTTCCCCTTTATTAGGCTCCACAAATATTTGTTTCTCAAAAGCAAAGAAGTTTTCACCTATCGCCGGGATGTCAACCAATGCCACGGCGTTAACTTCTTGAATTGAGTTTTCATCTTCTTTGATTGTTAATTTGAATAACGGTAAATTTTCCATATTATCCGATCCTTGCATTACGCTCAAGGTAAGCGTTTCTTTGATCATTATTTTGAATATCCGAATTCATTACGTAAGCCCTTAAAGACTGATTCCCCATATTGTTAATAGCTTCCGCATTTAACGCCTGCCCTTGTATTGCAGGTGAAACAGTTGGCGACATAGGAGCCGCACCGCCCCCGCTTACAGTTGGCACGGGAGCCGCACCACCACCCCCCGGAATCTGAACGGCTGCGATCTTTTTAATATTAGCAATACCAGCCGCAACCGCTAAACCTGCGTTAACAGGTGCAAGCACGGGACCGACAAAAGGAATACCGACCGTAGCATTATAAGCCCTTACCGCACTTGCGAAAGTATCAATAGTGGCCTGCGCAATGGCTGCCGCTTTGCCCGCTTTCGACTGTTCACCAAATAAGGCTTTAATGTTTCCAAGTGTTGAGCTTAAGGCGTCCGCTGTTTCAAGTGCCGCATCGATTTTCGCCTTCGCTAAAGCCTGTTCAGATTGCGCAAGCTGTTGATTAATAGCCATTTCTTGAATGGCATATTTATTCTTTATTTCTGTAGTGCTTAACCCTGCCGCCTCCGCCGCCGCTATTTCAGCATCTCTTTTTAAGTGGAGCTGTTTAATAACCTCTTCAGCTTCGAGCTTAGCAATAGCAATGGCGTTTTCTGCTTTTGTAAGCGAATCAATACGAGCCGCTTCGTTGGCCTGTTTGCGTAATGCTATTTCGGCTAAGGTGTTTTCACCTTGTGCCGTTTGTTGAGCCAGCAACCTTTCACGCTCTATTTTCTCCCTTTCCTTTTTTGCCACTTCATCGGCCGCATCGAGTTCCTGCTTTTTGGTGTTAAAAGCTATTTCAGCATCCACCCTCGCCTGCGTTCCTGCATTTGCAGAATCTATTAACCCCTGTAACCTTTGTAATTCAATCTTTCGCTCTTCATCTCTAATTTCCTGTAGTTGCTGATTCTTTTTCAGTTCATCGGTAACCAATTCGGCATTCGCCTTTTTTTGCTGCAAAAGAAGTTGGTTCGAACTTTCGGAAGCTGCTTTGTCACGTGCTTTCAATTCCGCCGTTAACGCCTGCGCGTTCATCATTTGCTCCGAAAACTGCCCCGTTATTTGTGCCTCAATATCTTTGCGTTGTGTTTTTGCATCGATAATTTTTGCTTCTAATTCTCTATTCCCTTTATTTAGTTTGAATTCTAATTCTGCTTTTTGAATAAGTACATCAGCTTCCGCAAGTGAAGCCTTTTTTACTTCTTCGAGAACGCCTTTCAACTTTTCATTAGCCGCAATTCTTTCTTCTATACTTAAATTCTGTTGATCTCTTTCTTGACGTAATTGTTCTGCATTTCTTTCAGCTTCTGCTTTTAATCCTGCCAGTTTGGCCTGCGCAATAGTGGCGTTCCTTTTTAGTATCTCCAAAGCTTTCGCCTGATCGTATGTACTTTTTATGAAAGTGCTATCTATTTTTTGCACTTCATCGACGGTACTAATAACAACCTTCCCGATCTCATCAACGGCTTTGCCCAAATTAGTCACAACCATTTTGCCGCTCTCAAGTGCAAGCTCACCAGCTTCTTTCAAAGACTTTTTGCTGCCCTCAATACTTTCCTCGAGCTTCTTAATTGTTTCAGGATCGCCGTCACCGAAAAAAGAATTCTCCCACGCCAGCTGCGCTTCCTGAATGATTAACGCAATACCTGCAAAAGCACCCTTAAGAACGCCACCGAGAATACCTACCAACCCCTTCAATACACCTGTTAAACCTTCAAAGCCGTTACTCGATTCGCTTACCTTATTAACAACCTTTGTAATGATGCCAACGATCGTGGTAAAGACCGTTGAAATAGTCTGCATGATTGCACCTAATACGCCAGCGGATTCGCTATTTCCCTCGAATGCAGATTTCAACCCCTCCCATGCTTTGCTAACAAGGGCAACGATACCCAATGCCTTTAATGATCCACCTAATTTTGAGAATGAACCGCCCGATTTCTTACTTGAATCAGTCGTTTTATCTAAGCTCTTATTTAAGCTATTCGTTTGCGTTTGTAACTTAGATTCAGCATCATTTAACTTTTTAACCGTGTCGGCATACTCCTGCGAGCTTTGATCCAAACTACTTAGCGACGATCGCAAATCGTCGATCTCCTTTTTTAGATCCTCAATATTTTTTGTGCTATCCTTTACATCTACATTGACCTTCGCACCTATTACTACATTACTCATTATTTATTATTTTAAGCAGTTCAACTTTTACCAACTCATTATTAGTGTAATCATAATCAGATACTTTGTTAATCCTGAATCTAATCCCGTCAATAAATACCGCTTTGCTGAAATCGAGTTGCGCAATATCCAACGGTTTCAAATAAACATAGCAGCTTAATATCTTACTATCTTTGTCCGCTATCTCTGCAATGTAGCCACTCCAAAAACGATTAAACAGATTTGCGGACGGGTACGTTGTCGGTGTGAAATATGTTTCGTTTGGTGCTCCAAAATTCAGATCCTGCGTAGGTGTAATCGGATCGTCTAAGTGGCCAGCGTAACCATAGGCCGTCTTTGCGTAACTACTCCCCCCGGCTGTAATATTCCAACTATTAGCACTTTTCTTTTTGCTAAATAGAATCCGTATGTTAGAATCCATCCTATCTTCAGCGGAAAGCTCATTCGACTTCTTATAAATAGGAACTACATATTTATCGTTATTATCATATTTTATTAACGGCGAAGCTGCAAAGATTATGTCTGTAGTTTGTTTGTCATTTGAGAACTGAAAGCCCGTATCGAATTGCCGATCCCCGTAATTCTGATTGAATTTCTTTTTGTAGCTTTCGTTGTAAAAATCAGTATCTTCTTTATACTTGTATTCAAAGATCCTCCCGTTCAAATTACCCATCGGTATAATTTGCCAGCTTTTATCCCTTGCTACTTTGTACGTCCAGTCTATATCTGTACTACCCATAAAATCAATATAAGGCTCAATCAAAAGCGTTTTTTCATTTAGCCGATCTTCTGTAACATATAGATTAAACATCTTAATTAAAGACGCTAAAAAATCCTTTTGAAATATACCTTTCGGGATCGTATAATTAACTTGCACCGTATCGTTAACGTCAACACGCGTAACCGTTGCAGGCTCCGTATTTACATCCAATGTCGAGGAAAGCCCCGTAATGCTTATGCTTCCCCTTATGTCATTCTGTAAAGCGACGCGGATCTGATCGCCGTTATTTAACGCCCCGTTGTATGTAAGCGTGAAAGATACCTCCTGACTTGTTGCAGCCGTAAACGATGCGAAGTCAACAACGTTATTATTTATCGTTAGTGCAATGTCAAAAGTATCGTCGCTCGTATAAAAGAATGAAAGACTTACTGAAATAACAATGTTCAAAGATTCCGTGTCTGCGTACTCAAATATAGTCTTTGCTCCATTTATTGTAAAGTCCCCACCTATTGCCGTGTTATATGCTATTAATACCTGAGCCGCTGAGGTTGTAATCGAACCTCCTGAAAGGGTAGCTGTTAAAATATCGGAGCTGACTTTTTCCAATTCCTTTGTATTGTGCGGAATGATTAAAGACTTAAAATAACTTGTATTAAAAAAAGTTGACGTGTAAGAATAACCTGCCGCCTGAAACATTTTATCGATATACTCTTTCACGTACAAAGCAGGCCGAAAAGTACCTATATCATAATCCCCCTGATTCGCCACGATCTCCGTCTCCCGATATAATCCGTAATCAATAAGCGGATAAAAGTAACCGCTCCCGGGCGTGTTATCCCAACTCGCCGAAATGTTTGAATGTGAATACGTGTGATCATATGCGCTAAAATCTAAATCCTCCAACTTCTTATTACTGATCTCCGACATCAACCCGGAAAGCTCACCAAACAAAGCCCCTTCGTATTCTACCATGTCTCCCGTCTTTACGATCCCCGTTAACCTGAAAACACCACGAAGCACCAAAAGACCATTTAACCTAAGCTCTGCACGGCTTACCTGTGCTACATTGAAAGCAGTTCCGATATTAGGTTGGCCGGGGGAAAACGGGTTATTACTACCCATCTCATGAATGTGGCCAAAAATAGAATGATTCGCAGCCGTACCCGGTAAAACTATTTGTTTGCTGAAACCTGTTTCCCTACTCGAAAAGTTCCTGATGTCATCAATAGCAAAAGTTAATTGCACACTGATCTGATCGTTAATGTCCGCTTTCCTTCCTTCAATAAACAGTTCATACATATTATCTAAATTGAACGTTATTACCTACTGAAAACTCAATGTTCACCGTTAAAGTATCTGTTTTATTTATCCGTTCATCTTTGAACTCATAATTTGAATCTGTTATAATTACAGGATAGAAATCTTGAGTAGTTGAATTAAGAAGATACACCAAAGGGCTGTTAATCAATTCAGATAACCAGTCGTATTCCCCTGTACTTAAAATGTCGCTTGTAAGCTGCATCTTTTCTTTATAGCTGCCAGCGTAAACCTTAGATGCTTCATTATAGGCATACCCTACCTTTTCCACCATTTGACCGCCCGACAAAGACCACCTCATTTGCTCGAATCTCTTTTTCTGATTCTCATTTAATAACTTACCATGTATGAAAGTGTATGAATCAAAAGCACCGAAAGCATTTAGAAAAACAAGCGTGTAAGTGTCATATTTAGCGCACTTCTTTTTTATGTTTCGTGTACCTATAACACCCGACACGCTGCCCGATAATTGAAAGGTAATTTCATCACTTGCAGGCGTCCAACCAAAAACAAAAGCATTGCCGTTGCCCGTATGTGTGTACTCATTTTGCACCGATCCGTTATACTTCTCCTGCCTTGCGTACGTTTGGCCTGAAGGTAGAAAAACAGATAATACAACAGGTTCACCTGCGTACCAATAGGAATCAGTCGGCCTATTGCTCAAAATCATTGCACCGGATAAATCAGATCCTTTCCTATCCCAAACATTACGGCTGTAGTTATTGTAAACCCGATACGTACCAGATGCAATATTTGCACTTGTAACGCCGCCGCTTACCTCACCATACCGTACATCGTATTCCGTCCAAAATTGATCGCTACCCATTTGCTCCGTTGCATCAAAAGCAAAAGCATCTAAATTATCCACAACGTTCCCCGATTCTAAAGAAGCCCTGACAATATTACCTACGTCCAAAACCCCGTATTTCCCCGTACCGTACGGGCTGTTCTTCACCCTTGTAACTAAGTTGCCAGACTTGTAAATATCAAATACATACTGAAAGCCAGCTACCACTTTGTTTGTCGATTCGACAACGTGCCATACCTCCCCATGTGCGGAGGGGTATCCCGTTGGTGATTGTGAAATAGTTATACTCATATTCTTGGTATGTTTACTCCCCTAAAATTTGCAAGATCGTTTTTCATTTGCTCAAGACTTACCGTAATACTTTGCCCTAATGCTTTCGACATTTGAGCCCCGAAATCCTTAAAGACATCATCAAAAGCATCAGACCAAAATCCCGTTTCATAAAGGCCGTCACGCTGTATGCTTTTGGCAATAGCAAAGGCAAGCGACCGCCTACCCTTTACCGGATCTATTGCCTTCGTTTCCCGGCCAATGGCTCCCGACCGCCTTACATCACGTGCCGTTGCTGTTAACCTATTCCTTACAATCCACTTTTCAATGGGTAAGGTAGGTGGCATCTTATTCGTGTACTTATACGGCGATGTGTTATTCTTTCGACTTTGCCCGGATCCCCTTACCCCTTTATCCACAAATCTAAAATAATCCAACGCTTTAAAGTTAATAGTATAACCCGTTCCGGTTGTAACTATATCAAAATCCAAACTATCTACAAGGTTGCCCGTTGTGATGCTGTTTGTCTTTCTTAAGTTTTCAGCAGCCGTCGTAAGGAACTCCCCAATGTATTGCGACATCATGGCCTGTAATAAACCAAGCTCACCCGATCCTTTGCTGAAATCCGCTTTGCCTGTTTTATTGCCCCTTTTCACAATATAAACGTTTCCTTTGCCGGTTCCGCCTTTAAAACCGCCAGCATTTAAGAAAGCCGCTTGAGCCTGTGCAATAGTTGGCATACGCTAATAAATACTAAAAAAACAAAAGCCCCCACCTAAAAAGGCAGGGGGAACAAAAAAACCTAAAGCTAATTATGAGTAAATCAGATCGCAAAGGTACTATTTCTTTTTATATGCTTCCTCAATTTGTTTTCTTTCTACTTTATGTTTCATCTTTAAATACGCTAAATCATTGAGGAACTGCAAAACGGGAAGCTCAAAAGCCGAATCCAATGTAATACGCTCGTGCTCCGCTACCTGCGTAGCGCTATAGATCCACCCGTAATACTTAGAAAAGACCTGATCTATTGCCAGCATATCCGTTGCCGTTTCCTCTTCCTCCTTTTGTTGGCCGAATAAAACAGGGTACTTTTTGTCTATTCCGTTTATCGTATTCAAAAAGTAATTCCCCAATGAATAAGCAAAAGGAAAAGATAGTTTCATCATGTCGCTTGCATATTCCTCATGCTTTGTAGCTTCAAAAGGTTTGTCTTTGAATTTATACCAACGCCACCGAATAGGAACGCAAAAGGAAGCGATTAAACGGTGGATATTCTGCATGTAACCGTTGGCGTAAAATGTCTTTGCCTCAATATACCTTGCCGCTGCCATTCGATCCGTGTCGGTATTTATACGATACCAATTATCCCCGGCCTTGAAGATATTAACAATATTCCTTTGCAGATTTAAATCAAAAAGGAACTTATACTGTTTTATCTGATCTTCCCCCCACGTTTCTACAGGTTCATGCTTCCCGGTAAGAATATAAACTATCTCTTTAAACTTCTCTAAATCAGTCCACTTGTTTTCAATAATAGGATGTATCTGTAAGTATTGCGAAAGTTTAATACCGTCCCAATTCATAAGAAAGAATATTTAACCTGCCCCCCGTGATCCTGTACGTACATTGACCACGCCAACGCCAAGGCATTAACGCAGTCATCATGCAGCCCGGGGGGAGCTGTATATTTAACACCCGTTCCCGTCATTTGATATTCAAAACTTTCTAATTCCGCGCGAATAGTACCTTCAGGAAAAACCAGCCGCCGTTGGTGAATGGCAGCCGCCAAACCCTCCATTAATTGCTGTTTGCTTGTCGAGGTGTATTTGAATGAGTGCACATCCCCGCGCTCCCGTTGGATATCTTCAGTAATTGGATCCCCGACGCCTGTAGAATCGATTTTAATGGCCGCACGTGGCAAACGTCTGATAATCTCTTTCGTTTCATTCCACGGCCTTTGAAAGCGCTCAAAATAGCTCACAACGCCAAACCGATCCAACCCAATAATAACCGACCAGTCAAAGGACTTCGCCAGATCGATCCCGAAAACAACCGCAGGCTCGTTTGACATTTGCCCGGTGCACATCCTTATCTTATCCAACCCGAACGGATTCGCCACGTTGTCATTAAACTCCGCTAAGTATTCCTGCGCAAAAGCCAATTCAGGAAGGTCGCGCCTTGCCGCTTCGATCTCTGAAGCATCAATGTGCGGATTCGTAACCGTAGGCATTTGCCACGACATCCAATCCTGCTCCCCTGTTTGCCCTCGCATCCACAGTTTATAGAAATCGTTCTTTCCTTTCGGAGTTGACATAAACCAGGCGCTACCTTTTAAGTCCGTTAACGTTGGTCTAATTGCCTCTGTCCAACTTTGCCAAAGGTTGCGATTAAAGGCCGCTTCGTCTATTATTGCCACTTTGTATTTTCGGGAGCGGCCGGCAATAGGGTTCTCTAAGCTCCAAAATTCGATACTGCCACCTGTTGCCAATTCGATGAACTGATTATCATGCTTTCTCGTTGTAACCGTATTTAAGACCGAATAAAGCTCTTTAAAAGTTCCGGATAGTAAACTATAGAACGGGGCGAAATAAGCTACAGGATGCCCGTCTAATGCGCTTTCTGATAATAGATTAACCGCCAAAGCTGATTTCCCCCATCTTCTTCCGCAATCCAATACATTAAATCGCTTCGACTCCGAAAGCACTTTTAATTGGCCAGAATGTTCGTTATTGATTTGTATCTTTATTGATTCGCTCAATCGTTATCTTTTGTATTCCTTCCGTTTTTGTTTGTGTCGATTCGGTTAGATTATTTAACCTTTGCGTTATCGATGGGTTGTAAATACCAGCCATGCCGCCTTCTATCTGATCCTTCCTGATTCGCCTTCTTATACGTGAACAGATACGGATAAAATCAGAATATCTTTTATCCTTATTTTCGAAATAGTCACTAAGATCAGGATCTGATGTATCAAATTTAGTATCCGGGTGATCGCATACGTATTCATAAAACCCTTCAAAGCTCAAACACCTTTCCCGATCTTCATAATCGCTTTTTCCATCCTTACCTACAAAGACATGTTTTTTAAACGGTGATTCTTTTGTTTTCAGTTCATATTCTAAAAACAAAGCCCACATCTGATCAGGTGTCAAATATTTATGAATTCCCATACTCAAACAATTTAGCCCACGAAGTAGGCACGTTTAAATCTTTAATCAATTTATACCCTTTCTTTTCGAATAGTGCCAGCCATTCTGTTTGCTCCTTTACGTTAATATGCCCCCATGCTAAATCCCACGCCGTGCGCTCCGATGTGGAAGAGAACAGGATGTATTTCGGTTTAATCTTTTTGAATAGCTTATCGAGTTCTTTATCTGTCATGTGTTCAGCAACCTCTATAAACAGCATGAGATCCGTCGTAATCGGTTCATCGATTATTTTAATTTGTGGCAGCTTTTCCGAAATGTAATCTTTATGCGCTTTGAACTTTTCCCATGCCACCACATCAAAACCTTCATTCTGAAAAGCATAAGAGTAGACACCCGTTCCGCACCCATAATCTAAAACGGTAGCAACCCCTAATCCTTTCACCTCGTTTGCTGTAGCATGGCAAAGGTTAACAAAGGCTCCGTTGTTATGATGTATTCCGGCATCTAATTCAGATTTCAAAAATAGATCTTCGCTAACCATTGTTTCCTGTATTGGTATATTCACTGTATTAACGCTCATAACTTAAAATGATATATAAGATCTTCAACAGCTTTAAAATAGCATCCCTTACAGTATCTATTTGGTAACCAGTTCGGATCTAATTCCTCCCTATAAATACGCTCAATCTCATTTCTCCCCTCGATCTGTAATTCCCGAAGGTAGCCTATTTTAACCGTTGCCCAATGGTATTCAATAGCAATAAAAGCCGCCCTGTTCTTTTCATACTTTGAAAGCTGAACCTCCCGTTCTTTTATTTCGGATTTTATAGCCTCTCTAATCTTTTTCATATACTTTCTAACCATGCAGCAACAGCCGCCGCCGTTGTGGTGACAAATAGTATCTCCTGAATCGCTACAGGGCAAAGATACAACCCCAAAGCCGCCCACATGCTAAAACAGATCGAGCAGTTAAAGGGTTTCCTTTGCAGCCAACGGTAACGCTCCGGCATCCTGAAAACACCAAACCATATCCAAGCGCAAAGAATAGCTGTAATTGGGATAAGTAGAATCATATTACTTTTTTAACTCTTAAAGGTTGAATGTCTTTTATGTATCCGTTTGTCTTTTGCTTTGAAGGGATAATCCTACCATGCAGCCTTTGAATCATATACTCATGAACCTCCTCCAAAATATCGTTTATGTTTTCAGGGCTTACAGATTCCGGAACATCGATTACCATTTCATTCAAAACTACAACATAACTACCGATCGTCTTTCCTGACATTGCTGTTTTAATTTTTTCCTTTCCCTTGCTGTAAATACGGGCTACCTGCTTCATGCTGATTTTAGTCTCTTTGCTAATCCTTTCCATGCTCCCCAATTCCTGATGCAGCTTTACCATAGCCTTTTCCACCCAATGCAGATCCTTTTCTATAGCCTTTTCCATTGCCTGTAATTGGCTTTCCCTTTCCTTTCTGCTATCGTCATTCGGCTCTTCAAAGATAGCATCATTGTATTCAAAAACGTCTGTTCTGTATGTACGGTGAAATCGGTTATTCTTTTGAAATAGCATTCTTTTTACTACTCCCGTACAAAAAAACATTAACTGTTTTTTGCTCCAAAGATCGATTATTGCTTCTTCAGGTTTTTCACAAAGTACAACAAAAAGTTCACTCTTTAAATCCTGTTGCCCTCCCCCGGCATTAAACTTTGCCAACATGTGATCTAATTCCGGTGAGGTGTAAAGCTCACTCAAAATCGTGCGGCCTGAAATGAATGCACCCGAATCCTTCATCTGTTTCGATTGTGGCGTGAGGAATGATGTTAATGGCATTATCGTTAGGGATTATCATTATTTGTTCCATGGCTGCCACGTTAGTACAAATGCCAATATTTGACGTAAACACCACTCCAAACATCTCCCTGTTCTTTTGATGCTTCCTAATCCAATATCGACACGTTGCGCATATCACTTACCAAAAATAAACAAAAAGATCAGGAAAGGAAATAAATTATACGTACACACTTTTCACTTTTTTCCTTACCCTCTTATATTTTCTTACTTTTCCCTATCTTCTCTTTATTTTATATATATATATATATATATAAAGAAAAAAGAGAAAAAGTGTGTATAAAAGTATAACTCATTGATTATCATTTGATAACTCATACACACTTTTTGAAAATTGCACTATGTTTTTGGTATGTGTAGACAAAAAAAATGAGCATGTAAAAAATTACATACTCACTCTTTGCACGGTTTTTCAGTTGCAAATACACACTTTTAAAAAGGTACGTCTGCATCCAAAACACCTGAAAGTTCAGCTATTTGGTAATATAATCCGCTTTGATTCCCCACCCTGTATTTTGAATTTATTACTAAACCTTCCTTAGTTTCAGACCATTTTTGAAGCCATTGAGTCAATAAGGTTTGTGATAATTTACCCTTGTATATTTGACTAATAGCATCAAGTAAATCACTTTTCGGTATCTTAGCTGCATACTCATGTTTTGACCTGTTGGCATACCATCTACCAAAATCGACAGCCTTTACATACAGGGTGCCATTTTCTTCACGTCTTTCTGTTTTAAGTACATCCGGAAACCATGAGTAAAATTTCTGATCGTATAGGTTATCCATGTATTCAACAAAGCCCCTGTCTGTTGAATTAATAAGCATCCTTCTTTTAAGCTCAACACTTGTCCCTTTTGCAATCCTTTTATATTTCAAAAAGATGCTAATACATTCAGTCGCCCAATTATCAAAGCGCAGCCACTCGTCTGCATCCCAATCCTCAAAAAACCTACGTCCAAAATGATCTAAAGGTGTACGGCTTAGGCTGAAATACTTTTCAATGGCAAATGTCCACAAACGCCTTGTATCTGAATCGTCACCGCTACCCATTGCGTAATTAGATGTAATGATTATTTTCGGCCTATTACCAAATTCAATGGTAAATTCAGGTTTATTCTTTTTGTTTATAATCATGTCACCGGATGCCAAAGTATAAAGTGAATCCACTTTAAACCCTTTGTAAGCGTCATCAATAAACACGGTACGTGTATCGTGATTGATACGGCTCCATGCAAAATCTGAAAATATAGATCGGGGATCTCTTCCGTTAATGAATACCATGTTTCCGGAAGCATTCTTTATCATTTGAGCAATCAAAGACTTACCAGATCCACCCACGCTGCTACCTTCCTGATCTTCATCAATGTTTTCTAAAAACAAAGTCATTTCGGGCTTAGTGGGGTTATTATACCTTGTAAGGTTGTAACCTACCATTGCCCTAAGTTCTTCAATGTTTTCACCTGCTAACAGCTTTATAAATTCATCGGAATCACATCCTGTAAAATCAAACGCCTGATATTCTCTATCAATAATATCTGACTTCCATATTTGCTTTGGTAGTTCGTAGTAGTTTACTATTTCAGCACCTTCTTTTGTAATTTTTACAGCGCAGTTTTTAAAATACCTCCAAACGCAATTTATATCGTCTTTCAGCAAAGAAGATGAATCCCACTCCGGCAAATCATCTAAAATGGTTGTATTGTTAAGCATTGGCTTTAAACGCTTAGAAACATCGTTGTAAATTTCTTTGTCAACTTTTATAACAATATCAGTAAGCGTGCGAATAATATCACCTATTTGGCAGATCGTTACAATGTTATCATCAATACGAATAAAATCATCTTTGTACCTTCTAAATCCGCAATTATAAATAACCTCAAGTGTCGCATCTTCCAAAAGCCTAACCGTTACAGCTCCTTTATCAGATACGCTTTTTTTCCAAAATGTATTTTCACCGATTAAACTTCCTGATCGGGTAACAACATAATTTAAATCAATATGATATTTATCGGCTACCTGATCAATTTCCCTTTCTGTTTCTTCTTCATTCTGACCATTTTTGTAATAAATAATTTTTGATGCTGTTAATGTCCAGTCTGCTTTGCCGCTGTGCGATTGATACGAAGGAAAAGCTGGCAGGGATGATGTAAACAAAAGTACCTTGCATTCACTACCAAAAAACACCTTTGCCGACATTGTAGGGGAGGTTGATTCGGTGCGGCGCCACGCTTCATAAACAATAGCATCTTTTCCAAAACGTGGCTGTTGTTTACAAGGTGAAAGGCCTATTTCGTGTAAAAGTTCCGCAAAGTATTCAGGTGTTATTTTGCGATCGAAAAACCTCCATTTGTCGGGCCGTGTGAAATATTGCTTAGGTGTTGCCTCTATTATCTTCGCTTCTTTTTCTTCATCTAATGATTGCAGCAAAGTAATTATTTCATTCAGTTCGATTTGCGTTATGCTTTCCATTTCATCCCTTTCCCCGTAAATGATTTGGCATCCTGGTGTTGGGAAAGTGTAACAAAGTTTTTTTTTCGGATAAAGCGCAATCAGTTCATTTCCTTTTGAGTTTGTTGCTATTGATAACTTTTGATCGGGAGCTGGCATCTTTAAAAATATATGCAGACCTCCGTTACGGCTTTGCTCAATAAATAGCTTTTTGTAAATGTCTTCACTAAGTTTCTCCTGTAATAGAATAAGAATGTAAGTCCTTAAATCTGATGCTGATAATAGTGAGCTGTTCTTTGTGTCAACGTCAATAAAAGTAAAAGTATCGCATGTGCGCACCGCCATTGCATTGTGTTCACTATTAAGCGAATATGGCTGCATTGCCTCCCACCCCTGTACGTGAGCGACAGGCGCGTTTGTTTGTGTATTCCAAACCAGCGGCACGGGGTGATGTCCCAACTCCTCTGCTGTTTGGTAGTGTAGTTTAATCATTTTGCGTTTTTTAATTTATTCAAAATTTTGTAAAGAGGCTCTATTGATAAAATTTCTTGATTATCTAATAATTTTATCATAGTACGATCTGTTTCACCAATAGGAGAAATATATTTTATTTGATCAATATTTAAATACATAACCTCTAATTCAGTGGTGATAAAATCAACTTCATCTGATTCATCAGTTTTTAGTGGCAGCCATTGTGTAAATGGTAATACTTGTATAAATTTCATGATTCACTTTCTTTTGATAGTTTAATAAATAATTGTCTTAATTCCTTTGCCTTTGTAGCTTTTACCATTATGGTAATTGGCACTCGCTTGTCTTTTGCTGCCATCTTTGGACGGCCTCGTTTTTTCTTTACTAATTGCATAAAAATATATTTTTTACAAAAATACGTAAAATACTTTTTTATTTAAAATAAATCTTTATATTTGCATAACAATTAAACTTTAAGCTTATGTACACAATTAACAACAAACAGTTAACGTTCCTCGATTCGAGGTTTTACAAAACAGAGGACGGTAGCTTCGTTCCATCAGTAACAACTATTTTGGAGGCTTACCCTAAGGGTGCGGCTTATTTCAACTGGCTAAAAGAAAACGGGAAGGATGCCGACGAGATCCGAGATGAAGCCGGCCGCCGTGGATCGGTGGTGCACAAACTCACTGAATTATACGATGAAGGCGAAGAGGTGCGACTTGTAAACGACAACGGATCTATTGACTACAAATTAAATGAGTGGGCAATGTTTGAGCGTTATGTCGAGTTCCGCAGTAGGTTTCAAATTGTAACCGACTCAATAGAATTAAATATTATCAATACGCAGCTCGGCTTTGCCGGTACTATTGATCGGGTTATCAGTATGAACGGTGAAAGCATACTATTAGACATCAAAACTTCAAACGCTATCTACCCATCTTATTGGCTACAGCTTGCCGCATATCGCACCTTATTATTTAACATGGGGGTGCAAGTAGACAAAGTTGGCATTTTATGGCTAAATGCAAAAACACGCACTGAAGGTAAGAAGGGCGACATTCAGGGTATCGGTTGGCAAATGATAACAAAGGAACATACGGCCAACGATTACAAACTTTTCAAAGCAACGCATGAGCTATGGAAAGCGGAGAATGAGACCAGCAAACCAAAACAACTAACATATAAAATATCTCATAAATTATGAAGCTCACAATAAAGCATATAGTAAGAAGCAGCGGAGTTTCCATCCCCGTTTTATTTACGGCGGAGGTACGAATGGTAAATACGTCAATAGGTTTTTTTGAGTACGGGGGTGTTACCGTTTGGGATGAAGGGCAAAAGTATATTGATGTGGAGGATATTGAATATGACATGAACATGTACACACATGAGGAAATGGAGATAATAGACAAAGAAATTGAGAAAGGAACTATAGATAAAGAATTTGTGAATGAGTACAAATCTATTTTAGATAATAATTTTTAACCGAACCGGGGGACGGTTACCCGGCAAACTATGGGCTTAAGCAACACAACGGGAGGGATTACCTACCTGAATTTGAAAGAGGGCAAATTTGCCCGCAAGAACGCCAACGGCGACATTGAGTTATACGATGCGGTGGAGGGGTTAATAACCTCCATCGAGTTTCAGGATGATGAGTACAATGGAACGAAGTTCCGCAAACTAAAATTAGTTTTGGAAGATGAAGGGCAAAAGTATTTAGTACAGGTGCGCACTGATTCCGGTTATTACCGCGGCCTAACAAACAGCATTGCAAACGCTGACATTTCGCAGCCTGTAAAGCTGATTTCATCCAGCAAGGTTGGCGACAACGGCAAACCTCAGACAACGATCTTTGTCAATCAGAACGGCAAAGCTCTCAAGTGGAAATGGTCAAAGGATAACCCCGGCGAACTTCCTGAATTAGAAAAGGTAAAGGTAAAAGGGCAAATGGTTTACGATAACAGTAAGCAGCTCGAATACTTTGAAAAGTTTTGGAGGGGTTTAATTAATTCAGAAAAACCAAATGAAGAGGAAGCTCCTTTTTAATCTGTAACCTATTCACCCCCTGCGAAATACAAGTAACGTTGCGTTTCAGTCAAAGGGCGGGGGGTGATTTTTTTCTAAGCTTATTAAAAAATAATTATGACATATCAGGACTTTTTAAAAAACAAAGTTATTGTAGCAGAGAATTTCGGTATTGAAATTGATAATCTGAAACTAACTGAAAAATTATTTCCACATCAAAAAGATATTGTAAACTTTTGTTTGCAAGGTGGCAGGCGTGCAATATTTGCCAGCTTCGGATTAGGTAAAACATTTATGCAGCTTGAGATAGCAAAGCAGCTTATTATCAAAACAAATAAGCCTTTCCTTATTGTTTGCCCTTTAGGTGTATCCGGCGAATTTAAAAGGGATAATAAGAAGCTCAATACAGGATATGATGTTACATATATAACGGATACAGATAACTTTCAAAATGCTAACATACAAATATATTTAACTAATTACGAGAGAGTACGCAAAGGTGATATTAATCCTGAATTGTTTTGCGGCGTATCTTTTGATGAAGCATCTATTTTAAGAAATCTACAAACAGAAACAACGCAATTTGTTTTATCTTATTTTAAGAAAGTGCCATATAGGTTTGTAGCAACTGCAACACCTACGCCAAATGATTTTATTGAGATTCTTAATTATGCAGATTATTTAGGTGTAATTTCAAGAGGTCACGCCCTTACACGGTTTTTTCAAAGAGATTCTACAAAAGCAGGACAACTTAAACTTTACGAAAATAAGAAAAAAGAGTTTTGGCAATGGGTTAGCACATGGGCTGCATTTATTAATACGCCCGCGGATTTAGGATATGATTCTACAGGTTATGATTTACCGGATTTAAATATAGTTGAACATTGTATAAAATACGATTTAAAAGATCAGCCATTAAACAAGTGGGGTGAGCCTATTTTATTTAAAGATTTATCAAAGTCTTTATTAGAAGTTAGTAAAGAAAAAAGAGATAGCTTACCTGCACGTATAAATAAAGCTTGCGAAATAGCTGAATTAATAAATGATAATGTTATTATTTGGCACCATTTAGAAAGCGAACGCCAAAACCTTGAAAGCAATTTCAGAAGCGAAAATTACGCATCTGTTTACGGAGGGTTGGCAAATGAAAAAAAGGAAGATCTGTTAATAGGATTTAGCGAAGGTAATTATCAATACCTTTTAACAAAACCTAAGATAGCAGGTTCAGGATGTAACTTTCAAGACCATTGCAATAATATGATTTTTGCAGGTATAGATTACAAGTTCAATGATTTTATACAAGCTATTCATAGATGTTATAGATTCGGACAAACTAAAACCGTAAACGTTCACATTATTTATACTGAGAATGAATACGAAGTATTAAAGACACTAAAAGAGAAATGGGCAAAACATATTGAATTAAATAAACAAATGATTGAGCTTGTAAAGGAAAACGGATTAAATAACAATATAATTAAATCACAAATGGAACGTCAAATATTCGCAAATGGCCGCAAGTTAGTTTATGATAATGTAACGCTTTACAATAATGATACTGTTACAGTTCATGCTGACAAAAAAGAGATGCCAAATAATTCTGTCGATATGATCTTAACTTCAATACCGTTCGGAGATCATTATGAGTATTCTGATAATTATAATGATTTCGGCCATAATCACGGTAACGATAACTTTTTTAAACAGATGGATTTTTTAACACCTAATTTATTACGGGTATTAAAACCGGGAAGGATTGCAGCTATTCACGTTAAAGATCGCATTCGCTACAGTTATCAAAACGGCACATCATTTACTACTATTTCAGATTTCAGCGGGCAAACCGTTCAGCATTTTTTGAAGCATGGGTTTTATCTTATGGGTAAAATAACAGTTACAACAGATGTGGTAGCTGAAAATAATCAAACCTATAGATTAGGTTGGAGCGAACAATGTAAAGACGCTACAAAGATGGGCGTAGGTTTACCTGAATATGTTTTATTATTTAGGAAAGCGCCTACCGAAATGAATAACGCCTACGG
>Ga0315901_10003734_pt1 | contig 19517 bp, 14 predicted proteins | sample LakEriMetagenome_10_FD_203761 | JGI IMG/M metagenome (GOLD analysis project Ga0315901, IMG submission 203761) | Freshwater fungal communities from buoy surface, Lake Erie, Ohio, United States - Buoy 2 MA116 | ecosystem: Environmental > Aquatic > Freshwater > Lake | place: USA: Lake Erie, Ohio... | reverse complement strand
TTTGCGATAGTTCGGATAAAGGAGGCTATTGTGCAGTTTTTATCTCAAATTCGCGAAAATCGATTGGAAGTAATGCCTCTTGGGAAGTCAAAAAAATTGATGAATCATGGTTTTCAAGTTTTAAATTGCCGCCAACCCTTGAAGAGGAGAGAAATAAGTTATTACCCGAGGGCGCATTCAAAGCAGGTTGTGCAAACATTGGCATTTATCAATTAACAGCAGATTTGGAAGATTTTTATACACTTCGTGATTGCATATCGAAAGTAAAACATGAAGAACAATTTGTGTATCTAATGAACCTATGTGAGCGCAAGAAAAATGCCATTGCATGCGACTATGTTCTTGATAACCTCGATAAATACAAGAGCGATTTCGGTTTTGAAGCCGCTCAAGAAGACATGGAAAAATTGGTAAGATTGTCCTGCGAATACGGAGAGGGAACATTTGCTTGTTTTGAGCATCGCGACCGAAAAGAAATTTCGGAAAGTCTCAAGAGGGAACTTGCTGAAATATCTTGTGAACGTGGAGATGCATATCGATGTGATGAAATTGGAGATTTTCAGAGAGCATTTGACATTAAATCTAAGGAGTGTGAGTTCCTCTCAAAGAGACAAGAAAAACTCGGACAGCTTAAGACTATCGGCGCTTGTCAATATGCAACTGAGATTTTCCGAACAAAATTAGAAGAAAAACAATTGCCAGCTAATCTTGCTTCCGCAGCTTGTCGGGGAGGTGTTGAAGAAGCATGTTTCGAGGGTGATCGTCTTACCAAAGAGAATGTCAAGGTTGTCGAACTTCGTTGCGGAAATCCTAAAATACCTAAGGATGAATTTTGGGACCCATTAGGATACTGCGAAGAAGTTGCTTCAAAACTTAGATCTAACGACAAAGACGAATCTAAGCTTCTGAGGAAGTTGGTCAGTATTGGATGTAATTCACATCAAAATTTTGAGATGTGCATACTTGATGGAAACAAATCTAAAGTATTAAAATCTTACCGCATTTACTGCCAAAGAAAATCAAATTATAGCCAAAGTAGATGTGAAGAAGTTTCTGACACGTTTCCAATAAATGATAGAGTCGACTTGTGTTTGAAGGGCGGATTTTCAGGTGCTTGTGCCAGCGCCGGGTTCTATTTTTTGAAGCAACAGAACAAAAAGAAATCCCTTTTTTACTTCGAGAAAGCCTGCAATCTTGGAAAATTGTGGAATTGTGGAAACGCTGGCGGCATACACTTAGACGAGAAGAGATTTGGCGATGCAATTAAGTTTCTGAAAATTGGTTGCGATAAAAAGTCACCCCGTTGGTGCTTTCTTTTGGCTTCAGCCTATAGTGAGATTGGAATGAAAGGCGAAGCGTATAAAACTTACTATGAAAATTGCTTTTCTAGGGAGCACGCGGGCTCGTGCCTAGCAGTTACTATTTTTGAAAAATCACGGGATAAACGGAGAGATGCGCTGATAAAAATGCGAGATATCTCAACCCCAAAATGTAATTCTGGCGATAATGCTTCCTGCGAAGATCTCGCAAATGCAAACAGAAGTATGGAGGCTCTAGATGAAATCGAGAGGTTGGGTAAGTAGTTCGACTTTCGACCTTAATTGTGGACATTTCATCTACAAGAATATTCAGAAAGACACACTATCTTCGTCCCCGTGCCGAATTTCCATGATGGAAATCGGGTGGATCTCCATCATGGAAATTCAGTGGATCTCATTGATGGAAATTCGGCAGTAAAGGTGCAAGGGCGTCGAATAACTCCCCACCGAGCGAAAGTGAGCACCCATCTCCAGAAGGGCAGCTTCGGTCGTGCTGCTCTTTCCAAGACCGGGAGCACTCTCAATAACCAGAACATGAACCTCGGAGCTCAGGCAAAGCACGTCCAAGAGCTCGCGAATTGCGCCAAAATGATTCAAAGAAAACTCCAGACACAGGTTACTGCAAATTGCAGGATCGCGTATCCCAGAAAACAAAAGGGGGCGCAATCTTGGGCATATCTCTGCTCAAATCAATCGATCGCTTAACCTGAGATAGATTTAAATTTCAGGCTCAGAAATGCTTCTCAAAAGACAGATTAAGCGTCCAATAATATTAAATTAGTCAAAAGTCAGACACACGCCACCGACGACCAATAGATCTCCTAATAAAAATCTTCAGTTCTTCCGAAAACTCCGCAGAGGTACTGAAGATGAAACTACCCCGCACGGTAGTCTGCGCATTTTCTCTTGCAACCTTGATCGCTTCTTGCGGGAAAAAACAAGCAAGATCAGGACAGGCAAAGGAAGGATCTTACACTATATCAGGAAGAACTCAGAAGGAAATCTACTCATTATGGTGATAGGAGGAAATAGCACAGGAATGCAAGCGGAAATCTTTCAAGGAAATCTTTCAAGGATTTCTTCCACCGTGAACCTGCTACGCTGTTTGAATTTTGGGAAAAAAACGAACGAAGTTAGATTATCAGAACAATCAAATAGAACAAACAATTTTTAGGATTAAAAAACATGTCAGACCCAATCGAACAAGCCATTTCTAAACGTGACTTTACTGAAGATATTTTTGCGATGAACAGAACTACAAAAATTTTATATATCCATCTTCTTGCCTCGTTGATAACTGGATGCGCGACAACACGGACGAAATATAGACCATGGTCAGAAGACGGCGGATATAGCGAAAAGAAAATTGACCAATCGCTTTACGTCGCCAGATTTTCCGCAAATGCATACACGCACCCTCAAGATGCTCTAGTATTTTCGAAGTTTAGAGCAATAGAAGTCTGTCAAGATAATGGATTCAAATTTGCGCGCATACTTGAAAATAGGGATCGTTCTACAAAAGAAAAAATACAACGCACTTCAAATTATAACTTCCAAGATCCAATATATTTTAATAGCAATTCCAAATCAAACACCAACTTTAATTCTGGTTATTTCGGAAAAGACGAAAGCACCACAACTATTAATGGACAAATACATGGCGGAAACTCTTATGGTGGTTCACAATCATGGGTTGATACTTACAACTATCCGACGTTTGATACAATTTTTAGCTGCACAAACCAACCGTTGATGCTTGGAGTTCAACTAAGAGAAATTTCGCCTGACGATATGAAACAGTTCGTCAAAGATTTTATGGGCGGAATGCAAGTAATAAAATTTAATGAAGGTTCACCAAATGAGGGTATTTTTCAATCAGCTGACATCATCACTCGTGTGAACGGCACTCGGGTTCAGGATCTGCCGCAAGTTGTCACTGCCCTTGAATCAGCCAAAGATAAAAATAAGATACAGATAACTGTTGTCCGGGATGGAAAGCAATTGACGCTTGATGCAAGGGCAGCAGATAGTACGATGATAATTCAAGCAGAAAATGAAAAAATTCTTTTTGCAGCATGCTCCTTATCTGACGTAAAAATACGCCCTGCATGCGCAAAAATTATTCAGACTAAAAAATAGACTCAGGGAATATCATTCTTTAAAAATTAAAGTTGTCATTTGATCAACAAGATACCAAAAAATGCTTTTCAAGTTTTTTAATGAAAATAGATAGTATCTCTTAAACAAGATCCCCTCCCCGCAAGAGCCCATCCAAATCAGTTACCCGACCCTCGATAATCTCAACTAAGCGCTCAAGGTCTTCCGCGCTGCAATACTTGATCCGAATTTCGCCACTTCCAACTTCAACCCAGGTTGCACACCGCTCCCGAATGCGGTCTTGTGCCGCAAGCTCTTTCATAAAACCAACGAACTCTGACTTCTTCTCAGGAACGCGCTCAATGGTTTCTTTCTTTTCAGCTTGACGATTCCGTTGCTGATCAAGTGAACCACCCGCGCGGTTCTTCGGATAGTTGAGTGCCTTTCGAGGCCGATGTTTCTTTCCAGTTTGAAGGTAACGAGCCACCTCAGCCTTCAAATATTTCCAGTTTTCTTTTTCAAAATGAGTTTGTCTCGACGCAAAGACATTCATGAGAACTCGAGTTGTGAAGATGTCTTCGAATTGTCGAATGATAGATTTTATCTCATCAGGGATTGACGCGAGCCACATGTACTTGAGGCGTGTTCGATGAGATATTGCCCCATTGCCTCTTAATCTCGGGCCTTTCTCGCAAATCTCCCTGGCAGTATCTAACGGATGTTTGTATCGGCTCATTCAGCACTTCGTGAAAAATACGTGGAAATTATGTTGGCAAATGTATCGGGTGTGAACGTTTTTATAGTTCTTCGTGTCTCGATATTTGAGTAGTCCGACCACAAAGAGTCACGAATTCGTTGAGAGTTAAAATACAACTGCGGCTCTGAAATTAAACTCTCAACAAAAGACCAAAGTCCAGACGGCACTTGAAGTTCGTCACCCTCTCGGAGCAGGTATGACAGACGTATAATATCTGCCACATGTTTCTTGTGCTTTGATCGTTCGATAGGGTTTGAGTGCGCAAGTAAATTTTTGCATGCGATAGCCTTTAAAACGATCAAACTTGGAAGCGATGCAATGGACACGGGTGTTCCTCCAATATCTCTGGAGATCTTATGCTTCGCAACCAGTTCGATGGCCGGCTTCGGTAACACAATCGCCGACATCTCTGCATCAGGAACACGATGTACCCAACGTTCTGAGTTTGGAACTGTTTCCTCTGAAAAGATCTCGATGATTGACGGAATATCAAAACTTCCCCCAGGGGCCTCAAACCGAAACGATTGGCTTTTTCCACTTTGTAGACAATGGCTGTTATAATTGTGCGTCGTAAAAAAATCGCGAAGAGAGTCCCAAATCCCTTGCGATTCGGATGCAGTTGTGAGTTCGAGAATTGCCATATCGAGGTCAGTGGTCGCCCTTTGGCTTTGAGCATTTCTCTCTTCAAGATGAAAGACTGTCGCAGTGCCTCCAATGACTGCATAATCTTTTTGAAAAGCAGACAGTGTCGCAAAAAGCTTCCAGGCGTTGGGAGGAATGTTGGTCATAAAGTTTCCGTGAGAGGCGTTGGAGAAAGATTTTCTGCCAACAGGAGTTCATGCAAAATCTCGATTTCGCGTGGATCGGCTGAATGGCGTGTTGTCAGCGTAAGGTCAATCACGTTCAAACAAAGTTCACCATTTGTGAGCACAGGCAAGGCCGGCGCATTGCGCCAAATCTGAACAAGGATCTGAGCCGACGAACTGGGCACTGCCGCGGACGAAAGAGATTCATATTGTCTTTGTGACATGGCCAATTCAATCGGTTCGTCGGGACTCAAGCGCAGGCGCGAAAGTCTAGAAAATGCCTGTGCGCTTGCATAGACGGGATTTGCGGGCAGCTGACTCAGCCTCACTCGCCGGAGCACGGTATCCGTTTGTGTTTGCAGCAATCGTCGCCACAGTTCATCCCGATCAACAAATGCGAAGCGCTTGTGTGGCCCTCCACCTATCGATTCGCCGAAGCCAAGATCAACAAGTTCTGCCAAAAGACGGGTGTGCGTCGCCGGTGACAGGCCAACTTCAGGCAAAAGCCCGTGAAGAACTACCCTGAGCTCCATCGGCTTCCAGTCTTGTTGCCAATCGATATTCCTGCGGAGCAGTGCACAGGTAATCACCTGCCGTCCCGTTGCTGAAAGACGCGCTGCCTGTTGAGCACGCCAACGCTCTTGCCGGTCAGGTGCATCTTTATAAAGCAAGCCAAATTGTGGAATGAAGAGCTTACTGCCGGGAACCAGATGAGGAACGTCGTGGGCGACGAGCAGTCCCGCCAGTTCCTTCTCAATCTCTTTGAAACTGAAGACACGCGGAGCCGGTAATGACTTGAGTTGGTCAACGAGCGACAGAACTTGCTGAGTCGAGGGTGAGCCCTTGACGACAATGAGGGTCGCTTGGCTCCCAAGGAAGCGACATGTGTAGGCTTCCACGGATGCCAGCGTTTGCAGGGGCAGCCCCGGGGGAAGGGAACAGCTTGCTTCAAGCTCAACTGAATCACGGCCAAAGGCCTCAGCAATGAATGCCAGACTCTCTTGTACGATGGGGTTTGTTGATTGTTCAGTTTTATATTTCATTTCTACGAAAACTATATTTCATTAGAATGGAATATACAAGACGTAATCATAAAACCCACTCACGGCCGTGACAACATCGTTGTCCTTTGTACGAGAAAAGTTAAGTCAACAAATTAATATTACTATATTATTTATGTTTCCAGGAATTCCAAGTATTCGCTCTTACGTTTTTTTGAGAGCCAGCAGAGTTCAAATTTTCGGATAATGGGTGTTATCCGATACTATATTACAAATAAGTATTACATATAAGAAGTGTTTACTTGTAAACATATCTATTTAGGTTTACATTATGATCGACGTATCTCTCGCGCAGTGATTTCTGCCCGAGAAAATCACTCGGTTTTTTTGCGGGAGTCAGCCATTGGCGTTTCCTTTACCAAAAATCCATTTTACCATTTAAGCTTTCTGGTATTATGCCGATGAATTGGAAAAGGGAGGTGAGTCTATGGCAACCACAAACACTGAGAGAAAGCAGCGGGCTTCGAGGCTGCCAAGTGAGGTGCGTCTGGACTCCGCTGGACGATTGAACCTTGGAAAGGGACTCGGCGGACGCCTCTTCAAGGTCGTGGCCGAGGGGGATGAAATCAGGCTGGTTCCTGCCCGGGTCGTGACCGACCGAGAGGCTTGGTTCTTTGAGAACCAACAACGGGTGCAAGCAATGGATCGCTCGGTCAATCAGGCGAACGCAGGCAAATTGGAAGAGATCACCGCAGAAGGGATTGCTGACTTGTGACACTCTCAAAAGACGATAGAGAAAAGCTCAGTGCTCTGTCCCAGAGTCTACCGCAAAAATTTCGTCTACAGTTAACGCCTGAATGCAAAGCTCAGCTCGCCGCCGTTTCTGCGAACCCTCAGCGCGAGGGACTTGAGTTTCAAATCAAAGCTGCCATCACAAAACTTCTGCACGATCCAAAGTACAAAGGACTCAACACACATCGGTTTCAAGCCTTGAGCGAAAAATACCAATGCGATGTTTGGGAGTCTTACGTTCAAAACAACACACCCGGCGCTTGGCGGCTGTTTTGGCGTTACGGACCAGATGAAAAAGACATCACATTGCTCCTTGTGACACCTCATCCGTAATTGTTTTAGGCGTTTAGAATAATGAGCAGGAGAGAGCTCGATGACCATCCGCATTGTCCCGATGAGCCCAACAGAGCTGGGCGCCACTGCCGCACTCCATGAGGCGACGTTCAAAGAAATTGGCGCGACCGAATCCGGCTTCCGCCGAACAAGCGAGTTAGGTGGATCCGAAATCTGGGTTGCTCTCGAGGACGACCTTGTAGTCGGCTACTCAGTAATTCAAATGAGACCAAGAGGACTTTATTGGAACTGGTTTGGAGTTCTGCCTGAGCGCAGAAATGCAGGTGTGGGAACCGCTCTCTTGAACAAGGTCATGGAGAGGGCAGCAAATGAAGGGGCTCAAGTCATCGAACTCGATTCACGAAACCGTTACGTTGATGCGCTCCGATTTTACCTCAAGCACGGCTTCCAAATTGTCGGAACATATCTCCAAGACGACGGAGAGTTGATGATCAAACTGAAATACCGTTTCGCCGCACCTGCCGTCGGCAGTCAGTCGACTTGATATTTTCTCAAACAAGCATAGGCCATTTTCGCACTTAAAGAGGTCAATTAATGAACATGCCACAAACCTCACGCGACACTGAAATCATCAGTCTCAGAACCAGTTCAGATTTTAAGAATCGTTTGCGCGAATGGGCCGACAGTCGCGGCATTCCCATGACCAAACTGCTCGAAGAGATGGGGGAGCTCTATGCACGCACCGAGGCAGGAGCAGAACGAAAGCTCTCCCCCATCGAACTCCTTCTCCGCCCGCACTTTGCCGCTCTTGAGCGAGAGATGGTGAAGGCATTCGAGGATTCGGAATCAAAGGGCAACCTCTTTCGAGAAGAATCTGAAACGTTCCGAACGGCCGCTGAAAGGGCCGACGCACAATTCAAGGCTGAACGGGATGCGTGGTTGCATGAGCGGCAAATTCTCGTGGATAGACTTCAGCAAATCGAACTTGTTGCACAGCACGAGCGAAATGCTCGCGAGGCCTCAGAAAAGCAAAGTCGCGAGGCAACCGACACGGCCCGCGCCTTGACAGCCTCCTTGTCTGAAGCGCGTTCACAATTGGAGACGCTGAGGGCTCAGGCGAGCGAAATCCCAAACCTTAAAAAAGAATGGGAACAACTCACAATCGAACGACATCGTTTGACTGTAGAAAAAGAAAATCTGGAAATGACCCTGGTCAGACTCCGTGAAGATCTTCTCCGTGAAAAAGAGGCTCTCAAACGCAGTGATGACGCTCACCGCCGAGAGCTGCTTGCCATGGAACGGGAGTTTGAGGCCCGGGTGGCAAAAGCACAACTTGATTTGGACCGCAGCCACATTCAAAAAACAATCGAACTGGAAAAGCAGATCCAATCCTTGCAAGGAGAACTCGCCCGACGGGGTGACGGAGCAACGCTATGAGCGACGCCATTATCCCTCAGGTTCTAACAGAAGCGAGAGAATCATTGCTGACCGAGACGGCAGACCGCAAGCTGCAGGACTTGGTAGCTGCCTGGCTCCTCACTTGTGGGGGCACCGAAACCCGGAAAGCCTACGGGGGAGATTTTCGCGAGTTTGCGTCATTTGTCGAAAAGGGATTTGGATGGGTGAGCTGGGAGGGGCTCACCGGCATGGGAGCATCGGCCTATGCTGCATGGCTCAAAACCCGGCTGGAAAGACGGGAGATTGCCCCGGCCACCGCAGCGCGAAAGCTTGCGAGCGTGAGCGCGTTCCTAGAATACTGCGTCTCCCAAGGGGAACTCCACCGCAACCCTCTTGCCAAAGTAAAACGCCCCCGAGTGCCCAAGCAACCCAAAAGCGAAGTGCTATCTGACGATGAGGTGCGCAAACTTCTTGGCGTGATTGCCGCTGAGCGTGAGGAAGCCGAGAAAAGCAGGTTCGTCGCCCATGTGAGGGCGACACGATTTAATGAAGTTGTTTTCAAAGTGCTGCTGGGTACTGGTTGCAGAATTTCAGAATTGTTGGCGCTGCGGGTGTGCGACGTGGAACTCTGCGGGGAACATGGGCGGTTTAATTTTAGGACGAAGGGTTCAGAGGATCACAGCGTGTCTGTGCCGCGTGCGCTGACAGAAAGCGTGCTGGCGTTTGCGCGGTTTGTTGCTGTGGATAGCGATAAAGAGAGTGTGTTTTTGTTTGCCAACACCAAGGAGTCGGCAGAAAAACGGATTGGAAGAGAGTTAGTCAGGCTCTGCAAGGTCGTGGGGATAGAGAAGGACGTTACACCACATGTATTACGCGCCACAGTTGCAACGTCACTTCACGAAAAAGGAGTGCCTATTGTGCACATCCAGCGATTGTTGAACCATAAAGATATTTCAACGACAGCCGTGTATATCCGAAAATCAGCGGCAAAAGAAATCGCCTCAGCATCAGCGATAATTGTTTGGTGAATAGCAGCCAAATAATGAATAGATAATTCCACCTAAAAAACGCCCTTCGAGATATTCTGTCTGTCGATTGCCAAAAAAAGAAAGAACCAAATTGAAAAAATCGTCCGGCCGAGTAGTCGGTTTCGCGGTGGCGAACAGGGCCGACATTTTTGCTAAGTTCATCACAATAATAAATCGGAATTAGACGTCCATATGCATTTTCTGTTAAAAATTCGGAAAATTTAATCTTTTTATTAATTCATCTTGAACCTTACGCCAAAGGCAATTCTTCGAATAGCTAAGCTAATGCTCCTTCAATTAAATTTTTCTAAACACCCGAATTAAACGATTGAGGCAAATTTATTTGTAATTTCAATTATCAAACAAACTCATATGCCATTTTAGGTTGAGGATGTCCGCTCCAAATTGAATCAGAAAGATTGGAAAAATTGTCAATTCTTGAATAATCAAAACCAATTTCACAGCAACCAAAGTAATCTTCAGTGCGAAAGGTTGTTTCCTCAGATTCAGTTGCAATACCAACGACATTTTTTATTCTAAACTTATAGGAAGCAGTCATGCAGAGATTGTGCAAAAATGCCAATCGCTCCTTTCTGGAATGCACTTTTGAATTGATTGCAAGTATCAAAAATGAGGTGTTGCAGCCCACCTCCTGAATTAAACGAAATGCAAAAGGCGTATTTATCTTGCGCTCGTTCTCACGAGCTCTCTTAATTGTAGAAAAAATTCCATCGACAATATCCCTTCGATGAATTCTTTTAAATGAATTGAATTCAAGCAAAAGTTGCATATGACGATCAATTGGAGACCGTGACTGATTTATTTCCACGGGAAAGTTATCAGGAAGAGGTACTTCATACCCTATTGCACGCCAGGAAGAGGAAAGTAGATAATCATAAATATAGCTATATTTATTAAGTTTCGCACGCTTTACAATAGGCTTTGAAAATCTTTTAACATACTCATCCCAAATACCATCTTCCAGAGAAATAAATTCGCTTCTTTTTTCAAAATCTGAAAAAAACTGTTCCCAATTCATCTTTATTGCAGCAATCAAATCGAGCTCTTTAGATATACCAATGCAATTTTTAGAGTAGAATTTTCTTCGAATTGACAAGTATTCGGATAAATCCTGGGTTGTATCAAATTCAAGAGTTACCTTGCTGAAGTCATCTATTTCAAAAATGTGAGTCGGAAAAGACTTGAACTCTTGGTATGGATTGTGAATATCAAAGTTTGAATTCTCAGGAAAGTTCGCTTTACCTGGAAAACAAACCAATGAAATAAGATGAACTTGAGCAAAATCGGATAGCATGATGTTGCATTTATTATCTCTCAAGTTATTAGCTTTGATGTTAGCTTTTGACAAAAAATTTGTAACAAATGCATCAAACTGAGAAACGCTATGATGAATGGTTTTCGAGGCACGACCAAAAATAACTTCTGGAGTTGCATCTGGACTTATGGATCGATGTTTTACTTGAAATACAAGTAGACAATTTTTATGCAAAACTAGTATATCGCACAACTCCTTTTCGATACCTTTACCATCGATATATTTCGGTGAAACAAATACAAGATCCTGAATTGATATGCGCTCGCAAAGCGAAGCTGCAATTTTCTCTAAAGTATCTCCCGACGAAATTGAAGATTTTTCGATTCGTCTTTCTCTCCAGTGGCTAATGTCGATAATTTCCCCGCGTCTCATCCATTGAGGTTGGATATTTTCTTTTCTTTCTTCGGACTTCTTTTCTCTCCGAATTTTTCTTCGAATTTCCTTAGCCTTTGAACGTTTCGACATCTTGCTTCCATAGATTAAAATACGTGCAAATTTTCTCCTATATTAAGCACTATTATGAATTTTAAAAGTGATTTTGTCCAGTTCTAAAAAACTTTAGCATTCAAAGTTAACTTCTGAAATTAAAGACAATTCACTTTTGTGAAATACTAAGTATACAAAAAGAAGATATGATGCAGAGCAAATGTCTGCGATGTCGGAGATGACGAATGCTGACAAGCCTGTGGCAATTGTGTGGCAAAAATTTGGCATCAGTCATCAAGCTAATTACGGGTTCCAGAAAAGCCTTGTAGTCACAATCTTAAACGAGTCTCGCATGTTTCAAGAAGTCGAAGCAGCATGGAATAACTACGTAATCGTTCAATATGCTAACGGCACTAAAAAAAACCTCAAAAAGGAATCTCATCAAAGAAAAAATTCAAACACGATTGAATTTCAACATTTGAGCTCCCCTTCTTATCCATCCAACTCATTATTTTCTCACTCCTCGTTGCACGTCTCCTGCAAAACCCATCGGCAGGAACTGCACGAGGGCAGTTGTCAATTGCGGCGAAGAACGAAGTCTGTTTTTTCATATGCGGCGTGTAAAGCTTAAGTTCAAGTGAGGAAAATTCAGGCCGCTCAGAGAGACGTTCAAGCACGAGTGATGCCTGATAATGACGGCGGGTCAAGCAGAGAACCAGACTATCACCATCAAAGATACCCACACGCTGGCGGTGGCGAATCGCAATGAGCCGCTTCACTTTTTGAACACTTTGTACGTCCGAGGAACTATCAAAAACCCTCTCAAGTGGTTCTGCATTACTGCCAGACATAATGAACAAAAAATCGTCCTTTTTATCCTTCTGCTGAGAAAAAGTTCGAAGCTTAGTAGGACTCATTTCAAATTCACTCTCTTTAAGTTCAACGAAAGACGAGTCCAAAACCCGTAAAGGGGCTTCACCCCTTCTATGACTTATTCGCGAAAAAAGTGAGCAGAAGAGTTTGTCGTCCCGAATCCAATCCGGAAGCTGTTTCACTGCACCGAGCCCGAAATGCTCTGGCAGCCTGCGGTACAACGACTTCACAATTGAACGCACGCTCCTGCAATTACGTGAAGACTCTGCGTTCGGAATTGCATTGACCCTCAGTAGAACCTTTTCGATAGCGCAGTCCAAACTGTAGCCCGCCCATTTGTACATCAGGGCCAACCTGACGATCCAAAGATTGCGCTCACCGTCTTGAACCCACCAGGGAAGACAAAGCTCATTGGGATCGAAGTCAACTTTCTCTTTCAAGTCTTGAGTCTTTTGTAAAAGATGCAAAGAGCGTTCCTGAAGCCAGGGAACATCTTTGGACAGTTGAATGCTAAGGTTCCACCCTTCCCCATCGTAGTGAGCCGCTTTGAGCCATTTTGGAGGGTTCTTCAAATATTTGCGCAAAAAGGCATCCGAAAGCCCGGTCAGCGTGCAGAGCTCTCGCATCGACGCACTGATTGTCCAACCCGACAGGTAGGGAACCTTCTTAAACTCCCGGCTGTAGTCCCTGCCATCAAAACTCCACGCTTTGTCAAAACTCATCGCACCCAAGAGCCAAAGAACGAGTCTTGCGAGACCCTTCTCAACACGCTCATCGTTGTAGATCCGCTCTGAAATCCGCGCGGCTCGATCGCGTGCGTTCAAAATTCTGTGCAGTTCGGTCACAACAGCCCGACCAGATCGCTCCAACGCGCGCAACGGCTCCGTGTTGCGATAGACCAGCTTCACTGGGTTGTTGAAATTAGGCAGGTCACGTGACACCCCGCGCGCACCAAAGTCAGCACCAAAACCCAGTCGGTCAAAAACGGCCAGAAGCCTTCCCTGAAGTTTGAGAGCTGATTTCTGATTGGCGGCCGTTGATACAACGATGGGCAGTGGTGTGATCGCCATGACAACGCCAAGACCTTTGCCCCCCGTGCTGCGCACCGCATAACAAATGAGGCTCGCGACATCTGGAATCTCTTTTTGCAGAGCTGGGAAAATCAAAGACCAATCGAGCCTGCCGTCGACATCCTTCCAACAGTCCTTGGCCCTGTGGGCATCAAGGTCGAACACAAGACCAAAGACAGTCTCGCAGCCGTTGGCATTGCGATAGGAATTGGAAACCAAATCCGCGCTAAGGCGGGCATCTTTACTTGAACACTTGCGGGCAACGCGCTCGCCCTTCGCATTCGTGGCCCACGACTTATAGTCATAGCGTCCCGAAGGGCTTGCGTTGCGAATAAAGCTTTGTTCTGACGCGCATGGACTTGCAGATCCCGCCACGGAACGAGCCTTTTTTGGCAACGCTCTATACAGACCACGGCTGACCGTGGTAACGTTGCTCCATGAAGTTGTGAAATCAGCTTCTCCGGGCGGACAACAACGACCGAATATTCAAAAGCCTATCTGTTCCAGCAGCTAGGCTTTATTTTTTTGCTGCATGTGCAGGTGTATAGACCTGCTGAAAATCAGACCATCCGATTCTCCAAAAATGCTCGACACGAAAATTTTGTCTGTAGACAATGTACTGTGACAGAAACGCATAGGCAAATTTTTACCCTGTGATTTCGGTGATATATATCCATAATATGGCAGGATTTGCCATAGATTTTGAGCGCCATTTGGTTCCAAAACTATGGCAGGGTTTGCCACAGCAACAGTGCTTTTTAGTGAGGTTACTATGGCAACATTTGCTATAGTAAATCGTCCTTAAATTTCATTATTACAGTGGGTTATAAAAAGTGATTCAACGATGCACTGACATCTCAGCTATGGCAGCATTTGCCACATTATGACGACGCATTTTAGGGTCTCATCTGTAGCAGGATTTGCCACAGCTCACCCACAAAAAATATTTTTGAGCCATGCATCGTGCAATCAAATCCGATCCAATTTTGCATCAAGTGAGTGCGGATGATTTTGTTCCAAATGCAATTTTGAAAATTGTCTGCAGTTGAATGTATCCTCGTCTGGCGCCGCTCGCAGAAGGCGACGCGAGGGAGCTCCTGGGAAGGGGCCCGCGTGCGGGAAGGAATCCCAAGGCGCGACCGAAAGCGGAGCATGAGCGGCGTCATGCGAGGATACGACACTATCCTTGGTGGCGAGTTCTGGGGTTTGGGGCGAAGCCCCGTTCAGTTCAAAATTTTTTTTAGGTATTCGACGCTGTCGTTGTTACGATGACCGGGTTGGGCAGAATACACATCTTCATCAGTTTGGACTTAATGGTAAACTGTGTAACACCGTAAAGCAGCTTATCCTTTTGCATTCATCACTTGGCTTCATGAGCCTGGTGATTTACGAAGCGAAAGTGGCTTAACACTGTCCGGGAAAACCGGATCACATCAAACCGCAATTTTGCCGAACGCCAATGGAAGAGATAAACTTGAAACAAATTGCTCAAAATCATAAGACTCCGGAAGATGCTACATGCAAATAACAATCTCTATTATAGTGATTACTCTCTTTGTTTTTATTTTATTTTTATTAATAAAGATAAACGATAATTTGTCACAGCTAACTTATCAAATGTCTTTCTTGAAGCAGACTTATTGGCAGCAAATTTTGAACAAAATTGACGCCGATGATAAAGCAAATAACAGAATGGAAGGTCTAAATGGAATAGATTTTATTTTAAAAAATATTTTAAAAAACACGGAAAATATATCTGAAAATAATGAATTAATATTAAGGAAAATAAATAACCTTAGCCTTAGCAGGGAAGTCGAAAAAGTGTTGGAGGAAATTTCAGAAATACGAGAAAAAATCGATGAGATCAGAAATGATGAGTCCAATGATGATTTTTGATCTTTGCAGAAAATCATTAGATTTTTAGTCGATGGTGAGGATTCGAAATTTTATTCGCACTTATTTTTGCCTCGATGCTAAGACAGTTTTTTGCTGACAAATTGCACTCGCTTTTGTCCATTTCTTAGCGGAGTAACCTGAGACTCTATTAACTGACTGCTGCACGTGTTGCCTGACTTCCCTCCATCATAAACAAGACACCGCTATCCTATAAAACTAACCGGATGCTCGGCGGTGCTGCGCCGTCCGAATACATTTTAGAATTGGAAAAGGGTACCAATTCCTACCCACCCATTGCTTCCGACAATCTGAACGTTTGAATCTGGATCAAAACTTACTATATCTAGAAATTGAGCCTCTTTAAATCTCGTCGTCATTTCTTGAACCTGAAAGTCAGCCGAAAGATTGGAACATAAGTCGTTCCAGCATTGATGTTTTCAATTAGCCCGAGCTCGGTCAGCCGTTTCACGGCATCTTGCACGCCTCTCTTTGACGCCCCAATGCCTTCAGACAACTCGTTCAGCGTGATCCGAATTTGAGTCGTCCCGGTTTCTTCCACACGATGCCATAGATAGCAGAAAAGAAGGCCGTCCATCGGGTTTCCAATTCGCTTGATTGCGACATTGAAAACGAAAGCAGCGCGCGCACGCTGGCTGCGTACAAGGTTAGGATCAAAATCCGCAACAGTGTCATCCGGCTTGGAAACGGATTCATTCAATTCGGTTTGAATGGGTGTCACGTTAGCCGAACCATGAGAAGCATCTATAGCAGCAGATGCTATAGCAGGATTTGCCATAGCTACACGGTCATCACTTGAAGGCTTCACTATGGCAGCAGGCACTATAGCAGGATTTGCCATAGATAAACGCTCATCACCTGAAGGCCCCACTATGGCAGCAGGTGCTATAGCGGGATTTGCCATATCCACACGTTCACCGCTCGAAGGCTCCACTATGGCAGCTGACGCTATAGCAGGATTTGCCATAGATAAACGCTCATCACCTGAAGCCTCCACTATGGCAGCGGGCGCTATAGCAGAATTTGCCATAGCCACACGGTCATCACTTGAAGACCCCACTATGGCAGCGGACGCTATAGCAGGATTTGCCATAGCTACACGGTCACCACTTGAAGACTCTACTGTGGCAGCAGGCGCTATAGCAGAATTTGCCATAGCTAAACACCCATCGCCTGAAGGCTCCACTATGGCAGCTGACGCTATAGCAGGATTTGCCATAGCAGTCGTCGCACCCTGAATTTCTCGAACAGGCTTGGTTGTTTCCTCTACTGTTTCAGTCTCGGCAACCGTTTGCTCATCACGCCAAGGGCGCCGCTTTTTCACCGGTACGAAATCAGTGACCTGGCGCTTGAAGGCATCTCCAGGTTCGCGAGTCTTAATTGTCATCGCTTGTATCCTCGCGGATCAATTCATCCGTGAGAGCTATGATGTCTTCAGCTGCTGGCGACTTGCGATTGTAGAGCCACACAGCTTGTGCGTCTTTTTGAGATTCCTTGAGATCCACGTTCTTTCTCACCACCGTGTTGGTCAGAATCTCCCGGTAGCTTTGCCTCAATACCCCCAGAGACTCCTGTGCTATCGCTTCGCGCACATCAAAGAGGTTGGGGATGACACGCACGCTTGGACCAAAATTCTGAAAATCTTCCTGAAGGTCTTTAATAATTTCGAACAGCTGTTTGAGACCAGTCACAGAGAGGAAGTCGGTCGCACAAACCACGCAAAGCTCGTCGGCTGCGAGTAGGGCATTGATATTCAGAATCGATGCCGATGGGTTTGTGTCGATGACGATGAGGTCCCATTGGTCTCGAATTTTTGCCAACTGCAATTGAAGTTTCTCAACCCGGCGGTTCTCGGTGTGCAGTTTTGCTTCCAGTGTCGACAAAGAGAGGCTTGCGGGAATCAAGCTCAAAAAGGGAGTGATTGGCTGGATCACTTCCTCGATGCTCATTTTGTCTTCGCCCTTGCCAATCATGCAATTCAAAATCGTGGGGCAGCTGTCATTGACCTCGATTCCCAGAGCGAGTGTTGCGTGGGCCTGTGCATCAAGGTCAATCAAAAGAGTTTTGAGGCCCATCGCAGAAGCGCGCATGGCAAACTGTGAAGCCAACGAAGACTTGCCAACACCGCCTTTCAAATTTGCAAAGACCTTGACCTTGTTGTCTCTGGGCTTAACAGGTTTGTTTTTGATGCGATCGACAATGACGGCGATATCATCCCAGGAGAACATCTTCTTGGTTGAGGTTCCTGAAATAACCTCTTGACCCTTAATGGCGTTGCTTTTCTCAAGCTGATAAATCGCTGCTCGGGAAATTCCCAAAAGTTCCGAAATTTGTTTGATGTTGAATTGATAATCTTGAAAGCCCAAACTGCGTGCGGATTTCGCGCCGGGCTTGTTGTTCGACTGTGTAGTTTTGTTCTTCAGAGCGCGAGAACTGTTTTTTACACTGACTTCCGCTTCCATCACATCAAACCCCTTAATCACTAGAGTTCATTAAAAAACACTTTTTTGATCTGAGAACATAATAAAGTGTCACATCACCGAATCAGCAAGTCAACCAGCGTTCCGCTGATGTTCAGAATGTTGTGTTTGAGGCACTGAGTTTCGTCACCTTCCTGACACCACGTTCCACTTTGTCTTGCCACTATCTCCCTCGATTGTATGACTTTTTTTTATGCAAATATCCGCTCACATTGATCACCTCTTCCGCTGCAATTGCTTTTGTATGTTCAATTTGCGCGCTTCGCTTCAGGGCTTCGTGCGATTGAGCGACAAGGAGAACGTCTTCCGATGCTCGGGTGACACCCACTAGTAGATCCCGTTTACTGGTGCCCTCATCGACCAATTGAAGAACGCGCGTCGCCGTTTGCCCTTGGGCTTTGTAGGTCGTCAGCGCCCAAGCATGCTCCATGTGTTGAGGAATGCGCGGATCAACTGTCTTCACCTGGCCAGAGTCAGTGCGGATCTGAAGGGCGTCGGCAGACGCCTTCAATACGACGAATCCCTCATTGTTGAGCTGACTGCTTGCCCTGTCGTTTCGATTCCAGATCATTTTATCCCCCTCTGCCACGGCAAGCGTGTGCTTCGAGAAAAGGGAAAAGCCATGATGGCGCGACACTGGAATTTCGATTTTGAGACCAGCGGATTGAACGGTGACAGTATTTTTGATCACGTTTGTTCCAATGACCTCGTACTGGCTGTCTTTTCGGAGACCCAGTGATTTGTAATTCCGGTGGGGCACGAGCACATCCTCCTTGGTATAAGAGAGGGCAAGCTTTAAACGTGCCTGCGAGACATCGATCTTTCTTAAGACAGGCAGCTGAATTTCATTCCTCAAAAACCCCTGCTGCTTGAGTGAGGAGCGGATCTCATGGGTCAAGTCGCCGCGAATACGATTGGTACGTGCCAGGAGTAGGGGGGCATCATCACCCGGATGTGCGCGCTTTTGAAATTCCTGAACGACGCGCTTGATGCGTCCCTTTTCCGTTGAATGCTCAGCAATCCTCTCATTCAATTGGGACAGGCCTTGAACCACATCACCTTGATTCATACTGCGCACAGCGGCCTGGAGGGTGGGATCCTTCTGGCGCAAGCTTTCATCCAGAACAATGCGAGTTGTTCCGGTGTTCCTTTGAATATCCAAAAACGGATTGCCGGCATCTACGGGCGACAGTTGCCGGACATCCCCCACAAACAACACCCGTGCGCTGTGAACTTCGGCTTTTTTCAAAAGCGCAAGGAAGTCTTTCGCAGCAACCATGCCCGCTTCATCGACAATCCAAAGCTTCTTTTGGTCGTTGGACGGTTCGCGCTTCAAAAGATGAGATTGAAGAGTCTGAGCATCAAGACCTGCTTCCTTCGACAACTGTCCGGCCGCAGCCGCAGACGGAGCAAACCCTTGCACTGCAATGCCCGCAAGACGAGCCTCCTCTGCAATCTGCCGCACGGAAAATGTTTTGCCCGCGCCTGCTACACCCTGCCAGACTATAAACTGATCCGTTGAGGTGAGCGTTCGCTCGATGGCTTCCATTTGCCCTCGGGTCGGGGCCAGAAAGGATTTCTGAAGGGGCTGCATCACTTGAGAGAGCAAAGGCTTAATTTTGCTTGCTCCGTTAACGGTGTGAAGACCCTCAAGTGCGCGTGAAATTTCCCCGCGCACGGCGGTGAGATCATGCAACGAGAGCTGAGCCACCGAACGCAGAGCAGATTGAACAGGGCTCAACACCTGAAGTGCCTTTTCTTCCGATAAACCTAAGGTTCGAAGACGCTCTGTGGCCTCTGTGAGAGCAATGCTCGCTTTTTCTTCATCGAGTTTTTGAAGATTTTGAACCCGAGCCCGGACCGGCTCCTTTCTTGCAAGAGGCTCCTGTGAAGCGACACCTGCGTCTATCAGAGCTCGAATCATCA
>Ga0315901_10003731_pt1 | contig 19518 bp, 20 predicted proteins | sample LakEriMetagenome_10_FD_203761 | JGI IMG/M metagenome (GOLD analysis project Ga0315901, IMG submission 203761) | Freshwater fungal communities from buoy surface, Lake Erie, Ohio, United States - Buoy 2 MA116 | ecosystem: Environmental > Aquatic > Freshwater > Lake | place: USA: Lake Erie, Ohio... | reverse complement strand
CTTGTAAAACACGTCTGCGGTTAGTCTCTTCCATAGATTTAGCCATACTATCTGTAATTCTATCTGCAAATAGAATAACCCTAGAATTAGCGTTACGAGCGGCACGACCAATCATCTGAATAAGAGTGCGTTGATTACGCAAAAAACCTTCCTTATCAGCATCCATAATACAAACCAAAGAAACCTCAGGTAAATCTATACCTTCTCTAAGTAAATTAACACCTACAATCACGTCATAATCATCTTTACGAAGATCATTGAGTAATTTCATACGGTCTAGAGATTTGATTTCGCTATGTAAATATCTAGCCTTTATGTCGTGCTCTACAAGATACTCTGAGAGATCTTCAGCCATTTTCTTGGTGAGAGTATTAATGATTACTTTTTCGTTTTTTGGATAAATTTTATTTTTGGAATCAATGACAAGAGAGCTGGTGTCAAGAGGTTTTTGCACTGTCGCTCGCACTTCTTGCATGACTTTATCGATTTGACCATCAGTTGGGCAGACCTCTACGACAGGATCTAAAAGCCCCGTAGGTCGTATAATCAGCTCAGTAACAGCCTGCGGGCAGCGCTCAAGCTCCTCGTCTCCCGGGGTAGCTGAAATATATACTATCTGTTTTACTTTAGAATCGAACTCTGGATATTTTAAAGGGCGGTTGTCAATAGCGCATGGCAAGCGGAATCCATAATCCACGAGAACTTGCTTCCTACTTAAATCGCCGTGATACATGGCTCTGAGCTGAGGTAAAGTCATATGAGATTCATCAATAAAACAAACCCAACCATCCTCGCCGTATCTTCGATTCATGTAATCGATCAAAACCTTAGGCGCTGAGCCCGGTTCACGCCCTTCTAAAATGCGGGAGTAATTCTCAATTCCGTTACAATAGCCAACTTCTTTTATCATCTCCATATCGTACTTGGTACGCTGAAGTAGTCTTTGGGCTTCTACATCTTTACCGATAGATTTAAGTTCATAGACTCTTTGATCAAGTTCTTTTTTTATTTGATCAAGAGCTCTTTGGAGATCATCTTCATCTGTTACATAGTGCTTGGCTGGAAAAACTTTTACTTCATCTAAGACTTCTAATACTTCACCAGTAAGCGGATCAACATAGCTCAGGCGCTCTATTTCATCTCCAAAAAATTCTATTCTCAAGATCCGCTCTTCATCAGCTTGATGTATCTCAACAATTTCACCTCTTACTCTAAACAAGCCTCTTTTAAGCTCGACGTCATTTCGCCCATATTGGATATCGACTAAATTATTCAAAAAACTTTTAAAGTCAATTTCAAAACCAAGCTTAAGATCAATGGCTGAATCAAAATACAACTCCGGCGTGCCCAAACCATAAATACAGCTAACTGAAGCGACCACCACCACATCATTTCGCTCAAAAATAGCTCTAGTGGTTGAGTAGCGAAGCCTATCAATATCATCATTGACCTTGGCAGTTTTTTCTATATAGGTGTCTGTGTGAGGAATATAGCTCTCTGGCTGGTAGTAATCATAATAGCTAATAAAATACTCGACTCTATTTTCTGGGAAAAAATCCTTAAACTCATTACAGAGTTGACCAGCAAGAGTCTTGTTGTGAGCTAGTACTAGAGCAGGTTTCTGGAGCTTTTCAATAATATTAGCGACAGTAAAAGTCTTACCAGATCCAGTAATACCAAGCAAGATCTGTCTCTCGACTCCGCTATTAATGCGAGCTACAATCTCATCGATAGCATGAGGCTGATCTCCTGCTGGTGAATAATTACTTACTACTTTTAATTTGTGGTCAGTCAGCGAAGTCATTTTAGCTAAATACTCACTTCAATTAAATATCCAGCGTACTTACGCAGGTTAATCACACCAGTGTCAAACAGCAGATATTGGCCTTTAATTCCCATTAGAGTACCCTCCACCAGAGGATCCTTATCAAGATTAAAACTAATTAGTTTATTTGGATACTCGAGAACTGGATATTTAATACTGACCAAAGCAAGATTTTTTTCCTCTAAAACCTTTTGATCATCAAGTATATAAGCAAGTTCGCTATTTAAATCTGTGTTTTTGATCAAAGAAAATATTTTATCTAAAAGCTCTAGTTTAAGCTCAGGAAGATCAATTGAATCGACTTCATTTTTTAGCATTTTACGCCAATTGGTTTTATCGGGCATTTCTCTAGCGAGCTCTACTTCAAGCAAACCAGCATGATAGCGGCGTTTTAAGCTAATTAACCTTAATGCTTGCACAGCACCCTGATCTACCCAACGCACTAATTCTTGATACTGACGAGTAACTCCGATCTTAGCTGAGCTTGTCAGTGAGATATAAAGCGAATGAGTTATATTACAATGCTCATCTCCGTAGCTAGCATCCCGGCAGGTTCCACGATCATAATGACAGAGTTGTGGTTTTATGATACAAACATCGCACTCCGCTAGTTTTTGCATGCAAGGAAAACAATATCCTTGATTAAAAGATTTATTTACTTGTCGTCCGCAAGCAACGCAATTTATTTGATTCAAAAACTTAAGAGTTAATTTTTGCCCTACAAAATTATTAAGCTCAATTTCAATTTTATTTTGGGGGCTTAAATCAAGATTTTTAGAATTCGATGGTTGGTAACCTTTTAAATAATATGTAACAAGTGAATCAGAACCAAGCTTATGAGACATTTTTCTGAGGTTTAGAGTAGTTAAACTTGTTGAGGTATTGCCCATAATTGCTATACTTATTATATGACGAATTTAATGAAGTTCTCAAAAATATCTAACTTTTTACTAGTGCTCGCTCTTCTTTTTAGTATGACGGCTTGCTCAAACACAAAAAAAAATCAAAGTGCTGAAAACTTTGATAACGAAGATGCTCTTGAAGTCCAAACTATAGACGGAGATCAATATATCGCAATTGCAGTCCCACTAACAGGTCCTTACCGCGATCTGGGGAACAGCATTGTAGAGGGCGCTACCATCGCTGTTGAAGAATTTAACGAAACTGCTAAGCAAAAAATTGGCACCATTATTATTGATGATGGTGGTTTAGCTTCTGAAGGTTTAGCCCGAGCAGATATTGTCATCGCCCAAAAAGCCTTAGGAGTAATTGGCCATCTTAATTCAGAAATCTCGATAGAAGCGGCTAAAAAATATGCAAAAGCCGGTATCCCAGCGATATCGCCAGCCTCCACACATCCAAAGCTCACAGAAATATCTGAGCTAAAAGGTTTTATTTATCGTACTATCGGCACTGATAAACAGCTTGGCGAAGTAGCCGCTCAAGTAGTATCCAAAGACACAAGTGTAAAAAAAGTAGCGCTACTTTATAACGACAGACCCTATGGAATCTCGGTGGCAAGCGAGTTTGCCAAAAAACTAGCTGAACTTAAAACTCACGAACTAGTCTTAAACCAAACCATCCCAGTCAGAACCACTAACCACAAAGATACCGCTCAAAAGGTTATCCAGTCTGGATCTGAGCTAGTGTTTTTTATCGGTGAATACAATGACGCCGCTTACTTACTAAGCAGCCTAAAAGCTCTAAATCCTAAGATCAAATTCCTTGGATCTGAAGGTATATTTCATGAAAAATTTATTTCGATCGCTGGAGCCAATGCCCAAGGAGCTTACGTAATAGGCTCTGGAATAACTAGCCCTGAACTTGCTAAAGCTTATAAAGACCGTTTCGGCAAGAACAGCTCAGGATACGTTTCGACTAGCTATAAAGCTACCAAGATTTTACTAGAAGCTATCCAAAAAAATAATTTCAAAAATCCTGCTGGTATTGCTAAATATCTCAGCACCAATCCAGTATTTAATGCTAACGGTGATTTAAAACAACCAGAGTTCACTGTTTATCAAGTAAAAGATTCGAAATTTGTAGCGATTTAATGATCCACTCCCCGCGCCAATAATAAGAAATTTTTGCTAATTGTTAAAGCTCATTATTTATTATCTTAAGCTAACACACCTTCTTGAGTAAATATCGGTTAGATTTTTTCACGTCCAATTATATATATTTCTATGCATTCTATTCAAAATTGAGCTAAGTATAAGTGGGGAACAGGGCATATTAACCAGAGTAAGCTTAAAAAAAATTAATAATGACAAATACGACCTCGTGCTAAGATAATAGACACTATGATAAAACCTATTAAAAATGGATTTTCTTTATTCTCAGCAATAATAGAACAGGAGAGTTTTAAAAGTACAGAAAGATTAATGACAGTTGCTGGTGATTTATTGTCTAAAACTTCTGTAAGAAACGAAGACCGACCTGGAAAAAATGATTTAGTTCAAGCATTGAGATTAGGTATCGATTCTGATGATTTAAATGGACGAACAAGAGATGAGGTTTATGAATTAATATCTAAAAAAAAAATAGACAATAATTATGCAAAAAATAAATTTGAAAAGGCAAGAGAACAAGCTAAACAGCTCTCTACAGCTAGAAAAGAATCCCGTCTAAAAAGAGCAAATGAAGATCATATTAAGAATTTAGAAGAACAGTTACCCATAATTATACAAGGAGTTGGATTACTAGGTGTTAGTCTAGATACTGAACGTTTAAAAAATTATTACAACCACTTTCCAAATGATCTAATAAAAGACTTTAGTCAATTAGAAATTTTCTCTCAAACGATGGGAGAAAATGGTAATGAATTATCTAAACTAAACGTAAAAGATCTAAATTGCTTATCTAAACTTTCTTTACATTTACAAGGATTAATCGTTGGTAAAACATTGCGTGATGAAGTTAATCCTAAATACGTTGTTCAAAGAGGAGTTGATCATAAAGGAAGTCAAGAACTTACCCTCTTCTCTCCAGGTAATATTCTTGAAATAACAAGACTTAGTTTAACCGGTAGAACAGATCCAACCTTATCTGCTCAGATAATAGTTCCACCGGGTAATCAAGGATTACTAAAAGCTAAAGATTTTCTTTATACCCCAAGTCAAACTGCTAAACCAGGATTTACTTACGCCCCGTCTGAAGAGGCTAAATACGTTATTAATCAAAATGGGTCTAATAAAAGACATGTATTAACCCTTGGTGATTTGGTATTTTTTACTCAATTAAAGAAAGAAGGATCTTAAGCATCAACTGAAGCCATCACCCAGTTTTCAAAATCTTTAGAAACCGAGGCAAGAGGAATCTGGATAATACACGGGCATTCATACGGGTGTAAGGATTTTATCCTGGCTTCAACCATGGAATAATCATCAAAACGACATTTTATAAGCAGAATTAGCTCTTGGGACTGCTCTAATTGCCCTTCCCAGCGATAAAAAGATTGAACTCCGGGAATAATATTTACGCAAGCTGCTAATTGTTCTTCAATTAGCAAATTTGCTATGCTTTTGGCCAGCTCTAAATTTGGGCAGGTTGTGTAAATTAGAGATACTGACATAATAAAATTATACTAAGTGAAGCATGGCAAATTCTATAGAAGATTTAAAAGCAAAAATTGATGGACTAGATGTTTGGGAGCATATTGAATCAGCCTCAAAAATTGGTTTTAGTGCCGTTGATCAAGAATTAGTGCCGCTATTTAAATGGTACGGAATTTACGCACAGAAACCTAAGGAAGCTGGATATTTTATGCTTCGCATAAAAATCCCAGGAGGAATTTTATCTGCCAAGCAAGCTACGACCCTAAACGATCTTGCTGAGCGCTATGCAAAAGGTGTGATGGATATTACCACTAGGCAAGCGGTTCAAATGCACTGGATACGAATCGAGGATATACCCGATATTCTGCGCGAGCTATCAGCAGCCGGCATGGATACTGCCGGTGGTTGCGGGGATATTCTTAGGAATGTAACTGGCTGTCCGCTTGCAGGACTCACTAATGATGAGGTTTTTGATGCTAGTGAGGACCTAAAAAAAATAGATAGTTTTTTTGTTCGAAATAGAGATTTTTCCAATTTGCCGCGCAAATATAAAATGTCTGTTACAGGTTGCAAGACTTGGTGTTCTCAGCCTGATATAAACTGCGTATCACTAGTAGCTGTCAAACACCCATCTAGAGATGATTTGGGCTATACCCTTAAAGTAGGTGGGGGACTTAGCACTAAGCCTATTATCGCTAAAAATTTTCCGGTTTTTATTCCCAAGTCAAAAGCGCTCGAGGTGATAACGGCAGTTACGACTGTTTATCGAGATCATGGTTTTAGAGATAAAAGACATCAAGCTCGAATTAAATTTTTGGTGGAGGATTGGGGCGTGGAGAAATTTCTTCAAGCTGTTGAAACTATTTTGGGATACGAGCTGGAAAAAGTGCCGATGATAAACCAGAGCAAGACGGGCGCATTTGAGTACTATCCATCCCCAGAAACCAGTCACCATGATCATTTAGGGATCACCAAACTTAAAAACGGACTTTTTGCTGTTGGAATTGCTTTTACTAGCGGGCGCACTAATTGCCCAGATCTTAGAAATATCGCTCAGCTCACGACCCGGTATAGCTTAGATGGCGAGATCAGAACTACTAATAAACAAAACTTGTTAATCACAAATATCCCCGAAAAAAACTTAGATGAATTAATTAACTCTGCTCAAAAAATGAATCTAAAAACCCAATACTCACCATTCACACGCCTTGGTGTAGCCTGCACGGGTACTGAGTTTTGCAACCTAGCTATTGTCGAGACCAAGGCTAAAGCCAGAGATCTATTTGATTACTTGAATACTAAATTTCCTGAGTTTCAAGAGGATGTAATGATTTCAGTTACAGGCTGTCCTAATAATTGTGCGCAATATTCAGTCGCGGATATAGGTCTAGTCGGCTGTAAAGTAAAAGACCCAGAAGGCAATATGCAAGATGCTTTTAGGATTTTTCTGGGCGGCAGACTAGGGAGTGAAGCACAATTCGGCAAAGCTCTAGACGGAAGATTCTATCATCAAAATATTCATTTGGATTTAGAAAAATTACTTAGATATTATTTAAGCAATAAAAGCTCTGAAGAAAAATTTAGAAATTTTGTCGACAGAAACGGAATAGAAAACATCCAAAAGGCTCTTCAGTGAAAGAGATAAATTGGAGCGAGCTTGGCAAGAGCTTCCAGGATAAAAGCGCTGAAGAAATTCTAGAATACAGCTTTAGTGAGCTTAGCGCCCACGGTGAAGTACTGTTCTTGACAGCGTTTGGACCTGAGGGCTGCGTGATACTAAAAATGATTTATGATCTTGCTAGCCAGCAAAAAATCAAAAAAGAAAAAATCATAATTGCTAATCTTGATACTGGATATCAATTCAAAGAAACACTTGAACTAAAAGATACTCTAGAAAAAACTTACCAGCTAAAAATTGAGATGATTCAACCCAGTCTCAGTATCGACCAGCAAAATCAAAAATACGGAAAAGATTTGTTTAAGAGTGATCCAGATCAATGCTGTTATTTACGCAAGCTAGTTCCGCTAAATAATCTTCTAACAGGTAAACTTGCTTGGATTACATCAATCCGCAAAGAACAAAGCGAGCACCGCGCTATGGCTAAAGCGTTTGAGTATGATAAAAAATTTAAACTAGGGAAAATAAATCCTTTACTCAACTGGACCAAATCAGATATTTGGAAATATATTCACGAGCACAAAATTCCCTACAACTCGCTTTTAGACAAGGGTTATGATAGTATTGGTTGCGAGCCTTGCACTAGTCCGGGCGAGGATAGGAAGGGGCGCTGGGCTGGAAAAGACAAAATTGAGTGCGGTCTGCATATCCAAGACTCTGAGCTTGAAGGAGAATTTATAATTTAATGCCTGGTAATAAGCTTTATCCTATATTTTTAAAACTCAATAACAAAAGCATTCTTGTTATTGGCGGCGGTTTTATTGCTCTTCAAAAACTAATTGGATTAATCAATACTGAAGCTAGAATTGTTGTTATTGCGCCTACTATTATTGATGAGGTACGGGCTCTTGAAGGAGAATTCCCTTTTAAAAGAAATATCAAATTCATCGAAAGAGAATATGAATTTGGTGACGAGAAAGGTGCTTTTATTGTAATAGCGGCTACTAATATAAGTGAGCTGAATAACACTATTGCTAATCGCTGCCGCGACCAAGGCATACTAGTAAACTCAGTGGACGAGCCTGATTACTGTGATTTTTATGTGCCGAGTATCGCCGAGGACGGCGAAATTAAAATCGCGATAAGTTCTAATGGACACGCGCCTTCCGTCAGCCAAAAAATCCGCAAAGATCTAGAACAGCTCCTAAAGCTTAAATACTCTAAGCTCATACCTTTAATTAGCGAATTTCGCAAAAAAGTGCACGCAAAAATTCCAGGTCAGCTCAACTTCAATCGCAGAGCCAAATTGATCAGATGGTATACAGATAGAATTTTTAAAAAAATAGATAAAGGAGAATTAGTGAATGCCTAAACAAGCTAAACTAATCCTAGTTGGAGCTGGTCCTGGAGATCCAGAATTAATTACACTAAAAGCTCTAAAAGCCCTTCGCCAAGCTGATTATATACTTTATGACGGATTGGTTAATCTTAAGATTTTAGACATGGCAGATAGAGATTTAAGTGACGACAAATTGATTTTTGTGGGCAAAAAATCTGGTGAATCTTATAAACAAAGCCAAATTAATGATTTGATTTTAAGCCTGCTATCAAAAGGTCATAGTGTACTGAGATTAAAAGGCGGAGATCCTTTGATTTTTGCAAGAGCAAGCGAAGAGATAGAAATTGCTCAAAAAAATAATTTTGCTTACGAAATTATACCGGGTCTGACAAGCGCTCTAGGAGCGGCTAGCATCCATAATATACCCCTTACTCTTAGGAACAAAAGTGATTCAGTGACGCTAGTAACCGGTCATGAAATCAATTCTCAAAAACTAAGACTTTGGTCAGATATTCTAAATGCTGGCGCTACTCTTGTGATTTATATGGGTATAGGAAATATTGTGAAAATCACCCAAGAGTTAGAATTATTGATAAAAGAAAAATTACCGGCAATAATTATTGCTAATGCTAGCTTAATGAATGAAAAAATCATCTACACCGATATTAACAATTTAGCTCAGCAAATAATAAATCATAATATTTCAAGCCCGGCACTCATATATCTTGGCGATAATATCGCGCTTAATAAAGCCCTAAAACCCAATACCAGTGATTTTTTTATTGGTAAATGTTAAAATTAAAAAATGGAAATTGGTTTAGGAAAAACTACTAGAAGAGCTTATGGGTTTGATGAGATAGCCCTTGTACCTACTGGAAACACTCTAGATTTAGAGCTATGCAATACCAGCTGGCAGCTTGGCAAATTCAATCTTGAAATTCCAATAATTGCAAGTGCGATGGATAGTGTGGTTAGCCCCGATAACGCTCATCTTATTGCTAAGCAAGGAGCCTTGCCTGTTCTTAATTTAATGGGGATTTATACGCGCTACGAAAATTACCAAGTAATTCTCGATCAAATTACGCAAGCTGATAACTCTCAGTTCCTGCAATTGATGCAGAAGTTTTACTTAGAACCTATAAAAAAAGATTTGGTAACAAAAGTAATAAAACAAATCAAAGAGTCTTATGGTGGCTTATCAATGCCAGTCGCTGTCTCGATCGCGCCGTATCTAGCCAATGACTTCCAAGAGCTCATAGAAAATGCGGGGGCGGATATCGTCATCATCCAATCGACAGTAGTAGGCCTTGAACATAAATCAATTAAAAAGGATCCAAATAGCGAGCTCAAGCTTGAAGATTTCTGTAAACGTTCAAAAATTCCGGTCATAGCAGGTAACTGCGTAGATTATAATATCGCTCTAAAGCTTTTGCAGACGGGGATCTCTGGTTTGTTAATTGGAATTGGACCTGGCAATGCGTGTACTTCAAGAGGAGTATTAGGCATTGGAGTGCCGATGGCGACTGCGATAGCTGATTGTAAAAAAGCAAGAGACGATCATTATAAGCATAGTGGTAATTATGTCCCGATTATCGCTGATGGAGGAATGAATATCGGCGGGGATATTTGTAAGGCTATTGCCTGCGGAGCTGATGCTGTGATGCTGGGATCCCCTTTCGCGCGCACCCAAGAAGCTCCAGCAAAAGGCTTTCATTGGGGCATGGCCACCCCTAGTCCAGTTTTGCCGCGCGGAACTAGAGTCAAGGTGGGCACAGAATCAAGCCTAGAAGTTTTGTTACATGGACCAGCCTCAAAAGATAATGGCAGTGAGAACTTGATCGGTGCTCTTAAAACCTCGATGTCCACGCTTGGAGCTGAAACCCTAAAAGAAATGCAAGAAGTAGAAGTTATTATCGCACCTTCAATTTTAAGTGAAGGTAAGCTTTACCAAACCGCCCAAAAACTAGGTATGGGACGCTAACTCATGCCTAATATAAATTTTGTTTTAGTTCTTGCTGGAACAGAGCTTATAAATACTCCCGGAATTTCAGCAGCAGGCGCATCCTCAGAGCTTTTAAAATACACTCCAGCGCTTGATGCAGAATTTATTTATTTTGGAAAAACTAAAACTCTAGAGAAATTACCCGTCTCTCCAAGCGGAATAGTAAGCCCTGCTTTGATATCTAAAGCTTGCTTGAATATACTTGGAGCCAAAATCCATATTATTAATCTTGGGGCTCATCAAAAACCTCAATGCCCGCACCTTGAATTCCATAGCTCGCAATCCCTCTGCCCAAGCACTGGTCAAGCCTTAAGTCCAGAAACTACTCTTAAACTTTTTGAAAGCGGTAAAAATTTTGCGCTTAATTTTAAACCTGAAGATGAGCTGATCATAGCTGAATGTGTAGTAGGCGGCACGACAACAGCACTTGGCTTACTGACAGGGCTTGGTTATGAATGTTTTGACTGGGTATCTAGTAGTATTCCGGAAGGTAACCATGCTCTAAAAAAACAGATTCTCCTTAAGGGTCTCGCTCAGCTTGATTCCAGTCTAAAAGATCTTATCAGCCAAAATCCACTTTTTGCAATTAGTGCATTTGGAGATGCCATGCAAGCTTTTACTAGTGGACTTGCAATAATGGCAAGCAATAAAAATATCAAAACTACTCTTGCTGGAGGCTCTCAGATGCTAGCAATAAAATCTCTAATTGACCGGCTTGCCTCCAAGGCAAACATCACGCTAGCCCCAAGCCCCTGGGTAGTAAATGATAAATCTGCTAATTACCAAAAACTTATTAATTTATGCACTCCAGACACCCAATACCTAGTTTTTGACTTAAGTCAAAAACTCTCAAACTCTCTTCTAGACCGGGAAGTGCGCTTATTAAGCAAAAATTCCTGCGCTCGGGAGCTTAGCTTAGAAGAAATTTTTAGCCAATATAATCAAGGCCATGTAAAAGAAGGAATTGGGATCGGGGGCTTGCTTAATGCTCTAGCTCATTAAATCAAAAACCGCTTGCCTTATATCCTCTTGGCGTAAAAGTGACTCACCGACAAGAAAAGCCTTAACTCCCATATTATGCAGGACTAAAACATCCGCTCGCGAATTAATTCCAGACTCAGAGACTATCAGGCGCCCAGCAAGATCGTATTTAAACTTGCTTAAGAGCTTAGATGTCGTATCTAGTGAAACATTAAACGAATTTAGATCTCGATTATTAATTCCTATAATCTCAAAATCTAATTTAATAGCTCGCAACATCTCTTCAGAGTTATGCACCTCTAGCAAAACATCCATGCCATATTCATAAGCTATTTCCCTAAAATCTATTAGATCTTCATCACTTAAAATAGCGGCAATCAATAATATCGCATCAGCGCCAGCCAAGCGCGCTTCTGCTATTTGACGCGGATCTATAATAAATTCTTTACACAAAACAGGCAAGTCAGTCTCAGACGAAACAGCAATTAAGTTTTCATAACTACCTTTAAAATATTTAGAGTCCGTAAGCACTGATAGACAATGAGCTCCGCCTTCTTGATATGATTGAGCAATTTCATAAATATTGAAGTCCTCTCTAATAATGCCTTTTGAGGGGCTAGCTTTTTTTAGCTCAGCGATAAGAGCTGGTCCCTCAGCATCAGCAAGAGCCGCAAAAAATCCCCGACAAGGTGGAAGAGTCTCAGCGACACTTAGATCTTTTATTTTTTGATTGAGAGCATCGAAGTCTTCCATTCTTTCGACTTCTAATTTTTTATTGAAAACTATCTCATCTAGAATTGACACTAAATCACCATCCCAGCCGCCACAGTATTATTGCTAATTTCATCAATAAGTATAAAACTACCAGTAATATGATTCTCAGAATAATGGTCTAAAGCTAAGGGCTTAAGTACTTTAAAGCTTACTTGAGCAATGTCGTTTAGCTTTAGAGAGCTTGCTGAGTGCTTTTCATATGAGTTTATATCCAGCCTAAAATCAATTGCTGTGCCAATTGCTTTTACTTTATTGCTGGTGTGTTTGAGAAGATATTTTTTATTAAGCTCAAAACTCTGCTCAGACATCCAACAGATATTAGCCTTAAATTCTTTTTTGAGTTCCGGTTCCTGACCAGGTTTTACCAGCATATCGCCGCGACTAGTGTCGATTTCGTCTTCTAACTGAAGAGCGATAGACTGACCAGCTGAAGCTAAATCTTGATCACCATCAAAACTAGAGATTGTTTTTACTCTAGATCTTGCTCCCGATGGCAAAGACACTAGCTCCTCGCCAACAGCAACTATACCGCTAGCTACCTGACCAGCAAAAGCTCTAAAATCCTTATACTGACCGTTATCTACTCTAATTACATACTGCACAGGTAGCCTAAAAGGTTTATGGGTAATAGATCTTTGAACATCTACAGTCTCCAAAACATCCAAGATAGTAGGACCTTGGTACCAAGTCATTTGCTCATCTGAGTTACCATCCTGATCACAAGGATACTTATAAACCACGTTATGCCCGTTTAGAGCAGATATCGGGATGAATTTTACTTGCTCGGGATTAAAATTAAGTTTGCTGACTAGGTCTTTAAAATCAGAGACTATTTTTTCAAAAACTTCCTCCGAATAATCTACCAAATCCATTTTATTAACAGCAACAATAAAATTAGGTATACCCAAAAGACTAGAGATCAAAGCATGACGGCGAGACTGATCCAGAATACCCTTGCGCGCGTCTAATAAAATAATCGTCAAATGGGCTGTAGATGCGCCGGTCACCATATTACGGGTGTATTGCTCATGACCAGGGGTATCCGCGATAATAAATTTTCTTTTTGGTGTAGAAAAGTATCTATAAGCGACATCGATGGTGATTCCTTGTTCGCGCTCAGCAGCCAGTCCATCTGTCAAAAGAGAAAAATCAATACCATTAAAACCCTTTTTGGAGCTAGTTTTAGCGACAGCCGCCAACTGATCCTCAAATACTCCTTTTGAATCATAAAGCATTCTACCGATCAAAGTAGACTTACCATCATCCACGCTTCCTACAGTGGTAAAGCGAAGAATATCAATATCTGTTTTTTTATCAGCTGAAACAACTACCATAATTAAAAATATCCTTCTTTTTTCTTTTGTTCCATTGAGGAGTCTGAACCCAAGTCTATGACACGGTTTTCGCGCTCTGATTTTCTTGCTAATTTAGCTTCTTGAATAATTCCATCCAAATCAGTTACTTCAGATGGAACAGCCCCTGTACAAGGCATGCAACCAAGAGATCTAAATCTACATTTCATCTTTAATACTTGTTCACCCTCTTTAGGCTTGAGGTACTCCTGCTCATTAGAGATTGGGATTATAATGCCATTGCGAATAACCACATCACGCTCGACGGCGTAATAAATCGGCACAATTGGAATGTTTTCAAGTTTTATATATTCCCAGATATCAATCTCAGTCCAATTAGAAAGCGGAAACACTCTGATAGACTCGCCTTCATTGATTTCGGAATTATATAAATTCCAGAGTTCTGGTCTTTGGTTTTTTGGATCCCACTGCCCAAACTCATCTCGCACCGAATAAACACGCTCCTTCGCGCGAGATTTTTCTTCTTCGCGGCGCGCACCGCCAAAAGCGGCATCAAAACCATATTTAGCAATACCGCTCAATAAAGCTCCGGTCTTGAGAGCACCGCAACATTTATCAGTACCGTATTTAAAAGGGTTCATATTGGATGCGATCGCATCTTCGTTCCGGTGTACAATCAAACGCGCTCCAATACTGGCACAGAACTGATCTCTAAACTCATACATCTCAGGAAATTTATATCCCGTATCAATGTGCATAAAAGGGAAAGGAAGAGGAGCAGGAAAAAAAGCCTTGCGCGCAAGATGCACCATTACACTAGAGTCCTTACCGACTGAATAGAGCATTACCGGATTTTTAAACTCCGCGACTACTTCACGCATTATATGAATACTTTCAGCTTCAAGCTGGCGTAAATGGTCTAGTTTGGTCGGTTCTAGTGTTTGCATAAATAATAATTCCAGGAAATGCCCCTAATTAAGGATGTCTCTCTAAAAACCCTTAATTTAAGCCCTATAAGCTTATTTTAGCACCCAGAAGGGTGGCTTTAATAATCTTTTAAGTCAAAAGCTCGATTTGAGGCTTAAAAGGCTCCCGAAGCCCTGTTCTTGCCTTCTCTAGGATAATATGCACTTCATTATTAAGCTGGATAATAGGAATTTTTTCTAAAAAACTAGTCTTCCCGCCTTGGATTCTAGATAAATTATTTTGGGCCCTTAAAAAAACTTTTTGGGCTCCAATCAAACGATCTGATTGGAGCAAATGCAAAACTACAACTAGCTGAATAAAGGCTTGAAAATATTTTTTTTCGTCCCCCTCTAAATGAATCCAGATCTCCTCAAGTAATTCATGAGCCTGATAGTAATCAGCTTGATTAAAACTTATTATTGCTTGATTTAGTTTTTGCATAAGCTAGACTATTACTATGGAACTACCCAAAAAAAACTTTATCATTTATGACGCTGATTGTGGGTTTTGCCAAAATAGCATAAACAGGCTAAAAAAGATTCTCGGCGATAAAATCGCTTATATGCCGAGGCAAGATTTACCTGATGAGTTTTATAATATTGGACCTAGGAATCAAAACGGCGCAATTCGTTTTTTTGAGCACAATTCTTCTAAGCAGAATCAGCTTGGGGAAGCTATTATCCACGAAAATTACTTAAGTGTTTATCCCAATGCTAAGGTCTATTCATCTGCCCATGCGGTTTTTAAAGCTCTTAGCTATTCAGGCTGGCTAAAAATCTTATTAGCTCTTTATTATTACTTGCCTCTATTTGGTGTAATCTGCGAAGCTTTTTATTCGGTAGTTGCGCGTTACCGCTCAGAGCTTAGTGGGGATGGGACTTGTAAAATTTAGAAGGATAGTATGCACAGCGTTTTAGCTAAAGATTTAAGCCCAAAGGAATTGTATTTTTACTTGATAGGAGGCATAGGTCCTAGACCGATAGCTTTTGTGAGCACTATATCTAATGAAGGTGTTTGTAATCTAGCTCCGTTTTCTTTTTTTAATGCTTTTAGCGCAAACCCGCCAGTGGTGATCTTTTCGCCTGCTTGCACAGCAGATCCAGAAAGACCGCAAAAAGATACTTATAATAATTTAGTCGCTAATGGTGAGTGCGTGGTGCAGATGGTAAGTTATCAAATGCGCGAGAAAATGATTATCTGCGCAGAAGATTACCCATCTAACATAGATGAATTCAGCGTTTCAGGCTTCACTAAAATCCCTAGTGATCTTATAAAGCCCCCTCGAGTAGCCGAATCGCCCTTCCAAATGGAATGCCGGCTGATGGAGATGAAATCTCTAGGAACCAGTCCTGGAGCGGGGAACCTGGCGATCTGTGAGGTTTTAAAATTTCATATCGACCAAAATGTTTTTAAACCAGGAACAGAGCGTATCGACCCTGAGAAACTTGATTTAATCGGTCGTAACGGGGAATATTACTACACCAGAGCTAGCGGGGCTGCGGTGTTTGAGATGAAAAGAGGCTAATTTAATAGATTAGAAGAGCTAGAATAAACAACCTTAGAATCATAATTAATTTTTGACCATTGATTTTCTTCTAGCGCAAAAAGTTTTTTTGCAGAAAGTAAATATTCAATAAGTAATAAAAGGATTCTAAAACCTTGCTTAAAGACTTTTGCATTACTAACTTGATCCTCTTCCTTCCATGTTAGTGGAAAAAATTTGAATTTGGATTTTATAAAACATCCATAAAAAAGCATAAAAACATTAAATGTTAGATCATTTGGGAAATAAAGATAGAAGCGAGATTTTAGATATTGAGAGTTATAGATATTTAGTCCTGCCCCCATGTCTGTAATCCAGCTCCCAAGGACGATTGAGCACAAAAAATTAAGTCCGACATTACCAAGAATTCTAAACATTGGGTAATTTACCAATGTTGATTTCTGGTGAAAACGAGATCCCAAAAATTGATCATAGCTTTTATACTCACCTGATTTTAAATATGTTTCAATATCCTGAATATCTCCTTGATCATCCCCGTGTAAAACAACGACAAAATCATAACCTTTTTCTAGAGCACGATTAAAAGCAACTTTATGCGAGCCTCCGAGATTATAATTATCGACATTCTCAAGCAAAGTTGCCTGAGTATGAGTTATAGACTCCAGCGCTTTTTGGGCAGTTTTTAGACTCGCATCTTTACTACCGTTATCAACGACAACTATCTCAGTAAAGTAACTTTGAAGTTCTGGGCTAATTTTATTCAGTACCCGCGAAATTTGATTTTCACAGTTGTACATAGGAATAAATAACATGATTTTATCAGGCACAATTATATTGTATAACTAAATTTATTTTTCTCCAATAGACCTAAGAAGAGTACTATTTGCCTGAAAGTGCTGTTTAATGACATAATAAAGGAATCTATGCAAGCAAAAGTTTTTATTTTGGATGTTGATGGGGTTTTAAATACAGGAAAATTTTTTTATAGCGCTGAGGGAAAGGTATTCAAAGAATTTGGGGCAGATGATAATGATGCCTTAGCATTAATAGCTAATTTATTAGAAATTCGTTTTGTATCTGGTGACAAACGTGGTTTTGCGATTAATAAAAAAAGAATAGTTGATGATATGAATTATCCCTTGGATCTTGTATCGACTTTTAAGAGACTTGATTGGATAAAAGAAAAATACGACCCCAAGGATGTTATCTACATGGGGGATGGGATATTTGATTATCTTGTTTTCAAGGATGTTGGATATAGTATTTGTCCAGCGAGTTCAGATCCTTACACCACTGAATTTGCTGACTACGTCTGTAAAAGATCTGGCGGAGATAGAGCCGTCTCTGAAGCTTGCAGGCACATTCTAGAAAAATTTTTCTCAGGCTATAATCCAGATGCAATTTTAACAATTAAATCTACTAATATTGGGCAATAAATATTTATGATCAAGGATCGCATTGAAAATCTATTAAAATCGAGAAGGTGTACCTTATTAGGTGTAGGCCCGATGAGCAAGAATTGCGTAGATGCCACAATTGAACTTGCTAATGATTTTCAAACTCCAATAATGTTAATTGCTTCACGAAGGCAAATTGATTCACAGGAATTCGGGGGAGGCTATGTAAACAATTGGACGACTGAAGAGTACTCGCAGTATGTAATTGATAATGATAAAAAAGGTTTTGTAATTTTGGCAAGAGACCACGGTGGCCCTTGGCAAAATACTCAAGAAAAAGAAAAAAAACTAAGTTTTAGAAAAGCGATGGAATCTTGTAAAAAATCCTATGAGGCAGATATAAAATCGGGATTTGAAATAATTCATATCGATCCAAGCGAAGATATTTTTGGTAAGTCCTCTGTAGATCAAATCTTAGATAGAGTTTATGAACTTTTAGATTTTTGCACTAGTATTTCAAAAAGACATAATAAGGATATAGCTTTTGAGATCGGCACTGAAGAGCAAAGCGGCGGAACGAATTCCAAAGAAGAACTAGAGTATGTTCTTCAAAAAGTTTTAGATTTTTGCAATAAAAATAAAATTCAAAAACCTTCATTTATAGTTATCCAAACAGGTACAAAAGTAATGGAAACAAGAAACGTAGGAACTTTTGATTGGCCTTTAAGGATAATGGGAGAACTACCTGCAGAAATTCAAGTGCCGCAAATGATAGAACTTTGTAACAAATACAATATTTTTATGAAGGAGCATAATACAGACTATTTATCAGATGAGGCTTTAAGCTGGCATCCAAAGTTTGGGATTCACGCTGCTAATGTAGCTCCTGAATTTGGAGTCATGGAGACAAGAAGTTTTATGAATCTTCTTGAAACTTATAAACTTGAAGACTTAAAACAAAATTTTATTGACCTGGCTTACAAATCGCAGAAATGGGATAAATGGCTTTTGCCAAACTCAACTACTACAAAGACCGACAAAGCTGTAATCGCTGGACATTATGTTTTTGCAAAAGAAGAATTCAAAAGCATTAAACAAGAAGCCCAAAGCAAAATCAAGGACAAGAATATAGATGAATTTTTAAAAGAACAAATAAAGATCTCTATAATGAGATACTTAAGAGCATTTAGGTTACTGGGTTTGAGTAATATTTATTCTAATTCTCCAAAACCTAATTTTCATTTAGATGCCTATGGAGTAAATGCATGAAACGAACTGCCACTATTGTATTAAACCGAAATTTACCCGATGTAACTAATAAACTTTGTGAACAAATTGAAGCTTATAATAATCATTTAACTGATATTTTCGTGGTGGAAAGTGGGTCAGATGCTGAGTCTCTATCTCGCTATTGCTCTTGGCATGCCAATTGGCCGGAAGCTGTTAAAGAAGGTTTGAGATATCCAAGGGGATTCAATTATGGATTATTTAAATTATTTGAAGAAAAAAAACTTCAAAATTATGATTTTTTCTTCTTAGTTTGTAATGATGTAAGTTTTTTAACACCTAATGTTATAGAGATTCTAGAAAACGAAATTGATAAACATCCACGCGTGGGGATTTTATCTCCCTGCTCTGAACAATGGGGCGAAAAAACTTTAATCAGCAATAGTAACGAAATGAAATATTTTTGGCATACACAGTTTCTTGCTTGGTTTATAAGAAGAGAATTTATTGAAGATCTAGTACCGCTAGAAAATCAAAGCTTCTTGAATTTCTTTTTTGATGGTAATAATTATAGAGGCTATGGGGCTGATTTAGAAATCATTGCAAAAGCCTATGCTAATGACTGGGCTTGCGCTATTACACCCAAAGCTTGGCAAATTGAAGATGAGTCATTCCTAAAAACAAAGGCAGCGATCATGCATACTGATAGTTACGATGTGAATATTCAAAAGCTTATCCAAGAAGGTAAGAACTGGCTTAGAAACAAATATGGTTTTAATAGTCGCTGGCTTTTACAAATGTATTCAAAGAACTTCTATGATAAATTCTTTGAGCACTATCCCGAACTAAGTAAATTCAAAATTAATTAAGGAGAAATTATGCAAACGATAGAAAAACCTTGGGGCAAAGAAGAAGTAGTAGAAATAAACAATAAGTACATGGTTAAAAAATTAACTATGAAAAAAGGACATCGCTGTAGTATTCAGTATCATAATCATAAAAAAGAAACTATTTA
>Ga0315901_10003730_pt1 | contig 19520 bp, 16 predicted proteins | sample LakEriMetagenome_10_FD_203761 | JGI IMG/M metagenome (GOLD analysis project Ga0315901, IMG submission 203761) | Freshwater fungal communities from buoy surface, Lake Erie, Ohio, United States - Buoy 2 MA116 | ecosystem: Environmental > Aquatic > Freshwater > Lake | place: USA: Lake Erie, Ohio... | reverse complement strand
GCCGGTGGCGCTCCTCGCCGAGAAGGGGCAGACCGGCAGCACGCTCAAGCTGTTCCCCGCGACCGTTCTTCTGGAGGGCAGCGGCGACGAGGCCACGGATGTCTATCTGTCGGAGGTCGCCGGCTACATCGATGTCGTCATCGGGGACGGCTGGCGCGCGCGTTGATCTCAGGCGTCGGACCGGCCATCGAGCCTGCCGCCGAGGTCACCCGCGGTCGACGATGGGATGCTCGGTGACCACCATCCGCGCCATCCGGCTCACATGGGCCATCACATCCGCGCGGGTCTCGGGCGCCGAGGGCAAGGACAGCGCACGACGCGCGATCTCCTCGCTCTCGAACCACTCCTCTGCGATGCCGTCCCACTCGCAAGGGGTGCCCGCGGCGGCCGGCAGATCGTCGCGGTCGGTGCGGATGTCGACGATGTAGCGGTGGAGCAGATCACCGAGCTTCTCGCGGATCATCGGCGCGTGCCCGTCCAACCACCAGCGGCGGAACTCCTCCATGGAGAGATGATCGGCTTTCTTCAGGAACCAGACGACCTTCACCATCGAACATCTCCCTGCGCTGCGGTCCACACGGCGCAAAACTGCGCCGAAATCATGTTGACACGATGTAGACAAGATTAATACAGTGCTTCGGCGATGCGCAGTGCCCCGGAAGAATGTGATGTGTTGGTCGTCGGATCGGGTGCCGCAGGACTGTCGACCGCCCTGACCGCGGCCGCGCTCGGGCTCGATGTGGTCGTCTGCGAGCACGCCGATGTCCTCGGCGGTACCAGCGCCGTCTCGGGCGGCGAGGTCTGGATCCCCCTCAACCGCCAGAACGGCGGCGGCGCCTCGGACAGCCACGCCGAAGCGCTCGACTACCTGCGTGCCGCCATCGGCCCCGGTCTGGAGATCCCGCGTGCGGAGGCCTTCGTCCGACACGCCGCCGAGGCGCTCGCCTTCCTCGAGGACCACAGCGAGGTCGAGTACGAGGCCCTCGCGCATGTGGTCGACTACCGCAGCGGTGCACCCGGCGCCAAGAACGGCGTCCGCACGCTCGGCGCGCTGCCCTTCGATGGTCGCAAGCTCGGTCGCCACTTCGCCTCGATCCGCGCGCCGTTGGCCACCGGCACGATCTTCGGCGGCATGGCGATCGGCCGCGAGGACTTCCCCCACCTCTACAACGTGGCCCGCTCGCCACGCTCGTTCGTGCATGTGGCGAAGATGCTCGCGCGACACGCGCGTGACCGGCTCACAGGCCATGCGCGCGGCACGCGCATGGTCATGGGCAACGCGCTGGTAGGACGCCTGGTCTGCTCGCTGCTCGAGCGGCGGGTGCCGATGCTGCTCCGCTGCAAGGTCACGCAGCTGCTCATCGAGGACGGACGCGTCACCGGCGCGACGATCGCGGTGGACGGCGCGACGCGCCGGATCGGGTGTCGGCGCGCGGTGGTCCTCGCGAGCGGCAGCTTCTCGGGCAGCGCTGCGATGCGACAGCGGCACTTCGCCCATGTCCGCGCCGGCCGATCGCATCTGACCGCGCTGCCCACGACCAACGACGGTTCCGGACTCGACCTCGCGCTCGCCTGCGGCGGGGTGTTGGACGACACGATCGCCGAACCTGCGGCCTGGGCGCCGATGTCGGCGGTGCCGCTCGGGCGGAATGGCGATGGCGTATTCCCCCACTTCGGTGATCGGGCCAAGCCCGGCGTGATCGTCGTCGGTCCGGACGGACGACGCTTCGTGAACGAAGCCTCCGACTACCACGACTTCCTGCGCGCGATGCTGGCCGCGGCCGAGCGCGACGGACGCCGCGATGCAGAGGCCTATGTGGTCGCGAGCCATGGGTCGCTGCGCAAGTACGGCCTCGGGCGCGTACCGGCCTCCCCCGGCCGCATCGGCCCGTTCCTGCGCAACGGCTATCTGCTGCACGGCAGGACGATCGCCGAACTCGCCGGACGGATGGGCGTCGACGCGGATGCATTGGAGAACACCGTCCGCCGCTTCAACACGCATGCCGTACGGGGCGAAGACCCCGACTTCGGCAAAGGCAGCACGCACTACCAACGCGCGGCCGGCGACCCCGCAGTGAAGCCGAACCCCTGCGTCGCACCGCTCGATGCAGGTCCCTGGTATGCCATCAAGATGCTGCCGGGTGACATCGGCACGATGCTCGGGGTCCGGGTCGACGCGGAGTCACGGGTGCTGCGCGCCGACGGCGCCCCGGTCGAAGGCCTGCATGCCGTCGGCACGGTCGCCTCGAGCCTGATGCGCGGCACCTATCCGGCGGCCGGTGTGATGCTCGGCCCCGCGCTCACCTTCGGCTATCTGACCGCACGCGCCATCGCCGGAACGACCGTCACGGCGCCGACAGCCACCTAGCGCAGCCGCTCAGCGCGGCTTCGGCGTCAACGTCACCCCGCTCGAGGGCCGCGAACCGAACCTGTCGCGCATCTGGTTGGCGATCGTCTCCGCGTCCCGCATCGCCGCGGCCTCCGCGGCGTCTGCATCCTGCGCCTCGATGGCCTTCAGGATCGACAGATGCGTGCGTGTCCAATGTCCCGACAGCTCATCGTTGGGTTTGCCGACATCGTGCAGGTAGAGCCCGAGGATGCGCTGTCCCTGGTCGAGCAGCTGACGGGTCCAGTTCGCGTAGAAGGAGTTGCCGCTCGCCTTGGCGATGGCGAGGTGGAACTCGCGGTTCAAGCGGATCATCTCGGCCATGTCCGCGCGGCGGGTGGCCGCCGTATGCTCGCGGTGGATCGCCTCGATATCGGCGAGCTGCGCCGCGGAGCGGTTCTTCGCCGCCAAACGGGTGGTCAGACGGTAGAACAGCTCCAGGGCATCGAGATAGCTCGGGATGGCGACGATGTCGAACGGCGCCACGATGGAGCTGCGATTGCGCAGCGTCTGCACCAAACCTTCGGCCGACAGCCGGATCAGGGCCTCGCGGACCGGACTGCGGGAGAGCTTGAACCGGGCGGCGAGCTCGGTCTCATCGAGCAGGGTCCCGGGCTCCATCCGCAGCTCGAGGATGTCCCGCCTCAGTTCATCGTAGACCGCGACGGCACCCGAGCCGCGCGCCCGCTTGCGTGCCGGCCTGACGGCCTTGCCGGAAGCATCGGATGAGCGCTGGCGTGCCATGTGAACTCCCACGGGGTGACGGACCCGCCCGCATTATAGGCAGGCCGCTCGGGACTACGGCTAGCCTCGCGGAGATCCATCCGTGCGAAAAAAAAGCGGCCGGACCCCCGCAGGAGTCCGGCCGCCCGGTTCGGACCTCAGCGGAAGCTGTAGCTCGCGCCGACGCTCCAGGAGCGGAACTGCCCCGGATAGCCGAAGTTGCGCCCGTCGTAGAAGGCGAAGTACTTCTCGTTGGTGAGGTTCCGGCCGCCCGCCCAGAGACGCCACTGACCGACATCGACGCTGGCGAGCAGGTTGAGGAACTTCGTCGACGGCAGGACGTACAGGTTGTCGGCGTTGTCGAACGCGTCGCCCCGGTACTGATACTCGAGCCGTACCGACCCGTTGGCGCTGCCGATCGCGAGGTCATCGAGCACCAAGGCCACAGCGCCGGAGAACTCCGGCGCGCGCGGCAAGGTGTTGCCCGAATAGTCCACGGGCGCACCCGAGTCATCGATCGAGTTGTACTCGTCGAACTTCGCGTGGAGGTAGCCCGCATTCAGGTCGAAGCGCAGGTGGTCGGTGATATAGGCCGACAACTCCGTCTCGAGGCCGTAGATCTCGGCCTTACCGACGTTGAGCGTGGTGTAGAACGGCGGCTCACCCGGAATCGGCGAACCGTCGGCACCGATCGGGATACGGCCGACGCGGATCTGCATATCCTTGTAGTCGTAGTAGAAGCCGGCCAGGTTGAAGATGCCGCGGCCGTCGCCGAGGGTCGACTTCATGCCGGCCTCGAACGCGTTGAGGGACTCGGGCTTCACGGTCGCCGGGCTCGGGTTGCCAGCCGTATCGAAGCCCACGGTGTTGTAGCCCGCCTGGAAGCCCCGGGCCACCGAGGCATAGAACATCGTCCCGGCGCTGGTGGTGTAGTCGATGCCGAGGCGTCCCGTCGGCTCACTCTGCGTGCTCGAGAGGTCGAAGGTCTGGCCGTCGAACGGACCACGCCCCACGAACTTGTTGCGGACCTCGTCCCGGTTGTAGCGCAGACCGAGGTTCAGGCGCATGGCGTCCGTCAGCTTGTAGTTGAGGTCGCCGAACAGCGCGGTGGTCTTCACCGTGTTGTCGGTATCGCTGTTGAGCGCTCCGGGGATCGGCGGCAGGATGTCGACCTTTCGCGTCTCGCCCTCATCGATGTCCATGTAGAGCGCACCGACGATCCAGTCGACGCGATCGCCCTGGAACTGCAGCTGCAGCTCCTGGCTGATCTGCTCGGCGTACTGCGGGAACCGGATGGTCACGCGCACCGGCGCGACCACCGGATTGACGTCCAGGAAGGACTTCGGCTCGCTGTAGTCGAGGTAGCCCGTGAGCGCCTTCCACGAATAGCCGTTGCCGATGTCGCCGGACAGCGACAGGCCGAGCGCCGAGTAGTCCCTCTGCCCTTCCGGCTTCGTCGGCTCATCGTAGTTGCCGATATCCCAACCGTAGAGCGGCTTCGGCACCCGCTGCCCGGAGCCGTCGAGGGCGATGAGTTCACCGACGCCGCCCGTTTCTTCGGTCTTCTGCCCGAAGATCTCGACGTCCACGGAACCCAGTTTGCCGGCGAGCGTCAGGCGGCCGCCCGTGAACTCGTTGCCATCGATCTTCTTGCCGGTCACCCGGTTAGTGATGCGACCATCAACGCGGGTCGCGGTGCCGGCGAGGCGCAGCGACCAGTCATCTCCCAAGGGCGCGTCCAGCGCGGCCTCGAACCGGCGCAGGTTGTCGTTGCCGATCTCCACGCTCACATCGGTCCCGAACTCCTTGCCCGGCCGCCGCGTGATGATGTTCACCGCACCGCCGGTCGAATTGCGCCCGTACAGCGTGCCCTGTGGTCCCTTCAGCACCTCGACGCGGTCGACATCGAACATCCAACCGAGCGATGCCGCCGTGGAAGCTTGGTAGATGCCGTTGATGTGCGCGGCGACCGACTGACCGCCGCCAGGCACCTGTGAGCCGACACCGCGCACCGCGATGGTGGCACGGGTCTCGTAATTCTGGATGTAGAAGCCCGGGACCTCGAACTGCAGGTCCTTGAAGGTCACCTTGCCGAGTTCCCTCAGGTCGAGGCCGCCCAACACCTCGATGCTCTGCGGCACGGACTGCACATCCTCATCGCGCTTGCGGGCCGTGACGATGACTTCCTCGAGCGTCGCCGCCTTCGCCGAGGACTGTTGCGCGGCAGCCTCGGGCGCGTTCGCCGCCAAACCGAGTGCTGCGGCCACAGCCGCCGCCACTGCCCCTCCCCGACGCGGCAGGACGCCGCAAGTGCTCACAGAAGTCTTCGCGGTCGGACATTGGTCTCGCATGACGATCTCCCCCGGTGGGTGGCGTTGTAATGAAGTCGACATTAAGTCTACACAGGAAATACTTCAAGTGCGCCGATCTCGGTCGCCGACGGATCCCGTGGCGTGGCAGCCCCGCAACACCCCGGACCCTCCCCCAGCTGGCGGTCAGGGCACCGGCGCGCCGTCGATCGCGGTGGGCGCCCGCCCCGCGCGCGCCGTACGCTGCGCGAGTCGACGCTGGATGGCTCGGTGCTTCTCAGAGGTCAGCGGGTAGCGGAGCGCCAACCAGGTCGCGAGGGCGAGCAGCAGCGCCGGAAGGTAGCCGTTGGCCGCCTTGAGCCCGAGGATGGCGGTGGAATCGTTCGCGGTCGCCCCCGCCTCGTACCCGGCGATGCCGGCGATGAGGAAGCCGATCGCCGGGCCCATCGCGTAGGTCAGTTTGCGGATGACCATCCACGCGGAGGTGAACTCGCCGGCGCGGTTGGTCCCGCTGCGCCATTCACCGTAGTCGACGATGTCGCCGATGATCGCGTAGAGCGCGACATCACGACCGGCGGACAGGGTGTAGTAGAGCGCCATGTAACCGATGTAGGCAGGCAGCGCCCACGATGCTGGCTCGAGGAAGAAGATCAACAGGCCCCAGAGCACCATGCCGCCGGTGCTCACGATCAGCAGGTTCCGCTTCGAGGTCCTGCGCAGCAACATCTGCCAGGGCTTGAGCGCCACGGTCGACACGGCGACCGCCGTGATGAAGATCAGCGAGAACGACGCGCCGATGCCGAGGTAGGTGTCGAGGAACAGGAAGAACATCGCACCGCCGATGCCGAGCGCGAGATCGGACAGGAAGGCGACGCCGAGGAAGATCTGCAGCGGCGGGTTCGCGCGCACGGCGCGCACGGTCTCCTTGAGGCTGAAGCGCGGTACCGCCGGCACGAAATCGCCGTTCGGCACCCGGAACACCACATAAAGGACGCCGATGGGATAGGCGATGGCGATGAACCAGAACATGACCTCCAAGGTGTCGAAGTTCATGCCGGTGGACGGCAGGAACGGCAGCAAGGGCGCGAGCGCGAGCAGTATCAGGCCGATGTTGCCCCAGAACTGCCGCGACAAGGACAGCCTGGAGCGCTCCTCGTAACTGCGGCCGAGCTCCGCCGACCAGGCGGTGTAAGGGATGTCGAAGAAGGTCCACGCGAGATAGAAGAAGAAATAGCAGACGGCGAAGTACCAGATGCCCGGATCCTCGCCCGGGATGAACAACCCCCACGCCGACAGCAGCGCGAGCGGGATGCTGGCCAGAAGCCAGGGCTTGCGCGGACCCCAGCGGCTGCGCGTACGGTCGGACAGCACGCCTACCGCGACATCGGTGAGTCCGTCCGAGAGCCGCAGCAGCAGCATGGCCAGCGACAACGCCGTCAAGGCGAAACCGAACTCCTTGGCGTAGAGCGCGGGCAGGATCGCGACGCCCGGCCCCCGCAGCATCTCGAACGGCCCGGAGGCCGCGCCGTAGCCGATCACCGCTGCGCGGGAGAGCGCCGGTCGATCCTTGTGCAGGTCATCGCTCATGTCGAACCCCTCCGGGCCATGCCCGGGCTTCGGCCGTTCAAGACTTGAAGGTCACCGATTTGAGCCGGGTGAAGCTGCGCAGTCCGCCGAGACCGCCCTCCACACCCAGGCCCGATTGGCGATGCGGCTCGAACGCGCCGGTCGTCGCATCGACGCGGCCGCGTGCCGGATCGGCGCCGATGGTGACGGCGCCGGCGCTGATGCGCCGCGCGAGACGCAGCGCGCGTCCCAGATCCGCAGTCCACACCGTCGCCGTCAATCCGTAGATCGTGCCGTTGGCGATGGAGACCGCTTCGTCCTCGCTGTCGAAAGTCATCACGGACAGCACCGGCCCGAAGATCTCCTCCTGGGCGACGCGCATGCCGGGCGTCACATCGGCGAACACCGTGGGCGACCAGAAGCACGCCCCGCCCGCCGAAGCCGGAGTCCCGTCGAGCAGCATCGCAGCGCCCTGCTCCGTCGCCGCTGCGACATGGCTGCGGACGCGCTCGAACTGGCCGCGGCTCGCCAACGGGCCGAACGCCGTCGACTCCTGCAGCGGATCGCCGGGTTCGACCGCGCGAGCCTTCGCCACCACCCGCGACACCAGCGCGTCCGCGATCGAGCGATGCACCAACAGCCTGGACCCCGCGACGCAGACCTGCCCCGTGTTGAAGGTGATCCCGCCGACGATGGCCTCGGCCACGCGGTCGAGATCCGCCACATCCGGGAAGACGATCTGCGGCGACTTGCCGCCGCATTCCAGGATCAGTCGCTTCATGTTCGACTGACCCGAATACTCGAGCAGCCGCCGACCCGTGGCGGTGGAGCCGGTGAATGTGAGCACATCGACATCCATGTGCCGCGCCAGCGCCGCTCCCGCATCACCGCCCAGCCCCGGCACGATGTTGAGCACGCCGTCCGGGATGCCGGCGGCGGCGGCCAGCTCGCCGAGCCGCAGGCAGCTGAGCGAGGCGATCTCCGAGGGCTTGAGCACGACGGAATTGCCCACCGCGAGCGCCGGCATGATCTTCGAGATGCCGATGTAGGCGGGGAAATTCCACGGCGTGATGGCACCCACGACCCCGTGCGGCTCCCGGATGTTGAGCACCCACGCAGACGGATCGTTCGGGATCACCTCATCGAGCAGCTTGTCCGCCATCTCGGCGGTCGCTTCGACATGGCCGCCGATCTCCTGCATGTCGCCTAAGGCGTTGGCGATGGGCATGCCCATCTCGAGGGTGTCGAGCAACGCGAGCTCGCGGGCGTGCGAGCGGACCTGCTCGGCGAAAGCGCGCACTTTGCGGCCACGCTCACGCGGCGAGAGCTGCGACCACGCGCCGCCCTCGAACGCCGTCCGTGCGCTGCGCACCGCGGTGTCGATCTCCGCCGCGCCGCAGGAGGGCAGTTCGGCGACGGTGGTGCCGGTGGCGGGGTTCTCCGAGCGGAAACCGCCACCGGGATCGACGTCGACCCGTCGCCCGTCGATCCAAGGGCGCGGATCCGGTCGCAGGGCCGCGGCGGCGGCGGACCAGTCGGTCGCGGTCGGTTCGGGATCAGACATCGGTCGTTCCTCGGTTGCGGATCAGGTCTGCGGCGCGCTCGCCGAGCATCACGGTCGGCGCGTGGAGGTTGCCCGACGGGATGACCGGCATCACCGACGCATCGGCGACGCGCAAGCGCTCGATGCCGCGGACACGCAGCTGCGGGTCGACCACCGCGCGCGCGTCGGACCCCATGCGGCAGGTGCCGCTGGCGTGGTAGCAGATGCCTGCCGTCTCGCGGACGAAGGCCTCGAGCGCGACGTCGTCGTCGAGGTCGCAGACCGGCGAGATGCGCCGCACCACATCGCGCGCGAACGGCTCGGTCTGCGCGATCCGGTCGAGCAGACGCACGCCGCGCATCAAGCGCACCACGTCATCCGGGTCCCCGAGCAGATCGGACACGATGCGCGGCGGATCGCGCGGATCGGCCGAGCGCAGGCCGACCTGGCCTCGCGACTTCGGGTGACAGATCGACGGCGACAACGAATACACATCGCGGTCGCGCGCGAAAGCCACAGTGTCATCCAGGAATCCCCACGGCCCGGAGAACACCAGCAGGTCGGGCAGCGCTTCCACGGGACTGCTGCGCAGATAGCCGAGCATGTGGCTCGCGGGCGAGGTCGCCCGGCCGCGACGCGCGAGGAGGAACTCGAGACCCGCCCGCAGCAGGCTCGGCCAACGCATCGCGGTGCTGTACGTCGGGCGACGGAATTCGTACTCGAGGTAGAGCTCGGGATGCTCCTGCAGACCCTCCCCCACGCCGGGCGCATCGTGGACCACCTCGATGCCGAGCTCGCGGAGCTGCGTCGCGGGCCCGATCCCGGAGAGCATCAACAACTGCGGGCTCGCGAACGCACCGGCGCACAGGACGACTTCGCGACGGGCCCGCACCAGCGAGCGCTCTGCGCCGCGCAGGCACACCACGCCGCGCGCGACCCGCCCCTCGAGGTGGACGCGCTCGACCTGCGTCCGCGCCCAGATCGTGAGATTCCGCCGGTCGCGGATCGGCGACAGGTAGGCCGTCGCGCTGTCCTGCCGCAGTCCGCGCGACTGGTTCGTCTGCACGACGCCGACCGCCGCATCGCGCACGAGGTTGATGTCATGGACTACCGGTATGCCCTGCTCGGCACAGGCCGCGAGCAGCGCCTCATTGCCCGGGTGGGGCGAGCGGAAGAGCTCGACGGACATCGGGCCGGTGGTGCCGCGCCCCGGCAGACCGGTGCAGCGCTCGGCGCGCCGGAAGTACGGCTCGACATCCGCGTAGCTCCAGCCGTGCGCGCCCGCCTGTTCCCACAGGTCGTAGTCCTGCGGCAGACCGGTGGCGTAGATCAGACCGTTGATCGTGCTGCTGCCGCCCAAGGTGCGTCCCCGGCGCCATCGCTCGACCCGGTCGCGCCGCGAGCGGTCCGGTTCCGTCCCGTAGTCCCAAGCGAACGGATCCCAATCTTTGACGAAGACCTGTGCGCCGGGGATACGGAACCGCCAATCGCGGGCGTCGCTGCCGGCCTCGATCAGCAGCACCGACACCGTGGGGTCTTCCGACAACCGCGCCGCGACGACGCAACCCGCCGAACCTGCACCGATGACGATGTGATCGAATTCCGCCGACTCGACCTGCAGCGACATCGGCGCGCCCGTCGCTCAGGGACGACGGGCGTAGTCGCCGATGTGGATGGTCTTCCAGGTGCTGCCGCCGTCCGAGGAGAACTCCCAGAACTGCTTCACACCGCCGTTCGGCGACGGCGACCAGGCCATGCGGTGCAGGCCCTCGAACGGACTGAGCTTGCCCTCACCTCGGAAGACGAGCGCATCGCCCTCGAACACGCCCTCGAAGACGAGCGCTTCGCCGTCATCGGTCACGAAGGTGGTGTGCCAACGTTCGGCGCGACGGTCGTAGTAGAAGAACGCCTTGCCGAAGCCGCTCAGGGCGCCCTGCCAATGTTCGAGGAGCAAGCAACCGCCGAGCAGCGATTCGACCCGGCTCACGCCGGCCTTGGCGCCGCCGATGCCTGTCACATCGAATTCACCGATCTTGAAATCGAGACGCCGATGGGCGGCAGAGCTGCAATCCTGGGCGGGTGGCGCGACAGCGACCGCTGCGGGCGTCGCCGCGGATGACATGCTCGACGACGCGCCGATCACGAGCAGCGTGACGGCCGACAGTCCGACCGAAGGATGGGCTTTTCGCATCGCAATTCCTCCACCAGGTGCCGACAGGTTCCGGCCCGTCGCCATTGTCGACAACGATTATACAAGACGGTACCATCCGGCGCGTCACAAGGCGAGCGCGCCACGCGCCCCGGGGGATTCGATGCGCGACTACACCGCCCGATTCATCCAGATCCCGATGCGTGACGGCATCGAACTCGGCGCCGTGCTCTACCTGCCGGCGGGCGCTGGTCGTGTCCCGGCCGTCATGGAGATGACGCCCTACCTCGCCGACAACGCCCACTCGATCGGCGTCGAGTTCGCGCGCGAAGGCTTGGCGTTCGTCGCCGTCGACTGTCGCGGTCGAGGCGGCTCGGGCGGCGAGTTCATGCAGTGGCGCAACGACGGGCCGGACGGCTTCGATGCGGTGCAGTGGATCGCGGAGCAGGCTTGGTGCGACGGACAGGTCGGACTCTTCGGCGGCTCCTACACCGGATGGAACCAGTGGAGCATCGCGGACCAGTTGCCCCCCGCGCTCAAGACGATCGTACCCTCGGCGGCCTTCATGGGCGGTGTCGACATCCCGCACGGCGGCGTCGGCTCACCCTACATGTACCGTTGGCGCGTGACGCTCAAGGGACATCACATCTCCTGGAACCTCGCCGCCGATACGCTCATCTTCAACCGGATCCAGGGGGATCTCTACCGCCGCCACGGCTCGCTGCTCGAAGTGCCCGGTGTGATCGGCTTCGAGGCACCGGGTTGGGAGGACGATCTCGTCGCGACGGGCTGGGGACCCCTCTGGGAAGCACGCCGCCCTTCGCCCGAGTCGCTGCGCAGGCTCGACATCCCGGTGCTGTCGCTGACCGGCATGTATGACACCTGCCTGCCCGGCACCCTCACCCACCATCGTCGCTACGACGAGCATGGCGGCGAGAAGGCCCGGGGCCAGAACTACCTCATCATCGGCCCCTGGGATCACCGCGGGATGCGCGGCACCGATCGGGTCTATGCCCTGCAGTTCGGACCTGCCGCCAAGATCGACCTCTACGCGCTCAAGCGCCGGTGGTATCGCTGGGTGTTCGGGATGGGCGACAAGCCTGCGTTCCTCGACGCCCGGGTCAAACACTACCTTTGCGAGGCGGACGAGTGGCGCGGCGCGGACTCTCTGGACGCGCTCTGCGGCGCACCGAAGCCGCTGTTCCTCGCCTCCGATGGCCATGCGACGGACATCTTCCGCTCCGGCTGGCTGGCGGACGCTGCCGCGGACACACCCGCCGACAGCTTCGTCAGCGACCCGTTCGATTTCCGGCCGCTCGAGACCGAGAGTCGCCTCAGCCGCTCGCCGGAACTCGATTCGCATTCGGGCGCGGTCTTCCCCCGCGCCTACAACAGCCTGTTCTTCATCCAGGGCGGCGAAGACCCGACCAACGCCGTGTTCTGCCACAACACCTTCGGCCAGGGCGTGATCTACCACTCCGCCCCGCTCGAAGCGCCGATCGATCTGGTCGGCGAACCGGAGTTGCGCCTGTGGCTCTCCTGCGATGCGCCCGATGCCGACCTCTGCGTGCTGCTCTACGAGGTGCTCGAGGACGGATCGACCGTGTTCCTGTCCTCCGACCTGCTGCGCCTGCGGCACCGCGACGGTTCGACCGACGGCACGCCCATGCCGCCGGCGACGCCGACGGAGGTCCGCTTCCGCAACTTCCGCTTCGCCACGCGCCGGCTGCTGCGTCACTCCCGCATACGGCTCGTGGTCCGCGCGACCGCGTGCTCGTTCATGCAGAAGAACCTCAACTCCGCGACGGCGGTCCATCTGCAGAAGCCCGAGGAGGCGCGTGTCGCGCGCATCGAGGTGCTGCACGACCGCGCGCACCCTGCAGCTTTGATGCTGCCGATCGTCAAGTGACCGCTGCCATCTGCGAGGACCTGCGCCCATGACCGACAAGATGATGATCGACACGCCTCGACGCGCTTCGTGGACGCTGGTCGGCGCCGCGATGGTCGCGCTCTCGACCCTGCTGCCGTCGGCATCGGCGGGCGGCGACCCGGGCGCCAAGCGCATGGAACTCGTGACGCTCGGCACGGGCGGCGGTCCGTCTGTGCGCCTCGAGCGGGCGCAGACCTCGAGCGCCATCGTCATCGGCGAGGACATCTACCTCATCGACTCCGCCGACGGCGTGCTGCGGCAGTTGGCCGGTGCGGACCTGCCGGTCGAGCGCATCAAGGCGGTGTTCATCACCCATCACCATTTCGACCACAACGGCGATCTGGGCGCCCTCCTGGTCCAACGCTGGCTGTTCCATTACGCGCGGCCCAAGATCAAGGTCATCGGGCCGCCGATGACCCGCGAGATGGTGACGCACCTCGCCAAGGCTTTCCGCGCGACCGAACTGGCACCGATCATCATCGGCACCACGGAGATCCCGGGCATCGCCGCGACGGTGGAGGCCACCGACATCCCGGGCGACCTCCAGACTCCGGCCGTCATCTACCAGGATGCGAACGTGCGCGTCTCGGCCGTGCTCAACAACCATTATCACTTCCTTCCGGGCAGCGCGGCCGCCGCGGCTGCGCGCTCCTACGCGTTCCGGTTCGACACGCCGGACCGCTCGATCACCTTCACCGGCGACACCGGCCCCTCCGAACGGGTCGCCCAGCTTGCGCGCGGTTCGGATGTGCTCGTGAGCGAGGTGATCGACATGGAACGGATGGAGCGCTTGCTGCGCTCGGCCGACCGCGACGATTTCCCGATCGAGGAGCTCATCGAACACCTGCGCAAGGACCACCTCACACCGACGCAGGTCGGCGAACTGGCGGCGAGCGCGGGCGTCAAGGAGGTGATCCTCCACCACCTCGTGCCCGGCTCCGACGGCGAGACCGACCTGAGCGTCTACACGAAGGGCATCGACCGGCACTTCAAGGGTCCGGTGCGGGTGGCCCGCGATCTCGAACGGTTCTGAGGACGGCCCTCAGCCCCAAAGATCAGGTGCGGGCAGCGACAGCCGATGGTCGGCCCGGGCGAGCGGGTGCGGACGGTCTTCGACGAGCCCGTGCACGCCGAGGTCCACCATCAGCGCGCCGGGCGTCAGCAGCAGCGCAGGGGCTTGGGCGAGCGATGATCCGCCGTTGCAGCCGACCATGTGCCCGAGACCTGCGCGTCCCGCTGCTGCGATCAGGTGCAGCGCCTCGGTGAGCCCGCCGGTCTTGTCTAGCTTCACGTTGATCGACTGATAGCGTCCGACCAACGCTGGCAGCGAACTGCGATCGAGACAGCTCTCGTCGGCGCAGAACGGGACGAGACGCGGCATCTCCGCGAGCGCCTCATCCGCACCCGCAGGCAGGGGCTGCTCGATGAACGCGACATCGAGCCTCGCGGCGAGCGGCAGGATCCGCCGCAGCGCGGCCGGCGACCAGCCCTCGTTCGCATCGATGGTCAGCATCATCCCCGGCGCCGCCGCACGCACCGCCTCGAGCCGCTCGGCATCGCGGCCGTCCGCATGACCGAGCTTGAGCTTGAGACCGGGCGCATCACGCGCCGCGGCCGCCGCAGCCGCCATGCGTTCCGGTGCGTCGAGGCTCAGCGTCTCGTACACGGGCACCGACATCGAGGGGTCGAGATCGAGCCCCAACAGTTCCCAGGCGCGGCGCCCCGCGCGCTTCGCGCACAGGTCCCAGAGCGCGCAATCCAACGCGGTCCGCAGCGCCGAACGCGGCAGCACGGCGTTCAAGCGCTCCGGATCGAGGTGGGTCCAGACCTGCGGGTCCAACGCCGACGCCGCGTCCCGCGCAGCTTCGGTGACGCGCAAGTCATGCTCATGCGGCTCGGACTCACCCCGTCCGCAGGCATCCCCCATCTGCAGCACGATCTCCAGAGCGATGTTCTCCGTGAAGACACGGCGCGAGATCACGAACGGTTCACGCAACGGCCAATGCCGGATCGAGGCGTGCAGGGCGGATGGAGAGGGCTGCGGCTTCATGGCGACGGTCCGGCGATAGTGTATTCTTGTATTCTAATTGTCGACTAGAACTGCTCGAGGTGTCGGCCATGCGCCTGCTCCCCGTCCTTTTGATCGCCGCGGCGTGCGCAACACCCCTCGCGCGGGCCGACGCCGTCGCCGCCTGTGAGCGGATCGCCGATACGACATTGTCGGGGGCGGAGGTGCTGCATGCCACCGCTGTCCCGGCCGGACCGCTCCGGGCCGACGACCGGGAGCCCGCCGCTGTCGGCACGACTTCGCTGCCCGCCCATTGCCGCGTCAGCCTCGTCGCACGGCCGAGCCCGGACTCGCACATCCGCATCGAGGTCTGGATGCCGTCGGCGGGATGGAACGGGCGCTTCGAGGCGGTCGGCAACGGCAACTACGCCGGGATGCTGTCGATGGATGCCCTGCCCCACGGCATCCTGCGCGGCTCGGTGATCGCCACCACGGATACCGGTCACGAGAGCACACCGGCCGACCCGAAACTCGCCGACTGGGCCGTGCACCGCGGGAAGCTGCTCGACTTCGGACATCGCGCGATCCATGAGATGGCGCGGCTCGGCAAGGCGCTCGCGGCCCTGCACTACGGCACCGCGCCCAAAAACGCGTACTTCGTGTCCTGCTCCAACGGCGGTCGGCAAGGGCTCATGGCGGCGCAACGCCATCCGAAGGACTTCGACGGGATCGTCGCCGGGGCGCCGGCGCGCAGCTGGACGCGGCTCAACAGCGCTTCCATGTCGCACCATCGACGGTTCCTGCTCGACCCGGCGTCGCGACTGCCGCCGGAGAAGGTCGAGCTGCTGCGGCGCGCCGTACTTGCCGCCTGCGATGCGCGCGATGGTCTTCAGGATGGCATGGTGGACGATCCGCGGCGGTGTCCGTTCGATGACGCGGTGCTTCGCTGCGAGGGGGCGGACCGTGCTGACTGCCTCACCGATGCGCAGCTCGACACCGTCCGTGCCCTGCGCGCAGGCATCGCTGCGCCCGCCTCGGCGCGGCTGGCCGGCCTTCCGCCAGGCACGGAGAGCGAGGCTTGGGACACCTGGATCTTCGGCACGCCGCCGATGAGATCGGGCTACGACTACCTCGGCACGCCGTTCTTCCGGGATGTGCTGCACCGCGATCCGACATGGACGGCCGAGCGCTTCGACCTCGCGGCCGACAGCGCACGCGCGGCGCGCGAGCTGTCACCGGTGCTCGATGCCGACGATCCGGATCTTCGGCCGTTCTTCGCCGCCGGCGGTAAGCTGATCCTGTACACCGGCTGGCTCGATCCTGCGATCCCCGCCCTCGATACCCTCGAGTACTACGAGGCGGCGCGCGCGGCGGTGGGCGCCGCGACGGCGGAGGGATCGATGCGGCTCTTCATGTTCCCCGGCGTCGCCCACTGCGGCGATGGCCCCGGGTTCTCGAGCTTCGGCCAATGGTTCAACGGCACGGGCGAACCTGCAGAGGACATCCGCGCTGCGCTGATCGCTTGGGTCGAGCAGGGACGGGTCCCGGACACCTTGGTCGCCACGCGCGGGGGCGATGACCTGTGGCTCGACCCCCGCGTGGCAGCGTCAGGCGACGCGCGACCGCCGACCCGCCTCGTCTGCGCCTACCCGAAGCGCGCGCGCTGGACCGGACAAGGCAGCCCCGGACAGGCCGGCAACTTCCGCTGCGAACACGACGGAGCGAATCCATGAGCACCCTACCGCACCTGTACCCCAAAGATCTCCCGGTCCGCAGCGGTCGCCTCGACCTCGGCGACGGCTATGACCTCTACTACGAGGAGACCGGTCGAGCGGACGGCGTGCCGGTGCTCAGCGTCCACGGCGGTCCCGGGGCGGGTCTCGATCCGGGCGCGCGCTGCTTCCACGATCCGGCGCACTACCGGCTGATCCAACACGACCAGCGCGGCGCCGGCGCCTCGCGGCCGAGCGGTGATGTCCGGCGCAACACCACACCGCTGCTGATCGAGGACATCGAACGGCTGCGGCAGCATCTCGGCATCGAACGCTGGATCGTGTCCGGCGGATCGTGGGGGACGACGCTCGCGCTCGCCTATGCGCAAGCCCATCCGGACCGCTGTCTCGCGCTGGTGCTGCGCGGCGTGTTCCTCGGCAACCGTGAGGAGATGCATTGGGTCAACCAGGGGATGCGGATGCTCTTCCCGCTCGAGTGGCAGCGCTGCGTCGAGGGCTTGTCGCTGGCCGAACAGGAGCATCTCCACTCGACCATGCACCGTCGCGTGTTCGGTGCGGACGACGACATCGCGGTGGACGCCGCGCGCCGTCTCGCCAAGTTCGAGTGGCTGTGCGCCAGCATGGAGCCGGACGCGGCAGCGATCGACGAGGAGCTGACGCCCGAGTTCGCGCTGTCGTATTCGCGTCTGGTGTGCCACTACGTCATGGGCGACTTCTTCCTCGAGCCGGACCAGCTGGTGCGCGATGTGCACAAGGTGCATCACCTCCCCGCCTACATCGTCCAAGGCCGTTGCGATTGGGTCTGCCCGCCGTGGTCGGCGGTGCGTCTCCACCAGGCATGGCCCGGTTCCCGACTGGCGTTGCTGCCGTTGACCGGTCATATGGCGAGCGAGCCCGCGATCGCCGCGGAACTGCTGCGGACGATGGAGGAACTGAAGACCCGCTTCCCCGACGACCGATCCGGATCTTCTGCCCAAAGGACGACACCGTGAGCGACCTGCCCGAAGGGCTCCACACCGCCCTGTCGCTCTCCGGGCTGCTGACGGACCGCGTCGCGGTGGTGACGGGCGCCGGTCGCGGCAACGGACGCGCCATCGCGATCGGGCTCGCGGCCGCGGGGGCCGCGGTCGCCGTGGCCGACATCGATCCCGACTCCGCGACCGCCACCGCGGAGCACATCCTGAAGACCGGCGGCCGGGCGGTCGCGCTCCGCTGGGACATCACGGACGCGGATGCCGCGCGCGCTGCGCTCGAGCGTATCCATGCAGAGCTCGGCACCGTGTCGATCCTGATCAACAACGCGGGCATCGAAGGCGACGGATACGCCGGCGAGCCGGGCTTCCTCGAGGGGCTGCAGCGCGTATTCGATGTCAACATGGCGGGCACCGCGCGCGTCACGGATGCGTTGATGGCCGACCTCAAGGCGAGCCGCGGCTGCATCGTCAACATCACCTCGATGATGGCCCACATCGCTTATCAACCCGGTGCGGCGGCCTATGCGGCCGCCAAGTCGGCGCTGACCCAGTGGACGCGTTCCCTCGCCATCGATGTCGCGCCGCACGGCATCCGCGTCAACGCGGTCGCCCCCGGCTTCTTCCTCACGGCGATGACCGAAGGCACACGCGGCGACCCGGCCCGCATGGCCTATTTCGAGAGCCGCACCCCGATGAAGCGCATGGGCGATCCGACGGAACTCGTCGGACCGGTCGTGTTCCTCGCCTCGAGGCTCGCCTCGTATGTCACGGGCGCCGTGCTGCCGGTCGATGGCGGCTTGCTCGCCCGCTAAGCTTTTTATTGGAGTTCCGCGATGATCAAGGTCATGTGGTTCCTGAAACGTGCGCCGCACCTCACTCAGGCCGAGTTCGCAGATTGGTGGCTGAACCGTCATGCCAAGGACATCGCCGCCGACCAAGCGCCCTATCTCAAACGCTATGTGATCGACGTGAGGGTCGAGGACGAGAGCGGACTCGCCGGCAAGCCGTCCACGGACCCGGAATGGGACGGCATCGCCGAGCAGTGGTTCGAGACCGAGGCGGACTACAACGCCGTCTATGCCCGCACCGATCGTCCGACCCGCGCCGACACCCTGGCGCACACCTCGGCGTTCCAACGGCTCGTCGTGCGCGAACATGAGCAGGACCTCGGAGCCGGGTCATGATGCGCTTCGAAGGAAAGACGGTGCTGATCGTCGGTGCCGCATCCGGGCTCGGTGCCGCGATCGCTGACGCCTTCCATCGGGACGGAGCGCGGCTCGTCCTCGTCGACCGCGACGCGCAGGGTCTCGCACGGCATGCCGAACGGGATCCCCGATGCACCACCCTCTGCGGCGACGCTGCGGATCCGACGACGGTGGATGAGGCGGTACGGGTCGCAGGAGCGGTGGATGTCCTCGTGCACACGGCAGGCATCGACCCGCTCTCCGCGACGGATGTGCCGGGCACCAGCCTCCTCGACTGGCAGACCGTCCTGTCGGTCAACCTGACCTCCGCGTTCCTCGCCGCACGCGCCGTGCTGCCCGGGATGATCGGACGACGCCGGGGTACGCTGTTGTTCACCGGTTCCGTCGCCGGGGTGCGGCCGACCCCGCGCGAGGCCGCTTACTCCGTGTCCAAAGCGGGCGTCATCCAACTCGCGCGCGCCATCGCGCTCGACCATGCGCGCGAAGGCATCCGCGCCAACGCCCTATGTCCAGGGTTCCTCGAATCGGTCATGGCCGATCGTCGCGGGATGCTCTCCGAACGGGAACTCGAGGATCGCTCACGCACCGCCGCCGCGCTCGTGCCGCTGGGCCGCGAGGGCCGCTATGACGAGATGGCGGCCTTGGCCTTGACGCTCTGCGACGATGCGGTCTCGGGCTACATCACAGGTCAAGCGATCGTGGCCGACGGCGGCATGCTGCTCGGATGACCTCATGAGCAACCTGCGTGAAGAGACCGTGCTCGGTGTCCATCACTGGGACGAGCGGGTGTTCAGCTTCACCACGACCCGCGCACCGGGTCTGCGCTTCGACAACGGCCAGTTCGTGATGCTCGGGCTCGAGGTGGGAGGCCGGCCGCTGCTGCGCGCCTACAGCGTGGTCAGCCCGAACCACGAGGACTTCCTCGAGTTCCTGAGCATCAAGGTCCCGGACGGCCCGCTCACCTCGCGCCTGCAGCACATCAAGCCGGGCGATC
>Ga0315901_10003729_pt1 | contig 19534 bp, 21 predicted proteins | sample LakEriMetagenome_10_FD_203761 | JGI IMG/M metagenome (GOLD analysis project Ga0315901, IMG submission 203761) | Freshwater fungal communities from buoy surface, Lake Erie, Ohio, United States - Buoy 2 MA116 | ecosystem: Environmental > Aquatic > Freshwater > Lake | place: USA: Lake Erie, Ohio... | reverse complement strand
ACGTTATTTACATACGGCAGTCCCAGTGGCCCAGCGTCACGCGGTCATGTTGGTGGCCCTCGAGTTCTCGCGCGATGCCTATCCAAGCGGTGATGCGTATACTTTAGGCGTAGTTAATCGCGGTCGCGTGGATGCGCATGCAGCAGAGGAGGGGCGCTGGCGCAGTCCGCTACAAACACCTTATATGGAAATCGAGCGAACTTTTTCTGCGGTGAGTCAGGCTTTACATAGCAGGCAGCCGGGATATTTCATATTTGGCCATAGCGCAGGTGCTCAGTTCGTTCACCGACTATTGAGCTTTGTCCGCTGTCCTCGAGTACTCAAAGCTGTAGCGGCGAATGCGGGTTGGTACACGCTGCCCACTACCGATAAAAAATGGCCGCCATTCCCCTACAGCTTGCGAGGAGCAGCGCAAGAATTTCAGGATCCACGACAGGTATTATCTGCACCACTGACCGTCTTGTTAGGGAGTAGAGACACGCTGGGAAACGATAAGGACCGAAGGCTACGTGCAAGTGAGGGTGCGATGATGCAAGGTGCCAATCGATTACGGCGCGGTTTGGTGTACTACGAGGTAGGACGGCAGGAGTCCCAAAAAGCAGGCTGGCCCTTTGCCTGGAAAATTCAAATAGTGAAGGGTGCAGGGCATAAGGTCGCCGAAGTCATCTCGCCGGCAGGAGAATTGTTATTCGCCTGTCCAGCCAACATGCTGAATTGACCATGCAAGGCTAACCCGGATCACAAGTTGATATGGAATCACCACATAGTCTGCCGCAAGTTGACCTCATGGATGAAAAACGTTTTAAATCCCAGGGTAGTGGGTGACTTTTTACAGGCTAGCGTTGATGAGATCCAAAAATTGAACCACGGTAGCACTATCACATCGTGTACCATCGATCAAATTGCTTATAACTTTGGATTTCGAATTACTGCAATGAGCTAATCCAGAGCACATCCGGTTGCTGCACCTTATGTGTGTGGCCGGAAGCTTCAGCAGAAAAAGCCTCTCGAAAAAGTTTTATCTTTGACTGCCTGGCGAAACCTAAGGCCTCAATCAGTCCGATCATTTCATAAGTTGATGCCGTTTGGGATGATATGTGATCAGTCAAGCATTGTTTTTTCATTATCATTTGATTTCCTCTGGAATGACTTTCAACGTCTCTATGTTTTTTCTGATGTCGCTTTCCTTACGTGATTTTTTTCCTTTGAGCGGTACACTTCAGCCTTTGGCGTTTGCCTTTCATTTGTCATGAAAACATACGTTCCCGGCGCTGGCGGTAAATTGATATCGGCGCATGGAATGGGAATCGCAGCGCGGCGGGTCTGCCCTTGAGTAAGCCATTCCGCCCAACACGGCCACCAAGAACCCGCTTTTTCTGGTGTGAGCTCGCGCCAGCGATCGGGGTCGATATAGTTCTCGCCATGCGGTAACAACGACGATCGGAAATATCGCCCGGGATGGCCCGGCTCGCTGCAGATACCTGCATTGTGACCACCCGAGGTGAGCAAAAAAGTCATATCTGCGCCGATAGCCAAATTCAGCTTGTATACGGATCTCCACGGTGCCACGTGATCAGCCTCGGTTGCCACCACAAAGCTTGGTACTCGGATGTCACCCAATGCCAGCTGACGTCCATTCACACGATATCGTCCTTCAAAAAAATCATTCCCGAGGAATAATTGGCGTAGATATTCACTTTGCATACGGTAGGGTAAGTGTGTTGAATCGGCGTTCCAGGCCATCAGGTCGGTCATGGGTGCCTGATTTCCAAGCAGATAGTGGTTGACGACACGTGACCAGATCAGATCGCGCGAGCGCAGAAGTTGAAATGCCCCCGCCATTTGTCGGCTATCCAGATAACCCTGACTCCACATTACGTCATCGAGGTAATCGAGCTGACTCTCATCGATAAACAAGCGTAATTCACCTGACTCAGTGAAATCAGTCTGCGCTGCCAGCAGACTGACCGAGGCAAGATCATCACGCTGCTGTTGCGCCAACCAGCTGGCTAGTATGGTCAACAGTGTGCCGCCAAGACAGTAGCCCACTGCATTCACTTGCTGGGTCTGCTCACGCAGGCGCACTTGATCCAGTGCGGCCAATGCACCAAGCCGCAAATAATCATCCATGCCGAGATCTCGGTCCTCGGCGCTCGGATTGCGCCAAGAGATGATATACACGGTATGGCCCTGTGCGACCAGATAACGCACTAGTGAATTTTGCGGTGACAGATCGAGGATGTAGTACTTCATGATCCATGCCGGGACAATCAGTATTGGCCGACAGTACACTTGGTCAGTCTGCGGTGCATACTGGATTAACTCAATCAAATGATTGCGAAATACCACTTGCCCCGGAGTGACTGCCACTTCCATCCCGGGGCGAAAATTCTCACAGCCTTTTGGTGGTTTTTCGCTGAGTGCACGCCCCCAATCCTCCATAAAAAATTGCCAGCCTCGCCAGAGGTTACGACCACCTTCCCGCCAAGTCGCCTCCAACACCTCAGGATTGGTTGGAATGAAATTAGCTGGCGAAACAATGTCGAGTAACTGGCGAGAAGCAAATGAGGCCACATGCTGGTGATGCTCAGACATTCCGCCGATTCCAGTAGTAGCGTTATGCCACCACTGCTGTTGCATCAAAAAGCTCTGATAGATCAGGCAGAATGGCCAGCGTTGCCACTGCGGCGAACGGAAGCGTCGATCTTGTGCAAGTGGTTCGATACAGTGAAGATCTTCACCAGTTGAATTCACCTTCGAAACGGCAGTCATCAATCGAGAGGCCTTACGCACCGCCTTTTGAATTAACAATTGTTGCTTGCCGGGGGATGCTGATAAATGTAACCACCAATCCAAACAGACTAATGCCGCACTGCCTGGCGACACATACCCAGTGACGCGCGCGAGGGCAGCATGATACAGACGGTCTAACGATGTCGGTTTATCAGGTATCTCAGTTCCCTCAGGACTTGAGGTGCTTGCTACTGAAGGTAAACTAACGAGTCGTTGATCCATGAATTTTCTTTCATGAACTGTGTTGTTGAGAGTCTTGATTGATACACTGGGTTGACATCTAGCACGCGCCTCATATTTTTTATCGAATTGACGAAAACTATTTTTTACTAAGTAGCCACAGTGTTTAAGAATTTATTTCATTCTTGAGTCGAGCAGATGATTTATGGGTGATGCCTGCAGGAAGCCGTTTTATTTTTTTTAATGCGTCAAAGTTCATGATCTCAATTGATCGATTATCTTTTTTTAAAACGCCGATTTTGCAGAGACCAGATATCGTTCTACTCACCGTCTCGAGACTGACGCCTAGATAGCTACCTATTTCTTCTCTTGACATCCTCAGCAAAAAACTCTTTTCCGAGTATCCTAGTGATTTGAATTTGAATGAAAGATTAAGTAAAAACTTTGCCACCTTGGCATCAACGGGGAGCGAAGAAATAATGAATGCAGACTTTTGTTGATTAACCAGTTGTTGACTCATAATAGAAATGATATGAGTTCTGAACATGTCACTGTCAATATCTTTTCTCTTGCAGAATTCCAGTGGTATCGCAATCAGCTCACTATCGGTCAATGCCTTTAACGAATTCACGAATTTTTTGCTTGCGATCCCGTCTAGACCTACCATTTCATTTTTCATCGGAAAGTCGATTACTTTTTCATTCCCTTGGATATCGGCCCAAGTATTTTTCAAAAAACCCGAGTAGATCAGATAAATCATTTCACATTTATCATTAGACAAATAGACATGACAACCTGCCTTGACCCTGACATGTAAAAATCTCTGAGGTTGAGTATTCACACTCTGCTGCTTTTTAATGCTACAAAGAGAAAAAAGTTGGTCTACGCTCGAGGATATTCTTGGTAGGGTATCCAGGGGTCTCGATGTCGGCTTTAACCAGGTGGGGCTTAAATCATCATCATCAAATCGTAGTAATTTTTCCATGATTTCCTCTGAGAATTATTTTGATGAAGAAACTATTTATTGATGAAGGACATAATATAATTACAATATTAAAGCGCAAAATAATTCGGCAATTTTCTTGATGCGCGACAAAGATCAGCAGGAGCGCTCTTTGTTAGGGATAGCTTGGCGATCTTCAAAGCGGGTCCAGAAATATTAATGACTGGTTGCAGGAAAGGTGAAGGGTACTGTCTGATCCTTGGGCTGGTGTGCCTTCTGTATGCGCATAATTTTTATTACGGGTGATTCAGAGCCTGGATTTTTTGATCAGCTTTGCATAAGATAATTTTTATTGGGCTCAAATATTCATGGCTAGGCTTTCATGCAAATCCTGGATTTGAATGTTTCGTCATATAAACTTTTTGAGATAGCAGGATTTGCTGGAAACTTTCGCGAAATTCAGAGATTTTCGACACTAGATATCGCATTCGGGTTCAAGGCACGAGATATTATTTGATCTTGCGAATTGATTTTTATTGCTGAATATTTTATCTAAATGTTCCTTCAAAAATATTTTGTCGTTTCAGAATTCTAGGATTTGTTAAGCTATTTTTATATTTCTCGGAGGAATCTACTTCCAATGTATTTTGGATCGATCGATTAGTACCGGTAACTCTTTCAGCCTTGCATCGGTCAGATACAAAATCCGAAGCAGAATACCCGCACCCATCTCCTTATGACCGCGGCGTATCTTCGAGATGACTGATGGCGATGTGTTAAGCTCTCTCGCAAGATCAAAATCCGAAAAGATACGTAGTCGCCAGCGAGTCCAATCCAATAATTCGATAGGATCAAATGGTAAAGGGCCACCCAGAATAAATCTTTCGGGCTTAAGCTCATTTTTGCTAATCAATGCAGAATTCATCAACCGATCCTCGATGACTTGTTTGATTTTTTCACTGGCAATCTGATGGCCCTGAATAAAAAAGCATTTTCATGCCATGTTTTGTTTTGCAGTAAATTCTTTATTTTTGTATGAGCTATACTTACGTCCCCCAGGTTATATGACTACCGGCAGCCTTGCTGCTTCGGAGTAGATCAAGAAAAATAGTGGCATTCTTACGAAATTGAATAGCATCATGTTGGCTTGATATTTCTGTGCCTGAATTAGCCGTTCCTCGCTCAATATGCGCCTGATGCTCTAGTTCAGATTCAATTTTGAACACCGCATTATCGATTTCTGAGAGAGTTATTACGCCATTTCTGGTCAGTGTTTTTCCGATAACAGAAAATATTTTTTCTGCGCTAAATTGCTTCATGACGACATCTGCAGCAGCAGGTGATGTGAATATATATAGCATCGAATACTTTCTAAAATACTCTGAGGAAACCTCCAGACGAAACCGAGTTTTTTATTAGCAGCTAACCTAGGCTAAAGGTAATGACCAATTTATTTTTGACGCTCAACAAATTCTGGGTTTTTTGAAGAAATTCCAATATCAGACAAGCGATGAAAGAGCGATTGAAAATCACGCTGCTCAAGCAGGATCTTGCTTGTTTGGATGCGGAGGCAAAGCAAGCTGATAGGACAAGATCAGGTTTCGTTGCGTATCTCGCTATTCAAGTCTGATCGGGGATAAAAAAATCCCGCAAACTGTCGCCTGCGGGATTTTGTTACCTCTGCGAAACATTGTTAACATTTCACTCTGGTCACATGCTTTGCACTGTTTGTCAAAGAGGGGCTATCGTTCTCGATAGGACATTCAGCTGAGCAAAGGCTGTACAAATGCAAACCATCCGCCGATGGCAAATAGTCCGACGCTAAAACAATAGAGCATTGCAGACGCCCGCCGCATGCGTAGGCAGGCGTTACGTAATGCGGGATCCACAGGACACGGCGCGCTCCGAGCCCGCCATTGCGCTAGACCGCCCACACCAAGCATCAGACCCGCGCCGCCGAACACGATTTCTTTGTACTCGCTGACCCAGACGATCGCAGGAAATACAGCGATCAGCGAGGATAGCGCCGCCCCTGCCCCCAGCGCGACCAGCAGCGCGGGTAGAGCGCAGCAAACCAGTGTGCCCGAGCTGGCAAACAGGCTCAGCACACTGGCGGCAAGTGGCGCGCGAGCTGTCATTGATTCGTCGGCGCTCATTTCTTTACCTTGGTTTCGGCCCGTATCTCGGCAACAGATTTTGATAACGTCTCCACACTGAGCACGTCGTAACCGGCATCCTTGATCTCGGCAATGATGAGCTTTTCATCCAGTTTCATACCTTCGTTCGGCTCGACCACCACGAAACGTTGCTTGAGGTCTACCAACACTGCTTTCGTCTCGGGCATTTTCGACAGCCGCTTTTCGATGCCTTGCGCGCAAAAAGCGCAGACCATGCCATTAACGGTCGCTTTCATGCTGGTAGTGGCCAGCGCAGGCAGGCTTAATGCTGCCAGTACAGTCGCTATAAATAATTTTTTCATTCCTACTCCTAAAAAATGTACATAAGGCTCAACCGAGGTTTGCCTGCCGTAGTGGCGCCGACTTCTACGAAATAGCGCTTGTGAATCAGGCGCAGCATCGGTGTGATCTCAATGTCATTGGACATATAAGACATGCGTCGTGCCTCGAGAATGAACCAGGGCTGGGTCTGTTCATAATCCACTTCATAAAACGAAAAGCCAGCCCGTGCCGACACTAGCGAGTGATTGACATCTTTTCCCCGGTAAGTCCGTGCGTTGAACGCACCATAGACTCGCGTGGTCTCGTAGTCCACCTGCAGTCCCGGTGATGCGGTCAGTCGCGCTTGTGCGAGTGTTCCCCCCGACGTCTCGCCAAGACCCCCAAAAAACCAGACATTTGCCTGTGCATGCGGTAAGTTCCAGCGCCGCAGCAGCCGGGTATAGGTCATCTCGTAATTTTGAAGTACCTGCTCTCCGTCGGGCCGCAGGCGAATGGCGGTCAGCCCCAGCGCGTCGCGGGGCGTGAGCGCCTGATTGACGGTCAGTTCCTGAAAATTGGAACTGAAATCACCCATCATCATCCAGCTGTCCTTGAAACCCATCGGTGCTGCTTGACAGAGGGAATTCGTGATCGCTAGAGTCACCCCCACGACAGAGGAGGGACATCTGCGCGTCACGGCCGCTTCTCCAGTGCGATAACCTCAAGCTTGTCGGAGCGGACAATGACCTGGAATCGAACCACGTCGCCTGCGCGCAAGCCGTTCAGTGATACCGACTTGTTCACATCGAATTTCATCGTCATGCTGTCCATGTCGATGCTGTTGATTCGTTCGTGCTTTAGCACGATGCGCGATTTTTCTGTATCGAGACTACGGATTTCCCCGTTCACCCATTCGGGTTCGGCCCATGCCGGCAGCGCAAATGCGATGACGAGCGCAAGTAACAGCTTGTACATGCGATATCTCCTGAAAAAATATCAAACGGTCGGTGTGCCTAAAAAATAGGCACAATGAGGGCGTTGATCTCAGGCGATGGGTGGCTTAATACGGGGCGGTCGAAGGACGCTGATAAAAGATCGCTCATTTGCCAAAGGCGACGGCGAGCGAGGGAGTTGCAATGCAATCAACGGGCTGGTCGGTCCTGCACTGAAGGACATGCAAAGCTCACAGGCCTTGCAATCATGTCCTGTGCCAAATTCGATGAGCGAGTCATCTGATGGCTGATGGCTTTGCGCCATCGGGCAGTCCTGCATTGCGATCATCACTTGAGGCGCTGACGCGCCGGCCTCAGTTGGCATACCAACGGAGAGCCCCATGCTTAGTGCCGCCAAAACCCGCAAGGGCAGCGTGCACAACAAGAAAATGACCAGGAAATTTCGCAACATTTGATTAAAATAACATAACCGGACTCGGCATGTTGACTGCCGCCATTTTTCGGAAATGGTTTATTTGGTAAATTGCTAAGGCAGGCAGCCTCCGCCCTAGTGGCCGGTAGCTCCGTTCTCGGCAATGTCAGAGGAGCCACCCAAACCGCCGATACGGTTTGGGTGCTCGCTTCGCTGCTGGCATGGCCGGTCTACCAACGAGCAAGCGCATCTGGCGAGTCGACCGCCCCATCGAGCTCACGAAATAGTTTCTTAAAACTTATCCCATAGCTGTTTGACGACATAGTCGGCACCCCGATGGCTGAGATGATCATCGTCGATGTAAAGCAGTACGCCATCTTTGGATCCGTAACACCATGTCTCATCGCACAGCGCCTCGGCCGCATCAATGACCTTGACTGCCGGACGCTCTGCCAAAATCTGATTCACCATCAAGCGATAAGCTTGTGTTCGCTCCTCAAATGCTGACTTGCTCACAGCGCAAGGATCCATCAGCCTCGAACTGGACGCCAATGGTCTGAAAGAAAAGCAGTTTCGAATATCAAATCCAAGCTCTGGCACATCATGCAAAAAAGTGACTTTCTTACCGGCTGACAGTAGCGCATCCAGCGTTCTCGCCAAGCCTAAGGCGAATACCTCTTGATTGGTTCTGGTCCCGCGCGATTCATCTTTGAAATGGAGTACCCATGACCCAAACTGTTCTGATTCTACTTCGCCATATCCTTTCGCTGTCGTGTACATCGGGCCGCGGCTCATCAAGATCACCTGCTTGATACCCGGGTCAGAGATAACTCGACGGATCGCTTGTGAACCTTTGATCAGACAGTTTCGAGAATCGCCTCCCAGGTCTTGAATCACAACATCGAGCAATGGTGGACAACCATCACTTGCGCCATACAGGCCAACAACCTCTCCCTTTGATTTGAATCGATTAATTAATCCGGTGTAGATGGTCAGGGCGTGACTATCACCAATCACGACGACTGAAGGATTAGGTCCGGTTGCATGGCAGCGGGGGCCCTCTGGGGTTGCGTTGGCACAGTACCAATGCTGCGTATCGGGTAGGTCAAACTTCAAATCGGCAAGCTGTGTTTCAACCAGTTGGTTTTGGTGCCTGCGCGCGAATCCGTCTTGCAGAAAAATAACTGAGCCTGTGATCGCTAAAGCGATCATGCCTACAAAAAGCCAATGTGTTTTTTGGCGAAGATTTTTTCCATATCGAAGCGGTTGTTCCACCCAACGATAAGTTATTACTGCAAGACCAAAGGCCACTGTAACGAGTGCGGCTTGAGTCTCCCAAGGGGGTCGGGTACCTGAAATAATTTTTGCGAAAGATAAAATCGGCCAATGCCATAAATACAGTGGAAAACTGATCAATCCGATACTTACGAGCACGGGACGAGAGAGTATTCTCCGATTCAGCCATGCCTGCTCATCCGCCATGATGATTAGTATGGTACCGGCTACGGGTACTACAGCCCAGATACCCGGAAATGACAGGTCTTTATCAAACATGACGGCACTTGCTACGATCAGTACCAGCCCTATCGTGGGAAGTGCATTATTTTTGAATGCGCTGAGTCGACTGACGGAAGCGTTTGAATCAAATTGATTCAGTTTACATTGCTGTAGCTGGGCAATCAGACCGCCAGACAGCAGCTCCCACATTCGCGTGACCGGCGAATAGAAAGCATGCGCGGGAGATTGGGGGGCGATGACTAGATTCAAAGCTAACGATACAAGCATCAGGCCACAGCAAAGCCCGAGGGCACTGAAACGAGCGCGGCTTGCCATCCAAAGTACCGCGGGCCATAGCAGATAAAACTGCCCCTCTATTCCCAGGCTCCAGAGATGCAGTAGCGGCTTGGCGTCAGCCGCGTAGTCAAAATAGCCCGTTTCGCCCCATAAGACAAAATTTGACACGAACACAGTACTCGCCAACGTCAGCTTGCCAAGGTGTTTGTATTCATCAGCCAGCAGCGCGACCCAGCCAAAAGTGCAGCAAGCACTGAGCACAATAATCAGCGCTGGAAATAATCGCCGGATACGCCCTGAATAAAATGCGCTCAGGCTGAAATTGTCCTGCTGCCGCTGCTGATTGAGTATTTGAGTGATCAGAAACCCTGAAATCACAAAAAAAACATCAACACCGACGAACCCGCCTGATAGATGTGACGGAAACGCATGAAAGCAGACGACCGCGATGATAGCGAGCGCGCGTAGCCCATCGATGTCCGGGCGGTAGGAGTAAAGAGGCACCCTGCCACTAGGTGAAGTTGAGTTGGCTCTCCCTGTCGAAAATCGGGATAACAATACTAAAATATTAATTTTGATCATCACGCTACTCGCTCTGGGAGCGTTGCATGCTACGTTGTTAGGGAAGGGCTCTGCTGAGAAATGATGGGTCGAGCCAAAGTTTGTTCAATATCAAAATCAGAAATCTCTCAGCAGGCATTATGTGCTTGCGACATCCCTGATTTGATGGCTGGCTGATTATGGTAGGCAGCGTTCATTTCAGTGGCGAGTAGTTCTGCTCTGGACAAGATGATGTTGACCCATATCGGCGTCATCAACCAAAGTGGTTCAGTCGTATAGCCCCGGTTCTAGCGAATTCGGGGCTATTTTTTTGTCAAATGAACCTCGCATCATAGCGCCTGATAATACTTGACGAACGACAAGAGGGTGGTAGCCACCTCAGTCAACGAAGCGGACATCGGCGTACATTCTGTGTATTCAATTTTTTGGAGATGCCATGTATACATTCGAAACACGCCTGCAGCTACCAGTCGAACAAGCTATTCCCCAAGTACATGAGCAACTCAAGCTCGAGGGTTTTGGCGTCTTGATGGACCTGGATATACAGGCAACGATGAAGCAAAAACTTGGTGCCGACATCCCGTCGTATCACATATTGGGTGCCTGTAATCCGCAGCTCGCGCATCAGGCCTTGTTAGCAGAGCCAGAAGTCGGCGCGCTCCTACCGTGTAACGTGGTCGTGCGCGCAGACGGTGACCAGACCATTGTCAGCTTCATGGATCCGCAAGCGATGACTCAATTGACGACAAACCTTCGGGTTCATGCTGTCGCTAATGAGGCAGAGATTCGTCTTCGACGCGTTTGCTCGGCACTTGAGAAGAGCCATTCATAAGCGATCGAAAAAAGTTTTGCTACCGCATTTTGCTTGGCTGAGCGCGCTAAAATAGCAAGCCAAAGCCCTTGGCCGCTTTCCGGGTTGGTTGGACGATCATCTAACTTAATGGACGCGAATGACGATGCCATTCCGAAAAAACCGATGTAAACCACATGGTATGTTCCTCGTGCTGCCCTTGCTGATAGTCGCTTCAGCACCGGCGTACGCAGAGCCGCCCACCCCATCCCTCTTTTGCGGGGCGGTGCAGAGCTATGTATGCACCCCTGAGCAAGCGATCATAGAGCAGCGTCGCCAAATGCAGCGCCGTGATTCATCCGCGAGGTCCGAAGGTCAACAAGCCTATGCCCGATGGCTTTATCTACAGCAGATGCAACGCCAAAGGATGGAGCAGGGTGCTTTAGAGCCTAACAAATGACCAGTGTGTCTACACGCCGGTGGACCATATTAATCTTTACGGCCTGCACATGCGGCATAGAAGGCATACGACGTCAATGTTCAGAAGTGCGATTTGCCACCCACAGTTGTTGCGCTGGGTAGGGGATCAAAAAGCGGGCGCTTTGTTCTGGTTTAGCGCTAAGCCAGTCATCAAAATAATCCGGTGGCAAGATCACGACCATGCGTTTTTCATCCTCAGGCCGATGAAAATTTCGCATCAAAGGGTGATCATCAGCATTAATCGTCAGCATGGTGAAGCTGCTAACGATCTCACCGGTAGTGCTGCGCCATGCACTCCACAGGCCCGCAATACCCAATGGCTCGCTATTAGCGCCCTCGATACGGGTCGCAATAGCCTTTCCACTGCGCCAGTCTGGCTCGTAAATCCCGGCTGCTGGAATAATGCAATGCTGCGCTTTGCGCCATGCGTCCCTGAAGCTAGGTTTTTCCATCACTGTCTCAGCGCGCGCGTTGTAGGTGTGGCGGCTGATTTTGTCGTCCTTGGACCAGTGCGGAATTAGGCCAAATCGGCCAACCACCGCCTCGCGATTCGGCACCGCATCATCACCCACATCGGCATGGGGATGACGCCGAATGAATACGCTGCTGTAGCCGGGCCAGACATCGGATTTAGCAGCCTCAGTCGGCGAGTTGACATCGAAGTAGTGCCGCAACTGGGCCGAGTCGGTTACCGATTGATAATGAGCACACATAGATTACTGAGTCATTGATGGATGCATTCTACCGTTGGGTTCGTGGCTGGACCACTCGTTGGTTTCGAGTGTCTTTCACTTAAAACCGTCAAGCAAGGCTATTCCAGTTGCGGCCACGATCACTCGTGGTGAATCCGTGCCGCCATCAGGACAGGCTACGTCAAGCAAGTTGCTATTATTCACATTAAATCAAGATGTTTGATGCGAGCTACCGAACCATTCTCAAGCATAAAGTCAGCCAACAGCGCTGCAGGACCTGCAGACACCATCACATCGTCGATGCCAATCAATGCCAATGCCTTGCGGATTTTAATTGGCTCAGGGTGCTGCAGGCTCAGCGATACCAATGTAATCGGTGATCTATTCAAAGATTCTGAAGGGTGAAGATCACCCCATTCAATCAAAGTGGGCAACACCCCGCCGAATGGACGCTGCCCGTCGTCGCGAACGGTAATTGACCAGCGCAACATACCCGCTGCACTCGCCCGCGAGGCCTCGATAGATGGACCGACATCAATGCCTAACTCACGCCAATCTCCAGCAGCTTGTGATATGGCAGGCACACTCGCCACCCAGTGAACAAGCTGGGGACCTTCGATGCGAAGTTGTTCTTGGAGGAGCGGTGAGTCGAGGTCAAACCAACGCCTGCGTCGAGTGTCAGGAAAATACTCAGCAGACGGATCAATGGCAATAATCTCGAGATACGCCCTTGGATGAGCGAGAGAATTCAACCGTAGCAGATGATTATGCGTGCCATATCTTGTATGGACGCCGCCGGGCAGCGGTCGGATTCCCAAGTGGCGTTCGCACCACGCAATTCCTTCGTCAAGCGATGTTGCAGCGACAATGAGGTGATCTATAGTAGCCATGACTCTCGTGATGCCTGACGGCTTATTCCATTGGGGGCAAACACAAAAAATACTCGCGATGTTGGACTGCCTTGTTGCACCGCTTTGTCGCAGGTTGGTGCTGCCTGCTCAAGAGCGGCTAGCCAGCGGCCTTGGACTTTTCAACAGTCGATGATACTCGCATCTTGTGAAACTGGTCATGCAGATAGCCGACATCCACTAGCGGCATCTTTTCTGCAAGACGCATCAGATTGATCCCGATGGGTCGACCATGCATTGATGCCGCCCGAGGCAAAATCCGAAGTTAAACGCTTGGTGGAAAAATTCTAGGAGCAAGAGGTGTGAAGGAGGTGTGAAGGGAGTGCGACTTTACTCGAACCATGGACCTGCGGATTCATTGAAACCCAAGCTCGTGGTAAGCACGATTAGAGTAATTATTTAGCGTCTAAAAATCGACTGGTGTAATAAACCGTGCAATACAATAAATTTATTAAAATAGCAAAATTTGGACATAAAGTCCGATTTTGGATGATGCGCAGCGCGGGTGACATAGCCTCATTGACAACCCAGCGGACATTGAACTTTTGTGCGATTAGCGATACACATGATCGCTAAAAGAATTTAAACGCAAAAAAAATCAGTACAGCGACAAAAGTTAAGCACAAGAAAAAAACGCACAGAAAGGATTGCCATGCAAGCATCCGCCGTCCCAAACGCACAACGCCAGTCGATCAGCGAGGATCTGGAAACTTGGGCTGCGGCAGAAAAAAACAATCACTCTGTTGCAGCAGGTACTGGCGCTCGTATCCTGTACGTCAATACAGATTTTCAGAAAATCTCAGGTGACACGAAAGCAAAAAACCAAGCCGTCATGATTCTAGTCAAAAAAATACTCGAAGAAGCAGCTTTTTTTGCGAAAACGCAAGATGAGTTCAAACATATCATCATTGCCCAAAAACTTCCCAGCCTGGAAAAATTTATTGCAACAGGAAAGCTGGGAAATTTAAAAGATGAATGGGGAAAACTCATTGAGGCAGACGATCCCGTTTTAAAAGATCAAAAAAATCTGGAGAAAAAAAGAAAGCAATTCATTGACAAAGTATCTGAATTTTTACCCACAGGGTTGGTATTAAGTGAAAAGTCAGGTGCGGTAAGTTCAATGACTCACATTCTGAAAAGCGAACTGCTGCCCTCTCTAAAGGAAGAAATCATAAGGTCGTGCGAACAGGGCTCAGAAACAAAAATGATTGGAGGCAAACCGGTAGACAGTCGATTCGCCAACGATGCCAGTCGATCATCGATAATTTACAAACCAAAAGAAAATAATCTCTTAAATTCAGAAGAAAAATCGACACCGTCAACAAAGCTACAATATAGATCCGGAGCAGAGCACATTGAGCAAATGAATAGCATTTTTGATGGCGACGTAAAAATGATTGAAACAGTTTCAAAAATAATCAATCAGACTTTGCTTAGACGAGTCTCGGATTCACTAAGAAAAGAAATTTATAAAGATCCGGATTCTCCAAACTCTGTGATTTTCCGAAACTCTCGGGAGAAAGGTTCCCTATCCAATGAATTCACTGTACGACTAAATGAAAATGATGACGTTATCGTTGATGCAATTCAAATGGAAAAATATGAATCTATCGTGATCCCACCCAACCATATGGAGGAATGGAAAATCAATCGCGATCCCCTGTGGGAAGGAGTGGCGAGCCAGACGAACTTTGGTCTCCGCACAGTTTGCTCGGTGCGGCTCAGGAAAGAGGATCTGCAAAATAATGTGATAAACCCGATTTTTGATGTTCTGCCAAGCATGTCGATTTGCGTCAAGATGGAATAACCGCACTGAATCTGCAGTATGCAGTACAAAACGAGCACCTTACTTCATCAAAATATATTTTGGGCGCCGATTGAGAAAAATCTGCAGCAAATAAATAAATAAAAAGTATCTCTCCGCAATCGAGTGTGCAGGCACTTGAGAAATATCTCAAAGAAATAAAAAACGGGGATGAGGTACGGTTTTCAGCTGGGGTCAATTGTATTTACAAGACTAACTGGATCGATAAATTTTCCTCTTCAATTGAATCGTCGAAAACAAAAATTGATGCGCTTGGCAAACTAGACAAGATTTACAACGATGTTTTAAAAAAATGACTAAAAATTTACACGCACATGTCCTGATCGTTGGTTCAGGTCCCGCTGGCTACAGTGCCGCCGTCTACGCTGCCCGCGCCAATTTGAACCCGGTGCTGGTCACCGGCGTCGAGCAAGGTGGTCAGCTGATGACCGCCACCGACGTCAAAAACTCGCCCGGCGACCCGATGGGCGTACAAGGTCCTGAGCTGATGCAGCGTCTGCTTCAGCATGCTGAACGTTTCAATAGCCGGCCGTGGTGGCGCCGGCCGAACAGGATGCTGTGAAGCCAGAAAGCCCTGCGACCGACACCACCACAGACAACTCGGACAGCAGCAAAGCCCCGACGGTCAAGTGACCCCCCTGGAGCACTTTGCCCAGATGCTTTTTTAATCAGGCCCCTTGATATAGTTGCCCTTCGGGAAGTCTTCGAATAAAGTCAAGCCGGACAAGCCTGTGCCGGCACCGCCGGCTCGTCGGTCAAACAACAATAATCTTTCGGCGTGGGCCGCGCCCCGCCGCTGGGGAGGCAAGTGAGCATGGCGACTGGATCAGGGGAACACGCGCATCAGCGCAAGGCGTCGGAGTTATTCGTCGAGGCGCTGGAGAATGAAGGTGTCGAGTATGTATTCGCGGTGCCCGGCGAAGAAAACCTCGACCTGCTCGACGCGCTGCGCACTTCCAAAAAAATTCGATTGATACTCACCCGCCACGAGCAAGGCGCGGCGTTCATGGCAGCGACTTATGGACGACTCACCGGCAAAGCCGGCGTCTGTATGGCAACGCTTGGCCCGGGCGCGACCAACTTCGCCACGCCTGCAGCGTATGCCCACTTGGGTGCTTTCCCGATGATCATGATCACCGGGCAAAAGCCGATCAAAAAGTCCAAGCAGGGCCAGTTTCAGATCGTCGATATCGTGCAGCTATTCAAGCCGATCTGCAAAATGGCGCGCCAAATCGTCAACGGCAACACGATCCCGGCGCTGGTACGCGAAGCCTTTAGACTCGCCGAAGAAGAACGTCCCGGTGCTGTACTGCTCGAGCTACCCGAAGATATTGCAGCAGAGCTGTGCGATGCCCAGCCGATTCCACCCCACCCACGCTACTACGCCGAAGCCTCGGACGCGGTGCTTGAGACAGTCGCCGAACTCATCATTAAAGCCAAACATCCATTAGTGTTGGTGGGTGCCGGTGCCAACCGAAAACGCGCGCGTGGTGCGATTCATGATTTTGTCCATCAGCTGCAAATACCGTTTTTCACGACGCAAATGGGTAAAGGCGTGGTGGATGAATCTTCACCGCTGTATTTGGGTACTGCAGCACTATCTGACGATGATTATCTACATGCATATATTCATCAAGCAGATCTGATTATCAATATCGGCCACGACGTGGTCGAGAAGCCGCCGTTCTTCATGGAGCCTGAAGGTCAGACCGTCGTTCACGTGAACTACCGTGCAGCACAGGTAGATCAAGTCTACTTCCCGCAGGTAGAGGTGGTGGGTGATCTGGCGCTCTCGCTCAGCCACCTCACACGTTTGCTGCAAGGTAAGGTGTCGCTTGATCTCACGTTGTTCAAGCAAGTCAAAGCCGATGTCGAGCAGCGCATCGCCGAGGCAGAAGATGATGATCGCTGCCCGATGCTCCCGCAGCGGTTGGTTAAAGATATCCGCGCAGTCATGCGCGACCATGACATCATCGCGCTGGATAACGGTGTTTATAAAATCTGGTTTGCACGTAACTATCCAGCGCATCAACCGAATACGATTTTGCTGGACAACGCGCTCGCCACCATGGGCGCCGGCTTGCCGTCTGCGATGATGGCGTCCATGCTGCACCCGGAATCTCATGTGATGGCGATTTGTGGTGATGGTGGTTTCATGATGAACAGCCAAGAGATGGAATCTGCTGTGCGGTTGAGACTGAATCTGGTGGTGCTGGTGCTGAACGACGGCTCGTACGGCATGATCCGATGGAAGCAAGCCGGTGCGGGCATGCCAGATTGGGGGCTGGAGTTTGGCAACCCGGATTTTGTGGCGTATGCCAACAGCTACGGCGCACACGGCCACCGCATCAAGAGCGCAGCTGAGTTCAAATCCGTCATCACAAAAGCCTTTGCTGATGGCGGTGTACATCTGATTGATTGCCCGGTGGATTACTCAATGAACCGCAAGCTCTTGATCGAAGATCTGCGCAAGAACCACGCGCTGCATGCCAAACACTAATCAATGAAAACGTCATGAGCACACTTGAAGTCGTCAATCCATTTGACCAAAAACCTATCGGTCGTGTTGATCTGGTACCTTGGCATACCATTGATGGTTGGCTGAACGAAGCTAAACAGCTAGCGCGCGATCGTGCGCAATGGCTACCAACGCACCAACGCATCGCGATTCTAAAAAACTGCGCGAAGCTGATGAGCGAGCGCGCTGCCGAGTTAGCGCATCAAATCGCTGATGAAGGAGGAAAGCCACTGATTGACGCACGGGTTGAGGTGGCACGCGCGATTGATGGTGTCGAGCTTTGCATTAAAGAACTCGGCCATTTGGTGGGTAGCGAAGTACCGATGGGTTTAACGCCGGCTGCCGCCGGGAGATTGGCGTTTACCACGCGCGAGCCGATCGGCGTGGTCGTGGCGGTATCAGCGTTTAATCATCCACTGAACCTGATCGTACATCAGGTGGCGCCTGCGGTCGCAGTGGGTTGCCCGGTATTGGTCAAGCCGGCGGATGACACACCACTCAGTTGCAAGACCTTTGTAGATCTACTCGTTCAAGCTGGCTTGCCACCAGCGTGGTGTCGCTTTGCGCCGTGCGATCTGGCGAGTGCCGAGCGTATGGTGACTGATCCACGCGTGGCGTTTTTCAGCTTCATTGGTTCGGCCAAGGTGGGCTGGATGCTACGCGCCAAACTCGCACCGGGTACCCGCTGTGCGCTCGAACATGGTGGTGCTGCGCCCGTGATCGTCGATAGTGACGTGGATAGCGCAATGATGATCCCCAAGCTGGTGAAAGGTGGTTTTTATCACTCGGGGCAAGTGTGCGTGTCAGTACAGCGTGTGTTTGCACCTAAATCCCAAGCCGCTGCGTTGGCTGAGGCGGTTGCTGCGCATGCCAGCCGCTTGATGGTGGGGAATGCGATTGAAGAAACCACCGAGTGCGGGCCGCTGATTCGGCCGCGTGAAGTCACGCGCGTGGCTGAATGGGTGGATGAAGCAATCAGTATGGGTGCGCACAAACTATGCGGCGGTCAGGTCCTGAGCGCAACCACTTATGCCCCAACCGTGTTACTCGATCCACCACAAGACTGCCGTGTCTCCAACAGCGAGATATTCGGGCCGGTAGTGTGCGTGTACAGCTACGATGAACCCGCACACGCGATCAGCCTCGCCAATAGCTTGCCCTATGCGTTTCAGGCATCGGTGTTCAGTAATCGATTGGATTTTGCGATGCAGGCGTATCGTGGGCTGGATGCCTCAGCGGTGATGATGAATGACCATACCGCGTTTCGTGTGGACTGGATGCCGTTCGCCGGCCGGCGTCACTCCGGCTATGGCACTGGCGGTATCGGTCACACCATGAAAGACATGACCCACGAAAAAATGATGGTTCTGCCAATGACGTGAGCTGCGCTACGTCTTGAATTTTTCAGCGCGACTCGCTTTTTACAGCAGCGTCACTTGAACGATGTATACCAACGCCCCGGCAAAATAACCACCAATCCCCAGCAGGCTGATGTTTTTCACATACCAAACAAAATCAATATGCTCCAAGCCCATCGCAGCAATACCGGCAGCAGAACCAATGATAAGAATAGAGCCGCCGGTGGCGCGGCGCATTCACTCTAGGCCACCGTGAAGTCATCACCACGGCGGAGCGTCTCTCCATTCGTCTTGCCGAGCTTGCGAGTTCAATCCGCGACCGCATCCGATCTGCAATTTCCATTGAGTCGCCGCGTAGACCGGATTGAGCGCCGGCTCGTAAAGGTCGAGCTTGATGACACCTTCCTTCAGATTGTCCAGCACCACATAGCTGACCGTGCCGCCGAAGTAGCGCCACGCCTGCTCATGCAATTGGGCCCAGACTTCTTGACTGGACCGCCACACGACGCGCCGAAAGCAGCGACGTGAATAGCGCAACGTCATGACGAACAGCCGTGGCTTGCGATAGCGGTCGCTGCCGGGGACTCGTGTCGGTGCGCCTTCACTGTAATCCACCTGCACTTCCTCGCCGGACGCAAATTCTAGCCGGTCGAACTGTGCCGGATCTTGTGCTACCAGCGTGCCTGTGAAGCGCTTGACGCTGCTGTCCGAGCTCCGCTGTGAACGTGCCCAGCGTGATGATTTGCTGGTGACGCATATTTTGCGCGTCTGGCATGCGAACTGGCAGGTCTATGGTGCCGACAAGGTCTGGCGACAGATGAATCGCGAAGGCATTGTGGTTGCGCGGTGTACCGTCGAGCGGCTGATGCGGCAACTGGGTCTGCAGGGT
>Ga0315901_10003726_pt1 | contig 19544 bp, 38 predicted proteins | sample LakEriMetagenome_10_FD_203761 | JGI IMG/M metagenome (GOLD analysis project Ga0315901, IMG submission 203761) | Freshwater fungal communities from buoy surface, Lake Erie, Ohio, United States - Buoy 2 MA116 | ecosystem: Environmental > Aquatic > Freshwater > Lake | place: USA: Lake Erie, Ohio... | reverse complement strand
CCCTACCCCAAATTTAAAATGTTAACGATATGTTATTTAACTAAAAATATTTGCGTATATCACAGCTTTTATATATGGATATATGATGAAAAAAAATATTTGAAAAAAAATTCAAAAATGCTTGCAGTATCAAATTTTTGTAGTATCTTTGTACTGTTCAATTAATGATTCAATCACACGACATGAAAAAACAATTTCAAAAATCAACCACCGCAACCACCGCCACAAAAAAACCAACCACGGCGGAAATTCAAAAATCTATAACAGATGCTTTTGTCGAAAGTATCCAAAAAACAGGTACTTTGCCGTGGCAAAGGCCGTGGAAACGGGCTGAAGGGCAACGGGGCTACGAATGGGTTTCGCGTTCGCGTAACCTGAAGGGCTACCATTATAAAGGCATTAATGCTATGATATTAGATGCTTTTGCACCTGAAATTCCAGTTTGGGGTACATTCAAACAGTGGAAAGAAACACCATTTTTTATCACAAAGGGCGAAAAAGGTACAATCACTGTTTTGTGGTTAATGTTTTGGGTTAAACAGGAGCCAAACGGAAAGCTGAAATACATTAACAATATTTCGGAATTTTTGGCTCTTTCAAAAGAAGAGCAGCAAAAATACGAAAAACGATTCAAATTGTCTTATGACAAAGTTTTTCACATTGGACAGATTAACGCAGGGGTTGAACCCGAACTACCTGAAAATGCAAGCGAAGAGGAAATAAAAGAACGGGAGAAAAAACAAGCTGAAAGGGAGAAAAAATTTGAAGAGTTCCGCCAGACATGGGCCAAAAAATTTGAAAATAAAGAAAAGCCCGCTGAAATTGAACCAGAAGCCCCCGTTTTTTTCCATGAAAAAGCCGAACAAATTGTTAAAAGATGGGATGTCAGGGTGCGTAATTTGGAACAAGATGAAGCATATTACAGCCCGTCTATTGACATGATTACGATGCCACTGAAAGAGCAATTTTTCAAAGAATCAGAATATTACTCTGTTCTTTTTCACGAAGGTTGCCACGCCAGCGGACATGAGAAAAGATTGAAGCGCGACGGAATTGTTAACCGAACTTATTTTGGTTCAAAAGATTACTCATTTGAGGAACTTGTCGCTGAAATCGGAACTGCTTTTATTTGCTCCGAACTCAATATCGAAAAAGATTTTGAAAATTCGGCGGCTTATGTGAAAAGTTGGGTTTCAAACCTACAATCAAACCCAGATTGGATAATTAGAGCCTCAAGTCAGGCGGCAAGCGCAGCGGATTGGGTTTTGGGATGGTTGGACAGCGAAAATACCCCCACCGAAATAGAGGAAACAGAAGCCGCCGAAATAGAAGCCGCTGAAGCATAACCGAAAGCAAACCGACCGCCCCCGCTGAAAAGATAACAGCGGGGGCATGGTTGGACAGATGTTTTCGGGGGTTGAACCCGTCACCCCCTTGCCCTGGAATATGGGTGCAAAAATTTTTTAAAAATAGTTGCACAAATGTTTGCGGGTGTGGGGGTTTATCCGTAAATTTGCATATCAATTCATTCAAACAAGTCACCATGAGCGTTAAACTTCAACCAGTGTACTTTTCAAACTTTTCAAAAACCCAACTGTTAAAAGGGTTTAATTTGGTAACTACTGAATTTGGTCGGGGGTATCAACCAGGTGGGCGAACAGACCGCCACTTATGTGGCATGGTAATAAGAGAAAAAGAGGGGGTTTTTCACGGGTTAAAATTAAAGTATTGGGAGGCATGGGTTTATTATTTCACTCTTGATTATCTGAAGGAAAACAACCTAAAGATTTGTCAGAATGAAGACCATTTTGTATTGAGTGGGCCGCCCGAAACAACACCTGAATAATTCCCGCCCCCGTGTTGGACAAAATTTGGCACGGGGGTATTTTTTTTTTAAAAATAATTGCACAAATATTTGCGGGTGTGGGGGTTTATTATTACCTTTGCATATCAATTCACACAAACAAATTACCATGAAAAGAAAAGAAGTTTTACTGACAACAAATACATTTGAGGTATGTGGTTGGTCAAATTTTACCGAACTATCTCAAAAAGATTCTTTCAAATGGACATTCAGGAAAACAAAGATAGGTGTTGAATTTGAATTAACATTCTGCGAATTTACCTATGAGGTTGTTATTAAACGGGTTTCACTTACCCCTGAAACAGTTTTCAAAGGTAAGGTTTTTAATCCGCGAGACTTCATGGCCATTAACAGGTGTATTTTTGATAATGTGGAGTAGGGTTTGGACACTTCAGAAAACTTTTTTTACCTTTGTTGCATCAAAGTTCACACAAAAAAAAGAACCATGAAAAATATCAAAACAACAGATATGATGTTGTCCACTTATGACAGCACAGTTATCTATGTGCATCCGTATGTGGATAATATTAACTCTGTTCTTAAATTTACCAAAATCGTAACAGAATTGGTAAGTGAATTTGCGGAGCTTGTTGGGGTGGACGGCGAAAAGGTTGCATTTGAAATCCCCAAAAAGGGTTATTTTTGTAACCAACTTGCTTTAAAAGTGGTGGTTCCGAATGATTGGGAGCCTCTTGAGGGGGTAACTGTTTACGGGACACATCGCCAAATATACAACCCAAATACCGAATCCCTTTTGGAATTTGGTTTTTTTGATGCGGACGTGGAAGAAAACCCACCAACAAACCCCCACAATCTTTTCGGGACAATAATCGCCTAAAAGAAAAATGCCCCCATGTTGGACACAAATTACCAGTCATGGGGGTATTTTTTTTTTTTAAAATAGTTGCACAAATATTTGCGGGTGTGGAATAATACCCGTAAATTTGTGCATCAATTCACACAAAAAAAAAAGTCACCATGACAAGCGCAAAAAAAATTTCTTTCATTAAGACTGAAATTGAAAAATTGGACAGAAAGTTGATAGAAATTACAGATTTTCCGTATTATGATGGAATTACTTTTAATCCACCTGCACATAATAAAACAGGTTTTCTAAATGAAGTCCCCTTACACCTTTGGAGTGAAGAACATATAAAAAACAAACGGTTTAACGTTTGGGTTTTGCACCCAAATTGTGTTGACGGTTATTACGCATCCCATGACCCCAAAGGGGTTTATTGTGAATACAGCATAAATTACACAGAACTCTCTGACAAAGAGTTGGATATGTGTTATGAGGCTGTTAGACAATTGAGCTTAATCTATCAAATACATGAATTACTGTGGAAACGTGTAAATCGCTGGGAATTGTACCAAATCGAAATGACTTTACCAAATGAGGGTACAATCAATTCGATAGATTACAACAATGTTTTCATGTCTTCAGATGATAAGGAAGGTACATATTTAACCGACCTTTCAGTGGAAGATTTGGAAGCGATTTTGAAGGGGTTGGAAACCCCATAAGGGGTTTGGACTGTCTTCAACAGTCGGCGAAAAATAAAGAAAAATACCCCCGTGTTGGACAAAATTTGGCACGGGGGTATTTTTTTTTAAAATAGTTGTACAAATGTTTGCGGGTATCAAATATTATCCGTAAATTTGTGCATCAATTCATTCAAAAGAAACATCACATGAAACCAAAACAAATTTCAACACTTACTTTTAAGATAGTTGACTATCCGAAAGAAATTTACCTGAAAAATCAGGGAAAGAAACCACTGCCCAAATATTGTGGCCCCGTGTTGGACAAACCAGCAGACAGGGTACAGGGGAGAAATGAATTTTGTTCATGTGGCAGCGGAAAAAAATCAAAAAAATGTTGTGGAAAATAGTTGCACAAATATTTGCGGGTATCAAATATTATCCGTAAATTTGTGCATCAAAAAAAACATCACATGGAAAAAACAGTTTTCACAGTTAATGATAGGGAGATAATTAACATGACCCCTGCCGACATCATCATTCTACCCGAAGGTGGGGATAAAATCGTAATCCCTCGCAGCGGTTTTGAAATAGGGTTGGACGATTTTTTTTGTAATCCAAGCCCTGCAAAGTCTGATGTTCCATTCGTTAGTATTAAAAACGACGTGAATGAAAATATGTTGACAATTTTTCGTTCGGTTGACACACCGAAAACGACACCTTTTCCTGAAAATGTGTCCGAAAAAATTTTGATTGTCAATAAAGAAGTTTACTTCTTACGGACGGCCAACAAGATTAATGCTCATTCTTTTTGTTTTCCTATGACTGAAGTCTATGACAAGCAAAACAGAATTATTGGTTACAGGTCTTTAAGTTTTACGCTGGTGTGAGAGAGGGTTTGGACGGCGAAAAAAATAAAAAATTCGCCGTCCAAATTTCCTTTATTCCAAAACTTTTATTACCTTTGTGTCATCAAAGTTCACAAACAAACAAAGCAATCATGTCAGAAGTAAAATATTCAAGAAAAGAGTTCGAGGGGTACACTCACAGATTTGTTGTCAATTTTAAAGTTGATGACGATTGGAGAAATGACACAAAAGTGGATATTTATTCCAATTGCGACAGCTATGAACAATTGGAAGAAATTATCAACAAAAGTAAAAGCAAAAGGGTTGTTTCTTTTAAAATAGAACATCGTGCTACAAAAGAACAGGACGATGCAGTCTCAAAAATGATTGATGAATGGATTAATGGAGATTTGTAAAACCACAAAAAGAAAACATGGTCAAAAAATGTATTGAAATTGAAAGATTAAGAAGACTTGAAAAAAGCATAGGCTTTTTGACTGTTTACAAAACCCCTGATGATGAAGTTCATCACATTGGGCCAAATATTGAAACTGAAGATGTTGAACTCACAAAGCTTTTTAAAGAGTTGGGTGAAATAAATATCAGACGGGATGAGATAATAAGAATAATAATGGGTGAAGAATAAAAAACCCCTGAATGGTGGAATGGTAGACACGAGAAGTTTAAGCCTTCTTAGCCTTTATGGTTGTGCGAGTTCGAGTCTCGCTTCAGGGACAATGTGATGTGATGATTGATACTTCGGGGGACGGCGAAAGGTCGTTCCCCGATTTTTTTTTAAAATAATTCAAAAAAGATTTGTTGGTGTAAATCATTTTACATATCTTTGTGCATCAATTCACAGTTAAACAAAACCACATGGTTCTTTCAATCACTCTTCTGGAAAAACGTGTAAAAGCCCTCAAAGAAACCCTCGAAGCACAGGGTTTTAAGGTTGACATGGAAGTGAACAAGATGGGGCAACATTCGCCGTCCAACATAACACTTGAAATCGAACACCCTGAAAAAGGTTATTCCCTGTTCAGGATTTTGGCAAACGGATATGGGGCAAATGGTGCCATCGAAATATCAACAGCAAACGGCTGGAAGGATGCAAAAAAGCAAATTCTCACAAAGTTAAACAATTCGCAATGGCAATCGCAAACGAACTCGCAGCAGCAATTGAAAAGTTGCAAAACCAACGTAAAAACAGCTCAAACCCTGAAACACAAAAGGCTATTGACCTTTTGATTAGGGAACTGTATAATATTGCTGCGGATGTAGCTTTGCTTCAATCAGATCCGAAGCAGGTTATCAAAAGTCGAGGCAAAAAAACTTTTTTTAATCTTTAAAAAAATTACGGCAAATGTTTGATAATGTCAGATGTTTGCCGTATTTTTGTCCTATCAATTCACAGTTAAACAATTCATCACAATGAAACCTGAAACGTTTTACAAAGTAACCCTCAAAGACGGGAGAGAGTATCACCCGATTATTGTCACGGGTTATAATACCAAATCATTCTACGCATACGACAAAAAACCTAACATATCAATCGAAACAACCATGCCAAATTTTCTCAAGATTGAAAATTTGACAGAACCGAACAGCAGTTTGGAACTGCCATCTGGTTCATGGGAAAGGACAGTAGTTCACGCCTCAAGCGGTGACATTTTGACGATTGAAACAGAGGAACAAAGATTTGTAATCTGTTGCCACGAAGGTCGTAAATGTTATGTACTCTTTTCTGGTGACAATCAAATGGAGTGGCCAACAAAAGAACAGATGGAACAAAAGGCCGTTGAGGTCGTTGAAGCTGTTAACAGAAATTTTGTTGAAAATGTCTTACACGACATCATAACAAGTATTGAAATTGACCCATTTGGCAATTTTGACGAAATTGTTAACTTCATCATGGAAGATGTGAAAACGGCGGGGATGGGTGACTTCTCCGATGAAAATATCCGAATCGCTTTCAGGCGGTTTGTAGAGAGAGAAATGTGAACGTGGATTGATATTTAGTATCCCTTCGGGGGACGACGAAAGGTCGTTCCCCGATTTTTTTTTTTGAGAAATTATTCAACAGTTTCAAATATTTGTATTACCTTTGCCTTACATTTATTAAATAAAAAAAAACATGGAAATTTTTAAAGGTTTAATGTCTGAAAACATTACAGGTTTATATTGCCCATACGAAAAAACGGACGATGGATTTATATTTAAATCCCATGATTTTTTTTCATTTAGTGCGGGGCCAAATTTGTGTGTGGTGGAAAACCTTATAAAACCAAACAAGGTTGAACAAGGTCGTTACGACAAAACAATTGCCGTGCATGGAGATATATTAAAAATCGAAACAGAATACGAAAAAATTTTGGTTATGGTTTATCGTAACACTGTTTTTACAATTCTTTCTTATTTTAGGTTTTCATCTGAACCATCTTTTGAAGAGATAATTGAAAAGCGAGCGGAAATAGAAAACCATTTAGAACGCTTTTTTGTTAAACAATATCTACAAGAAATGTTCAAAAGAACTGGAGCAAGTGAACCCAAAAATTTTGAAAAACTTGTTACTTCAGTACATGAAGAATTTAAAAAAGGTAACTTATATGGCCAATATAATCTGGTCTATCATAATGTTATTAATTGTTATATAACAGTATTGGAAACAAATTTGTTTGTAAATTAATTTTTTTTTGTTAAAAAAATATTTGCAGGTTTCAAATATTCTCCGTAAATTTGTGCATCAATTCACAGTTAAACAACACCACATGGCATCATATTCAGTTTTCAAAACCCTCAATCCCAAAACAAACCAATGGGAAGCGGTTGACATTCCACCTGCCCCTAAAGGGGGCTTGGACGATTATACCTTGTGTAGCATACACAAATACGGCAACAATCCTTTCATTTTCGCCGTCCAACAATGGTTCGATGAAAATAAACAGCCCCTTGTATATATAGCTGCAAAGGTTACATACGACTATGACTGCCATTTTTGGCACCCTGAACATGGGTATCAGAAAGGTCGTGTTATGGTTGAGGTGGACGGCGAAGACGTTTTTGAAAATTTCCCTGAATGGGTTGAAAAAGATTTGGGCTGGTATTAAAAAAATTACGGCAAATGTTTGATAATGTCAAATGTTTGCCGTATTTTTGTCTTATCAATTCACAGTTAAAACAACATCACAATGAAACCTGAAACGTTTTACAAAGTAACCCTCAAAGACGGGAACAATTTTTATCCTTTTAAAGGACATAATATTAAAATATTTTACACTTATGATGGTAAGTTAATGGACAGGCCGAGACTTCCAAATTTTGTAAAGGTGGAAAATCTGACAAGTCCGAACCACACAGAAGAACCAACTGCCCATTTTTTAAATTCTGGTTTTGTTAAGGCCAAAGATGGTGATATTTTGACGATTGAAACAGACGAAAGCAAATTTGTTGTTTTTCTACACAAGTTACGCGCTTATACGCTTTTTTCTGGTGACACTCAAATGGAGTGGCCGACACAGGAACAGATGGAACAAAGGGTTGTTGAGGTTGTTGAGGCTGTTGACAGGGAGTTTGTTGAAGAGATTTTGGAAGAATTTGAAAGAAAACTCGGAATTGAAGAATCATTCAGCAATTTTGAGCAAATTGTCGACTTCATCATGGAAGACGTGAAAACGGCGGGGATGGGTGACTTTTCAAGCGAAAATATCAGAATCGCTTTCAGGCGGTTTATAGAAAAAGGAATGTGAACGTAAATTGATAGTATCGGGGAGTGGCAAAAAAGTTTGCTGCTCCCCGTTTTTTTTTTGAGAAATATTTGCAGGTTTCAAATATTCTCCGTAAATTTGCATATCAATTCATAAACAAAAGAAGCATGGAAAACAAATTCGAGAATTTGGGTATCGGTGTTAAACTGGTAAAACATTTTCCTTTCATGGCAGATGATAGTTCAATCCTTTATGGGGTGGATTTGGACGGCCAAAAAAAGGGTGGTGTGGAACTGGTGGACGAAAGCCCATACGACACAGCTTTTTATATTTTCCAATATGAGGGGAAATATGGTGTGAGTTACACAGTCGAAAGCCCTCAAACGCGCTATGAACCCGCACACACTTTCTATGATGATGTGAAAGAAGTGTACGACACAAGAGATGAAGCCGAAGACAAGCTAATCGAAATGATTAAAGATTTGGTTACTGCCATGAATGAACCCGATTTTGATTATTCAGGTGGCGAACTGTTTGAACGGCCTGAACAAAATAACCCCCAAGACGCTGCAATGATAGCTACTTTGGTCGGTGAATTAAATAAATTACAAGAACAATGATTGGAGTTTTATGTAGGATTGAATGGGTTGCAACGGATTATGCAATCGCAGGTGCATTGCTTCTATTTCTGCTTCTGATACCCCTTTTGGAAAGGGGCAAAGAGCGAAAGGACGAAAGATGACAACACAACCCCCAAAGAAAAAATTTAAAAATTCTTTGGGGGTTTTCTTTTTTTATTCAGGAAAACACATTATCTTTGTGCTATCATTCACCACTAAACAAAAAAACTATGGACAAAACATTTGCATTCGCAATTACATACTACACTTGCAAAGGTGTTGACTTTCTAAATAAAAGATTAATTGGTTCTTGGATAAAAGTTGGGACGTTTGATTGGTCAGTTGAAACAGTTTTGAAAAAATCACTTGACTACAATCCGAATAATTCTGATGTAATTGTTGACAAATTTAAACAAATGTTAGATGAACTTAAAGTTGGGGAGTTCCCTATACATGCAACAGAAATACACAAAGTCGGTGATAACGGTATCAGAAAAGTATGGACTATCCATCCAATAAGAATTTCATAACAATATAAAAGATTGTTATATTTTTGTGACATTAACTAAAATTACAAAACAAGTTCTTCATATTGATTTCACCCCCCCCCCATCGAAAAAATTTAAAAATTCTTTGGGGGTTTTCTTTTTTTATTCAGGAAAACACATTATCTTTGTGCTATCATTCACCACTAAACAATCAGCACCATGAGTTATTCAATTCTTTATAATGCCATTGCTGTTCGCTCCGAAAAGGATCCGAACAGGTTTATGATTATCTCCGAAAAGGGAGACAATAACGTGTACGACGAAAACGGAAAACGGGCACGGGATTGGGGGTATGACGGTATTGCAGGGATGAGAAACACTTTCCATACATGGGAAGAAATTGAAGATAGTGTCAAAGGGGTTAACTTTGAAAGCGGCTGTTATCAAATATATGGAAAACGCCGATTCACTGGTGAACAGTATCGAAAAGGATATTTGGCTATTTTCAAAAAGGCGATAAAAAATGCCAAAACCTTTGAGGAATATCGAAAGGAAGGCTTGGCAATCTTTTCTATTAGCATTTGGGATGGAGATAACCACAAAGGTCGTATCCATTTTGGAACTGAAAGTGACCTTAACAATCATTTGGCTGAAAATGCAGGGAAGGACTGTTTTATCATTGCCCAATGGGTTTTGACCGAAAAAATCTTCCCGAAAAAAATGGTTGGAAAGAAAAAGGTTTCAAAACAGTTTTATGTGAGAATCAAAGGGAGAGGATTTTTGAGCAAAATGAAAGGAAGGAAATTTTTGTACAGCTACGTCGCAAGCGAAAGTTTCAGCAAGGCAATTGCCGAAAGACACGCGGCAAGGCTTACCCGTTCAGGGTACGAATGTGAGGTGATTGAGGCCGTTTAAGTGAAAATAACCCCCATCGAAAATAATTTTATTTTTCTTTGGGGGTTTCTTTTTTTATTCGGGGGAATTGCTTATCTTTGCTGTGCATTAAGCACATTGTGTTATCATTCACCACTAAACAATCAACACCATGCCTTACAGAGGTTCTGACCTAAACCCCGCGTTCAAAACTTTTTTCACAAAACAAAAGAACGCTATCAAAAAAGTTTTGGAAGCAAGGGGCTGCCAAAACATAAAACTTGATTATGGGTTCTACTTCTTTTCAGGTTTCTTCACTGCCCCAAATGGTCAAATTTATTACATCTCCTGTTCGGATGTACGTTATTCTGACTACAATCAATTACTGATTCGGACTGCAAAGCATTATAAAGACTTTACTGGAGGCCAAAATCAGTATGTTGCCGTATCTGAAGGTAACTATTCTGAACTTGGGAATTTCAGATTCTAAAGAATTTCAGATTCTAAAGAAAAGAAACCCCCCATCGAAAATAATTTTATTTTTCTTTGGGGGTTTCTTTTTTCTTTCGGAAAAACACCTTATCTTTGTTGGACAAAAAAAACACCATGACACAACAACAAAAAGAAAAAGCGCTTGAAAAAAAACTAAAGGCGCTTCACAAACACCTTTGCTTTCACACAACAGAAGAGCGCAAGGAATTTGAAGCTCTGATTGAAGACATAAGGTGTGTCCGTCCGTTTGCGAAAAGCTCATACTATGAAATACGTGACTTCATTTTAAATTTGCAAAATTTGAGGCTTATTTCACAAGTTAGGTTTGTCAGCGATTTGGGAATCCCAATTGAATTTACCTGTAAAGTAATTAACCGAACCTTTGATATTAACAACGCAAAAAAATTCTGCTTATGAGTTTTGAAAAATGGTGGTTTATGGATTGTCACCAAAAGGCACTTGATATATTCAGGTTTATCTTTTGGGCAATTGTAGCTGTTTGCGGCTTACTTGCCGTAATAGGTTTTATTGCATGGCTTTCCTGCTAACAAAAAACCCCATCGAAAATATTTTTTATTTTCTTTGGGGTTTTGTTTTTTTATTCAGGGAATTGTTGTACATTTGTGTCATCAAAGTTCACAAACAAACATCATCATCAATGAAACAACAAAACGAATTTACAGAAACAAGCGGGTTCCTACTGACGGTTTTCGGATTGCTTCTTCTTTGGATTATTTTTCATTGAAGCAGCTTCTTACCCCTTCGTATCCCTAAAGGGGGACGGCGAAAAAAAATTAAAAAAAAAATTCGCCGTCCATTTGGAAAATTCTGAAAATCGTTTTATCTTTGTCTCACAATTGATTCATTCACAAAATTCATTCAAAAGATGAACATTTACAATCTCGATTTCAACGCCGAAAAGAAAAACCAAAAATCCAAAAAGGTTAAGAGCAAAGCACTGACTGACATGGAGCAAAAAAAGCTCATGCAGATTAAGCGAAGGAACGAACGGCGGATGGTTGGTAGGTAATTGTATTGGGTATCCCTAAAGGTGGGCGGCGAAAAAAATTAAAAAAAAAAATTCGCCGTCCACCCTTTAGGGTTTACCTTTTTTTCCTTACCTTTGTCAAAACAAAAAAACAATCATTCACATGATAGACAAAATAACAGAACTCCGAAAAAAAATCCTTGAGATTTTTGGAGATGAAACAGGGAAAGAAAACCCCGACTTGGAAACTCTTTTGATTTTGTTTTTAATCGAACAAAATCTAATGGAATTGAGCTTATACCTAAGCAAAAAAAACCCTGTTCAAAAGGAACTCGCAAGCAAGGCAATCATCAACCAAAATTAACATACAACATGAAAAATTTTCTCTTCTTCGTCCTTGTTCTGTTTGCAATTACAAACACAAACGCACAGAACATCATTTCTGAAAAAACCGTAATGGTTACATATTTTAAATATGCTGACCACACAGACGCTGCCACAAACGCGCAAATCCTTTTCTGGGCCGTTTCAAGCGTTCCCAACACCGAAACAGGACAGGTTGAAATCGTTGCTACACCGTTCAATCGGCAACGCAGGGCAATAGTTATGGAACGGATAAGCGGGATTTACGTTAAAAATCCATTTGATACACCTACCGACAAGGCGGTTATCATTACCGACAATGGTCAGACGGTGACATTCAGTTCGTACATAACCGACATGGAATAAAAAAATAACCCCCCCCATTTGGACAAATAATTTTGTTCATTTGGGGGATTTGTTGTACATTTGTGCGCTGCTGCGCATTATATATCAATTCACAAACAACCATTTTCACATGGCACCAAAACAAATGCTCGAAAAATTAAAACAGATAGAAGCCGCTATCGAAGACTTTAAATTTTATTATACATCATATTGTATTGGTGTTATAGGGGAGGGGGAGTTGGACGGCGAATTTAAAAAAATGCTGGATGAAATTGGCAGGGAAAAGACAGAAACACACCCCCTAAACGAACTGGCCGCACAAATTCTTAAAAAAATTGCTGAAGATAATCCCCAAAAGGTTTGAATGTTTGGGGGATTCTTCGTAAATTTGCATATCAATTCACAAACAAAAACGCCGTCCACCATGCAAAAACCCACATACAAATACATCTGTTCCTCCAATCAAGATGTTCTCCAGATTGATGTCTTTCTTTCAAAAAAGAAAACAGGCACAATCAAAAAATTTGAAGACGGTTGGTGTTACTTCCCAAAAAGATCAAAACTTCGGGGCGATGTTTTTAAAACATACGACCTTGTTATGAAGTCATTGGAAGAGGAATGAAAAAATAATCCCCCAGATGCTTGCACGTTTGGGGGATTTGTCGTACATTTGCTGTGCATTGCGCATTGTACTATCACAATCAAACATGATTTTTATGTCAAAAAAAGAAAAAAATATTACCGTTCGCTCTGTTGAGTTTGGCACTTGTGTTTTCACTCCATACAAATTAATCCGTTTCAAGTACCGCCGAAAGTTGTGTGCCTGTTATGTATGGGGATTTGATGACAACGAAGTGTATAATGAAATTTTTGCAGGGGCAAGTATTCCTTTAAGGAAACTATCTACATCTAAAATATGGTTCCTATAACAAAAAAATTATGTCAAAATATTAAATAAAAATAATCCCCCAGATGCTTGCACGTTTGGGGGATTCTTCGTAACTTTGCATATCAATTCATTCAAAAAAAAAGAACATGGAATTAACAGAAATGCTTGGAAAAGCCGTTTGCCTGGAAGTTGCACTCTTTAAATTCAAAGATGCCTACGAGAAATACACTAAAGGTGAGATAAGTAAGGGGGAGTTGGACGGCGTTTTTCAAAAAATGGTGGGGCAGGTTGGCAATGAACAACCCCAAACAATTTCTTTGAAGGAGCTGGAAGAAATTAATTCCTAAAAAAATCCCCCAGATGCTTGCACGTTTGGGGGATTTGTTGTAAATTTGTCAACCGATTCACAAACAAAAAAAACAATGAATAAAAAACAATCCGCGTTAATGATGCTTGCAGCAGCTATGGCAATTAGCGAACAGCAGCCAACAAGACTACCCGAAAAAGAATCCCCAGAAGAACGAAAAAAACGTCTCATTGAAGCAGAAAAAAACAGGTTTAAAGCGCAAGGCTTGACCGAATTTTTTTACGGTGAAAATAGCCTGTGGGCATTAAACCAAAAATCTGCCGATAAAAAAGCACGGCTTAGGCAGTGGATATAACAAAATCAATTCAAACAAAAAAATCTGACATGAAATTTGAAGAACTGGTTAAAAAAGATACAACGGGTGAACTTCGTGCCTATCTTCGGAAAGCAGCAAAAGTAGAACAAATCCAAAACATGGTTGGCCCCGAAAGGGTTGTCACCTTCTACCTAAGCGGCCATCAATTGTCTGACAAAGGGTTGGTTGGTTTTTCTGGAATGGTGCGATATGAAACCATGACGGAAGCGCAATTGGACAGATTTATCTCAAAATTGAAAATCTGGAGGGCATTTCCTCTTTTAAGATTTTTCATGTAAAAATAATCCCCCAGATGCTTGCACGTTTGGGGGATTTGTTGTAAATTTGTGGCTCACAATTAAAAACAACATCACATGAAAAATTTTGATTTTGAAGCCGCCACAACACATGAATTTATTGAAATTGGTTGGCCAAGTCTTACCAGAATCAATCTGGCACAAATTGGATACCCCAATTCACACATGACTGCACACCAATTTTCTTTTGGTAGAGAAATCGTGGTCCAACACACAATCCCTTTTTTGAATTTGGATGATATTGATACAATAAAAGAACTTAAAGGGGTATTGGCACGTCGTCTTTATGACCTTGTTGGTGATAAAACCAGACCGTTTGAGTGGAAATAAATTCACCAAATACTGAAAATAATCCCCCAAAGGTTTTTTTCTTTGGGGGATTTGTTGTACATTTGCATATCAATTCATCAAAAAAACATCAACATGAAAAAAGCGGTTGAAATAACTTCTGTTAAACAATTGTACACAAAATATGGCAAAAAATACCCGTATGCTTGCGATGCAATTGCGTATTATATTTTTGGTGATAAATCGGACGATAATATCCTGATAAGGGCGTATAAAGGTGTGTATGGCCGTGGTTGTGAAATTGATAGTTCAGAAGTTTCAAAATTTATGTTAAATATTGAAGATTATTGGGAGGAATGGATGTCAGATACTAACGAATTTATAAAAAACATCGAAACGCGGGACGGTAGCCTGTTAAGCGATTATTTTTAATGTTAATACGGTGCAGATAGAAATATTTGCACCGTTTTTTGTTAAAATGTTTGCGGGTTACAAAAACTTGTTGTACATTTGTTCCATCATTCACAATCAAAAACAAAACAAAATGGAAAAGAAATTTGTAATACAGTGCGCAACCACAAAGCATTATTTTGCTTGTTTTCCAAAATCTTATAGTTGGAAGGATGATTTTCTTCTATCATCATTCTATGACAGCGAAGAAGAAGCCAAAGAATTTATTGAACGCGAAAACAAGTTCGGAGCTTTCATTGGAAAATCTCTTAACATTTTAGCAGTTGAAGAAATAAAATTTGAAGAAATATTCCCAATTTCACTGGAAGAAGAACTCGATAATCCAAATTGGGATGTTAACGAAAATCATCCAGACTACGAAACAAAATATCGTTGGTCATGGTTAACATACGCAAGTCGTTACAAAGAAGTGTGGCATACGTTTTCTCAAAGAGAAAAACGAATGATAGCCCACTTCGCAGGAACAACACAGGGATGGTTTTAAATAAAAAACGGTGCGAATAAAAATATTTGCACCGTTTTTTGTTAAAATGTTTGCAGGATTAAAAAACTTGTTGTACATTTGTGCATCATTCACAATCAAACAAACATCAACAATGGTTAACGAAAAATTACAGGAAATAACCAAAAAATTTCTCTCCGACTTCGTAGAGGCATCGGGTGAAAAAAACGCAGGGTATGCTTTGAATTATACACTCCCTGACACCTTAGCTCTTTTGCTTCCAAAGGAATATGACCCTAATTCCATATACTTGCCTATGAGCGGTATCGAAGTGAATATGATAAAAGCCTTTTTAAGGCTTCGGGTGAAGGGTTGGACGGCGAAATTAAAGGCCATCGTGGATAAATTGGAGAAGGGTAAAAAACTGGATTATGACAGGTACAGATTTGAAAAACTCAAAAATTCAAGTGAAGATTTTGAGGTGTTCAAAACAATTGGTTCCAGCAAAAAATTTGATTTTAAAATGGTGGTTGAAGCACACGGTATAAAATCGTTTGACATTATTTCAACCACAAACAATTTCAAAGGCACCGTTTCTTTGATTTACAGAAACGAATGCCCTGAAGGAATTTACCCTGTGAAGGAAGTTTTGTTGAAGTGTGGAAATAAGGTGATATTTTCATGGAGTTTGGTTAAAGAGGATGAAGAATATTTGAGAACAGAAAATGTTGACTTGGACAATGTGAAGGACTTAAATTCTTTTTATCTTTACACAAATTACTTGCAGGATTAAAAAACTTGTTGTACATTTGTGCCATCATTCACAATCAAAAACAAAACAAAACAACATGAAAAATCTTCTTCTTTTTGCCCTCTTCACGTTGGCCACATTTCAAGCCAACGCACAATTCAACAACAAGTTGTCGTTCCATGTTGGGGCTGGTAATGGTACGCCCCCATACGGGCTTTCCTTTCAACACATTTTCCTGTCAGACGATTACACCCTTCGGCCACTTTTCGGCCTTGCCACCTATCCGCCCTTTGGTAATTCCACATGGAAACCAATACAATATTATGTGGGAGCTGTTGTACAAACCGAAAATGATTTTTTTGTGAGGGGTAAGATTGGTAATGTTTGGGAGTTGGACGGCGGAAAAGTGGTGGGTCGGTTTGCCCTTTCAGGGGGCATCCAAAATATGCAGGGTTGGAAAACGCCGTCCAACATAAACTACACAGCGTCCGTAACATATCTGATAAATTCGTGGTATGAAAATTCACGAAATTGTTATGATAATGGTTGGGGGCAAGCACTTTCAATTACCCTCGGTGCAAATGCCGATAAGGAATTGAAAAACTATGGGCTTATGCTCAAACTAAATTTCATGTTTGGTGAATGATTAATATTCCCCCATTTGGACAAATATTTTTTTGTTCATTTGGGGGTTTTTATTTGGATTATTCGGAAAACTGTTGTACATTTGTTGCATCAAATTCACAAACAAAATAAATCAACATGGAAGAACTGATTAAAAAAATCCAAAACGCCGTCCAAAACAACGGTGGTGAAATTAATCTTAGTAAAGAAAAAGTTGTCATGCAATGGCTTGGGGTTGTTTCTTTTGAAATACATAGCCTTAATTCTTCGGGGGTGCATGGTGAAATGAGTTTTGGTTACTCTTGTGATGACGTATGGTTAGCCTACGAAAAAATGCCACAATATGCTTTGGAAAAATTTTCAAAAGCCATTGACAAAATTGAACTGGTTAAGCAGATTAGTCAACTGGTTTTTGAAAAAAACAACAGTAATCTTGTTGGACAAACAACTGTTTACTTGAATGAACCTTTTATGTTGGAAAGTGGTGGTGGAACGGAGACTTTGGTTAATAAACTTTCGATTGATTATTTAACGGCTTCAGTTTACGACATAAGCGGAAAAGAACCCGAACATCTTTGGAACAATCTGTTGGATTATTTTGAATTGGATTATGCAACACTGGAAGAAATCAGAATAAGGTTGGAAGAAATGTGATAAAATCCCCCAAAGAAAAAATAAACTTTCTTTGGGGGTTTCGGTTTTTTGTCGTACATTTGTTGCAACAAATTCACAAAACAAAAAAAAAGCATGGAAAGCAAAATTGAAAGAATCCAAAACGCCGTCCAATCCAACGGCGGATTAATAACCATATCCGAATTGGGTTTTGAAAGTTCCCCCAAAATTCTGTTTATCTGGAGACAGGATACAGATATTGCTATTAATGTTAATACTTTTACTATGACAGGGGTTGACGGCGAAATAGTTAACAGGTATGGTGTGCCCATTCAAAAGGTATCAATTTCCTATGAGGATGTTAATGAAACACTTTTGTACATCATAATTGAAAAGCTGGAAAAGCTGGAAAAAAAGCGTTTGGTTCGAGAGCACATGGAAAATATGTTTTCAGAATGGCCACAAATGCCAACCCATTTTGATGTACTTGTTGAGGCTGTTTATGACCACATGGTAAAAGATGGTTTGGAGTACAATCTCTCCAATGTCAGTAACTCCCTCTGTATTGTTATTGACCATGCAAAGAATGGCAAATTTTTACATGATTATTTTTAATGTTAAATATTTTTTAGTTTCAATAATTCATCGTACATTTGCTGCATCATTTAAACAACTAAAAAAAACAACACCATGCTGACACAAGAAGAAGTAATGAAAATGTTTGCCAAAGAAATTGAAAAGAATGGCCGACACGCGAAAAAGACCGCCCGTGTGCTTGCCCGACAACTGACAAAACCCGAAACAATTGTAACCGTTTTGAAAGACGGCCACAAAGAAACCGATGAGGTGACGTACAATGTGGGTGATTACATTATAAAGAATCCTTCATTGGAAATTTACGGGATGTCACAAGAAAAATTCGAGAAAAGGTATAATCACCTTCATCATTTTGGGTCAACATGGAGTGTTTATCAAGCGAAAGGCGAGGGCTTATTCTACCAGCTTGATGGTGACATCAGTTTTAAAACCACTTGGGGTGAACAACACATGAGGAAGGGGGATTATCTGTGCCTTCCCCTGCCCGAAAAAAACGAAATCTATGGCATCGGACTTGCAGAGTTTAACGAAACCTACCAATTCGTTTAATTTTAATCCCCCACAATTTTCTTGGACAGATTTTTGTGGGGGATTTTTTTCTTGTTTTATTTATTAACCAAAAACTTTCAAAGCCATGAAATTGAAAATTGAATTGTCCAAAAAAGAGATTGTAAATGCTCTTGGAAAAGGTTATCGTGAGATAGAATTATCTAAGGGGAATGGTGGGTTTGGACGGCGAAAACAGGTCGTAAAATCCAAAAAAACCTACAATCGAAAATCCCAGCCAAAAAAAGATGGTTGGGATTTTGTTTTTTTGGACAAATTGATTTATCTTTGTTAAAAATATCACAGTATGGATAACAAACAAAAACTTGAAGAAATCATTAAACGGGAGGAAATATCTGCAAGGCAATATTCGGACAAAATTTCTGAATGGTCACAAGCCTTCCTGAACTGTTTAAAATCAGCTAACTTGGACACTATTCAAGTTGATGGGGATGCTGTTTGGCTTTACATTGGGGATATAAATGCAGAATTTTGCAGATTAAAACGCCGTCCAACCAAACAACCCAAACAATGTAATTTCATTGACTTAAACAGTTACAACAGACCTTCCGTATCATTAAAATCTTTAACAAAAAAACTTTAAATGTTTTGTGGTTTGACAATGTTGTTGTAGATTTGCAACATCAATTAACAATTAAACAAACAAACAATGAACGAAATTAAAAATGCACTCGAAAACCTTTTGGAAAAAGGTTACACCCCAAACGAAATTGCAAATGAACTCCGAGACTTGGACAAAACGTCTTATCTTGTTTGTCCTAAATGCGAATCTCAAAATATTCGCGTGGTGGAATATAGCCTGAACTATGGCGGTTCTGACCTTGTTTGTTGCAATTACTGTGAACATGAGTGGCACGAAATGCGCTTCAGTTTTGGGATTGAAAATGTTGGTTGATCCCCCCCCCAAAGAAAATTTATTTTTTTTGGGGGATTGTTTTTTTGTTTCAGAAATTTATTGTACCTTTGTTCTGCGCATAGGCGCATTGCACATCATTTCATTAAACAATTAAAAACAATATGGACAAAATTAAAAAAAATCTCAAAGAACTCTTGGATATGGGTTATTCACCCAATGAGATTGCAAACGTGCTTAGGGTGTTGGATAAAGAAAACTACCAAATTTGCCCCTGCCCCTCTTGCGAATCAAGCGACATATCTGTTATGGAAAGACATGAAGACTTTTCAGATGTTCAGTGTAACACCTGTAACAAAGAATGGGAAGAACTCCATTTCACGTTTGGACGCGACATTCCA
>Ga0315901_10003725_pt1 | contig 19549 bp, 18 predicted proteins | sample LakEriMetagenome_10_FD_203761 | JGI IMG/M metagenome (GOLD analysis project Ga0315901, IMG submission 203761) | Freshwater fungal communities from buoy surface, Lake Erie, Ohio, United States - Buoy 2 MA116 | ecosystem: Environmental > Aquatic > Freshwater > Lake | place: USA: Lake Erie, Ohio... | reverse complement strand
CACATGTGATGTCGGGCAGCAGGTCGTACGCGTCGTGACGGCGTCGGGCATTCATCTGCAGATCGAGGCCGCGCTTCGCATCGCCCGAGAGGGTGGGTCTCGGCGCCGCGAGCAACATCCGAGCCGTCTCGTCCTGGGCGACGAACTCTGGGGTGAATCGGGTGTCGAGAATCGTCGGAAAGCGGCGCGAACGTTCGTGCTCGGGCAGTGCGTACAACTCGTGCAACGGGTACGACGAACCGCCCGCGCCGCCACTCGATGTGCAGGCCAGCACCATGCGTTCGATTCGTCGAGGGATGCGCGCGGCCACGTGCTGGGCCACCATGCCACCGAAGCTGATTCCGAAGACACGGAACGTCGCCCATCCGACGTGATCGACGAGGCAGACCACGTCATCGGCCAGATCGGACATCGAGTACTCGGCAGTCGGTATCTCGCTCTCCCCCATGCCGCGATGGTCGAAGATCAGGACATGAAACCGTTTGGTGAAAAGTCCGAGCATCGGCATCACGTCGGCCACACGTGAGCCAGAGCCATTGACGTACAGCAATCGCGGAGCACCCGGCTCGCCCACGAGTTCGTAATGGAGCGATCCCCACGGGCGATCCAGAGTCGACACGAACCAACCCTAGGCGGTCAGCCGATCTGGTTGACCGTGAGGATGGTGCTGGGAATCTCGGGGCGATCAGGATTGATCTGAGGACCGATCGACCGGATGAGCATCTGACTGCTTGTGGTCGAGGTCATCACGATCTGAAAGAAGTCTCCTGGCGCGGCGACGACGAAGAAGTTGAGCATGATCACGTGTCGACTGGTCGACCCGCTCGACGTGATCACGACATCGGTGTTGGTCCAGGCAACGTTCTGTCCGTTCTTCGAGAGCCACACACTCACGAGATCGGTACCGGCATCACCTTTCTCCAATTGCGATGAGAACATGACGTTGAAGCGACCGGTGACACTGAAGGTGATCTTCGAACCGTCGACGATCGACACACCGCTGGCGAAGTCGGTCGAATTGAGCGGCACGGGTGTCGCCACGTTCTGAGGCAGCGGAACCGTGGTCGTGTCATAGAACGACGCGTAGGCGCCGAACCCTCCGGGCGGACCTGGGGGGCCGACCGGCCCCACAGGACCCTGCGGCCCCGTCGAACCTGTCGCACCCGTTGCACCTGTCGCTCCGGTGGCACCACTCGGACCGGGAGTTCCGGCCGGGCCGGGTGAACCACTCGCTCCAGTCGCACCGGTCGCACCGGTCGCACCCGTCGGACCGGCGATACCCGAAGCACCGGGAAGCCCTGGTGCTCCCGTCGCACCGGTCGGACCCGAGGCGCCACGCGGACCGACGTCACCCTGGGCGCCGGCCGGGCCAGGCTCTCCTTGTGCTCCCGCCGGACCAGCCGCACCTTGCTGGCCGGGTGGTCCCTCGGGCCCACGCTCGCCGGCTGGCCCCATCGGCCCGATGACGGTCGTCGTGCGATCGTCTCGCGTGGCGACGAACCACAACGTGGTCGAGATCAGAGTGATCGACAACAACTCCGCAGTCGCGACGAGGGCGATGCCGACCCATTTCCCCTGCCGCCATGCGAACACGGCGAAGTCTGCCTCTCGCCGCAGGCTCCTTCGTCAGTACATCCGTCTGGTTCTAGAGATGTGACGATCGCCCGATACCGAGCGACAGCGGTTCGCGAGACTTCGCGAAGCGCAGCTTCAACTTCAGCGTGCCGAGCATGATCCCGGGTTGATGCACCCAGTCGTTCCCGTCGTCGTATTCGATGCTCTCGAGACGATCGAGTAACACTCCCCACGCAACTTGCTGCTCGATACGCGACAAGTTGGCACCGGGGCACACCCGCGGTCCGGCCGAGAACGCGAGATGACGGGTGAGTCCGTCTCGTTCGAGGTCGAGATCGAACGGACAATCGAATTCGTCACCATCAACGTTGGCCGCCGCGAATCGCAAGTGAAGCAACGAACCAGCCGGAACTTCAACACCTTGGAAGACCTCGTCGCGCGACGTCATGCGCGTGGAGAGCCCGTGCGTGGGCGATCGCAGACGCAGACTCTCTTCAGTGAACCCGCGCAACTTCGAGCGGTCTTGACGGAGCCGTTGGAACATCTCCGGGTTCTCGCACAGCAACTGCGCCTGCTCTTCGAGCGCGTACTGCGTGGTCTCGAGCGCCCCGATGATCATCGCGTGGACGATCCCGGCGATCTCGAGATCGGTGAGTTTGCGGTCGAGAGCCTGATAGTGGACGTTGCACAAGAAGCTCACCATGTCGTCCTGCGGATCCCGACGCTTGGTCCGGACGTGGTCGTAGATGTACTCCTGGAACCCCTCCAATCGAGCGAGCATGTCGGCGATCTGCTCGGGCGTGAGTTCGTGTTTCAGGCCGGTTCCGTGGACGAACGGCGTGACGATGGCATCCCCCCAGGCCGCCAATTGGGGGATGTCCTCGAACGGGAAGCCCAGGATGGTGGCGAACACTCGCTGGGGAAGGGGCCGGGCGAATCGACTGATGAATTCGACGGCACCATCGTCGATCCACTCGTCGAGTAGTTCGTTGGCGAGCCTCGTGATCATCTCGCGGTGGCGCGGAGCACCCGTGCCCACCCACGGGTCGGTGAGTTCCTTGCGGTGTTTGATGTACATCTCCTGCGTGGGTCGCAGCGAGACCATCGATGCGGTCATGAGATTGCGCGATTTCTCGTACACCTGCTCGACCGTCAGTCCCTCGTCGGCCCAGTCGCCCACGCGTCGCTGACCCATCACGATGAAGCGCTCGGGATCCTTCACCACTGCGGCAATGTCGGCGTGCTTGGTGAGCACGTAAGCATCGGTTCCCGGGCGCAAGCCACCGCCGGGTATTCGCAACACGGGCGCCTCTCGATGGAGGATCTCGTACATCTCGTACCAGTGCTCCTGGGCACCGGCACCGAAGAGGTCGACCGAAGCCAAGTCGACTGGGCACTTCATGGGCCCGAGGTCGTGGTTGACGTGCTTCGGGTACGAACCCATGGTCGGGTCTAGAGCACTCGGTACACGTCGTAGTGGACTTCGTTGGCTCCTGGTGCGCCGATCGCAATGGCCTGCACCCCGTTCAACCACGTGTAGCGCTCGTCGCCGGCTTCGAACAACGGCGCGGTGATGATGCGCGGTCCTGCTTCACCCGGCGCCATCACTCCGAGGTAGTGCATATGAATCGACGCGCCGTCGTCGGTGGTGATGAGTGCACGCACATCGAGTTGAGCCGTGCCGTCGCCACGAATGGTCAACCAGTCGGCTCCGAGGTGCGCCACCGTGCCATTCACCTTCGGGCCCTTCGCCGTTCCGCCGTTGATTCCCACGATCACGCGGGTGCCGTGCGGACCATTGGGGATGACCACCGGTGCATCGAGAGTCGCATGGAGATGGAACAAGAACTCCACGTTCAGTGCTGTGATGTCGCTCATGGGCGAACAGTAGTCGTTCTCATCGACATCGACTCCACGACCCGGGTGGGCACGAGGACCTAGATGCGAAATACGATTCACGGTCTCTTGGGGTCTAGTGTCGTCCGGAGTGACAGTTGGGGGAATCGCATGAGCAGCCGGTGGTCGAGTCGTGTGGCGCGAGCCGCGAGCGCAGCCCTGATCATGTCCGCCTTCGTTGGAGTCGCCGCGACTCCGAGCATCGCGGCCCAGCCGGTAATCACTCCGGTGACCGTGTGTGTCGACGCCAGCGGAATCGTGTCCCGCATCGCTTCGGGAGGCACCTGCGCCGGGACGACCATCGTGTGGACATCAACCAACCCCGCTCCCCGACTCTGTTGGGACTCGACGTCACGAAATCCGCTCGCGACATCACGCGTGGTGACGATCAAGCCCACCAGTGGATGCGGCCCGAACAGAGTCGAGATCGCTCCGGGACGTCGCGTGTTGTGTGCCGACGGTGTCTCGGGTGTCTTGCGTTGGCCGGTCACTGGTTCGTGTCGTGCCGGGAACATCACGACCCGCATACGCGTTGCGGACTCGCGCGCGATCGTTCAACCATCCAGGCCCGTGACACCACCGCCCTCATCGACGGTGACTCCACCATCGACCCCGGCGACACCCGGACAAGTCACGTTGTCGTACGACCCCAACGGCGGCACACCGGGCGTCGTTCCCGCTCCGGCAACTTTCGCGATTGGAACGACTGTCACCGTGGCGGCTGTGCCCTCGACATTGATTCGCCCTGGATACACCTTCATCTCCTGGTGCTTGGGATCAGCCACCAACGGAGTCGAGTGCTCGGGCTCGCTACGCACTGCCGGTGACACGTTCACGATCACGTCGAACACCGTTCTGACGGCGGTCTGGTTGTTCAACTCCGGGACGGCGCAAGTCGACTCGCTGGCCACCCGTCTCGCTCAATGCGCGACGCAGATCAGCCCGTGGTTGTTGACCATCACTGACTACGCAACGATTTCTGCGAATAACACGAAGTTGCAGACCGTTGCCATCTTCGAGCAGCGCGCGCAACAGCAACTCCCGGCCTGTGCCGGCCTGCCACTCGTGGAGAACGGAACCGCAGCCAGCCCGAACGCTGGCTCGATCTTCGGCGTGGGCTACACGTACACCACGTACGAGGGTGCATGTGTCGCGAATGCATGCAACGGCGGCAACGGTGCAACTCTCCTCGGTGATGCCGGCAATGGTTTCGCCGGTGGTCACGGTGGTAACGCCGGAATGATCGGCAATGGTGGCAATGGTGGGGCAGGCGTGACCGGTGCGGCAGGAGTGGACGGCCCAACTGGTGCTGCCGGTTCCGGCGCAGCCGGCGTCACCGGAGGAACCGGCGGCAACGGTGGACCCGGCGGCAACGGCGGCACCGGCGGGTTCCTCGTCGGCAAAGGTGGCAATGGTGGGCCAGGCGGCGCTGGGGGTGTCGGCGGTACCGGTGGCACAGGAGGCTCAGCTGCCACTCCCTTGTCGACGAGCGGTTCGGGAGGGATCGGTGGTGATGGTGGCAGCGGCGGAGCAGGCGGAAACGCCGGTCTCGCCATCGGAGTCGGAACGAACGGCAGTAACGGAAACGGCGGAGTCGGTGGGAACAGCGGCAACGGTGGAGTTGGCGGAATCGGCGCCACCGGCACGGCGGGGAATCCCACTGGTGGAACCGGTGGAACCGGAGGCGTGACCGGTTTGCCCGGAACAGGTGGCGTCAAGGGAACGGGTGGAACCGGCGGATCGAACGGGTCGACCGGCACAAATGGCGCCGGGGGCAAAGGCGGCAAGGGCGGTACCGGTTGGTCCAGCAACACTGCCGGTGTCGGCGCGGGCAACGGCGGTACTGGCGGAATCGGCGGCGCATCGACGTCGGGGGCCGCTGGTGCCGGTGGCGACGGTGGAACCGGTGGTGCGGGTTACTCGGGTGCGGCGGGAACTCTCCTCGCTGTCGCTCAACAGGGAACGGCCGGAGGCGCCGGTGGAACCGGTGGTCGAGGTGGTCACGCGACCATCGGCCAAGCGGGAGCAGGCGGTACCGGCGGAACTGGCGGTGCTGGCGGTACTGGCGGAGTGGGTGACAACGGAGTCGGAGCCAGCGGCGCTGCGGGAGGAGCCGCAGGTAACGGTGGAACCGGCGGCAAAGGAGGAAGCGCCACGAGCGGAAACGCAGGTGTCGGCGGTGTCGGCGGTAACGGCGGCGCAGCCGGCGTGGGTGGCAGCGGAGGAATTTCCGGCAACGGTGGTAACGGTGGTGCGGGTGCGAGCGGTGGCAATGGCGGCGACGGTGGTGGCGCAACCACAGGTATCAACGGCAACGGTGGCGCTGGTGGCAACGCGTCGAACGGTGGTGCCGGTGGTGTCGGTGGCGCCGGAAATCCGCTCACCGGTCCATCGCCGAACGGCGGAAATGGTGGAGCCGGTGGGGCTGCTGGTGCATCGCCGGGAAGCGGTGGCGCGGCCGGAACTGGTGGAGTCGGCGGAGCGGCCGGCGTGAATGGCTCGGTCGCGAACGGTGGTGCCGGCGGCAACGGTGGAGCGGGCTGGTCGTCGTCCGCACCCGCAACCAACGGTGGCGTGGGAGGAAACGGCGGAGCCGGCGGAAGCGCAACGGCCGGACGTGGCGGTAATGGTGGTGCGGGTGGAGCCGGCGGCGCATCGAAGCCCGGAACTGACGCGAGTGCCACGTCTGCTGCCGTAGCCGGAACAACCGGCGGAAAGGGTGGCAACGGCGGGGCGGGCGGAGCGGCGACCACCGGCACAGGCGGAGATGGTGGCGCTGGCGGGAGCGGTGGAGCGGGGGCACCGGGCGGCAACGGGTTCGCGGCTGACACGAATCCATCCAGCTCGGCCGGTGGCAACGGAGGCGCCGGTGGAGACGGAGGCGCCGGAGGTGACTCCATCGTCGGCAATGCCGGACATGGTGGCCAAGGTGGTCATGGTGCGAGCGGCGGACCCGCGGGTCTCGCGGCATCTGGCGGCAACGGTGGAGCGGGTGGTAACGGCGCGAGTGGTGGCAACGGAGGCGCCGGAGGCACCGCAACCACGGGAACCAACGGCAACGGTGGAAACGGTGGAAACGCCGGATCGGGCGGGCCAGGTGCGGCTGGTGGATCGACCACGCTGAACAACACCATTGCTGGAAGTGGCGGTGCAGGAGGTTCCAGCGGTGCCACGGGCGGTACCGGCGGTGCAGCCGGCGGCGCCGGAGCGACTGCAGGTGCCCCAGGAACTGGTGGCTCCGGAGGCCCCGGCGGAGCGGGTGGGTTGTCCACCGTAAGTGGAGCAGGGAACACCGCACTCGGTGGAGCCGGCGGTGCCGGTGGATCATCGGCCAAGGGAACCGGCGGCATTGGCGGTGCCGGAGGTAGGGCAACTGCGAATGCGGGCGGAACTGCAACCGGTGGAGCAGGCGGCGTCGGTGGTGCATCCACGAACACCGGCAACGGTGGCGAGGGAGGTGTCGGCGGTGCTGCAACCGTGGGCAGTGGAGCAGGCACGGCAACTGGTGGGCGCGGTGGCGACGGCGGCGCGTCCGTCAACGGCAACGGTGGCAACGGCGGCGTTGGAGGTCAGGCAACCTTCGCATCTGGTGCAGTTCCCGGAGCGACTGTCGGTGGGCGCGGTGGCGACGGTGGCGCGTCAACCAATGCGCAGGCCGGAAGTGGCGGAGTCGGCGGTGCTGCTACAACGACGGCACCCGGCGCATCGACAGCGACTGGCGGGCGCGGTGGCAACGGAGGTGTCGGCGCGGCAGGTCAGAGTGGCAACGGTGGTGCGGGTGGCGCCGCTCTGGTGAACGGTGGCGCCGCAGGGGTGGCGACCGGAGGACGCGGTGGCAACAGAGGTGCGATCGGCAAGACCGCAGGCGTCGGCGGTGTCGCCACCGCGATCGGCGGAGGATCTTTTAGCAACGGCCTGCCCGGCGGTGATCCCGGCTCCTGACCCGAGATTTGTCGACACACGTCAGCGCCCCCGGCAGGGATCGAACCTGCGACCTGCGGTTTAGGAAACCGTTGCTCTATCCACTGAGCTACGGAGGCGTTCACGCAGAGGCTACCCACCGTGTCTCGTCGGATTCCGGGGCAACTCGTCGACGCCTAGGTGGGGGCGACGACACGGGTGGCGCGTGTTGTCGTGTCGTAGTAGGTGGTGTAGCCGTGCACTTTCAGCCGGTTGTGTCGTCGACATAACGGGTCGGCGTTATCCACATCGGTGTCGCCGCCATCGGCCCACGGGACGCGATGGTCGACGTCGCACGTGAGCAGATTGCAGCCGGGCCAGATGCAACGTCGCCGTCGCAGCAACACCGCAGCCCGGGTCGCACCGGTGAACAAGCGGGAGCGGCGCCCCAACCCGATCGGCACCCCGGCGGCATCGACGACGACGCGTCGTACGTGGGCGACCAGCGACGTAGCGACCACATCGACCGGGTCGAGCAACACCCCCGCGGTGGTTTCGCAGCGCACATCCAGCAAGTTCTCCCCCGGCTCGACCAAAGAGCCGAGTTTGGAGCCCGACTCCATCGCCGCGAGTGTGCGTTCGTAGGTGTGGTGGTCGATCACGATGTTGACCAACGGCTCGGGGGCCGGCGCGAACTGGTGTGCCGCCGAGGCGAAAACCGCATACAACGCATCGGCCCGCCGCTGCTTACTGGTCCTCGACAGCGACGTGGGTGACAACCCGAGCGCGTCACGTTCGGCGAGATCGCGCGCGAGTTCGGCTTGCACATATTTCTCGAACACTTCGGTGATCAGCGCACCCTGGCCGGTGCCCACATGAGCATCTACATACGTGGCCACACCAATGGAGTTCACCGTGGCATCTCGATCGTCGTGCACCCGCTCATGAGACCGATGAGTGCCATCAGCGTCAGCCAACTGCTCCCACCGAGACGCCAACTGGCCGAAATCGTCACACGGCAACGATCGCGCGTACTCGACCAACTGGTCGATGAACTCGGGCAGTTGTGCTGAGACACGCTTGTTGGCGTGGAGGTTGGCCAGTCGCGTCACTGGTGCGGACGCCACCTTCCCCTCGGCCAACAAGCCACCCACCTGCGGATACTGACGAACGAAATCGGCGACTCGCACCACCCGCTTGGCCTCTTGAGCGGGCCAGTTCACCGTGATACGTAACCACGACGCCACCGACACACACCCGTCTTCCTGAAAACATCCCGACGCCGACACCCGATCGACCAACCGAGCCGTCACCGCATCCAGATGCCGCTTGGCGTGTTCCAACTCGACCAGGAGTTCACGCGCCTCGACCGATGACGACGCACCCGCCACACGCGCGTTCAACTCGGCAACATCGAACATGCAGCCGACTGTAAACACGGGGTGTTGCACAGTTACTGGGTGGCGAGTCAGAGATCAGAAAATCTTTGGGCACTCTTCAGCAGATGTCGCGCACGCTCCACCGGGTCGGTGAAGCCCTCGCGTAGCGCACGCGATCGAACCTCGAAAGACAACGGCGCGAACGGCACCGTGGCGAGAAGTTCGGCGATCGGAAGTGCACCGTCGCCGGGCAGCAGTCGGCCGTTCAGCGCCTCATCGAGCAACGCCGCGAACTCGGTGGGGGCGGGTGCCGGCGCATCGGCGATCTGCAAGTACGGAAAGCGACGAACATCAATGGCGCGAACGTCGTCGATGCCGCCTCCCGAGCGTGACAGATGGAGATTGTCGATCAGAATTCCCGCCGCACCGATCGGGTGACGACTCACCACGTCACGTGCCATCGCGAGTGAGCGCAAGGGGAAGATCGGCAGGAACTCACACACCAAGGTCACGCCGCGATTTCCCGCTACGTCACACAACGCAGCGAAACGATCGATCGTCGCCGACAACTCGGGAAGCCGGCTCGTGAACAGAACGTGCCGCGCCCCCAGTGCCTCCGCCGCCTCGAGCACCCGCTCGCCGTGGTCGTCGTGATCGGGTGCGGGAATGATCGGCTCGAGATCGAGCGGCACGACCCCGGTGTCGTCGAGGCGTTTCTTCACTTCACGCGTGGTCGACTCGGTCCACGTGGCCGGGTCGAACCACACGCCGCACGCCGGCCACCCGGCTGCCGCCGCGACCTCGACCATGCGCTCAGGAACGAGATCGGGATGAACCCCGGCGGCGATGGAGAGAAGACGAGTCACGAGCCGAACCTAGTTGGGCGGATGGTCGGTACACCTAGCCTCATGAGCCATGAGCCGTCGTCGGCCCGAGTTGATGGGAGCCTCGCTGCTGGTGGGCTGGACAGTGAGCGAACTGCCGCTGTTGTGCGCGCTCGGCCAGATCGTTCTGCACATCAGGAGCCTCCGACGCCTCAGACCTCTGGGTCGCGCGTTCACGTGGGTTCTCACTCCGGTGCTGCTGACTTTCTACGCGCTCATGTACCGCGAGGGGCGGCGAGCCGGAGCCATCACGAGCGACGCATTGCGAGAAGCCGTTCCACAGCACACCGGACCACGACTGGCCGGTGTGCCGTCACGCGACGTCAAGCGCTTCCGCCCGCTGCCACTCCTCCATCGCGACTACACCTCCGAGTCCACGCGCAACATCGCGTATGGCCCCGACCCGAAGTACAACCGACTCGATATCTGGCGCCGACCCGACATCCCCACGTCGCAACTCACACCCGTGCTCGTACAGATTCACGGTGGCGGTTGGATGATCGGAGACAACAAGACCCAAGCCCTTCCACTGCTCGCCGCGGCGGCTGAAGCGGGATGGACGTGCGTGGTGCCGCGTTACCGATTGAGCCCAGGAGCCACGTGGCCCGACCACATCGTCGACGTCAACCGTGCGATCGCCTGGACCAAGGCCAACATCACCACGTTCGGCGGCGACCCTTCCTTCGTTGCGATCACCGGTGGATCGGCCGGCGGTCACCTCACGTCGCTCGCTGCACTCGCGCCCGATCACCCCGTCTTCAAACCCGGCTTCGAGGATGTCGACACCACCGTTCAGGCAGCGGTGCCGTTCTACGGCGCGTACGACTGGACCGATCGCGATCGGACGCAAGGGCCGACCCTGGCTGAATTCGTGGCTCGCTGGGTGGTGAAACGTTCGCGAAACGACGCTCCCGACGTGTACGAGCGCGCGTCGCCCCGCTCGTGGATCCGACCTGACGCTCCACCATTTTTCGTTCTTCACGGTGTGATCGATTCGCTCCTCACCGTGGAGCAGGCCCGTGCCTTCGTGGACGACCTGCGAGCGACATCGGTATCGCCAGTGGCCTACGCGGAGCTTCCCTTCGCCGAGCATGCATTCGACCTGACCCAGAGTGTTCGAACGAGGGGTGTCATCCCGCCAGTTCTCTCGTTCTTGAACACCGCGTACGAGTCGACCCGCCGCTGACTACGGACGATTCGAGTTCCCGCGACCGGAATTGTTGGAGTTCCCACCCGAGTTCGAATTACCCGAGTTACCTGAGTTGCCACCTGCGTTCGAATTACTCGAATTGTTTGAATTGCCCGAGTTGCCACCCGCGTTCGAGTTACCCGCATTGCCCGAGTTACCCGAGTTGCCACCCGCGTTCGAATTACCCGAGTTCTCCGAGTTACCACCCGCGTTACTTCCCGCATTACCCGAATTGCCGCCTGCACTACTTCCGGCATCATTCGAGTTGCCACCCGCGTTCGAATTACCCGCATTGCCCGAGTTGCCCGAGTTACCCGAGTTGCCCGAGTTACCACCCGCGTTCGAATTACCCGAGTTGCCAGGTGAGGTGACGTCGCCGTTCGACGCGCCCGTTCCAGCCTGACCCGGGGGGACCTTGTCCTCATCGCGATTGGCCTGACCCGGCGCCGAACCACTCTGACCCGGTGTCGAACCACTGAGTCCCGGAGGTGTTGCGCCACTCTGACCCGGTGTCGTGCCAGCCTGACCGGGCGTCGTACCGCTCTGACCCGGCGGTGTCGTGGGACGAACGGGCGTCCCTTCCGAGCGACCGGGAGCCTCATCAGCCTTATCGGTCAATACATCGATCAGGTTGGGAACCGACGGCGGCCACTCGATCGCATCCTTCGGACGCGAGTCGTCGCGAGTGGAATCCGAATCCCCCTCGTCAGGTGCGACTGAGTCCTCGGCATCCACCTCGGCTTGTTCGATCGGTGCCTGCGTGTCAGGCACGACAGGAGTTTCTGGCGTATCCGGTTCCGAGCGGGGAAGGTCGACTCCGACGACATCGAGAACATTGGACAGCGTGTTCTGAATTGGAGCCGGCAAGTTGCCGGTGGCCGCCAAACCGACGCTCGCCGCCGCACCAGTGATACCGACCCATCCGAACACACCGATGGCGGCGACGAAGGCCACCGCACGGCGGCGCACACGGACCATCCGCGAAGGCGCTTCGAATGAAGATGCGACGGCGAGTGACCGGAGTCGCGCCGCTAGATCATCGGTGTCGATCGTCGACGACGACGTCTGCTCGTCGAGTGATTCCAGACGTCGAACGAGCGAACCGGTCGACGTGAAGCGTGACAGTGAACGCTGGCGCTTCACGACGTCGCTCCCTCGGGGCCCAGAACCTCACGGAGACGCGCCATCCCTCGGCTCAGTGCGACACGAGTGGCGACTTCCGACTTCCCGATCGCCTTGGCCGTCTCCTTGGTGGACAAACCGACCACGTATCGCAACTCCAACATCTGGCGCGTCTCTTCAGGAAGAGAAGCGAGCGCATCGAGCAACCGAGTGTCAGCTGAAGCGAACGTGATTGCGCTCTCTTCACTCGCAGCCTGGGTCGACCAATCGATTGCCACCTCCTGGCGGCGCGAGCGTCGACGAATGTCATCGACGATCCGAGCGTGCGCAACTGAGAACACGTAACTCCTCAACTCACTGTGGCCGCCTTCGAAGTGGGCGATCTTCTTGGCAATCGTTTCGAGGGTCGATCCTGTTACTTCTTCCGGGTCGGAATGTCCGGCTCGCCGTGCATAACCGGTCACAGCCGACGCGAACTCGTTCACGAACCACTTCCAAGCGTTTGCGTCACCACGCTTCAGATCAGAAATCGATGGTCGACCGAGCGCCATCAGAGAGCACTCCCCAAGACCGCCACCAGAGTTCCCACGATCAGGAATGGACCATAGGCGATGTGATCCTGTCGAGAACGCCGCCCCGAAAAGATGAGAATCGAGGACCAAAGCGCTCCGACCACTGAAGCCACCAGCCACAGCGTCGCCACCGCCCATGGGCTGAACCATCCCACGATCGAACCGAGAAGAGGAGCGATCATCACATCGCCAACACCCAACGAGCCACGAGTCAGAGTTCGCAGAGCGAGAGTCACGAGCACATTGACGATCGCAGCGACCACCACCGCCCAACGGCCGCCGCCGCCGATGGACAGCAGAATGACGACCGGAAGCGCCGTGACCAATGAGATCTGCCGCGGAAGACGATGGGTCGACACATCGATCGCGAACAGCGCCCCCAGCGGGGCGACAGTTGCGCCGAACCCCAACCACGACCACACATCGGCATCCTGACGATCGGCCGAGAAAGCCAGTATCACGGCGGCCGCGCCACTCACGACGAACCAGATCGACCACGTAACGATCGTTCGCGACGAGACGTAGCGAGGAAACAAGGGAACCAGCCACGCCATCGCAACAGCAATCGGAATCAGCATCCAACCGATACCCATGAAGCGTATTGGCGCGCTCGGCGCTCTCCCCAATAACCGTCAAGATCGAATCAAGGGAGGGCATCGATCAGGCGAACCATGGCTGGGCCGACGATCACGATGAGGAGCACGGGCAACACGCAGAAGACCGTCGGAAAGATCATCTTGAGTGACAACTTGGCAGCATGTTCCTCGACGGCCTGACGACGGCGACGACGCGCTGTCTCGCCCTGCTGTCTGAGAGCACCAGCAAGTGGCGTACCGAGCTTCTGGTTCTGCTGCACAGCCGCCACGAACATTCGAACACCCGGGGTCGGCGTTCGCTCGTCCATCTCGCGAAGCGCGTCCACTCGAGGGATCCCCAGCCCAATTCGATCGAGCACGTTCTCGAATTCTCGGGCCAGATTCGTGCGGTGACGCCGCGAGTAGAGGTTCATCACTGCTTCGAGCGTGAGTCCGGCCTCGACCCCCATGACCATCTCACCCAGCGCGTCGCTCAGCTCGAGATCCATCGTCGCACGCCGCTTGGCCTCACGCGAGCGAGCGATGATCAAAGGACTCTGCCAAGCCGCGCCCACCAGGAACGCCGACGCGAGAACGTTCACAGGAGTTGGCTTCGACACCACGAACAGCAGCGCCAACACACCCACGATGAGCGAGGTGAGCACCTGAGTCCGTGCGATCGTGCGAAGTGTCGACTCCGAGCCATTCGCCGCTCCAACCGCATCGAGCAGAGCCTTGCGGCGCCGCCCGCCGATACGGGAGCCGATCGTCAGAGATTTGGGGCGAGGCGCTCGCTCGACGAGAAGTGCGGCCCCGGACGAGATGAGAAGTGCTCCGAGAAGACTCATCACGCGACCACTTTCGGGGTGGCCAGATGACGCAGCCATTGCCAGCCGACCAGACCGAGCACGACACCAACCATCGCGAGCATCCGACCGAACGACGTGTTCGCCAACGGAGTCGCGTAGCCAGGACTGAGCACAGAAATGATCGCCAGCATGGCCGGCGGCATGGCCAACAGAACTTTGGCGCTCAGACGTCCATCAGCGGTCAGACTCTTGATGTCACGACGTAACCGATCTTCTTCCTCGATCGTCTCGACCACGGTGTCGAGAATCTCGACCAGTGAACCACCGTGCCGGGCATGGAGTCCCACAGCCGACGCGACGATGCCGAGGTGACGATTCCCCTCGCGCTCGGCGACCGAAGTGAGCACTTCATCGAGCGGTGAGCCGAGGCGGGCCTCGGCCACGACTTCTGTGAGCACCTCACGCAGAGGACCAGTGCACGACTCGGCGACTTCGACCAACGCAGCCGACACGTTGCGGCCGATGCGGAGATGCCCGATGATCATCTGCAGTGCCGGGCCCAACTCGTCGGCCAACGCCTCCTGGCGTCGACGACGCTGACGATTCGACCAACTACGCGACACCAGCGCGGGAGCGGCCGCGAACACGAGACCGACGGGTCCGGCAACGACTGTGCCGATCACCGCCATCGACAGAGAGCCGATGATCAACCGCGGCGACCACCCACGGAGTGCGGGTTTCTGCTCGTCGACATCGGCATCGAGGAGTCCGACTTGCTGGCGCGCACGGCGGATCGTGAGGCGGCGTTGACGCGTGCTGACGATCTCGGTGACGGCCAGAGCGGCGGCCAGGGCGAAAGCCATGGCGGCAACGAGGCGGAACGACATCAGTGTCCACCACCCGGACGAGAGAAGTGCCGTGACGTCACGCCGGTGGAGACGAGATGCTCACCCTCGCGGACGAACAAGTCGGCGGTCGACACGACTTCACCTTCCATGCCGACCACTTCGGTGATCGACGAGACGAAACGGCGTCCTTCGGCATCGCGACTCAACTGCACGATCAGATCGATGGCCGACGCGATCTGTTCGCGAATCGCTCGCAGAGGGAGTTCGACGCCGGCGAGAAGAACCATGGTCTCGAGACGGCGGAGAGCGTCGCGAGGCGTGTTCGCATGGAGGGTCGACAACGACCCTTCGTGTCCGGTGTTCATGGCCTGGAGCATGTCGAGTGCCTCCTGCCCACGAACTTCACCCACCACGATGCGATCGGGTCGCATTCGAAGCGAATTACGCACCAAGTCACGGATGGAGACTTCGCCGGCACCTTCGCTGTTGGCCGGCCGCGCCTCGAGCCGGATGAGGTTCGGGAGATCGAGGTTGAGCTCGACAGCATCTTCCACCGTCACCACTCGCTCATGACGGCCGATGTACGAGGACAAGATGTTGAGGATCGTCGTCTTGCCGGTACCCGTTCCCCCGCTCACGAGGATGTTGCTCTTCCCGAGGACAGCGGCTTCGAGAAATGAGGCGGCGTCGGCCGACAGCGACCCCCGCTCGACCAGGTCGTTGGTGGTGAGCCGGCCACAGGTGAACTTTCGAATGGTGATCGACGGGCCGTCGACGGCGAGAGGAGGAAGGACCACGTTGAGCCGCGACCCGTCGGGAAGACGAGCATCGACCATCGGAGACGACTGGTCGACCCGCCGTCCCGACGAGCGAACCATTCGCTCGATCACCTTCATCATCTGTTCCTCGGATTCGAAGGACCGATGCGACCGTCGGATGCGTCCATTCGACTCGACGTAGATCGACTGCGGTCCGTTAGCCATGACTTCGGAGATGGTCGGATCGTCGAGCAGATCCTGAAGCGGCCCGAAGCCCAACAGTTCGTTCAGAACGGCCGACCGCAGCCGCGCCTTGTCGGGGTGCGACGAGAACTCCGAACCAGCCAGCACCGAGGCCACCTGTGTCTCCACCGCGACGCGGAGGCGGTCGTCCGACATGGTCGCCCGGTCCGTGACCGACGCCAAGTTCTCGCGCACTCGCTCGATGACGAGATTGACCCCGTCCACTTCCAGCGGTTCGTTGTCCGCCTCGTCGACCACACGCAACGCGGGTCGCGGGGCGACGCCGACTCGTTCGGCCCGTGCGGCCAGGCTCATGCGCGACCACCGATTCGAAGTCGACGCCGAACCTTCGGCTCATCGAGGCCGAGAATCTGATCGGCGAAGTCGTAGAACGCGTGAGAAATCGGCGACTGCGGCGACGACTCGGTGAGTGGCGAACCCTGGTTCATCGCGGCGGCCAGGCTCGAGTGCTCGGCCACCTCGAGCGCAGACTGCAGGCCGAGCACCGCCTCCACGTCGCGAACAGTGAGGCCGACGCGGGTGGTGGAGCGGTTGACGGCGAGATGCACGCGGCTGACGTCCATCTTCAGCTGCGTCATGGTGTCGAGAAGCTTGCGCCCCGCTTGAACCGAGGGAACGTCGGTGCCGCTCACGAGGACGACGTGGGTCGCACGATCGAGAGATTCGAGTGTGTAGTCGCTGATCCCACCGGCCGTGTCGAGAACGACCGGACGCCCCAGTTCGATCAGGCGGTCGACCACGGCGAACGAGTCTTCAGCCTGAAGACGATCGGCCTCGACGGGGTTGGCGGGCGCACAGAGTGCTTCGACTCCGGTGGGATGGGCGGCGAGGAGGACGCTCAGATCGGCAGCGGGATTCTCGGCCAGAAGCTTGACCGCATCGTCGAGACGGTGCAGAGGATGGAACCGCAACGCGTACTCCACGTCGCCGAAGTGCACGTCGAGATCGACGAGAACTGTCGGCTCGTGGCGAGCCAGAGCCACGGAAAGATTCACCGACACCGTGGTCTTACCGTTGCCTCCCTTGGGAGACACCACTGCCACGACCGGCTTCTGTTGATGATTCATCAGGCACCCACCAACCAGATGCGGCCCGCACTCGCGGCCGAAAGTACGGCAGGAAGAGCCGATGATGGAACCCCCATCGACACGATCGATTCGTCACGCGGACCGACTTCGGTCGCCGATGGCGCTTCGATGATCACTGCTTTCGAGGCGATCTTCACCGACCCGGTGTCGGAGACATCGAACACGTCGACCGTGTCACCGGTGGTGAGAAATGGACCGACCCAGCGTTGCGCGTCGAGGCGGATCGATACCGACACGAATCCGGCTCCCAGCGCGGCGACCTCGTCGGTGGCGAACGACGACGCCAGCAATTGCTCGCCCACGACGTGACTCGATACGAGGACTCCCTCCGGAATCTCTTCGATCGAACTCAGGGCTCCGGTGGCGCGCGCCTCCGGGTCGAGATCGCGAACTTCCACGGCCGAACGAACGAGATCGGTCGAACTTCCGCTCTCGAGCGCCGCAGTCACGACGAGCGTGGGGAGTCGTTCGGTGGCGTCGGCCGACTCGTCACCCCGGGGGACGACCGCGAGAGTTCCGAGGAGCACCAAGAAGAACGCCGTGACGGTCACCCAGTGACGGCGCAGAGTGGTGGCGAGGGTCATGAACAGTCTCCTTGGGAGTCGAAAGAACAAATGGAATACGCCGTCGAACCGAACGACGGTTGTGACGATGGCCCGGCCGACCCGGCGGACACGTACGTCATGAAACGAACCACGAGATGACGCTGCGACGCCGAACCCGAGAGAGTGGCTGACACCAGAGTCAGACGAACGAATCCGACGATGTCGTAGAGAGAGTTGGATCCCGACAGACGCGGATTGGCGAACACGGGAACCGAGAACGTGTCGCCCACGACCGTATCGACCTGCAGGGCCGGCGAAGGGATGCCCGGGTCGCCGTCGAGAGTCTGACCCACGCTGACCGAACCGGAATAGCCGTTCTGGATCCAGTTCTGGGCCGCGCTCATCGAGTTGGCCCCGCCGTCGAAATCGATCACCGCCCAGTTCCCCGGCACCGAACCTCCACACGCCGGTGTCGAGGCGTTGATGTCGATTCGAAAACTGTCTGTCGACGTCATGCCGCCCGCGAGCCAGGTGGTGAGGGCGGGATTTCCCGCGCACATCGCCAACGGTCGCAGACCCGACGCTGCCGTCGCAGCTCCGATCCGAACCGAGGCGGACGACTCGATGGTTGCCGAGTCACGGCCGATCACCTGAGCGAAGTTGAGAGCGACGTCGGCGTGCCCGGTCACCGTCACGACTCCATTGGTGGCCGATCCCGCGACTGAACACTCGACTCCCGACGGTTCGACCCCGTCGACGGACACCAGCGCCAGTGTCGATTGATGGCACGCGTCGAGCCCGTGAACGTGACGATCAGCAGCCTCCATCACCGCGGCCTCCACTCCGTTCTGCAACTCCTGTCTGCGCCACCACACCAGTCCGCCGTCGGCCACCGTCGCCAACATCGCCGACATCGGGACGAAGGCGAAGGCCACGATCAAGGCGACCGATCCGCGGTCGCGTTCAGGTGCAGCACAGAGTTTCACGGACGAGGGCAAGCGAAGGAGGACGAGGCGTCGAGGGTGAAAGTGCGATTTCCGACGAGAGGAATCGACTTGGTCTGGGTAGCGCTCAACTCGACTCGCGTCGCACCCGATGCGCACGTGGTGGCGACTCGACACGTGACGTCGCCCACCGACTGAGAAGACAACTCTGCCAGAGCGGTCGAACACGCCGACGTCGCATCGACCGAGGCGATGCGGGCGGCATCACGGGCAGCCGACTGCAGATGCATACGGTCGAGGTACACCGATCCGGCGAAAACGACCGTGAACACGAGGATCACGAGAAGGGGAAGCACCAGCGCGAATTCGACGGCAGCGACACCGGCATCGTCCGACTCCCGACGAGCGGGAGCCGGACGAGGCTCGATCACGGGAGAATCGCGTCGAACAGGCCACCGATGCGGCTGCCGAGGGCGGCGGCGGCGATGGCAACGACTCCGACGATTCCGGCCAACAGCACGCCGTACTCGGCCGCCACCCCACCACGGTCATCCGCGGTCTGAGGGGTCTGCAGTCGATTGAGGGCCTTGATGATCAGGCGATTCATGGAGGTGTCTCCTTGTCCAGAGGTCCCCGAAATGGGGAACCACACGGCAATCGCCCGAATTCTCAGTTTGTTACATCCGTCCCGAGAATTTCCGAATTCTTGTGTACCGGGCCCGATGACATTCATACCGAAATCGGGACCATGTGGCCCGGGCCGAACACCGATCCGTACGGTGAATCTCCGTGCAAGCGAGGAGGTCAACGTGCTGATCGTCGGAATCATCGAGAGTTGTGTCACTGCTCTGATTTGTGGATTCATCGCACTGCGCGCGAGTCATGACACCCAGGCCGTTGCACTCCGCTGGGTTCGGATCGGGCTCTTCGTGTTGGGTCTTGGGGCGGCCGGAGACGCCGTGAGTCAGATCGTCACGAATTCGCACCTGCCCTTCGCCGCAACCGTCACCGCGGCTCTTCTCTGGTCTCTTCTCTCGACGATCGGAGTTGGTTTGTACCTACGACATCGTCGCCGCCCATCGTTCTGGGTTCGACTCACCACTGCCTTCGCCGCCCTCTCGAGTTCATTCGGATTCGTCTGGCTCATCGCACTGGGCTTCGTCGTCCAGCACGCCGACATGTCGACCTTCGACCGTGTCGC
>Ga0315901_10003723_pt1 | contig 19557 bp, 14 predicted proteins | sample LakEriMetagenome_10_FD_203761 | JGI IMG/M metagenome (GOLD analysis project Ga0315901, IMG submission 203761) | Freshwater fungal communities from buoy surface, Lake Erie, Ohio, United States - Buoy 2 MA116 | ecosystem: Environmental > Aquatic > Freshwater > Lake | place: USA: Lake Erie, Ohio... | reverse complement strand
CGGGTGGGCGTTACCCACCACTTCGCTCTTTGGAGTCCGGACTTTCCTCGGTACCTTGCGGTAACGCGGTGATCCGGGCGACTCTTCTTAGTCAAGGATACGGCCAATCAGATCAACAAGGAAATTATTTTTCCTCGTCCGAGCCTTTACGGTCAGGCTTCGCATTTGATATTCGTCCCGCGTGAGCCTGTGCACTTGGGTCCCGCTTTACCTTGATCGCGCTTGCGATCGTAGAGATAATCAAAATCGAGGCAATTACTGACAGGCTCGCAACGATAGGAATCTTAGGTACTTCATACCAAATCTCGTGCAGATAAGTCATGATCAGTTTCACGCCGATAAACATCAAGATCACTGATAAGCCAAGTGATAGGTAGACCAGCTTATCGAGTAAGCCCTTGAGTAAGAAGTAGAGGGCTCGGAGCCCAAGGAGCGCGAAGGCGTTTGCAGCGAAAACTAAGAATGGTTCTTGAGTAACGCCGAATGTTGCTGGGATTGAGTCGAGGGCGAACAATAGATCTGTAGTTGCAATAGCAATCATGACTAAGAACATCGGTGTTGCAAGTCGCTTACCATTGAGGCGTGTGAACATCTTTGAGCCATCGTATTCATCAGTCATCGCAATGCGTTTTCTTACTTGCTTTACGAGGGCGTTGTCGTCAGCTGAAGGATCTTCATCCCAATGCTTAAAGAGACCAACTCCGGTCCAGATCAAGATCGCTCCGAAGATAACGAATGTAAAGCTAAATGCAGCCAGAGCCGCAGCACCGACAGCGATAAATATCGCGCGCAAAACAAGTGCCAGTATCACTCCGAACATGAGAATGCGCTGGTGGTACATAGAAGGAACTTTGAACTGAGCCAAAATGATGATGAAGACAAAAAGATTATCTACCGAAAGAGATTTCTCTACCAAGTAGGCGGCAAAGTATTCGGTTCCGAATTGAGAACCAGCGGTCTGCCAGACCCACACACCGAAGCCAACGGCAAGTGCGATGTAAAAGACAGACATCGCGGCTGCCTCTTTAAACAGCACATCGTGTGGCTTACGGCTGATGGTTAACAAGTCGACGGCAACGAGTGCAAGAATTGCAACGACAACGATCGACCAAGTTAAAAGGGATACATCCATGAATACACCAATTTCGTTAAAGGGGCCTGGTGCCAAGGTCTCCCTCAACCACTATGTGGTCGCAGCTCCGGGATATTTCTATCCGTGTTGACGAAGATGCTGAACGAGGTACTCCCCTTAACGTGTCGCTATATTATGCGTTGAACCGTGTACTTGCAAATGCAAAACGTAGAATAGACAATTGTTATCCCACTCAGCTCTCGAAGAAGGTTAAAAAATGCAGACAGGACGGAGTGTTGTCTACGCTCGTAAGGGTGGGGCGGCGGCTAGTCAGCCATTAGCAGTAAGTGCTGCGATCTCAATCCTCAAAGATGGTGGTTCATTTATTGATGCCGCGATCGCATTGAGTGCAGTTATCTGTGTTGTCGAACCCGGAGCATCGCACTTGGGTGGAGATGCATTTCTTGTTACCCATCACAGTGCTACCAAAAGTAATCTTGCCTTTAACGGCAGCGGAGAAGGCTCACACGCTGCCACACCCGAAAATTACCCGGATGGAATTCCACTCCACGGATACAAATCTGGAACAGTTCCAGGATTAGTCTCTACCTGGTTTGAAGCTCACGAGCGTTATGGGAAGTTACCTTTCTCTCAGCTCTTGGCCCCGGCAATCGATTACGCTGAGAATGGATTTCCTGCCAATGCAGGCTTTGTACGTAGAATCGCAGGACACCTTGCCCTTGCACCTGATACTCACATGTTTGTAGATATGGGAATCGATGTACATGTAAAAATCGGCGATGTCGTTGTTCAAAAAGATTTAGCTCGTTCACTCAAGGAGATCGCAGAAGGAGGTCGCTCTGCATTCTATGAAGGTCGAATTGCCGAGCAGCTCGTGAAAGGTTCAGAGGGCTGGTTCAACGCTGACGATCTTAAGGCGCACACCACTCGTGTTCTAGATCCGCTCGCTGTGAAATATCGTGACATCACAGTGTATGGACAGCCTCCCCCAACTCAAGGAATGATTTTGATGGAAGAGCTCTTAATCAATGAGAGGTTTGATCTTGCATCTCTATCTGAATCTGATCGAATCCACATTGGAGTAGAGTCGAAGAAAGTTGGCTTTGCAGACCGAAATCAAATTTTAGGTGACCCCGAATTTGTCGCAGTCAATACTGAAAGAATTCTCTCCAAGGCTCATGTTGATGCGCGTGTGAGTGATATTTCAATGGCTACTGCCGGCGTCGATATTTCTCCAATCAGTGAAGGCAGCGATACGACATACTTTTTAGTTTCGGATTCAGAGGGCAATGCAGTTTCTTGGATTCAATCAGTCTTTCATGGGTTTGGAAGCTCTTGGGTGATTCCTGAAACTGGAATCCTCTTAAACAATCGCTTAACTGGATTCTCACTTGATCCGGACTCCCCTAATGTGATCGCGCCAGGAAAGCGACCAGCGCATACACTCAATGCATTTACAGCTGTGCGCTCAGATGGAACTTTGTATCTTGTAGGTGGAACACCGGGTGCAAACATTCAGGTCCAGACCAATCTCCAGTTGCTCACAAACGTGATTGATCTCAAGCTCAATGTTCAAGAGGCAATTGAAGCCCCGCGTTGGCAGCATCTAAACGAACCGGGACAGAGTTCTGCAGAAGAGTCAGGGCTCGGCGTTTTACAGATTGAAGACCGAGTCTCTACAGATGTTTTTGAAGAGCTCAGAGCTAAAGGTCATCACGTAGTGCCACTTTTGCCATGGGGACATGGATCTTCAGTGCAACTTATGGAAGTAATGGCCAACGGTACCCATGCATTTGGATCAGACCCTCGCTGTGAAGGCCATGCATCGGGAGTGTAGGTAAGGCTTTGACTACTTCTTGGCAGCTAGTCGAGCGTCTCGGCGAATTTTTTGTTCGGCAGGATCTGGAACAGGAACTGCTTCGATAAGTCGCTTCGTGTAATCATTTGCTGGATTCTTCAAAATCTGATCACGGTCTCCGATTTCGACGAGCAATCCATTTTGCATCACTGCTATGCGGTGCGAAAGGATGTCAACGACTGCGAGGTCGTGTGAAATAAAGAGGCAGGCAAAGTTCAACTTAACCTGGAGATCTTGCAATAGATCTAAGAATCGTGCTTGAACAGATACATCCAGCGCTGATGTTGGTTCATCTGCGATAAGTAAATCCGGTGTCAAGGCAAGTGCGCGCGCAATTCCAACGCGCTGACGCTGTCCACCTGAAAGCTCATGTGGATAGCGGTTTCGATAACTTCTAGGTAGTTCAACTTGATCTAGAAGATCTTCCACCTTGTGAGCAAGATCTGAACCCTTTGCTAAACCTGCAAGGAAGATTGGCTCGCCGATCGATTCTCCGATTGGCAGGCGCGGATTGAGAGAAGAGGCAGGATCTTGGAAAACAATTCCTGTGTGACGGCGAATTGCAGAGAGATCCTTTTGGGTAGCTCTACTAATGTCTTTTCCGACGATCTCAATAGAACCTTGCTTGATTGGCAAAAGACCAATTGCAGCTCTACCAACAGTTGTCTTTCCTGAACCAGATTCACCTCCAATCCAACAATTTCACCTGGATAGATCTCAAGATTAAAATTCTTCACCGCAAGAAAGGCCGGAATACGGCCGCGCTTTGGATATTCAATGGAGACATCAGTTAACTTCAAAACCGGTTCGGCCTTTACGTTCTCAGTCTGGACGAGGTGGCGCTGCTTACTTGAACCGAGCTTAGGAACAGCGGCCAAAAGCTGCTGTGTGTAAGGGTGGGCAGGACGATTGAAGATTTGATCTGTAGTGCCGCGCTCAACGGTAAATCCATCCTTCATCACCAAAATTTCATCTGCCATATCTGCGACCACGCCCATATCGTGGGTGATCAATAGAATTGCAGAATTCAATTTATCCTTAAGTCCGCGCATCAAATCCAAAATTTCCGCTTGGACAGTTACATCCAGCGCTGTTGTTGGTTCATCTGCAACAAGCAACCCTGGGTCACAAGCTAGCGCTTGAGCGATCATCGCTCGCTGTCTTTGTCCACCTGAGAGTTGATGCGGATACTTATCGAAAGATTGTTCTGGGTTTGGAATTTCAACGAGAGTAAGTAGTTCTACTGCTCGTACTCGAGCAAGTCTTGGGCTTAAGTCGAAGTGAGTGCGTAAAGTCTCAACAATCTGGAACCCGATAGTGTAAATCGGATTGAGAGCCGTCATTGGCTCTTGGAAGATGTAGGCAACTTCTTTACCGCGGAACTTTCGAAGAACCGCAGAATTTGCATTGAGCATCTCTTGATCGCGGACTTTAACCGAGCCTGTCATTCGTGCATTGGATGCAAGAAGAGACATCAAACCCAGGGCAGTCGTTGACTTTCCAGAACCTGACTCGCCAACAATTGCGAGAACCTTTCCAGGGTGTAGTTCGAAATTCATTTTAATTGCAGCCGGGTACCAGACACCATCTACCCAAAAATCGACAGAAAAGTCTTGCACCTCTAATATTGGTTTACTCATGAACATAACTCCCTTCAAAACTCTTCAAAGAATCGGTGGCAACCCTGAGATTCTTAGGGGTCGTGGATCTCTCGCTTACAGCTTCGCTGCTTACTTCTTCGCTGCGGGAATGCTTTATGCATCCCTCGAGTACGTCGATTTCCGCGTCTCTAGCGCTTTCACACCGATTCTCTTCACTTTGATTTTTGTTCAAGGCATTTATCGCGTCGTTCACCGGCCATACCTGCTCTTTACCGATGCGGGTCTGGGAGTACGAAACCCCTTCTCCACAACAGTCGTTGATTGGAGCGATATCAAAGAGATTAAAACTAAATTTACTCTCACGCTTCTTACTGATGATAGAGAAATTCGTTGTTGGAGCGCTGTCGGTCCGGGTCGTCGTCATCACCGACGTATGCACCCGACTGATCTTCGTGGTTTTCATCAAGGCAGCGGCGAGGTCAAGGTCTCTGATACTCCAGGCACTGACTCCGGTACTGCCAACTACATGGCCCAGCTGCGATTCAATCAAAGAAAAGATATCGATTCCGCGCCCGTGATTTTCTCGACTACCACCGACTGGGTGGGAATCTCTCTCGCAACTGTGAGCGTGATTGCGGCTCTGGTAAGTACTCTTCATTCCTAGACCGCTTCTCTCTGCAAGACTTTTGCATTCTGTCGATCCTTCTTTGTGAGCCTCTGCTTTTGGCGAGGGTCAAAAGCATCGCGAAGGCCATCGCCAATAAAGTTGATACTGAGTGCAATTCCAATAATGAAAAAGCCTGGGTACCAGAATAGATACGGTCTCGTGGTGAAGGCATCCTGGTATTGGTTGATCAAGAGACCAAGAGATACATCAGGTGGAACGACTCCAAAACCTAGATATGACAAGGCTGTCTCCAGCAAAATTGCACCAGATAAGAGCAAAGTCACCGAAACGATGATCACACCCACTGCATTCGGCAAAATGTGCTTGAAAATAATTCGTCGAGTGGAGGCTCCAGCTACTCGGGCAGCATCTACGAATTCTCGTTCTCGCAAGGTTAAAAACTCGCCTCGAACAAGTCGTGCCAGACCTGTCCATGCAAATAATCCAAGGTAGGCAGCTAAAACAAGTGCTCCTAGATTTCCAAACTTTGCACCAATAACAGATCCCACGATAACGGCTGGGATTGTAATGATGAAGTCTGTCAGGCGCATAAGCACGTTATCGATAGTTCCGCGGAAATATCCAGCAACAGCTCCAATAACGGTGCCAATAGTTGCGGCAAATATTCCGATAACAAACATAACCAAGATTGATCTCTGAGTGCCCTTCATAACTAGCGCAAAATAGTCACGGCCAATGTCATCCTGCCCGAAAGGGTGATCTCCGAATCCAATTCCGCTTCCACCAAGAAACTTTGGCATCAATGAAAAACTAGGGCAACCAACTGTTCCATCGCCGCAACCTTCGGTTCGTAGACTTGGAAGATCCTCAGTGCCCCACTTCCACCAACCATTAATCTTGATTGGTCCGACATTTGAGTTAACGGCAGAGAAAACAAGAGTGATAATTCCGGTGAGGAAAATCAGGGAGATAACTGCAGCTTTATGACGAAAAAACCTTTTGAGGACGATCTGTCCCTGACTTAGGCCTTCAACATCTTTATTTGCAATTGCATTCTCACCTGATGCGGCGAATGAAGCAGCCTCTACCTCTTTCTTCTTAAACCCAAACATTATTTTCCACTCCCTACTCTAATTCGAGGATCCAGCGCCGAGTAGAGCAGATCCGCAACGAGATTTGCTAAGACCGCCAGGCTTGCCGTAATAAAGAAGACACCCATGAGTAGATTCAGATCCTGGGACTGGATAGCTCTATTAAATAGCGTTCCCATGCCATACCAACCAAATACTCGCTCGGTGATGATTGCGCCACCGACAATTCCGGCGAAGTCAACGACGATAATTGTTGTGAGTGGAATGAGGGTATTACGAAACGCATGTCGCATAATTACGGTTCGTTCAGTGAGCCCCTTAGCGCGCGCTGTTCTAATGTAATCCTGATTGAGCACTTCAAGGAGTGTTCCTCTGGAGTATCTGATGTATCCCGCAAATGAGATCAAAGTAAGTGCGATGGTTGGCAAGAATAGGTGCACCAGAATGTCTAGCGAGTTAATCCAGAATTCATTCTCTGGCAGCAACTCTTTCTGCTGACCAATTGTAGGAATTGGTCTGAAGTTGACAGCGCCATCTTCCATATAAGGCTTCCATGTCATCATGAGCTTATCCACGATGATCAGATGAGCCGACAAAAGTGAAGTGATCACAGTGGTTCTGATAACCGGACCACGATCAACTCTTGCAAAAATCAATGAGACGACTACCGCAACACCTATTGTCACTAGGGCATAGGACAAAATCTGTGGAATCGATGACGTTGAATTCAAAGATGATGCTGTGGCGAAGTAAGAAATCACTGTAAGGGGCGCCATAGTCAGTGATGCGTAGAGTGCAGGTTTATTCTGCAACCCAGTACTCACAAAAGTGATACCTACGCCAATTACCACTGAGATAAGACCAATCAAAATTGGACCCAAAGCTGGATCGAGGAACCAGTTGGCGTTATCTAACAGTGTGATGCCAACGAAGGTGCCAACAAATACTGAGGCGAAAATTTTCCAAAATGAGCCCTTCTTCATACTCAAGAGCCCAGCCCAGAAGAGTCCACCCACCAAACCAATACCTAGCTTCCAGGTCGTCGTTACCGATGGATCTTCCAGGAAGGTATTAAATCGAATTGCCAAGTACTGCTTGAGCAGAACAGCAACCCAAAAAATTGGGAGTGAGAAAAGAAGGAAAGCAACAAATGTCATTGAGTAGTCAAAACGTGAGTACTGACGGAGCGCTGTAAGAACTCCAAGTGTGATTCCAAGAACGATTGCAAAAATCGTCGCAAAGAGAACCAATCGAATTGTGATCGGCATGGCTGCTGCAATCTCGGTTGAAACCGGCGCGCGCAGGCGAGTAAGGCCAAAATCAATATTTCCTGTGAAGACGCCAAAAATTCCACGTAGCCAAATAAAGTACCTAAGCGGTGGTGGAACATCGAGTTTCAAGAAGGACTCTAGCTCTTTGACTTCGGCCTGGATCTGAGGATCATCGCTGAATCGAAGGTCTCCGATTGGATCGCCTGCAATCGCGGAGAGGTTGTACAGAATAAAACTGGAACCAAAGAGAATGACGAGAAGAACTGAAATACGTCTTGCTATATAGGCAACCATTATCTCCCACAGCTTTCTCAAGGTTTAGATATGAAGATTTTACTCCGCAGTCTACAAAAAACATATCTGCTGCAGCAAAATCGGTATTCCATTTTCCTAATAGATTGTGGCCCTAGAGGTTTTTCTACCTCTAGGGCCACAACCCTTATAGATTTGACGCTACTTCAGAGTGCTTAGTACTTCCACTCCCAGTAGTTCCATACTGATGTTGGTGACAATCCACTCAACTTCACATTCTTGATATCGCTATCGTAAGCCAATACAGCTGGATGCTGATAAATTGGCAATGTATAGGCCTTTCCAAAGATTTCACGTTCAATCTTTGTAAATGCACCTAACTTAACGGTGTCAGACATCGGACGTGAGAAGACATCATCTAGATTTGCATCTAGACCAGCACCTCCGAGTGAACCGTTGTAGTTATTCGATCCGTCTGAGCGCCAGTTTGCTCGGATTGAACCTTGAGCAGTGCTGGTTGCAGCCCATCCAAAGAATGTCGCGTCATACTTTGAGTTACGCAACTCTGGTGACCAGTTCACCACGATGTCGTTCTGCACATCAAATCCGCACTTAGCCAGATTTGCCTTGATGAGAAGTGCCTGTGCAGCTCTACGTGGATTGTTACCTGGTACCAAGAAGTTCACCTTAAGTGGATTCTTCATTGCGTCAGGATGATGCTTCTTAACGAGTGCGAGTGCACGAGCGTTAAGTGAAGCTTGTGGTCCAACGTAGTAAGCAGAACCATTTGCTCCAATTAGCTTTGGATACATTGGATCAACGTGCGTTGGGACAGTAACTGATCTCAAGACAGGGATGTCTGGGTTTACTGGTGAGATCAGTTTTTCAACGATTTCTGCGCGAGGAACGCAGAGCAAGAATGCTCTACGTAGATCGGTTGCCTTGGCACCATTTCCAGCAAAGAGACCGGTGTATGGCGTTCCTCCACTGTAGTAAGGACCGCTGCGGAGATCGACGTGCTCATATGTTCCGCCTTCTCCACCGACGCTGGTAATACCCTTGATCTTCTTCAGGGCAGCAAGACCGTCAACAGTCTGTTGACCAGCGTAAATTGAGAGCTCTCCGTTTTCGAGTGCTTGGATCGCAGGGTTACCGTCAGCAATGTACTTCATGACGATATTTTCGATGTCACCACTTACAGCAGGTCCTGAGTTGTAACGAGGATTTGCCTTGAATGTGGTTGAGGCACCCTTAACTGCGCTCACTACTGTGAAGCCACCATTTCCAACCCAAAGAAGTGGGTTAGTTGTTGCTGCGTTCACATCAGGAGTGTTGTATGCGGTGGACCAAATCTTGCCGATTTCCTTGAGCACGCTAGTTGACTTAGCTTTGTAAGCTGCATAGAAGCGATCACGTGCTGCTTCGTTTGCTGCAACAGATTGTAAGCTTGTTTTTCCTTCAACCATGTGCATATAAGCATGTACTGGGTTTGGTGAAAGACCACCGAGCCACCAGTCAGGGAACTTCTGCTTGTATCGAACTGTGACTGACATCTGGTCAGCGCTAACAATTGGGTCACCTGCGTTAAATAGAGCGTATGTGCTCGAAGACAGGTTCGCATTGTTAAATGCCATGACATCTTTTGCTTCCCAATCGCCAAGGCCTGCAGCCTTTGCGTACTGGCGACTTGTTGCGACGTGAGTCAGAAGCAAATCGATTCCAGTAATTGGTGTGCCGTCAGACCAGAGACGTCCTGGCTTTACTGTGTATTGCACCTGGAAGTCAGTTGCCTTGTTAGATACAACTTTATATGTTCCAAAAGTTGTGTTCTGGATCCAGTTACGCTTGTTGTCGTAGTAACCAAAACCTGAGAAACGTAGGTACCCAGCTGTAGAGTTTGTAACCAAGTTAAACCCAACAACGCTAGAGTTAAATCCTGAGAGCGGATTCGTTTCGTAGGTATAGACAGTGCCGTTCTTGGCAGCTTGTGCAGGCGCTAATAGTGAAACAGCTAGCCCCAACGATGCTGCAGTTGCAAGCGCAAATTTTACGCTCCGTGTGATTTTCATTGACTCTCCTTAGGGTGGGTGTGACAGCCCTGGTTCATTACTCCCATTTCGGCTGAAACGTTGGCAAATTGTGCCTTAATGAACACCAAATGCACAACATGTGAACAGTGCCCGGACACGCGAAATTTCCCCCTCTGGCCCCACTCAGTTCACCCCTTTTCGCTCAATCTCGTACGGCCATGCGGGATTTTCCCGAGGCGCTGGAGAGAAGAGGTATCGTCCTCAGAAAAATAGTAAAAATTGGACATTTTTTCTATCCCTAACTCAGGCATGGGCAGGGCGTTGGGGCGGGGCTATTCGATAGATTCTAAATACGCTGTTGACGATAAATTTAGCGAAAGTGACCACGTTCTGAAAAACTTCGAAGGGCGCGAAGACCATCTGATGGCCACATTGAAATTGTTGTGATTGAACAAGGAGTTGCATCCATGTGAAAGACCGCATCGTGCGGTGCGTGAAGTGCGATGCTGACAGCGCTCTTAATAACGCCGTTATGTGTAACTACACATACTTTTTGTGCAGGATATTCAGCAAGCAATTTCTCCATCGCAGCTTCGACGCGAATGCGTGCTTGATCGTAGGACTCTCCCCCGCCAGGTGCGTGGGCAGATGAGTTCAACCAATCCTGGTACTCATCAGGGAACTTTTCGCGTACTTCATCGTTAGTGAGGCCATCCCAATTACCAAATGAGAGCTCATACCAAATTTCATCAAAGATGATTGGTAATCCGGTTGTCTCAGCAATGGCTTCGGCCGTTTGACGAGTGCGTTGAAGAGGCGAAGCGATCAATACATCTGGCTGAATTTTCGCTATCTCTTTCGCCACTGCTGCGGCTTGTGTCAGGCCTTCATCAGTCAGTTCTGGGTTAAGCGGACCGGTACCCGAAAACTTGCGAAGCGGAGTAAGAATTGTTTCGCCGTGACGTACAAAATAGATCATTGTTGGATCTTCGTTACTGCGCAGGCGATCCGTGAGGTAATTTTCTTGGATAGCTATCGCTGGTGAATCAGCCTGGCCACCGTCGAGGGCTTTGTTCGCTAAGCGATCAGCATGGGAGTTTTCATCACGAGGTATCCATGAGTACTTCACTAACGATGCGGGATGAGCATCGCGGCACTGCTTTGCAAGAACTCGCATATCTGCGTGCTTAATCTGCCAACGACCTGACATCTGCTCAACAACTAGCTTTGAATCCATCGCAACTTCAACTTCTGCTGCGGGATCGAGTGAGTGAATATGAGTAAGTCCTGCTAACAAACCGCTGTATTCGGCCACGTTATTTGTGGCTACCCCGATTACATCAAAGAGCTCGGCAACAATTTTTCCATTTTCTGTGACGACTGCGCCGTAGCCCGCAGGACCTGGATTTCCACGAGAACCGCCATCGGCAGTAAGTTTAAATCTGCGTGCCATCCTTAAAGCCCTCGCACCAATATGCACCGACATTCTTCACAGCGAACCACTTCATCTTCAGCTAAAGAGGCAATTCGTTGAAGCTCAATGTTATTAACTGTGAGGTGACACCCTTTGCACTGGTTACCAATGAGGGCTGCAGCTCCTGTGCCATTATTTGCAGCACGGATTTTTTCATAAAGTGCGACAAGTTCAGGATTAGTTGATGCAACAACGGAAGCTCTCTCAGTTGTGATCGTTTCTAGATCAGTTGAGATGACAGCCATTTCGTTAGCTTTCTTAATCTCAAGTTCTGTTATCTCGGCTGCGAGCGCACTCTCTTGCTCTGCTTGCTCTGTAATCCGCTCTTTAATGACATCGATACGCATCAAAATCTCGAGCTCAATCTCTTCTAGCTCTGATCGACGTGCAGCAAGAGAACCCAGCTCATGTTGAAGTTGCTCGAGTTCTTTCGGAGCGCCCGTACCTGAGGCAAGTCGAGTTTCATCGCGGTTGATCCGAGTGACTATCTGCTCAACATCGCCCTCGGCTCGCAATAATTCACGCTTCACATCGTTGAGTTCGGTCTCGGCTGCGATGCGTAGGTCACGAGCATTATTGGCCTTAATTGTCAGAGTATGGATCGCTGCAATCTCAGGAAGATTAGCTGCCTTGTTATCAAGAGTTGCCCGGGTGAAGTCAAAGTTCTGAATATCTAAGATTGCGCGCTGATCGCTAAGCGTGGCCTTCATGATGCCTCCTCGCGAAAGTGTGCATATATATGTATTTGTGAAACTGGTGAAACTGGTGGGCGGTGAGGGTTTCGAACCCCCGACATCCTCGGTGTAAACGAGGCGCTCTACCACTGAGCTAACCACCCGGGCCGTGCTTTCGTACTTGCGAATACTACTTTATAGAGGCGAAAGTACGAAAACGAGGCTTGATTAGAGGCTTGATTAGAGGCTTGATTAGAGGCGTGACTAGAGGGTTGCCAGAGCGTTCTTGTACTCAACGAGATTGCGAGCATCGCCGAGACCATTAACTATCTGCCACACCAATGTGCCGTTCTTATCGACGATGAAAGTTCCGCGGACTGCGCAACCTCGTGCATCATCGAAAACACCATAATCTTTTGCTGCAGCGCCATGAGGCCAGAAATCTGCAAGCACAGGAAATTTGTAACCTTCTTGTTCTGCAAAGGCGCGAAGTGAATACATCGGATCACATGAAATAGCTAATAGCTGCACATCATCATTTTGAAACGCTGCAAGATCATCACGGAGTGCACAGAGCTCGCCGGTGCAGATTCCAGAGAATGCAAATGGATAGAAGAGAATCACAACGTTCTTCTGACCTTTAAATGAAGAAAGTGTGACTGGTGAACCGTGTTGGTCCATGAGTGTGAAATCTGGTGCTGGAGTTCCAATTGTTAAAGTCATGCGAGAAACTTACCGCTTGCCTACCTTGCGTGCCACTAGACGAGTACCTGCCCAATCTTGTGCCAATGCGATTGTTGAAGTTTGGCTAAGGCCAGCAATTGGTGCAGCATCTTGAATATCACTTGACTCAACATGGCCATCGCGCCCGAGTTTGGGAGTTAAGACCCAGATGGGACCAGTCTCTGTGAGGTATGTCAGCGCATCCATTAATTCATCGACAAGATCGCCATCGCCATCACGCCACCAAAGGATTACAGCATCTACGACTTCAGTAGTCTCGCCTTCAAGTAACTGCGTGCCGGTGATTGCAATAATCTCACTCCGCAAGACGTCGTCACAATCGGAGCCGTATCCCACTTCGAGAATGAGCTCTCCGGCAGCAAATCCCATTCGCATTGACACAGGCTAAGTCCACCCCACATGTGACCGCTTTGACAAGGGTTTGAGCGAGAATTACTAGCCAGTTAGCCCCCGTAGATTTCCCCTGTGAGCGATTTAGCGCGAGAATATGCCCATGAGTGGAATTTTCGATACGCCCGATCAGAACGTTGACCAGCTTGTAGATATCGATCCAACAGAAACGGCCGAATGGCAAGCATCCTTTGATGCCGCTCTTGAGCATGCCGGCCCTGTTCGCGCTCGTTATCTCATGCTCAAACTTCTACAGCGTGCTCACGAAAAGCAGATCGGTCTCTCTTCACTTCGCAACACTGATTACATCAACACTATTTCACCAGAGCATGAACCTGAATTTCCTGGCGATGAAGCAATTGAGCGTCGCATCCGCCAATACATCCGCTGGAATGCTGCGATGTTGGTTCATCGCGCTCAGCGTCCGGGTGTCGGAGTCGGTGGACACATTTCAACATATGCATCCTCTGCCTCTCTTTATGAAGTCGGTTTCAACCACTTCTTCCGCGGCATGGATCATCCAGGCGGCGGAGATCAAATCTTTTTCCAAGGACATGCCAGCCCAGGAATGTATGCACGCGCTTTTCTAGAAGGACGGCTCTCAGAAAATCAACTCGATGGTTTCCGTCAAGAAGTTTCACATCCAGGTGGCGGACTATCTTCTTATCCGCATCCACGTTTGATGCCGGACTTCTGGCAATTCCCTACGGTCTCTATGGGAATCGGACCGATTAATGCGATCTACCAAGCGCGCTTCAATCGTTATTTACATAACCGTGGAATCAAAGATACAAGCCAGCAACATGTATGGGCTTTTCTTGGTGATGGTGAAGTTGATGAAGTCGATACTCTCGGCGCTATTGGACTTGCCTCGCGTGAAGGCCTAGATAACCTCACCTTTGTCGTGAACTGTAACTTGCAGCGCCTTGATGGTCCGGTGCGCGGTAACGGCAAAATTATTCAAGAGCTCGAATCGACATTTATTGGCGCAGGTTGGAATGTAATCAAGGTTGTGTGGGGTCGCGAATGGGATCCACTACTTGCCCAAGATCGCGAAGGCGCACTTGTTAATTTAATGAACACAACTCTCGATGGTGATTACCAAACCTATAAGGCTGAATCAGGGCAATATGTTCGCGATAATTTCTTTGGTCGCGATCCACGTACTGCAGCTATGGTCGCAAGTTGGTCCAATGATCAAGTCTGGGGACTTAAGCGCGGTGGACATGATTACCGCAAGCTATTTGCAGCATATACCGCTGCTATGGAGCCAAATGGAAAGCCAACTGTCATCCTTGCAAAGACAGTTAAGGGATGGACTCTTGGTTCTACATTCGAAGGACGTAACTCAACACACCAAATGAAGAAGATGTCACTTGAAGATATCGTCACCTTCCGTGATCGTCTAGGAATTCCAATTCCGGATTCACAACTTGATAAGTACACACCCGCCTACTACAAGCCGGCAGATAATTCTGAAGAAGCAAAGTACATGGCAGATCGTCGCGCTGCTCTCGGTGGATCAATTCCACGTCGTCGTGCGAAGTCAAAGCCACTTCCTATGCCGGCTGATTCTGTCTATGAGAGTGCCAGACGAGGCTCTGGTCATCAAGAGATTGCCACGACAATGGCCTTTGTTCGCATGCTTAAAGATTTAGCAAAGGATCCAGGACTAGGTTCACGCATTGTTCCGATCATTCCTGATGAGGCTCGCACCTTTGGAATGGATTCACTCTTTCCAACGATGAAGATTTACTCACCGCACGGTCAGAAGTACACAGCTGTTGATCGTGAATTGATGCTTTCTTATAAGGAATCAACATCTGGCATTATCTTGCACGAAGGCATCAATGAAGCAGGATCTACTGCCTCATTTACTGCAGTGGGCACGTCATATTCAACTCATGACGAACCGATGATTCCGATCTACATCTTCTACTCAATGTTTGGATTCCAGCGCACAGGCGATGCATTCTGGGCTGCAGCTGATCAACTTGCTCGTGGATTCGTTCTCGGTGCAACTGCTGGTCGTACGACTCTTAATGGTGAAGGTCTGCAGCATGAAGATGGACATTCACATCTTCTCGCTTCAACTAACCCGGCTGTTGTCTGTTACGACCCAGCGTATGCCTATGAAGTCGGCCATATCTTTAAAGATGGTCTACGTCGCATGTATGGCGAGAACAGCGAAAATATCTATTACTACATGACTGTTTACAACGAGCCATACCTGCACCCAGAAGAGCCAGCAAACCTTGATGTTGAAGGCTTATTAAAGGGAATCTACTTGTTCCGTTCAGGTGAACGTCAACGTAAGAAGAATGCGCAGATCCTGGCATCAGGTGTTGCAGTTAATTGGGCTCTCAAGGCGCAAGAACTTCTACAGAAAGATTGGGGCGTAAGCGCTGATGTGTGGTCTGTAACTTCGTGGAATGAACTTCGCCGCGATGGTCTGGCCGTGGATCGCCACAACCTTCTCAATCCTTCAAAGAAGAAGAGTGCATACCTGACTGATCGTCTGAAAGATGCACTAGGCCCAGTCATCGCAGTCAGTGACTACATGCGCACCGTGCAGGATCAGATTGCTCCGTGGGTTCCACAGCAATTCGCATCCCTTGGCACAGATGGATTTGGTCTTTCAGATACACGTGGCGCACTACGTCGTCACTTCAAGGTTGATGCGGAATCAATCGTTGTTGCGACTCTTGCTCAACTCGCCAAATCCGGTGATGTAAAAGAGTCAGTCGTCCAAGAAGCGCTAAACAAGTATCGCCTTGACGACATCTCTGCTGCAGATCCTGGAAATACCGAAGGATCTGGCTGAGTCATCAGCTGATAGCGCCGTGATCAATCGCATCCCCGTCACCGATATTTCTCCATCGGTGTTTTTCGGGGGCGAGTGGGTCCCGGTTAAGGCAATTGCAGGTGAAGAGATTGAAGTTACTGCAACGATCTTTCGTGAGGGACATGATGCTCTAGGAGCTGATGTACTTCTTTTTGATCACGCAGGAGCTGAGGTTTCACGCACTCGTATGCGCGATCATGCTGATGGAAGCGATCGATTCAGTACCTGGATTCGAATCCCAGCTCGTGGTGACTTCACTTATCTGATCGAATCCTTTGATGACTCATTTGCGACCTGGCTCCACGATAGCGAGATTAAAATTCCTGCAGATATCGATGCAGAGCTCTGCTGCGCGATCGGATTGAAGATATTTGAAGAAAAACTCGCAGAAGATCTGGCAGCGAAGAAGATACTTGCACCAGCGATCAAGGCACTTGCTGATCAAAAGCTTGCGCCAGCCAATCGTTTCTCCCAAAGTTCCACTCTTGAGATTAAAGAGTATTTTGTAGCCAATCCCCTGCGTCGTCTGCAATCACGTTCACATCCAATTCCGATTCGTGCAGACCGCGAAAAAGCGCTGGTTGGCGCTTGGTATGAATTCTTTCCACGCAGCGAAGGTGCAACGATAAATGCAAAGGGTGAGATCACTTCAGGAACATTTAAGAGCGCAGCGTTACGTATTCCAGCAGTTGCTGCGATGGGATTTGATGTGCTCTATCTTCCGCCAATACATCCAATAGGAAAATCTTTCCGTAAAGGAAAGAACAACACGCTAACTCCGATTGAATCTGACCCTGGAGTGCCATGGGCAATCGGCGCTAGCGCAGGTGGACATGATGCAATCAATCCTGAACTAGGCACGATGGCGGACTTTGAAAACTTCGTTGCGGTTGCAAAAGATAAGAAGCTCGATATTGCGATGGATCTTGCTCTGCAAGCCTCCCCTGATCATCCTTGGGTGAAAAGTAATCCTGAATGGTTTACCACCCGCCCAGATGGCAGCATCGCTTACGCAGAAAATCCGCCAAAGAAGTATCAAGATATATATCCGATTAACTTTGATAACGATTACGAAGGTATTCGTAACGAAGTATTACGCGTCATAAGGTTCTGGGTTTCTAAGGGAGTACTCATATTCCGCGTCGATAACCCGCACACAAAGCCAGTTGCATTTTGGCAAGATGTAATGTCAACCATGAATTCTGAAAATCCTGATGTTATTTTCTTAGCTGAGGCCTTTACGCGACCTTCAATGATGCACGCACTCGGTAAGGCTGGTTTCCATCAGTCATATACCTACTTCACATGGCGCACAACTAAGTCCGAGTTAACAGAGTACGCAACTGAAGTTTCCAAACACACCTCAGCATTCTTCAGACCAAACTTCTGGGTCAACACTCCGGACATCTTGCCCTTCCATCTGCAATTCGGAAATCCTGCAGTTTTTGCGCTACGAGCAGTCTTAGCCAGCACTTTGTCACCATCATGGGGAATGTATGCCGGCTATGAGCTCTATGAACACCGCCGATTTAAAGAAGGTGGCGAGGAGTACATGGATTCAGAGAAGTACGAGATCAAGGTACGTGATTGGGAAGGTGCTGCAAAGATGCAAGTCACTTTGGCTCCATTTATCACCAAACTCAATGAGATTCGCAAAAAACATCTCGCTTTATCTCGACTTCGCAATCTAGTTTTCCATCACACTGATAACGATTCGATAATTGCTTACAGTAAACGTGAAGGTAACGATCTCATTTTGGTAACGGTTAACCTTGATCCACTCAATGTGCAAGAAACAACAGTTCATTGGGATGTAGCAGCTTTAGGGATCAAAGATTCTCGCTTTAAAGTTACTGATCTTATTGACGGGGCACAGTACGAATGGGATCCTCGTTCATTCGTACGACTAGACCCCAGCCGCCCGGTTGGAAAAGTTGCTCACATCATGGCGGTGAATCTCTAGTGTCTCTCTTCTCGAAGTTCTTTAAGAAGAGCCAAGAGAGTGCTCCTGTCGAATACATCTCTCCCGTTACATTTCTTAGCCCTCACTCAACTCTAGGTGAGTTAGATTTTCATCTAATAGCCGAAGGCCGCCACGAAAGATTGTGGGATGTACTAGGTGCCCACCTCATTCGTGATGCTGATGGCCAGATTATTGGAACGGCATTCTCGGTCTGGGCCCCTAACGCACACGCAGTAAGCCTCATCGGTGATCACAATTTCTGGGATAAAAATACTCATCCCATGGTTCGCCTTGGCTCTACCGGAATCTGGGAGATATTTACTCCTGGTATAGGTATTGATACACGATACAAGTTTGCAGTCTGCACAATTAACGGTACGTGGGTAGATCATGCTGATCCACTTGCACAAGCGACAGAGGTTCCGCCATTCACAGCTTCCATAGTTACTGAATCCACTTACGAGTGGAGAGATGAAGATTGGATTAATGCACGAAGTAATTTCCAACCATGGCGATCACCGCTGAGTGTCTATGAAGTCCATCTGGGGTCATGGAAGTTAGGGCTGAACTACCGCGAACTTGCTATCGAGCTTGTTGATTATGTAAGTAAGCAAGGATTTACTCATATCGAATTTCTACCAGTTACAGAACATCCCTACGGCCCATCATGGGGATATCAAGTGACATCTTTCTTTGCCCCAACCTCTCGCTTTGGCTCGCCGGATGAATTCCGATATCTCGTTGACGCACTTCATCAGGCGGGAATTGGTGTGATTCTTGATTGGGTCCCGGCACACTTTCCAAAAGATGAGTGGGCGCTGGCGCGATTTGATGGCACCGCACTGTATGAACATGCAGATCCTCGCTTAGGTGAACACCCTGATTGGGGCACCTACATCTTTAACTTTGGCCGTAACGAAGTGCGCAATTTTCTTGTTGCTAGCGCTCTCTATTGGCTCACCGAATTCCATATCGATGGCCTTCGTGTGGATGCAGTTGCATCAATGCTCTACCTAGATTATTCGCGCGAAGAAGGTGAGTGGGTGCCAAATAAATTTGGTGGCCGTGAGAATCTCGAAGCGGTAGCGCTGCTGCAAGAAGCCACCGCAACTGCGTATCGCACACACCCTGGAATCATGATGATTGCCGAAGAGTCAACGGCATGGGCTGGAGTTACTCGCGAGACCGCCTCCGGTGGCCTTGGCTTTGGATTTAAGTGGAATATGGGTTGGATGCATGACACATTGCAATATCTCTCACACGAACCAATTCATCGTATGTATCACCACAATGAGATTACTTTCTCGATTCTCTACGCTTGGTCTGAAAACTTTATGCTCCCGCTTTCACATGACGAAGTTGTTCATGGAAAGGGTCAGCTTGTAAACAAATTCCCTGGAGACCGCTGGCAAAAAGTTGCGACGCTTCGGGCACTCTACGGATTTATGTGGGCACATCCTGGAAAGAAGCTGCTCTTTATGGGTAGCGAGTTTGCCCAAAATGACGAATGGAGTGAAAGCGCCGGCCTTCAGTGGTATCTCACCGAGTATGACGAGCATCGACAGGTTCAAGATTTGGTTGCACAAATAAATCAAGAATATAAAGGCCACCCTGCTTTGTGGGAGAAAGATACAAACCCAGAT
>Ga0315901_10003717_pt1 | contig 19571 bp, 18 predicted proteins | sample LakEriMetagenome_10_FD_203761 | JGI IMG/M metagenome (GOLD analysis project Ga0315901, IMG submission 203761) | Freshwater fungal communities from buoy surface, Lake Erie, Ohio, United States - Buoy 2 MA116 | ecosystem: Environmental > Aquatic > Freshwater > Lake | place: USA: Lake Erie, Ohio... | reverse complement strand
AGGTGCGCAAGCGATGGATTTTTTTCATTATTCATATTTCGAAATTAATTCAAGTGCTCCGAAAGATTTTTTTTTCTTATTCACACAATTTAACAAAGCAGCCGTTCGTTCAAAGAGTAAGGTTCACCCATTCGGGTGTAGGTTTTGGTTAAGGAATCGAAAACGCTCTTCAACGGAAGGGCGTTTTTGATTTTCCAGAAATAAAAAAGGGTTCCGAAGAACCCTAATCTATACTCTATCAAAGTATTCTTATTTCGAAGCCACTGGCCCGAAGTATTTTCTTTCTTGGATACGGCTTGCTTTACCAGTAAGGCTGCGCAAGTAGAAGATACGTGCACGACGCACCTTACCACGTTTATTCACTTCAATGGTATCAATGAAAGGCGAAGCAATTGGGAAAATACGCTCAACGCCGACACTGTTCGACATTTTACGAACGGTAAAGGTTTCTGTTGAACCCGTCCCTCTTCTTTGGATTACAACTCCAGTGAATGTTTGAAGACGCTCTTTCGCTCCTTCAATAATTTTATACGTTACAGAAATGGTATCACCAGCAGCGAATTTTGGGTATTCTGCGATTGGGTTAATTCTGCTCTCAAGTTCCTTAATGCGGTTCATAGTCGTCTGATTTTCGTCCCTAAAAATAGGGGTGCAAATATATGCATTATTCTGAAAGGAACAAGGGAGAGTTCATTTTTTTTTGATTTTCCTCCCAATGGTTCCATTTTATTGCTGTTCCTTCGGCTTCTTGTCCTTGTGTTTCCAACGCTTGTGGGTCCATAGCCACAAATACGGTGCTTTGTAAATATCTTCAGCAACACGATCATTCGCCAACTGAATAAGTCCTCCTGTTTCGAATTCGCGCGGATTTTCTGTCAGCACTTCAAAGTGCGATTCGTAATACCCTCTTCGAATTTTATTCAGATGTCCGAACACGACAGGAAGGTTTAATTCTTTCGCATACTTCTCTGCGCCATAATACGCCGGCGTCTCAATGCCTAAGAAGTCAATCCAAACACATTTCTTCGGATCGGCAGGAGATTGATCCACAGCGAAAACCATTCCCATAAGCTCGCCCTGGTGCTGTTCCAAGTACTCTTTTGTTGCACGAGTTGAAACCAATTGCATGCCATACTTCTTGCGAGATTCGCGCATCTTACGGTCGAAATACGGATTGCTCAAGCGCTTATAGATGGCCACGAGTGGCATGCTGCATTGAATTGGTGCTGCCAGTGCCCACAACTCCCAATTCGCATAATGACCGCCACAAAGGATAATGCTCTGACCTCTGTCTGCGTAGCTCTTTAGCACTTCTGGATTATGGACAATAAACCGTTTGCGCAGCTGTGACTCTGTGACTGAAAAGTTTTTGATGACCTCCAAAATTAAATCACAGAAATGGCGATAAAATTCCCAAGCAATTTGCTCTCGTTCTTTTTTTGTTTTGGTTGGAAAAACCAATTCCAGATTGTACATGACCACCTTCTTGCGATAGCCCATGCACACATACAAGATGAAGAACGCCAAATCAGATATTCGATAAAGAATAAAATAAGGCAGCAAACTCAATGGCTTCAGAAAAAGCCAAAACAACAATCGACTCATTTCTTTTACAAGTTCTGAATCAGATTCTTCTTCGGATATTTCACCGTGAAGCGCAATTGACGTTTCTCTGTCTTCTCGGGTTCAACGGTCATCTTCCAGGTTACTTTTCCTGTAGCGGCTTCCTGTGTAGCACCTGAAAGCTCTTCAACCACTACTTCCAAATCTGCATTCTGCGTAAGTGGAACTTGGTCGTAGACTTCAATATTGATTGCCTTCTTCTTCGTGTTCACGATGGTGATTTCATATGCCTTTGAAGTAGATTTCTTCACACCGAAAACACTGGTCTTGCAGAAGTCTTTCACTTGGTCGCGCTTCACAGTAATGGCGTTGTCGCGTCCTAATGAAAGTTGAAGTGTGTCGTTCGCCAAAGCTGGATCTATGTATCCGTTTCCAACAAAAGTTCCTTTGAAGTAAATGTTGCTTTCACCGCTTAATAAGCTGTACTGCATCCAGTCGATGATATCTGCTTGCAAATACGCCGCTGCTTCCAACTTCGGAATAGCTACGTATTTGTATGAAGCTTTCAAACGTTGTTTTTGCATCACCACTTCAACCGGTTGGTTGTCGCTAGCGATATCGTATTTAATCGAAATCTTAAATTCAGTGCTTACAGAATTTGAAGTAATGGTTGTGTAGGAAGCAGAGGTTAACATGTTGTTCATGGCTATGGAAGACTTGTCCATTTCCGCTGCATAACCTGAAACTGCCGCAGGCCTCTGATAATCATCATACGCCTCGGACTTCGCTCTTCCGCGGTAAGCTTGAGGAGAGTATATATTGACGTACCAAGGATTCAAAGCTGGAACTTGCGCACCCACATTCGGATTACCTGTTGAAATAGTCAAGCTAACACGCTTCCAATCTACACCTGTTCCTTGCCACACTTTCGCGCGATAAGTGAATTCGATATCAGACTCAATGTCTTCAGCACGCAAGTCGTAGTAAGGCGTCCATCCTGCATTGGTTGCTAAATAAGTAATCACCACATCTGCTTTTTTGTCTTCGTCCGTCGTTACCACGAATTCAATTTCACCCGGATTGGTCACGTTTTGCGATTGCAATTGAGACAACTGTGTTTGAAGTCTTTGTAACTTTTCGTTGCTTTCACGATCGGTCTGATTCAAGTCTAAAATCTTGTATTCAATTTCCTTCATGCGGCTTCTGTAGAAGTCTGCCATCTCTGCAAGATCTTCACGAATAAGCAATCCGTTATCCCCTTTAATTGAGCGATTGGCTTGCAAGAACGCTTTCTCTTCCTGGTACACCGCACGTAAACTTGCACGCTCAGAAGTTTGAAAACCTAAAAGTTTAATGCTGTCTTGAATGGCACGCACACGGGTATTTGAAACCTTCGAGGTGTAATTCATCTGATGCTTCACACTCAGAATGGTGTAATCCTTATTTCCTAAAATCTGAATAGAGTTAACGTCCATGCCGGCTGTAAGTCCAGAAAGAACAAGCGTATTCTCGCCTTTCTTCAAGGTTACATCGCCTTTGTGTGTTACTTGAGCACCGCTTAGAAATAAGGTCACATCGGTAATTGGAGCAGTAACGCTCTTCGATTGAGAGAAAGAAACAAACGCACAAAGCGCGAAGAAAAGGGTTAACCTTCTTTTCATGGTCTAATAATTTTTTGTAAAAATAAGTCTTTTGTCAAACAGAATCGGAATTCAAATATTGCCCATTCTTAGAATTGAAGGGTTCGCGTTGCGAATTGCTTGTTCAATTGAAGTTCATGCGAGCACAATAGAACCAGTTTATTCTCCTCTTTCGCCCACTTCAACAATTCACCGAAGAGTTCTTGTCGCGCATTCGCATCGAGATGCGCAGCAGGTTCATCGAGCAACACTATTGGCGTATCCTGTACCCAAACCCGCGCCAGCTGTACTCTTTGGAATTCACCGTCGCTCAATTCAGTGAGTAAATTGTCTTGAAGATTTTTCAAATTGAATTTTTCAATGGCCTCTTCCACCCGACTCATTTTCCTTCCAACTAAATCTCCAACGGCTATGGCTGTTCTTACTTCGAGCGCAGCAGCGGTAGTCTTTCTGGAAGGAATAAATGAAATGTAATTGGCGCGTTCCGCGAAGGAAAGTTTGGAAAGACTGTTCCCTTCCAACCAAATTTCACCCTGTGTGGGTTGAATTAATCCGGCAAGCGTTTCGAGGAAAGTCGATTTACCCGAGCCGTTGTTTCCTTCAATAGCCACCAACTCTCCGAAAGAGAATGACATATTCAAGTTGGAAAGAACCGATTTCTTTCCGCGAACAACGCTAACTTCCTTCACCACTAGCTGATCCATACGCCGCTTCGTTTAGGGTTGAACACAATGTAAAACACGCACGGAATGCCTATTGCAGCGGTCACTGCGTTGAGCGGCAATGCGTAATAGCGCGAAAGGGCGTCGGCAATGACCAACAAAAGCGCTCCGACAACCGGAATGAAGAATATGAGTTGAAGTTGATTGAAGGTTCGAATGAATAGGCGCGCAACATGCGGTGCCATGAGTCCGATGAAAGCAATTGGTCCGCAAAACGCTGTGATGGTTGCCGTTGAAATTCCAACAGCGATTAAAAACACCCAACGCAGTTTCACCACGTCTACTCCGGAAGTCGCAGCAATCTGCTCTCCCATGGCAAAAGCGTTTAACTTCCGCAAGAAATAAAAAGTTGGAATGAAGGGAATGAAAGCACCTGCAAATAACCACGGCAATTGCTTCAGCGTAATTCCGTCCATTGATCCCATGCCCCACACCACGAGTTGATTGACATTATTCGCCCCGGCCATCTTCTGAAGAATGCTTTCAATGGCACCGGTGAAATGCGAAAAAAGAAGTCCAACAACCAGCAGCGTTGAAGCCATTGGAAGTTTTCGCTGAATAATAAGGAGCAACGTCAAGACGAGCATGGCACCTATGAAGGCAGGAATGAACAATGCCCATGTCCCGGCATTCAAGAACCACGTGGCACCCCATGAAGTAAGGAAAATAACAGCCATGGCTAGCGATGCTCCGCCTGTAATGCCCAGAACTGAAGGACCTGCGAGTGGATTCCGGAAGATGACCTGCATGTAATTTCCGCTTAGCGCGAGTGAGCTTCCAACTACTAAAGCACCCAAGACATGAGGAAGTCTGTGCTGCCAGAGGACTCGTCCGGCGGGAGATTGACTTCCCTCCAACAACGTATTCAAGGAAATATATTGGCTGCCCAACATGAGGGCAACTATGCTTACCACAATCAGCAACAGGAGCAAAATAAATAACTTTATTGTTGAATGGGTTAGCTTCATGATTTTGGCAAAATTCACGATTAATTGAAGTGAACACAAAAAAAAGTGGAAGTTTTATGAATACTTCCGACTTTTGCACCTCATTTACTAAACATGAAATTCGATAAAAACACCGTCATTGGTCTTTCATTAATGCTGTTGATTGCCGTTGGCTTCAGTTGGTATTCTGCCAAGACTAAAGCTGAAGCGGCAGCTAATGCACCGCAACAAACCGAGCAAGTAGCCCAACAGTCGAGCACTCCAACTCCAGAGAATACGGCAGTTGTTTCAACTACAGACACTGCTGCGCAAGCGCAAGTTGCTGTATTGAACACAGCAAGATATGGCTCACTGGATGCAGCAGCTATGCCTGCAGAAGAGACCTACACGGTTCTTTCCAACAATAAGATAAAAGTTAAGATTTCTTCGAAAGGAGGACTTTTACATTCAGCAGAATTACTTGAAGCCGATTACAAAAAATACAATTCTAATGAACAAATTCAGCTTTGGGATACTACTCAAAGCAAGATGGACATTGCTTGGAAGAACGGCAGTGGCTCTGTTTTGTTCTCAAGCGAATTGAATTTTGTTGCTTCAACGAGCAACGCCAACGCAACAGATGGCGCCGCGACAGTTGTGCTAACGGCTACTGGAAGCAATAACGCGCAATTGCAGTGGACCTATACACTTGAACCGAACTCGTACAATGTAAAATGTAGCTTCGAGGCGAAGGGATTAGAAAATGAAATGTTCGGATCGCCATTGGTTTTCCGTTGGTTGCTGAACGGATTGGCACAAGAAAAAGGTATTCAAGCAGAGCGTAGCAAGTCTTCTATTTTCTATCGCGAAATGGAGGAAGACCGCAATTACTTGAGTGAAGGTTCTGGTGATCAGAAGCGTCCAGAAAAAGAATTGAACTGGGTTGCGATGAAGCAAGATTACTTCACTGCGGCTATTATTAGTGCTGAAGGATTCGACAAGAATGCCGACTTAAGTGTTATAGTTCCTGCAGACTCGCAGCATACCAAATCGTATTATGCTGAATTGCCTTTGAAAACAAAAGCCTCTTCAAACGCCAAGGCTGAATTCCAATTTTACTTAGGTCCGAATGAGTACAAGGCGCTTGAAGCAAGCGGCGCAGCTGAGTTCACCAACATTATTGACTACGGATGGTGGATCATTGGATACGTTAACAAATATGTGGTCCGTCCATTGTTCTGGTTCCTTTCAGATTACATCTTGTCTTTCGGATTGATTATCTTAATTGTAACCATTATTATTAAGATGGTCCTCTTCCCTATCACTTGGAAGAACTTCTTAAGCGGCGCGAAGATGCGTGTCTTGAAACCAGAGATCGATGAGATTAACAAGAAGTTCGAAGGAAAAGATCCAATGGAAAAGCAACAAGCTACCATGGCGCTTTACCGTCAGACAGGTGTGAATCCGTTTGCCGGTTGTATTCCTGTTTTGCTTCAAATGCCAATTCTTTACGCGATGTTCCGCTTCTTCCCTGCAGAGATTGTATTGCGTGGAAAGAGTTTCTTGTGGGCCGAAGATTTAGCGGCTTACGATAGCATCTTGAATTTACCCTTCAACATACCATTCTACGGGGCGCATGTGAGTGGATTCACTTTATTAATGGCAGCATCTACGTTTGTTTATTCGAAGATGAGCATGGGTTCACAGCCAACGATGACTCAACCGGGAATGCCGAATATGAAAGTGATGATGAACATCTTCTCGTTCATGATGATCTTCTTCTTCAACAGCATGCCATCTGGATTAAGCTTGTATTACTTCACAGCGAACATTATTTCTATTGGCCAAATGTGGGCGATTAAGAAGTACTTCGTGAATGAAGATTCAATTCGTGAGAAGATTGAAGCGAACAAAAAGAAGCCTAAGAAAAAAGGTGGATTCGCAGCCCGTATTGAAGAAATGCAAAAGGCACAACAAGCGAAGTTAGATGCCAACAAGAAGAAATTAAGAAAGTAAAAAGTCAAACATCAAATAAATCAAATGAAAAAAAATCTCATTCTCGCACTAACGGTGCTCATGATGATTCCAAGCGCAATGTTCGCTACGGAAGGCATGTGGGTGGTGGCTATGTTGAATAAAATTAACGAAGCTGAAATGCAAGGTCTTGGATTGAAACTTTCCAAAGACGATATCTACAACATTAATCAGGCGTCTTTGAAAGATGCGATTGTACGCTTCGGAGCAGGATTTTGCACCGGAGAAATTGTGAGCGACCAAGGACTTGTATTTACAAATCACCACTGTGCTTACGATGCAATTCAATCTTCTTCAACATTAGAAAACAACATTCTTCAAAATGGATTTTGTGCGAAGTCTTTGGATCAAGAGATTCCGATTCCAGGCTTAACACTTTCTTTTTTAGTTCGTGTTGAAGATGTAACAGCAAGCGTATTGGGCGCTGTGAATGCGAACATGACTGAAGCAGAGCGTGATGCTGCAATTATGGCTCGCAACAAAGAATTGGTGAAGGCTGCAAACGAAAGCGGTTTATACAATTCTGAAGTAAAAACATTTTACGCTGGAAACGAATTTTACTTATTCGTTTACCAAACGTATCGCGACATTCGCTTGGTTGGTAATCCTCCTGAAAGCGTTGGTAAATTCGGTGGTGACACAGACAACTGGATGTGGCCACGTCACACCGGTGACTTCAGCATGTTGCGTATTTATGCAGGTGCTGAAAACAAGCCTGCAGATTACAGCAAAGACAACACGCCTTTGAAGCCTAAGCACTTCTTCCCTATTAACATGGGTGGCGTGAAGCAAGGAGATTTCGCAATGATCATGGGTTATCCAGCAAGAACTTCTCGTTACTTAACCTCTTACGGAGTTGAGCAAGCGGTTGACGTGCAGAACCCTATTTTGGTTGAATGCTTCGGTTTGAAATTAGAGACTTGGAAGAAGAACATGGATGCGAACGAAGGTGTTCGCTTAATGTATGCTGCGAAGTATGCAAGCACTGCAAACTCTTGGAAGTACTACATTGGACAAACACGCGGTTTGAAGCGTTTAGATGTTGAAGGAAAGAAAGCTGCTACTGAAGCTGGATTCACGAAGTGGTTAACTTCTAATTCTGCAGCTAACGAAAAATACGGCAAGTCACTTCCGATGTTGCAAGACTTTTATTCTTCAACCAACGAAACACAAAAAGCATTTTTGTATGCTCGTTTAACTGGAATGGGTGGAGCTGAATTCATGGGCTTGGCTTCTGAATTTCAACGCACCTTCGAAAAATATTTTGCTGAAACCGATGCTACGAAGAAACAAGCCATGCTTGATGGCTTCAAAGCTTCTGCTGAAGCGTTCTTTGTTGAATACAATACACAAACTGATAAAGATGTGTTTGTTGCATTGACAAACTTGTATCGCAATCGCATTGCAGCAAACGCTCGTCCATCTTGGCACGCTGTGCTTGATGCGAAATACAAAGGAAACGTTCAGGCTTATGCTGACAAACTTTTCGCAACTTCTGTTATCGTTGACAAAACAAAATTGATGAACTTCCTGGCGAAGCCAAATCAAAAGGTTTTCGAAAAAGATCTTGCTGTTGCAACAGCGAAGAGCGCTGGTGAATTCGGTGACGCTTTGAGAAAACTTATTCCTAGCGAGAAGATGAGCAAAGGGCAGCGTGAATTTGTAGCTGGACTTCGTGAAATGAATCCAACTAAGCAATACGCTCCAGATGCGAACAGCACTATGCGTATCACATACGGACAAGTAAAAGACTACACTGCTGCAGATGCTGTTCATTACGATTTCTATACTACTGCAAAAGGAATTATGGAGAAACGTGATAACAGCAATCCAGAGTTCGTTGTACCAGAAGCATTGGCACAAAAAATTCAGAACAAACAATTCGGTCGTTATGCAAATGAGAAAGGTGAATTGCCAACTTGTTTCATTGCTGACTTAGACATCACCGGTGGAAACAGCGGTAGCCCTGTGTTGGATGCGAACGGTCAAATGATCGGTATTGCATTCGACGGTAACTGGGAAGCTATGAGCGGCGACATTGCATACGAACCAGAATTGCAACGCACTATTGCGGTTGACATTCGTTACGTGTTGTTCATTGTTGAAGAGCTTATGGGCGGAAAGAATATTGTAGATGAGATGTTGTTTGTGAGAGGAGCAAGAAACTAATTGAAATTAGATATCTGAAAAAAAGGGAGCGAATATTTGCTCCCTTTTTTTTTGCTTTCAACAATAAAATCATCTATACATAAGTTTCTTATGTATATTTGTCCTATGTATTCATCAGAACTAATTAAAGGCACCCTTCGAACCATTGTTCTTAATCTTTTAAAAGAGAACGGACGTATGTATGGTTACGAAATAACGCAACGCGTAAAGGAACTTACCGACGACAAAATACAAATCACGGAAGGAGCCTTGTATCCCCTGCTTCATGCTTTGGAAGCCAGTGAGGACTTGGAAACTGAAGTGGAATTTATTGGAAAACGTCAGCGTAAATACTACCGCCTGACAAAGCAAGGCAAGCAAACAAGCAAAAAGAAAATAGACGAACTCCGAGAGTTTATTGAAACACTTCAAATTCTCTTGGATGCGAATAAAGGAACGAGCCATGGTTTCATTAACTGACGAACAAGTTGATTTCATTCGAAAAGAAATTGAATCACATGGAATTAGTTTGCCTGATCTGCAAGCTAATTTGATAGATCACATGTGTACAATTATTGAAAATGAAATGTCGGATAGCGACGACTTCCACTCGTTCTTTTTTTCAATTCTTCCACGTTTTTTTCATGACAACTTACATGAAATTGAAATGGAAACCATTCAATTAATTCATCAACAAAAATTCAAACACATGAAAAAGGCACTCAATTTATCTCTTTTGGCATCAGCCGCAATCTTAGTCCTTGGGGTAGTATTTAAAATTTACCACTTACCTGGCGCTGCCGCTTGCTTTGTAGCAGGGACCGGCATTTCAGTACTCGCTGTCTTTCCTCTTTTACTAATTCTACTCTACAAACAGCCTATTTCTCTTATACAAAAAGGTGTAGACTTTCTTGGAACCTTGAATGTTCTTTTGTTCGCGGTAGGATGCCTATTCAAAGTCATGCACTGGCCTATGGCTACAATCTTAATGCTCACAGGAATTTCCTTGCATTCCCTCGTCTATGTGCCTTTGTATTTCTATCATCAACGCAGAGTTAACGCGGACAAGTGGAGAGGCGCACTGAACAGTTTTTTGTTCTTACTTCTTGGTATTATGTTATTTATGCTCTTCAATTTGAAAGTGCAGTTATAAAACAAAAAGGTCGACCAGTGGTCGACCTTTTTTATTTCATTCCATGTTGAATTACAAATGCATAAACTCTTTCTTCTTCAACAAATATTCTTCTGACTCTCTGAATTCTGGATCGTCTACGCAGCAGTCTACTGGACATACCGCCGCACATTGAGGCTCGTCGTGAAATCCAACACACTCGGTGCATTTGTCTGAAACGATGTAATAAACATCCATGCTCTTCGGCACTTGAAGTCCGTCTGCATCTATTTCACCACCACCGTTCAATGGAGTCATGATTCCTCGAAGACCAGTTCCTTCACTGTACTTCCATTCTGCACCACCCTCGTAAATCGCGTGGTTCGGACACTCTGGTTCGCATGCACCGCAGTTGATGCACTCGTCTGTAATCATTATTGCCATATTCTGCTATTTATCTAAATTCAACCTTAATTTCGCGTGCAAATTTAATACACCTACGATGAATTCAACTCTAGAACAACGAATTCAAACATTTGTTCAACTGGGACAGGCCCTGCAGAACTTTTCAGACAAGAAAGATTGGCCTGGATACGCATGCGGATTAACCGAAGAGGAGTTCAATGGAGTAAATGACGTCATTGAATCGGCGTTTACCTTCAACGGATGGTTCACCCCTGCGAATGTTCGTCAAGCCCTTACCGCTTGGTCGAATGAATTGACCCTAGAGAAGCTTTCGGCTTGGACGAACGGTGTTTCATTCGCGAGCAATCCAAAGACTGTTGCTATCATTTGCGCTGGAAACATTCCTATTGTTGGATTTCACGATATACTTACTGTTCTCATTACTGGAAACAAAGCGTTAATCAAATTAAGTTCAGACGACCCCATTCTTATTCCTGCTCTTTTGAAGATTGCCGGAAAATTTGAAAACGACTTCGATTTGAACTATTCATTTTCTAGAGGAAAACTCGAAGACTTCGAAGCGGTGATTGCTACCGGAAGCAATTCAACAGCCGCTCACTTCCACAATTATTTTGGAAAGTATCCGCACATCATTCGTCAAAATAGAAACAGCGTTGCCATTCTCGATGGAAATGAAACGCCCGAGCAACTTGAGAAATTAGGAAACGACCTTTTCGATTACTTCGGTTTGGGATGTCGCAATGTGACCAAACTTTATTTGCCCGTTGATTTCGATTTAGACAGAATCTTCAACGGCATTTTCAGTTTTCAATCCATTGCCACGCACAACAAATACGCGAACAATTATGACTACAACAAAGCTGTTTGGTTGTTGAACAATGAAGATCTATTGGAAAACGGATTTGTGATTTTCAAGGAAGATAAAAACATTGCATCGCCTGTTGCTTCGGTGTTTTACGAGCGATATGAAAACAAGGAAGCGTTGCTTCAACATTTGGATAATCATGCCGATCAAATACAATGTATTGTTGGAAATGAATTCATTCCGTTTGGAAACAGCCAGTGCCCAACCCTTACCGATTACGCAGACAACGTGAATACACTTGAGTTTTTAATTTCGCTGAACGCGTAAGAAATTGACAAGATTTGAATTTATTGAGCTTAATCGCGACTTATATTTGAAACATGAATAAGATTTTTTCTTTATCGGCTATCGCGGCCGTTTCATTAGCTGTTTTTTCTTCGTGTGAGACAGAGGTAGATTTGACGGCTCCTTATGCGAGCACAACGGTAGTGTTCGGATTATTAGACCCGCAGGCCGACACTCAATTCGTGAAGATTACAAAGACTTTTTTAGGTGATGGTAATTTGAACGATTACGCTATGATTCGTGATAGTTCAGAATACAAGTGGGAAGAATTCGCGGCATTAAAAATTGAAGAGTATGCAACTGGAAATCCAAATCCAATTGCCATTCACAACTTGCAACCAATAACCATTTCCAACAAAGATGTGAATGGTATGTTCTACGGTCCTGAGCAAACCGTTTATTACTTCGCCAGTCCAACTGGAATTAATCCGAATGCAACTTACAAACTAGTAGCAGACTTCGTTTCTCGCCCCGATGTATTCGCCTGGACCGACGTTATTCCTTCAGCCAATGTGTTTTTTCAGAGTCCTCAGACTAATTTAGGTTTGTCCTTTGCAGCAACAAACACCGTTACTGGAGCAATCGATTATCGCGACAATGTTTCCATTCGTTGGACTCCTATTGACAATGCTGAGATTTATGATTTGGCTTTGCGCTTCTATTACACTGAAAACCTATATTCAGATAACGCTTTAACCCAATTGGTTTCTTCAACAGACAAATTCATTGATTGGAAAATAGGAACCTTTAATGCAGACGACATTGATTTGAATTCAGGTTACTACAACCTAACATTCAATGCAGAGCCTTTCTTTTCTTTCTTAGGAACAAACCTGGAAACGAATACACTTATTCGTCGTGAAGTAGGAACCTACGACGGCAATAAGACTCGGGCTTTCGAATTGCGCATGGGATTAGCAAACGACGAATTGAAGACATACATCAACGTAAACAATCCTGTAACCGGTATTATTCAAGAGCGCCCAAGTTATACGAACGTTGTAGGAGGATTAGGTCTATTCGCATCACGTGCGAGCGCATACGTGTTGAATATTCCACTTGAATCTGGAAATGGAACAAGTAACATTAACGCGTTGAAGAACGGCTTTTACACTTCCGATTTGAACTTCTGCGATCCGAATCCGAGTAACACTGAGTTCACTTGCTACTAAGAAATTTTCGAGCATAAAAAAAAGGGAGCAACTGCTCCCTTTTTCATTTTATAAAAATGGAATTACTTCTTCAAGAAATACGTTTCACTTGTTGCTGTTTTCAGGAAGTATAATCCGTTAGCCAAAACACTCACTTCAATTTGAGAGTTATCTGAAAGACTTCCTTCCATTACACGCTTTCCTTCCATGTTATAAACTGAGTAAGGAACGTTGTATGCACCTTCCCATTTAACAGTTAAGTAATCTGTTGTTGGATTAGGGAACACAGCGAATTGCGGTGCGCTTGATTCTAAAACGCTTATCGGTTGGGCAGATACCAACACACCGCTATTTGCTCCAGCCGTGTAATTCACTTGAACCAATGGAACCAAATGCTCTTGAACCAAGAACTTATATTCAATTGCCTCTGGACGATCGAATTGAAAACCGAAACCAAGAAGATCTACGTAGATTGAATCCGCTGCATTGATGGTTGTCTTTACGCGAAGTGCTTGATACGAGGTACCGAAAAAATTCACAGTACCCCAACCATCGACTTCATTCACACGTGTCTGATTTGTTTTTCTGTATCCCAAAGTTGGAATTTGAATCACTTGTTCTGAAACGCTCGTATGCAAGTCTCCAAAAGCTACTGGATAATCATAGACCACATCTACAGGACTCGCTTGTTGTGGAATAGGAATACCGCTCACCGTTGCGCCTACGCCAACAATGGCATATCTGCTATTGTTGTTTTGATAGTATGAATAGATGTCTTCCAACGTAACAGGTAACCCTTGAAGATTCCCTCCCAATTCTGCTAATCCAACAGCAAAATCTGAGTTATGCTCTGAATCGAATGGACTATTAAAAAAGATTTGGTAGGCGAAAGGTGTAGTTGAAATATCTACACACTCTGTTTGCTGAATATTTCCGCTAAGCGTAAGATTCGATTCATCGAAATTCCAAACATGATTCGGACCTGTATCTCCTTCGTCGAAGGTTCCAACATAAGTTGCGTTTTCTTGCGAAAGAATATCGCCGCCAAGTGGCAGATGGTTCTTTGTAATTGTAATTTGAGCGCTCAGACAAAACGGAGCACAAAGAGAAACAGCAAATAAAAGTTTTTTCATTTCGATAAGGTTGTTTAACGAAGGTATAAAATTTAGTTAATATGTTGTGAGCAAAATTTTCAAGTTGCTTGTCACACGCCCATGTATGCAGAGTACTTTCGTTGGAAAGCTTAACCAAAACTTTTTGAGATTTTAAACATGGATAAATACGATTTCGTAATCTTAGATATCATTCAGACTTTTCGCAAGAACAACAAAAGTCAGTACATTAAACTCAATCAATTAGAGGCTAATTTTTGGACGCGCATACAACGCGACGCTGCCCATCAAACACACAGCACTCAGCTTGGCGAACGTGTCACCAAATTATATCTGGAAGGGTATATCGTAAACAAAGGCGGCCTTGGTTACAACGTAACAAAGAAAGGAAAGGAACAAATTGTTGTCCTTTCCAATCTTGAAGAGATTTCTTAAAGCATTTCGTTCGCCAAATTGGCTAGCTCACTTCTCTCTCCTTTTTCCAGCGTAATGTGACAATATAAATCTTGTCCTTTCAATCTGTCCATGACGTACGACAATCCGTTAGACTGTTCATCTAAGTAAGGCGTGTCAATCTGACGAACATCTCCAGTTAAAATCACCTTTGTGTTTTCTCCAGCGCGCGTAATTATCGTCTTGACCTCATGCGGTGTTAGGTTCTGTGCTTCATCAATAATAAAGACACAATTCGACAAACTTCTTCCGCGAATGAAGGCCAACGGCGTGATCATGATTCTTCCATCGGCTTGCATTTCGTCAATCACTTTTCGCTTCTTTTCGTTTTCAGAATACTGTTTTTTGATAAAATTCAAATTATCGAACAACGGTTGCATGTAGGGTGAAACTTTTTCTTCTGCATCTCCTGGAAGGAAACCAATGTCCCTGTTCGAAAGTGGAATAATTGGTCGGGCTAAAATGAGTTGATCAAAACCGTTGCGCATTTCCAAGGAACCGGCCAACGCTAAAAGTGTTTTACCTGTACCAGCCACACCCGAAATTGTAATCAACTTAATTTCCGGATTCATAATCGCATGAAGCGCGAATGCTTGCTCTGCATTTTTCGGTTTAATACCCATGGCATATACCTTATCGATGCGCTCTACGTTCTTTTCCAACCCACCGTGAAATGCTAATGCACTTGAGGTTCCAGACTTCAACACATAAAAATGATTGTTGTGTTTTTCTTTCCCCAGAACTTTAGCGTCCTTTAATTCACCTGTAGTGTAAAGTTTACGAATAGCCTCGGCAGAGACGTTCTCCAACACACTATAGCCACGATATGCCGTGACACTTTCCTTAACCTTTCCCGTCTTGTAATCTTCAGCAACGATATCCAATGCCTTCCCTTTAATACGAAGATTTATGTCCTTCGTGACAAGCACCACCTTACTGCGCTTCTCTTGCTTCTGCAATACAATTGCAGCATTAAGAATTTTATGATCATTCTTTTTCGACTGGAAAATTGATTCTGCATCGTCTTGCGATTCTAAATCAATATCGAGTATAATTTTAAACTTTCCGCCATGTCCATTTCCGAGCGGAATCCAGGAATTCAATGTATCTGCGGCAGAAAGTCTATCAATGATGCGTATAGTTTCGCGTGCTTCAAAATTCTTATTTTCATTTCCAACTTTGAACTTATCGAGTTCCTCCAAAACCGTAATTGGTATGGCCACAAAGTTGTCTTCAAAATTGTTGATACTGTTGTGATCGTGTAGAAGTACGGAAGTATCCAACACAAAAATTTTACGTTGTTTTCTTGGAGCCATATTCGTTTGGTTTTAACGAATATATTCGCTTCATTCATTCATCCTCAAAAATCAAAGGTCGAGTTATTAACCGACTTGAACTAAGTGATTTCGGAAAAACTTAACGCTGCGATAAAGGAGAGACAACAGTAGCAACAGCACGAGCGAAAGTCCTATGCCACCTTCATCGAGTATCTTTGAAAAAGACTTTCCAACGAGATCGGGGCTGTTAAAAAGAAAGGGAATCGATGCCAATACGAGTATTGCCGAACCAAACATTTTCCCCTTTTGGTTCCATGTTGAAATGGTGATGAGCATCATTAAAAAGAAAGGCATTGCCCACAAGAAATGCTCGGTGTCAGTGTGTGTTAAAACAGGAATTAAGGCTAATAGAACAAGGGCTTCCTTCGACTGAAATTCCATTCCAATCTTCTTCCAAATAAACGTTAAATAGGCAACTGCTGCTATTCCCAAACCTATAAGTACAGCGGCAATCGGAATGACTGCCATATGCATGGATGAAAGAACTCTCTGAATGAAGAAGTAAATGGTGTTCGGGCTATGATCCAATTGCACGTTGTGCGCTTGAACCGCCTTCAGCCATTGTGAATGAAGGACAACAAATCTATTCGGGACACAGATGAATAAGGTGATTGCCATTCCAATTATACCGACAGTCGTGTAAAAAAGAACTTTCCATTCTTTTTTCAAAATGAAATATGGAAGGAGTATTAAAAAATGAATTTTGAAACACAAGACAACGGCATAGATTAATCCCGCCCTTGCGTGCTGCTTATTCTCGATGGAACGAACGGCCCAAAGCGTTAACAAAAGAAGAAGCGCATTGACGTTTCCTAAAAACAATTCGCGTTCGAGTTGATCTCCGAAAAACAAAACCGTAGCAATCACAAAGAACCAAACTTCTTTTCCCCATTCATACGACTTGAAAAAAGTTTGCTTGAATTCATTCAACAACAAGAGGATAATTCCAGTATTGACGAGATAAAACAAGACAGCAGCTACGTCATACTTCAACAATGCAAAAGGAAGAAAGGGAACTAAAATTTCCGGAGAGTATTTGTAGAATCCGCTCGACAATCCGAAAGCCTTACCGTAGACTTGCTCTCCATTCATGAGCGCATCGGCTGCTCCGTAATACACATTGAAATCGCTCAATTGAAAACGATGATTGATAAAGAGCAACACGAGGTATAAAACAGGAAGGAGCGCGAACCATCGCGCTCCCTTCCAAAAATATATAAATTCTTCTTTCAGCATTTCTTACTTCACCATCACACTCACTCGCTCTTGCTTTCCGTTTCTGTTCGTTACATGTAAAACATAGAATCCAGGTGATAAGGTTGAAACATTCAATACGTTCGTCACATTGTTTTCAAGCATAACCATCTTGCCTGTTGCATCGAAGGCTTTAACAGTCTTTGGTTCGTTCACATTCGAAAAGAAAATTTCTTGATCTGCTGGTTGCGGATAAACACTAAAGGTATTCTCATTCAATTCATTCACTCCAACAACCATTTGCGCTACTGAACTGTTCAAGCAACCGTTGCTAATTCCAGCATAGATAAATGTGCCGTCTGAAACAATTCCCGTTACGTCGAAAGAAGGAGTAGTTATACCTTCCAATTCAGTGTATGTAAATCCGCCGTCAACTGAAACAAACCAAGATACCAACCAACTTGGGTCATAGTTATCTATACTTACAATTGAACCGTTTTGTGAAATGAATGGCTCACTCGGCATGATTTCAGAAATTGGAAAAGTACCCAAGGTGTATTTCGCTGTGAAACCGTCGATGGTTTCTTGCACCAACTTCACGGTGTAGTTTCCTGGAGTAACATAAGAGTAAACATCTGTTGCATGAGCTGTAATTGTATTGCCATCGCCCATGTCGTAATAGGCATTAGATACGTTCAAGTTCACTTGCGATTGATTCTCCAAAGTGATTGTTCCGCAGAAAACGGTGTAATCTAAATCGGCCTTTACTTGAGAAAGCATACATTGTTGTGCACCTCTGTCTTCTGCTTCTTCCAAGAAATTCACTGTACAGAATTGTTGGAAAGAATTCCCACCTAAGAATACCCATGAATCTAATGCAGCATCGGAAGCATCTGTAATGGCCAATGTGATATGATAAGTCTGACCAACAATTAAATTACCAATTGATGCAAACATCGGAACAGTGTATCCGTCACAAAAGAAATTGGGAATTAATAAGGTCGAATTGTCGTTGTACAATGTTGCATTTGTATCGGCATTAATTGTGTTGATACTAACCACTGTATTTGTGCCTGGCACGAGCGCTAGATTCACAGCTCCGTTTGTGTATGGACCAGCAATGCCCGGGCCATTCACGAAGAAGCCAAAAATATCGTTGAAGTTACTTCCGACCCATTCAGGGTATTCAGCAGAACCGAATACAAATTGAAAAGTCATTGAATCTCCAGTTGCAATGAAGTCAAAATCAAGTTGTGCCAAGTCATAAGTCGGAAAACCTGTCAATCCTGACAAATCAGGATTACTCAACGTATTCGACCAATTACCTACAGGAATGTTGTTACCATTACTGACCGTAGCCGCAACTCCTGTGGATAATACGAGGCCTTCATTAATTCCAAGTGACACGGAATCTCCATCTGTCAGCCAACCGAGTTGAGCAGAATCTCCAATGAAAGAGATGTTGTTTACGAAGATTCCGTTTGCTAAAAACAAATCTTCTACAGCAGAAGTTTGATCAGAAATAGAATCTACGCTGAATTGCGCTTGACTCGAAAGTGCTGAAGCAGTGAACAAAACTGAATATAAAAGTTTTTTCATGACTTAGGTTTTCCAATAGACTCACCTTTGAATCAATTGGTTGTCTAAGTTAAGGCAATTCAGAAAACAGAAAAAACTATTTCGCGAGTTCTCCGAAACGCTTTTTGAATTTCTCTAGCTTGGGCGTAATCATTATTCTGCAATAAGGTTGCTCGCCGTTTAATGCGTAGTAATCTTGATGATAATTCTCTGCCTTATAGAAATTGGTGAATTCCGTCACCTCGGTCACAGCATTGGCGCCCCACTCACCTGTTTCGTTAATGGCTTGAATGGCTTTCATGGCCAACTCTTTTTGCTTTTCGTTGTGATAGAAAATCGCAGAGCGGTATTGTGTTCCTGAATCTGGACCTTGTCTATTCAATGTGGTCGGATCGTGAACCACGAAGAAAATTTCAAGCAATTGGGAAAATGAAACAACTCTTGGGTCGAAATAAATCTGAACCGCCTCCGCATGTCCTGTCGTTTCATTGCAGACTTCTTTGTAAGATGGATTTTTAATGAATCCGCCCGCATATCCCGACTCTACTTTAGTTACTCCATTTACGTTAGCGTATACCGCTTCCACACACCAGAAACATCCGCCTGCAAGGGTGGCTACTTCCAACGAATCGTTCATTTCAACTTTCATAATTTCTCCTTTGGGATTTTCTTTGTTCGATTGCGCGCAAGAAGCAAGGGCAATCATGAACAAGGGTAAGATTAATTTTAATTTCATCGGAATTTGAGTTTCCATAACTCAACTACAAATTAGAATACATGTTGTTCACGCATGGAACGAATTCGCGTTCCGACTTGAATCTTTTGCAACACTTTTTTTCCTCTAACCACTTCTCCGAATTCGGTGTAGCGTCCGTTCAAATTTGGGGTGTAAGCCAACGTAATGAACCACTGTGCACTTTCAGTGTGCTTGCCCGCGCTTGCCATTCCAATGTGGAGTGGTGCGAAATTGTGTCCCATAAATTCCGAAGAAATCACATAAGGCATTCCGCTAATGCCGTCTCCGCG
>Ga0315901_10003716_pt1 | contig 19571 bp, 20 predicted proteins | sample LakEriMetagenome_10_FD_203761 | JGI IMG/M metagenome (GOLD analysis project Ga0315901, IMG submission 203761) | Freshwater fungal communities from buoy surface, Lake Erie, Ohio, United States - Buoy 2 MA116 | ecosystem: Environmental > Aquatic > Freshwater > Lake | place: USA: Lake Erie, Ohio... | reverse complement strand
CAATGAATTGCCGATAAAGGATGGTCTTGAAAATTATTTGAGCAAAACTTAGAAGCAAAATTAAGTTTTGAAATAATTTCATGCGGATTTTCTGAACTGAAATTTACACTATATTCAGATTTAATATTGTTTTCTATGGAAGTGTCTGACACTTGCAGAGCTATTTTTGATTTCTTATCAGAACTTGAGATTAAACATGATTTCTTTTCTTCATCAAAAGCCAATAATACACAATCTGAGGATACATGTTTAACGAATTCTAAAATTGTTGCTGTCTTAACAGTGAACGCAGCATTTTCAGAGCATTCAATAAAATCTATACATTCTTCATAGTAAGTGAAATAGCCCTTAGCTGATAAAATTAGCTTGTCATTTTCAAATATGAATTGTGTCAATGATTCAGCAGTTTTTTTTTCACAAGCATCAAAGCATCGTGAAAGTGCTGATTCCAATAAATTCTTGTATAATTTCGCCTTCATGTAAGTTAATATACGAAGCTATACCAATATTAATTTGAGAAAATGAAGTCAAATATATTTGGTAAGATTCCGCGCTTTTTTTACGAATTCGCATCAAAGCATTATCAACAGTTTTTGGTTTGACATCAAGTGCTTTTGCAATGTCTTTATAAGAAGAATTATAGGCATATTGTGTAAATATTGACATTTCTAATTTAGTAAGTTTGTCTGAAATAAGCCCTAAATTAGTTTCAAATTCTTCTTGAATTATATAATTTTCTAACAAATCAGAATTTTGATCTGGAATATAATCTGCATAAGTTTGAATCCCATCTTCTTCATTTAAAGAAACAGGGGCACTTAATGATACAGCTTCATTTTGAAGTTTGAATTTTTGTGTGTTTGCATGAGACATTGCAGTGATTAAATGCCTCTTGCAACACAAACTCAAACTGAAGTTTTTAAAAGTCATGCCCATTGAATCATCAAAATCTTTCACTGCTTTCCAAACCCCAATTCTACACTCTTGGATTACATCGTTTTCGTCACTGCCTACGATGTAATATTTGTGGGCTAATTTTTTAATATCGGGGTCAAGGATTGTTAATATTTGATCAAAAGACCTTTGGTCACCATTTTTAGCTTTTACTACAAGAGCGTGAAGAATTAGATCCGTTTCAACCATCTATGTAATTTTACAAATAAATTTGCAGAATTACATTTTTTCTATTGCTTTTAATACGTTTATTTTAGAAATAAGTTTTATATTTTGCAAAATTTTAAAATCTTTTAATATTTCTGTCACACAATCTGCAATAATTAAAAGCTTTTTGCCTTCAAATTCACACTTTGCTGGATCGCTCACTCTGTTTAAAATTTGTTCAGCTATAAAATCAGCATACTTATTCATTAAACTTCCTGGGTCAATTGAATTATTAAAAATTTCTTCCAATAGAATTAAACTTTGATTTTTATTTTTGTTACAAATGAATTTTGTAAGATTGAAAAAATTGCTTTCACTTGAAGTGCCGACGATCTGAGCCACAGCATCTTCATCATTGAGAACAGAGCAACATTGCTCTAACAAATTGATTGCAGATCTTGCAGAGCCATCAGCACAACTTGAAATTAGCTTAAGGCACTCTTGATTATAGCTGAAATTCTCTCCTTTACATATATTTTCTAAAATTTTTATTAGAGATTTTTCATTCAACTTAATAAATGGAACAAGTTGACATCTTGATCTGATTGCAGGAAGAACTTTATTAACTTCTGTAGTGCAGAAAAAAAACTTAACATGCTTAGGCGGTTCTTCTACAGTTTTTAACAATGCATTTTGAGATTGTGTAGTAAGCATGTGGCATTCATCAAATGTGATAAATTTGTATTTGCTTTGCACAGGCATTGTATTGATAATATCTGAGATTATGTTCCTGATGTCATCTACACCATTATTGACGGCACAATTTACCTCAATGTAGTCTGGATGAGTACCATTTATAGCCAGATTTTTTTCTTTATCATCTAAAAATTCAGCCATGCACAGCCTAGAAGTTGAAGTCTTTCCTGTTCCTGGAGAACCAAAAAACATGTATGCATGATGCGTGAGAGAATCTTTTGTAAAACCTTTATTAAATTTAGATTGTATTAAATTCTCAAAAGTATTTGGTCTATATTTATTATATAAGCTCATTCATCTTCCTCTAATGCAAATACAATGGTTTCATCACCAAGTAAAGAAGGCAAGTGATTGTTTGCTCTCCATGTAAAACTTTCTCCCAGATCTTCAAGAGTTTTTAAAAATCTTGAGTATTGATGAACATCTTTTCTTCTTAATTTTCCATCCATAAGTGGATGACAAGAATATAAAGCTTCTAACAAAATCCATTCAAGCTGTGAACCTAAAGCTTGTTGATAGGCATCAAATGCAAAAGCAATACAGTATACTTTTGGTTCGTCGCCTTTACTAGAGGTGTGTTTTACCCATTCATTTTTTAGCCCTAGCACTTCGTATTGAAAATCATCATTTATATCACCGCCCTTAAAAGCAAAAAATATTTTTTCTAAATCAACATACCCAATAACATTTACATACGCTCCACGCAGTTTTTTGGCTAATTCTTTTAGCTCTTTAGATTCTGTGTAGTGGATAGTTTTAGGCATTTGCTTCTCCTGAGCCATATTTAATCATTTTTTTAGGATCTTCGACAGCGCCTAAAATGTCTCTTTCTGCATCAATATTCCTGTGTATGGCACTTTGTTCAGAAAATTTCTCAGGATATCGCTCTTGCAATTTCTTGATGTTAATTTCCTTGATTGTGTTTTCAAGATCTTTTGGTTCGCGATTAAGCAGCTTAGATAAAGCATCTACTCCAATAGCTTTGTACCATTCACAATCTCCAAATTCCTCAGCAATATTGATTAAATCTAGATTTTTTCCGTAAAATATGTGCTTTTTAAGTGCATCTACAATTTCTCCTGCTTCAGTGCTGAGACCCATAAAAGCATGTAAAAGTCGAATGATTTCTGGATTACCTACGCGCTTCAGAATTTCTTCATATTGTTCTGTTGTAGGTTCGGTTCTTAGTGCTAATTCAATGTAATTATCCATCAATTTATTTTACGATTATTATCGTTTGATTGATAGATTTTTTTTCTATTTCTTGAATTTCTTTTACGTCTTCTATTTTTTTTAGGAGGTTGAGTATTTTTTAAAATGTCATCTGCTGAAATTTCAAAAGATGACTGAGGAACCATCAATCTTAATGGTTCCTCTCTTTGTCTTAGCAAAATACAAAGATCAATGAGTTGCTTGCTGGTGAGTGGAGAGTTAATTCTTACAATTTTTCTGATATCTTCTTCTTGAAGAATTGTTTTAAAAACTTCATTATTTTCAATATCTTGAAGTAATAGAACTAAAGATTGCTTGAATTTTGGATTTTCATTATCTCCTAAATCCTGTTTTACTTCTGCATCTAATATTTTTACCACTCTTTCAACATATTCATTATTCATAATTCCTCTTACGCTTCACAGCTAACACAGTTTAATAAATTTCTCGCCAATTCTTGACTTGGATTAGTCCCTCTTTGGTAATACAATGTTTTTATTCCTGATTCCCAAGCAAAAATCATTAATTCATTAACATCTTTGAGAGAAGTGTCAGGATGAATCATTAAGTTTAAGCTTTGACTTTGATCAATATACTTTTGTCTAGCCGCCGCTTGGATTACAATTTCTTTTTGTGAAATTTCTCCAAAAGTCTTGAATACCATTTTTTCATTTTCAGTTAAGAAATCAAGATGTTGAACAGAACCACCATGCACCATAATAGTTTTCCAAGTTGCTGAATCATCTTTGTCATACTTCGCAAGCACTTCTTTAAGGAAAGGATTCTTGTATGTAAATTTTCCTTTAGCTAAGTCTTTAACAAAATAGTTTGAATTAAGTGGCTCAATGCTTGGAGACACTTGCCCTAATATGAAAGAAGATGAAGTGGTAGGCGCAACTGCAACTAATGTGGAGTTTCGCATACCGTAGCCCTTAAGAACAGCTGGTTCTCCATATAGTTCTGCCATTTTCTTAGAAGCTAAAATAGTTTTTTCTTCGATCAACTTCCAAATTTGAGTGTTTTTAATTTTTGCTTCTGTGGATTCAAATGCAATCATCTTGGATTGTAAATATGAATGCCAACCCAAACCACCAAGTCCTAAAGCTCTATGATTTTTTGCAAAATTGTGAGCTTTTTTCATGAAAGGTAAATCTTTTGTTTTTTCTATGTACTCTTCCATAATAGCATCAAGGAAATAAGTGAGAATTTCTACAGCATCTGTATCCTTCCATTTCTCAAAGTTTAGCAAATTCATAGATGAAAGATCACACACAAAAGAGTTCTCAACATCAGATGGTAAGCAAATTTCAGAACAGAGATTAGACGCATGAATTTTCATACCTTTGTCTCTATACCAAAGAGGTGCGTTTTTGTTCACTGTATCAGTCCAAAAGATATATGGATAGCCAGTTTCAAAGCGTTTTTTAATAACTCTAGCCCAAAGTTTTCTTTTGTCTTTATCTCCATCTTTCATGGCTTTCATCCATTCATCAGTGATGGTGACTCCAATGCTCATGTCTTGAATTGCGTTTCCATTTTCTCTAATTTCTAAAAATTCAAGAATATCTGGACCTTCAATTGGATAATAAGCCGCAAACGAACCTCTTCTAACATTAGATTGACTTACAATTCTTGTTGTCGTATCATACATTTGCATGAAATGCACTGATCCAAATGATTTACCTCCAGCAGAAATATCACTTCCACGACCCCTCAAAGCTCCAAAATAAGCAGAAGTGCCAGCGCCATGTTTTGTCATCATTCCAGTTTCTCCATTACAATAAAGAATGTCGTCCATAGAGTCATCAATGTATTGACCATTGCAACTGATTGGTAAACCTCTGGACTCTCCATAATTACTCCAAACTGGAGAAGCCAAAGAATAAAAACCCCTAGCTAAGTAATCTTCAAATTTTTCTTTGAAATCTTCAATTTTATAAAGATATTTACTGGCAGTCTCAACAATAGCTTTGATACGATCTTCAGGTTCTACGCCCTCTCTTAAATACCCTCTGGCAAGAAACGTGCGGGAATCTTCATTAAGCCATTCAATATTCTTCATTAAAAAAGCTCCTCTGAGTCATAGCTCTTGTTTCCTTTAGAGTAATTTACTGGACGAGCATAGAAAAAGTCTGTGTTGGTATTACCGAGCACATCTTCGTTAAACCATTCTGTCTCCGCTAAAATCTCTTTATTTATGTCTTCAAAAACTTCTTTGAACCCAATAGCAGCTAGTGATTGATTCAATCTGTCCTTGACAAATTCTTTCAAATGATTGGTAGATAGTTTTTCACCAGAATAATCACCTAAAATCCAATCAATAATTTTAGCTTCGCACTCGAAAGCCTCAACAGTTTCTGACAAGATTTTTTGTTCAAACTCCTGGTCAAATAATTCAGGATACTCATTTCTAACTGTATTGATGAGCTTAATACCTACCAAAGCATGTACAGTCTCTTCTTTGGCAGTATATGCCACTTGCTGTGCAGTATCTTTCAAAACATTTTTGTGTCTGTTAAACCAATTGATAACATAAAATTGAGAAAACAATGAAACATTTTCTACAAAAAGAGTAAAAAGCACTAATGCATAAAGATATTGTTTTTTAGAATTTTCATAATATCTATGTGTGTACTTTCGTAAATATTTAACTCTGCCCTTGATGATGTCAAGCTTGAGATTTTCTTCAAACACATCATCTAAATTTAATACATTTAAGAGTTTTTCGTAAGCAATGTTGTGAATTACTTCCACATGACTCATTACCACTCCCAAATCATTAATGCTTGGGTGTGGAAAATTATCTCCAACTTTTGACCAAAACTTTTTAACAGCTACTTCAATTTGTGCAATAGCTGAAAGAGTATTTTTGATCACTTCTCTTTCTTCATCATTGAATGTGATTTTATAATCATGCAAGTCGCTTTGAAAATTGAATTCTTTGGCTGTCCAGTGTCCTTCTTCCATAACGTCGATAAATCCCTGTGTCCAAGGATATAGATTAGGTTTTCTTGATAATTGTTCTTCAAATAGCATTTTATTTTCTCACTTTTGCTCCAAAATGAATATTAACAGTATCACGAATCAGGTCTATTTTTTTCATTTTATATACTATATATACTCATTAAATTGAGCTTAAATTATGTAATTATTAAAAGTTCCGCACATTTTACAAGCGTCCCAATTTATGGTTTCATGTTCATGTTCACAAACTTCGCAGAACAAAAAAGCTGCTGGCGTAAATTGCTTTATGAGCCTGCAGCAAGTTTGTTCATTTATAAGAGCCCTGCGGTTTTTTTTGATAAAAACCAGAAGTCTCTTTCTTATCTTATTTTCTCGAAAAGGGACAAAAGCGCCTATCATTTTTACCCTTTTTTCAATTAATTTTTGCACATTTTCGCGATCTAAAACAGGCAAATTCTCCTCTGTTTTTTCCTCTGTTTTTCCTGCAAAAAAATCAGGAAAATTTCGTAAAACTCGTAAAACTATAGGGTGTATTTTATTGGTATCCCGAAGATTCTTGTGCATACACCTTTTGTTTTTTTATTATTCACGATTGCTTCATATTCTGCTTGCCTGCAAACCAAAACTGCACCGTTTGTTCTACTTTCCACTTCGTTAGCAGCAAGTATAAACGCTTTCATAGCAATCACCAAAGCATTAGGACCGACAGACTCGACTTTAACGTATTCATTTTTTCGCAATACGTGCAATATTGCTCTTGATAATGCCACAGGGTCTGTCGGTTTTTTGCTAGGTTTTTCAGGGTCATAGACACCACCTCTAACTCTTAATGTAAAAGCGTCATCGGCAAAGATAAATTTTTCATTAACTTCACTGTTGTTTTCAATCAAAATTTCTTTTTCATTGTTCGTATCCATAAATGCTTATAGTCTCCTTCAAGTTTTCCATTGCATGATCCCACTCGTCTTTTGTACATTTATATTTATCTGCTTTATATACTAAATTAGTGTCACCATTCAATATTTGATCAATAATGCTTTTTTGAACTTCATCCAAATCAAGTAACATTAATTTATTTATCAAACTGTCTTTGGATTCAGTTAATTCGTAGACATCTAGCTCTTCATTATTATCTTCTAAATAAACGGACGAAACTTTAGGTGCAATAGTCGAAATATCTGGATAAAGCTCATTGAACTTATTGAAAAGCAAAGAAGTGTGTTTAGAAATAAAATGAGCTTTTAATAACTGTGTAATTTTTGTGCGATCATTGTTTGATTTAGCAATTTTGAAATTTGTGCATAGCGGGCAAGTAGTTGACAACTCCAAATCAATACCCATTTCATCTAAACATTCCCACAATAAATTTGAGTGACATGTGATTAAATGTGTGGAAATTGGATTGACCCAATCTTTACAAATTGGACATTGTTTAGTTAGATTTCTTTTGGCTGCTTGGTCAGATTTGACTAGGTTAATATAATTGTGATAAAGTGAGCCAATGAAATAATTTTTAAATTCTCCGCTACCCTCATAACGAGATTTAGCTCTTTCACCTCTTGGCTTCCAACCAAGCAAGACTGTTGCAAAAACCCTAAGGTAATCTGCAACAAAATCTTCTTGTGAATCAAATAAGTATTTATATTTATCATACCACTCATGATAAAAATCTAAAGGGTTGTAAAGAGCAACAATACTCTTGTAGGCAAGTTCTATCTCATTAGAATTGCCTTTGCTAACTATGTCTTGGTAACTGATTACCGCTTCTTCGAGTCTATTTTGATATTCTGAATTTAATAAGTCTCCTCTCATATATTCCTTATTGCACAAATCCTTTTGCACAAAAAACAGTTCTTTGGTCTACTAGAGGAGACGAACTAAATATATATACGTATGAGAAATGAAAAAAGTTACTCAGAAATTTTAAAATCTACAATTTGTAAATAAAATTGTGAACCAAAACCGCGAGTTTCTTTACCAAAGGTAAAAAGTAGATCAATATATTCATCTACATAGTTGTCATTATAATCTGAAGCTTTATGCCATAATAGCCCTGAAAGTTTTTTGTACTTGAATCTATCATGCTGTAATATGAATTTCAAATGTTTACCATTGGATAAATGTTTTTGTTCCAAAACCTTAACTTTATTTAACCAAAACACTGGCTCTGTGTGACCAGAACCAAAAGGAGCGAGTCCCTGTAAAGACTCAAAAGTTGTATCATTAACCTCACCAGCTGCTATAAATGAATCTGCAAAGAAGATTCTATTGCCAGGAGCAAAGTCTGGATTTAGTTCTGTGAGTACTTCACAAACAGAGTCTCGAAACGCCTCAAGATTTTTTTCAGGAACTTCCATTCCAGCAGCAAAGGCGTGTCCACCAACTATTGGGTTACCATCAAGTTTTTTTGAATAATGATCTAAAACTTTTTTATGTTTTAAAATATTCAAAATATTCACTGATTTAGTGGAACGGCAAGACCCTTTTGCTTTTCCTTCATCATTTAATGCAAGTACGATCGCAGGTCTATGATATTTTTCTGCTAATTTGCCAGATACTAGCCCTATCAACCCTGGATGCCAAGATTTCGCCCAACATACAATTGCAGACATTTCATATAGTTTTTCTTCTTCAACCATATCTAAAGCTTCTTGAACCATGTGCTCTTGTTTGGATTGTCTTCGTTTATTTGCTGTGTCAAGTTGATTCGCTAAAAACTTTGCTCTTTGTGGGCTTTTCTCTAACATTAACTCTACAGCAATCATTGGATCAGATAATCTACCTATGGCATTCATTCTAGGACCAATTTGGAATCCAATAGTTGTTGTATCAACATTTTTAGCTCCAGCAATTTTTAAAATTTCTTGAATACCCAATTTTTTAGAGTTAGATAGCACTTGGCATCCTTTATGAACTAAAACTCTGTTTTCATCAGTCATTGGCGCAACGTCTGCGACAGTTCCTAGTGCAACGAATTCAATTGTTTCAGAAACAATTTTATTTAAATCAAAATTTAATGCTCTACCAAGCGCTAACATTAATTTAAATGCTACAGTGGCTCCACACAGCCCAGAAAAGCCATATTCAGAATCCAATCTAGCTGGATTAACTACAGCCACACAATCTGGAATTTTACCGTCTTCGCTTGGAGAGTGATGATCTGTAACAATTACATCTATGCCTTGTTCTTTGGCATAATCTGCAGTGTCAAAGGCGACAATTCCACAGTCCACGCTCATAAGAAGTGTACATTTTTCTTTAATGCATTCATCAACAGAGTGTCTTTTAATGTCATAGCCATCGTCAAATCTATTTGGCACTTTATAAATAAAATTTGCACCAAACATTTCAAAACATGTAACGACAATAGAAGTGGATGTGATTCCATCAACATCATAGTCACCCCAAACATAAATCTTTTCTTTTTCTTCGATTGCTTTTTTTAATCGTGCGACAGCTTTATCGCAATCTGGCAAGTTTTTAGGATTTCTAATTAATTTTGCTGGCTTTTCAATAAATTCAAGTGCTTTTTCTTTAGAATCAATTCCTCTACTTGCTAAAATGTTAGCAATTGGCTTAGGTACTTCGCACTCTTCTGCTAAAGTGGATGCGAGTTCTCTACTAAATGATTTTAAAATCCATTCTGCTTTTTTCATAGTTTTATATACACCTCTTCATCTGAATTAATTATCTCATTGAAGATTATTTCAAGTGTTTCTTGATCTAAATCATCAGGATCTAAATTTTCAGGCATATCAATAACATTGGCGAAAATATTGTTTGCCCTTGCTTTGAAAATTGTTTTATTTGTAGCTGTCTTACCAGCTTCGTCACCATCAAGCATAATTAATATTTTGTTGGTGTATCTGTAAATTAGTTCGCATTGCCTTGATGTGAGCGAAGTACCACATAAAGCCACTACATTTTTATACCCTAGCTGAGATAGTCGCATAACATCAAAATATCCTTCAACTATCACACAGAACCCTAAGTCAAAAATATGTTTTTTAGCTTTGTCTAAGTTGTACAGGTGATTAGCTTTTGTATAAGGAGTGTTTATCCATTTAGAGGTTTTCCACTTCAAAAATTTATTCAAACCCACTAAATCAGATGTTTTTTGTTGATAGAAATCTTTAACGTCAGTGCTGTAATTATCAAGTTTTCTACCTGCAAAAGCAATGTGCTCTCCATACACGTCAAAAATTGGAACTACAATTCTACCATTAAGCAAATCAAAATTGAAACTTGAACATGAAGGACAGAATCCAATATTAAATTGCTCAACAGTAGTTGAATCAAAAAATCTATCCTGAAGATACTTTTTAGCACTTGAGGATAGATTTAGTTCTCTCTGGAATTGTTCAATCTGAGCTATCATTGAAATCTACTTCTTCAGTATATCCTATCAACTCGGAAGGTGTTTCAAAAACACTTTCCGTTTCAAGTTTTTCAAGCATTTCACTTACCATTTTGTCGTCAAACTTAATCTTTCGACAAATGTATTCAAATGCTGTTGCTGATTGGTCATTTCTTGTGCGTTTTGAAGGCGCTGGAATTTTCATCAAAAAGTTAATAAACTCTTTTGCTTCACCTGATTCAATAATTTCACCGTCTTCGGTAATATATTGATAACGCTTTTTGTTTTTAGCCCCCACTTCTTTGATTAACTCAACATTTCTTGCTTTTGCTCTCATTAAAAAGTCAATAACAGGATTTGAGTCCTCTTCTGTAAAGTAGATTGGAAAAATTACCTTTGTATTTGGAGCGGCATAACGAATTTTATGCATTGTTAGCTCGGTTTTACCTCCAATAATTTGTTTATCAGCATTGTAAATGGCGCCAGCGGCTCCACCAATCTTTTTAAAAGTAAATCTATAGTGATCATAGAAGTATAATCCTTCACCACCTGTAGGTTTCTTCACAAAAGTATTTGGCATAGCTCCAGCGCCAATTCTGAATTGGTTAATCAAGATTACATTAGTATTGTACTCTCCAGTTAAGAAGGTGAGTTTTTTTGCAAGCTCACCAACAAGCACAGCATGTGCACCAATTTTCCGAGGATCATTAAAGCTTTTTTCCAAACTATCACTTGGAATTAATGCTGTTACAGAGTCAACAATAATTAATCCGTATAATCCAGACTCTACCATTGCACAAACAGTGTCACAGATAACTTCTCCAGAACCTAAGTTAGGAATCATTTCAAAAAGATTTGGATCTCTAGTAATGACACCAATTTGGTTAGCTCGCTTTTCGTAGAAAGAATTTTCTACGTTAAAGAAAGCCACTTTCATCCCCTTCTTTTGGGCTTGTGCCGCTGCCTTTAAAGCAACGTAAGTTTTTCCAGAACCACTTTCACCAATTAGTTCAATCAAGTTGCCCATGACGAACCCAGGCAAATCACCCATTTCACACTCAATCTCAGGGATTCCAAGAGGAATGTAATCCTTGTGTCTAGCGTCAAAATCCTCTCCCTTAACAATTTTGTCAAGGGAACCAATAGACTTAAGCTTTATTTCTAAAAGCTTTTGTCTTTCTTCTTTGCTAAGTGGTCCTTTTGCCATTACCAGTTTACATCCTCTAGATCAAAACTGTTATCTTCAGATTCAGACTGTGTAGAGGCAGTTTCAGATTGTGTAAAAGAGTGGCTTTCTTCAGACTTTTGCTCTTCTTCGGGATTATCTTCAATAGGAGGAGTGTGCTTGAAGATTCTTCGAATATCGTGACCGTACTCGAAATAGTCTCTCCATTCAGGCATTGATGGATCATTTTTTCGCTCCTCATTGTATTCATTCCTGAAAGCGTTCATTTCATCAGCAGACGGTTCTCTAACACTTCGGAGTAAGTTAATATGCTCTTCTGTCAATGGCATATCTTTAGGCACATCAAATACTTTATAATCTACATTGCCAAGCTTGGTAGCATCATAAATGGCTTGTATTCGCACTGGAGGGGCTACATCACCACCCAAGAAGCAGGAAATGTTTGGATCGTTTTCAGCTCTTCGTCCTTCTTCCCAATCAAAGAAAAAGTCAAACACTGATGGTCCTTTGACAAGAATCTTGTGTACCCAAGTACCATCTTCTTGTTCTTCTAAGCAGCGTTGAGCATATCGTCTTGATCCGATATATCCCATTGCTCTCCAAGGGCACTTAGTTTCATCATCATGACCAATACGAGTTGGAGATGCATTTTTATGAACATCAGGGAAAGGAACAGCTTCAGTTCCTTTTTGACCAGGGATTCGCTTTTTATTTTGTATCTCTGTAAAAAGTTGTGCCTCACCAACAAGACGGATCTTTCGAACCACCTTTGGAGTGTTTTTGACAGAGAGGTCTACGAGAATGTCCTTCAACTTAGGAAGGTCAGCATATTTGCTTTTGTTGTTTTGTCTTTCTTGTAATGACTTTGGTGTTACTCTTTTCATATTTTTCCTTTTGGACTTAATAAGTCAATTTAATTATCGTGAAAATTATTTAAAATTATCTCGAATGTTTTTGGTTTCTGTTACTTTTTTGTATGGGAGTCCAGATTTCCCCATCTTCTTCAATCACTTCCTCTTCTTCATTGTATGAAGTTTGATTTGAAATGACTAATTCGCCTTCTTGACCAAGTTTGAAATTTAATTTGGCTATAGATTGTTTTTCTTTTATAAGCAAATCAATTTGCTGAGCACAAAACATTATTGAGGAGTGTATTTTCTCCAAATAATTTTCTAATCTGCTCGCATGGACTTTTAGGTGAACAAAAGGCTGTACTACATAAGCGGCATTTGCTTTCTTTTCAACAGCAGTGCCTGTAAAAGCACCCTGTGCAAGTTCTTCCACATATTTCATGCCAGTTTCTGCAGTATCTCTCCAAGCTTTTGCAGCTGATAAGAGATTGCTTACTCTTAGCTTGTATGAAACAAGCCTAGCATAAGTGGAAGCGATATTTTCATATGTGAGAGCATGCGCACTTGGAACTGAAATATCCCAAGAGGATATTTCTTTATGAATTTCTTGATAATCAAGAGGGATCATTGTTTTAATGGTTTTCTCCCAAATTGTGACTTCATCAATCACTGCTTCTTTGGTTACACCATTTATTCTTTTTGAGATTTGAGAAGTAGCATCAAACTTTTCCCAATCTAAAAACTTATCTATAAAATTTGTATCTTCTATCATAGTTCATCCAACATTGAAAGTAAGTCTGAGCCATTTGAATTATTTTTTTGTGAAATATTTCTTATCTCAAGCAAACTCATTGTATTTAAATTTACGTTGATTGCAGTGGTTTTTTTCTTAGTTTTTGCTTTTGATTTGGAATATTCCAACCAAAAATCTAAAAAGTCCTCTTCATCTATATCTTTTTCATTAATTAAACAGTTTAAAGCGCCTCCTGCTGATAAAGCAACAAATAAAGATTTATTGCAACCAGACCTTTCAACGAAATCTGTTAAGCCTTTGTAAGGTTTATTTTCCACAATACTGCTACCACTATTGCCCACTCCTTTTAAAGATGTAATTGGAAGACAAATTTTTCCATCTTCAGATACAGTGGTAAATATGTCAGATTCATTAACATTTGGCTCTTGAATGACCAAGCCCAATCTTTCGCATTCTGTAAGATAAATATCAAGCTTGTCTGTGTCATCTTTGTCTGATTCAATACATGATGCCATCCATTCTGCAGGATAATAAGTTTTAAGATATGCAGTCCAATAAGCAACAATTGCGTACATACAAGCATGACTTTTATTGAATGCATATCCACCAAATTTAGACATTAACTGCAACACTTCTTTGATAACGTTGCCTGCAACGCCTCTTTCAGATGCTTTTTTAGCAAAGTTTTCACAAGCTTCATCAAATTGCTTACCAGATTTCTTAGCGATACCTTTTCTTAATTTATCTACTTCGATCCAATCTAAATTTGCCATTTCACGAGCCAAAAACATTGCTTGTTCCTGGTAAACCATAATTCCATAAGTAGGTGCAAGATGTTTTTCAACCATTGGATGACAGTATTTAACAGAGCTAGGATTGAATTTTCCTCTGGCATAATCTTGGATATAATCTAAGGGACCTGGACGATATAGAGCAGCCACTGCAATTAAATCATCCATGCTAGAAGCTTTTACTTCTTTCAGCACTTTTTGCATACCAGCACTTGCAAACTGAAAAATAGATACTGTGTTTCCTTTTGTAAAAACCGATTTGAAAACTTTTGCATCATCAAGCTCAATTTTCAGTAGATCAATTTCAACATCGTGTCTCTGTTTGATGAGTTTTTTAGCTAAAGAAATTTGTCTATATGTAGCAAGTCCAAGGTAGTCATATTTGATTGTTCCTGTTCTCTCAACATTTGACATATCGAAAGCTGTACACATAGTGCCTTTAGAATTTTCAACTGGCAAAACATGATGAATAGGTTTTTTTGACACAACTACAGCGGCGGCGTGTACACCTAAATTTGAAATTGTCCCATGCAGTTTTTCTGCATTTTCTGTTTCTTCCTTGAATCTACCAGCCCAATATGCAAAATCAGGGCTATCTTTAATAGCCTGTTTTATTGTCATATCAGGCTTATTAGGTATTGCACCTGAAACTTTCAGTGCCATTTGTGCCAAATTGTCACCATATTGTTTTTTGAACTTTTCTGATGTTTTTAATGTACCAAGAATTGATGCTTTAGCTTTATATGTACCCCATGTGCCAACAGCTTTAACATTATCTTCGCCAAATCTCAATTTAGCCCACTCAATCACTTCTTGTCTTTTTGAGTCATCAATGTCAGTATCAATGTCAGGCAGACCTGAAACTTTAGTGATAATTAATTCGCCTGTAGGAATTTCATTTGCAATACCAGCAACAAAAAATGTAATAAAGTTGGAAGAATTTTGTTTTAGTTTATGACCTTTCTTTGATGCACTCATCAACTTAATTAATGCTTTTTGGTTTTCTAAAATCCAAAGTTCTCTAGAAATTCTTGATTCATATTGATTATTTTCTGGGTTTTCAAGAAACACCTTACATTTTTCTTTTATCCAATTTTTAGCCTCAATTTCATCTATATTTTCATCAATATCATTGAAGGTTTCAAAGTCTATTTTGTATTGATTTCCTCTGCCAGGATTTAAAAATCGCTCAAACATTAAACCAAATTTTATTGGATCAGCAGAAGACACACCTAAACAATAATTTAACAGTGATCCAACTCCTGAACCTCTCACTCCAAATAAAATGTTTTTCTCATTCATGTAATTGACCATTTCTTTTTGAATTAAGAAATAATCTGTTACACCCATATACCAAATAGTTTCAATTTCATATTTTAGTCTTTTTATATATTCGGGGTTTTTATCTAAACCTAGATTTTTTAGTCCAACAAATCCTTGATAAGCCAAATATGCTTCTTTGGATTCATGGTGTGGAAGTTTTGATTGCCAAAAATTTACAAATGATTTATTTTCTGTATCAATCTTTCCTTCTGGGAGCAAGTGGGGCAAATCTACTTCATAATAATCCTCTACCATCTCTTCAATGAGCTTAGTATTGGAAAGTGATTCTGGCACTTTTCCTCCGAAAATTCTATACATATCATCATAAGATTTTAACCAGAATTGGTGCGATCCATACGCTTCTTTCTTTCCTTGATTTTTAGAGCCTTTATCATCTCGCAAATCTTTCATTTGAATCAATACGTCATGTAGTTTCCAATCCATAGCTTCCACGTAGTGCACATCATTGGACGCCACAGTGCGAATATCTAAATCTTTGGCAATCTTAACCAGCAATGGAAGATTGTGTTTTTGTTCTTCAATTTTATGATACTGAAGCTCAATAAAATAACGATCTCCAAACACTTCTTTATATTTTTTAGCTACCCTAAGCCCATCTTCGTAAGAACCTTTTAATAAAGCTTGATTTAATTCTGATGCAAGGCAACCTGACAAACAAATTAAACCCTCGCTGTATTTGGCGAGATAATCAAAATCAATTCTTGGAAAATAATAATAACAATCTGGATTTGAAGCCTCATAGCCTAGTTGTAGAATATTTTTATATCCTTCTTTATTTTGGGCAAGAATCGTAAGGTGAGATAATTTTTCTCTACCTTTTTTTGTTCCATCTGCAGCTAAATTGCTTTTATCATATCTATCTTTTGCTAAATAAAATTCACATCCTAATATGGGTTTAATATTGTTTTTATGAGCAGCATCAGCAAATTCAAAATGACCTGCCATTTTTCCGTGATCAGTGATAGCAATAGATGTAAAACCTTGTGCCTTTGCTCCTAAAATCAATTTTTCAGGCGTAGGGAGGGCATCTTGAACACTGTAATGAGTGTGGCAATGCAAATGCACGAAGTCTTTATTATTACACATATATATCAATATACGGCAATTATTAATTAATTGAAGTGTTTTTTCCCAGCAAAAATTGATTATAATTTGCTGATAGATTCACACTTTTGTTTTGATACAAATAAGAACGTGGGCTGGGATTACCTTGAGGCAAGTTATATCTGTGAACAAAAAGATTTTTTAAGGCTCTTTGAATTGTAGAAATAGCTTGACCAGTATCTTCACTTATCAGCTCTAAAGCGTAAGGTTTTTTACTATCATATTGGCAGCCCACCAAACAAATTAAAAGATATTTTATATTTGTGCTTGTCCATCCAACAATTATTTTATCAGATGTTGAAGAATTTTTTCTGGCAAAAAGATTCAAAACACTTATATCAAATGAATATTTTTTCGATTTATAAAAAAATGGCAGATTTTTTGAGCTTGTTAACACAATCTTATTTCCAGAAATTTTATAAAAAAGATTTGATTTTAGCTTTCTTTCAAAACAAGATTTTGAAAATCTCTTGTTGTATGGGAAGTCCAGATTGTGTAAGCCTGTAGAGTTCAAACTTCTAAGGTAAACCCAAATAAAATATTCAACATGTAAATTGTTTTTTAAAGCAAATTTACACAATTCTACATCAAACTTCATCATCAGAGTTCATCACCACCCCGATAGTTGCTAAGCGTGATAACTCTCTTTCAGAGCCAGCTCTTAAAATATACCAATCTGCTTCTTGTTCGCTTACATTTGCTGCGTTCATGATTATTTCCTTACAAATTATGTGTTTCAAAGCTGCCACGCCATTTAAAACAACATTTACACAAATCATATTTGGAGGATTTTCCGTGTGATACTTAACTCGTTCTTGAATGATCTCCAAGGTTTGTGCATCAATTATTTTTTTTCCTAAAGCATCTTCAAGCTGTTCCATTTATAATCTCCTTCAGAGCATCATAATTTTGTTGCTCAATGTATTCATCCATTAATTTATACATGTCATCAGCTTTGTAAAAATCTGTTTTCATTGTTTTTTTTATTTTAATTGTAGCCTTTTGAATAAGTTTAGTCAATTTATTTTCTTCATTACTTGATTCCATAAGAGCTTTTTTAAACTTTTCATTTTTTGCTGTTAAAGAATCTATATTATCTAAATTCAATCCTTCGAAAGTAGCAATAATATTTACAGCTTGAAAAAAATTTACTTTCATCAACTCTGAAACCAAGGTAATTAAAGATCCTTCACGACCACAACCAAAACATTTGAATAAGCCTTTCTCTAAATGCACTCCAAATGAAGGACTTGTATCAGCATGATCATCAAAAGGGCATGAACACATAAGGTTCCCATTAGATGATTTATAAAATTCACATCCAAAATTTTCCTCCAACCATGCATCAGCATGAAACATCGTATTTAAATCATTATAATCAAAAATCAAAATTTTCCGTCCAATTTGAAAGATCTGTTTCTATATTTTCAAAATTATTATAAGTTTTTTTGGTGTTGGTGCTTTCATAATTTTTCACATCGGCATTGCTAATTAAATCTAATGCAGATTGCTCAGAATCAGTGAGTTCTTCCACCTTATTATATTCAGGTATCCATCTAGCATCAAAGGGCTTAAACCATGCATCTCGCATTTTCACAGGGTAGTACTTGCAAAGTTGATCTTCCTTGTTTGGCTCCATTCCTATAACATAAGTAGACAAGTGCATCAACCTTTGGTCACCAGAAGCGGCGTCTTGATAATATGCAGATGCTTTACCATCTTCTTTTCTTTTTCTATTTTCTTTAATTGAGTCTCTGTTGATTTGCTGAGCTGTCAAAATTGGAATACCATATCTTTTAGCTACCTTGAACAAGCCTTCGGCAGCATCCCCATTTTTTTCCCAGTGTTTTGCATTTTTGCTTGTAGATCGTGTTGTCATGTTGCCGATATAATCAGCTACGACTAGATCTGGTTTACCTTTAGTTGCAGTAATTTCTCTTATTTTTTGCTCAATAAATTCAGGGGTTGGGTCTTCAATGGCTTCCATGTACTCAAAATATTTTCCATTGTCAATCTCTTTGAAAGATTTTTCTAGTTTTTCTCTTTCACTTGGTGAGATAGAAATACTTTTAAGTCTACTATAATCAACTTGTGAAATCAATGATGCGTGTCTAAGCTTACACAGCCATGAAGACATTTCAAAAGAGAAGTAAAGAACATTTTTTTTACAAACTCTGTGTGCATGGTCTGCCCAGTTAAGCAACTGCACTGATTTACCTCCAGAGCTTGGAGCAAGAAGACAAACTAATTGTGATGGCATAAAACCAAAAGTCTTTTGGTCAATTTGAGATAAACCACAATTTATCCCTTTGAACAAGTCCATATTTGCTGCCCTGTTATCATATTCTTCAAAGAAGAAAGTGCTGGCTTCAGACATGTTGAATTCAACTTTATCTTTAGAGAACTCATCTTGCTCCTGAGTCATTGCATTAACATAATCTGTAATTAAAGCAATTGAGTCTTTAATTTGATCATTCTGGACATACTCTGCCATTTTATCAACCATTTCAGTTTGCAATTTGACACAATATCTATCTTTGATCAAATCAACTAAGTGTGGCAGTTCATCTTTTGAAGTTTCTTCATCAGCTATTTCTAACCACAAATTCAAAAACTTTGCCTGAGTTTGTGGCTTTACGCCTTTTCTTAGAAGTAAACTTTCTAAAACAGTTTCTGTAATTTTATATCCACCCGAATCTTTTGAATATTCGTGGCATAATTTAAAAAGTTTCCCTGTTAAAGAAATATCAGCACCTGGTTCTTTTGTCAGGAAGTGATACTCTTGAAGAGCCTTTTCGATAGCTATATCTACTGCACCATCATAAGCTGTGATGCATTTTAAAATTTTGAATTCAAGTTCTCTTTGATTTATTTTCATTTGTTAGTGAAGCCTCTGGCAATTTAAAAGTAAAAGTTTCGCGTGTGAACTTATTCCACATAAAACCAAAAACTGGATTTTGATTACTAACTGTATCTATTGAGCAAATTGTAATTTTTCCAGCATTAAGCCTAGTTGTAATAAGTCTATCTAATTGCACTGCAAAAAACTTATTGTTTATGTCATATTGAAAGATTGAATCAAAGATTAAAAAATCTACATCAAGACAATCATTAAAAAAATCTTCATGTACTTTTTTAATCTTTGATTCAA
>Ga0315901_10003713_pt1 | contig 19579 bp, 16 predicted proteins | sample LakEriMetagenome_10_FD_203761 | JGI IMG/M metagenome (GOLD analysis project Ga0315901, IMG submission 203761) | Freshwater fungal communities from buoy surface, Lake Erie, Ohio, United States - Buoy 2 MA116 | ecosystem: Environmental > Aquatic > Freshwater > Lake | place: USA: Lake Erie, Ohio... | reverse complement strand
TTCTTGCTTCCCGGTATTGATAGAGGGGCGTTCGATCCACTCAAGGTTTTCAATGCGACAGCCATGAAACTAGGCTACTTAAACCCTGCGATGGAACTTGGGCCGAATATGGCTCCACCAACGGAGATTGACCCTAATGACCCTGCGGCTCAAAATGCCCCACCCCCTCAATAGTTAATTCGTTGTTTCTTATAGGATCACTTTATGTCTGACGAGATCACTCCAAATAGCGAACCAGCTACTCCAGTAGAGACTGTAGTAGAGCCTGTCGCACCCACCGAAGTCGTTGCTGAGCCGGCTGCGGAACCCACTGTCGATGCCGAGGCCGAGATTTCTGTTGAAGAAATCCAAGCTGCCGCAGAAGCCTTCCTTTCCCAGTTCGGTGGCGATCCAGTCGTCGAAACTGCACCCCAGCCGACTCCGACTGCACCTGTAGCAGTAGAAGAATCCAATCCCTCGCTAAGCACTGTCGCGGGGCAGTATGTGAGTCGGCTGGATCAACTTGAAGCCACACTCAAGGAAGCCTGGAACGGCTACGAGTATGGCGCTCCAGCGAGCGAGGTCGCAATCCTCGACTTCCTCAAAGAGCAAAAAGAGATTTTTGCAGGACTTGAATCTCGGGTGGACGGCGCTCAGAGCGCAGTTTCTCCTTTCGTTGAGCAACAAAGGCAGGTCGCCGCGACCCGTTTGGTGGATGTGACATCACAAGCCGCCGAGCAAATCAAGGCCGCTTATCCAAATGCTCCTGTCGACGTACCTTCTTTGCTGAGAATGGTTGGTTCAAAATTCGACGCTTACGCTCAGGTCGCTGGAATTTCCAGTGATTTGACAAGCATCGAAGCTGGGGTAGTGAAGGACATGTTCGAAATGACCATGCGCCCTCACCTCTCCAAATTCTCGACAACTCCAAAAGCCGCTGAGATCCGGCCTGATGCAATCGCGTCGGGTTCCGCTCCAGTGGTTCCATCTGGACTGACCCGAGAGGAGCTTATTGCTCAAGACCTTGCACTCGCAAATCAAAGGTAACGAACTATGCCAAGCCTGAACGCCCTGAGCGTACCAGTAAAGAACGATTTCGTCCGGGGTATCCAGGACGGTCGATTTGTCGCCCCAATGTTCGTCGGACTCTTGATGGGTGTCGCCAACTACTGGCAGAAAGACGTGAAAAGCGTCGTCCAGACAGAAGGCAGACCCCTCGGAGGCGACGCATCATTCTTGATGTCCACCGAATACGGTTCATGGGACGGGTCCACCGAGACTCCATCCGATGTCGACCTGATCGAAACTAGGGTTCGAAAGAAGAATAACCTCTTCGACGCGAACTTCGGAACGACCGCTTACCAGTACACCAACGTCGTCGACAAGTACGACGTGAATCGGTACATGGGTGATCCTCGGATGACCACTCAACTGGTTACGCACATCGCAGACTCGGCGCAAAAAGGACTTTGCGACAAGCTGCAATCTGACCTATTCCCATACGGTGTAGGCCGAGGCAACGTCAACTTGACTGACGGAAACGGTGGAATTATCCCAGGTAATCGCACCAACCTTCCTGCGCTCTCGCGGTTCCTCGGAACTGGCTACACTGGCAACGCTGCAACCGGCTCCGGCGCGTTCAACGTCTACAAGGATCGGGACTTCAACTTGTTCCCGGCTCGCTCGAAGGCAATCAACGCTGGTAACGAATCCACCTCAGTTACCCTGTCGTGGAAGAACATCATGCAGTTCCTTGTCGCTCCGATGAAGAATCGTGGCGCGAAGAACATCGTCATCTTGGTTGACACTGCTTCCTTTGCTTACCTTTGGGATACCGTTCGGGATAAGACCCAACTCGGTATGGAGATGGCAAAGTATTGGAACGGAATGAGCTTCGGTATCGCAAACGACATCGTAATTGCTCTCGAGCCAGCTCTTGACGCTCTCCCTGACAACACCTACAAGCGCGAAATCTTCGCACTTGAGCTCTCGACCTGGAAGTTCCAGTTCTCCGACCTGCAAAACGTGTCCATGAACGTCCACGACAACATCCCATTGAAGCCTGAACTCATCGGCATCGATTCGTATGTTGAGTGCCGATATGGATGCACCGACCTTGGCCTCAACGGTCACCTCTACAACGTGGTGATTCCATAATGATTAACTTCGAGCAATTCGGTAACCGGCCTATTCAGGTCGCCTGGGCGCAAGACTTCATCGTTTCTCCAGACGTTACTGGTTTGACGGTAACTGCGATTGCCTCTGGCACTGGTGCGATCGGCACACTCAAGAATGGCAACCTCCGCTTTTCGGGTGCAGCCACCACTGACGACTCTGGCGCAAGCGTTCAAATGACGGCAGATCGATGGACCCCTTCTTTGGTTGAAGGTGGTTATGGCGCGATTGAGGGTGGAATCATTCTCAACAACGTCATCGTCGAAATGGCGTTCGGGTTCGCAGTGGTTGACACTTCGATCATCGCTTCGGCTCCAACTGATGGGTTCTATATCCAGAAGACGGCTGGCGCGGCAGGGGTCTACAACCTCGTGGTTCGAGGCGGATCAGCCACCCTTCTCACCAGGGCTCTCCCGATCCCTGCGGCTGACTTGGTTCTTCGGCGATTTGGCGTCGAGGTCATCTATGATGACTTTGACATCACCAAGGCAACCGTCAACGCTTATTACAACGGTAATCAAGTGTGGTCGCAAGTCGTGACTGGGCTCCCATCGACGGCACCAACCTTGGTTCCAACGTGCGAAATGACCTCGGGCTCGGCTGTCGGCACCCAAACTGCCGACCTGGACTTCTGGACCTGCCGCCACGCTCGGGCTTAACCTTACTGACCTCTCAGCACCCCTGGAAACAGGGGTGCATCAGGATTATGACTTTCGCTTCGATTTGCTCCCACCTCGCCGACCGAATGAGGCCGGATAACGATTCGAAGTACAAGATCCCGGATCGGACGGAAACGTCGTGGATCTCCACAACTTTTGGCGCAGAAGTATCTCGCCTCCTCAATGAGTTTATTGTTGAGATATACGCAATCTATGTCGTGCGTCAGACTGTCACGCTGACGGATGATGTTCAAGCGTACAACCTTCTGGATACTGCGGTTTGCGCCGCTAAAATCTTTTGCCCCGAGGAAATCTACATCGATGACTCGTTGCTCCATCGGTATGCTTCGCTGAGAAACCATATCGATTATGAGACTTACACTTCGGCAACCCCTTGGGCTTGGGTCGAAAGTGGCGAAGGGCTCATCCGCTTCAACTGCCCAGTCGAGGACAACGCTGTGGTTTGCAAGTGCTCAGGGTTCGCCGAGCATCCAACAATTTCTACTGACACTACTGAGATTCAAACTTTCTCTAGCCGAATCCTTGGACAATTTTGCTCTTACGCTGAGGCATCGCTTCGTGAATCCGTTGCTGCTGATGGTGTCGGGATTGACCGGCTCGCTCGATTTGACCAAAAGGCTTACCAGTCTCTTCTTCGGCTTCGCGGTGAGAACATGCGAAGATGGTTACAGGGAGAACGCCTTCAATGAGACGTGGGCTTCGCTCCGATGCCCCGCCACCTGCTTCCAGTCGACCTAGCGACAATCAGGTTCCGGTGGTCCCATCCCCACTGATTGACAGCCTCGACCCGGTGGCGATCGGGCTGGGGAAGGCAGCATACAACCGGAACTGCCGGACAGGTCGCGGTATCTGGGAACTATCTCCTCGCCACCGAAGATTCAAGTCAAACCCTAGCCGGTATTTCGCCGAAACGGGAACATCTTGCACGACCTACTTCGCTGGCGACGCCACGGTGGTTGAATCAAGCACAGGTCGCCCCTGGTCCGACACGAGTTACGCGAAGACGACCGACACGCTTTATGCGACGAGCTCTTTTGGGTTCGGAACATCGCTTGCGACGAAGTACCTTGACCTGACCGGGATACTTCCGTCTTCGACGCTCGTCGGCACGATGGACTCCGTTAGCACAAAGGTAACTGCGAAGATCGTCGGCGACTTGACTGTTACAGAGTCGATCATCCAACCACGTCTCTCTGGCGCGGACCTGGGGAGCAATCTTTCGACATCAAGGCTCATCACCACCACTGAGGCAGAGGCGACTTTCGCATTGTCCTCGCTCCCTTCTGTCGCCAATGCGAACGCGGGAGCGTTTGGGATGCGGGTTCGGTACACCCAAGAGGATTGGCCGCCCGAGTGGAATGACCCTTCCAACTACTCCATCGCTCTTTCGAGTAGCGGGACGGCAGCTTCGCTGGTTGTGACCGTCACTTACCTTCTGAGCGACCCAAAACCCCCTCGGGCGTATATCAATGTCACGAGCACGACGACTACGACTGTGACCGGTGGAGGTGGCCCAACCTCGCTTGACTACACAGGATCGGCTACGGCCGACAATGGGCTCGGCGCGGTTGTGACAGATAGCGTCTGGACAACTGGGCTTGGCGCACCAGGCGAGCCGGACACTCAGGGTTTCGTCACTGACTCGAGCACTGAGCGAAGAACCGTCACCCTGACCGCTGGCGTCGGCACAACGACAATCACACGGACTGGATCAGGTTCACTCGCAAGTGGTTCTGGATGGGTGTTTACCCCAGCCTATTCTGCTTCGGCTGTTTTCAGTGAAGCAGTTGCATCAACAATTTACGTCAACTCAGTGCTCTCAAGATTTTGTGTGACAGGAAGCTCGGTTATCAAGGAAGGCGCGGACGGGATTGGCTACGGTGAGTTCGAATCGACCAAAGAAGTGTCGATGATCTGGGGTCAATCGGAATTCAAATGCCCTGCCACCGACGCTGCTGGAGCGAGCACTTCGACTTGGACTGGCCCAAACTACGCGGGGCTACTTGATGCTGACTCGTGGTTCATCTGGCAGTACGGGAAGTGGCTTTGGTACGCCAACCCAGATGAGGGAGTCTACTTCCGCGAGATCGGGACGACCGCCTTCACGACCTTGAGCCGGGACTATTCGTTCCAAGGTAACGCTTCACTCAGTTCAACTTATCGCACGACGAGAACCTGGGATGCGGTGACGAATACGATCGTCATCACCGAAGACCTCAATGAAATCGATTGGGTGTCCACAGCGATTGTCGACGGGGCTGTCGAACTGACCGGCAACACAGACGACACGGGGCAGGATGGCACGTTCGTCTTTGAGTCAACTTGGGCTACGGCCGAGAACTGGACTGATGCTGCTCACTTTGAAATCGAGTTAATCCCTGGCACTGGAGCGAGCGAATTCTATGTTGACAACCGGAAGATTTCGATCAACTGGGAGTCGGCTCCGGCCACCTTCACCTGGGCTGAGATTGAGACGAAGCAATTTGTGACAGGATCGCACGAGGCGGGAACCGCTAAGAAGACCCTGATCGGAAGACTCAAAGGACTCGTCGCTCACGGGGCAGCGATCAATGTCAAGGGCATCCGGTTCACCAATACGTCTTGGATTGACCAGAACAATACGAACGCTGTCTTCGCCACGATCAAACCTATTCGTTTCGGTGGAGCTCACCTTGGCTCGACTGCTTCGGCGAATCGCCTTTGGGATTCCGGGGTCACGGGAACTGAGATCGAATATGCGTGCCGGTACAAGAAAATCTCAACATCGGAAGTGTCGGGTGCAGACGTGGCAAAGGCCGCAGCCTCACTCTCCATTGGCGCGAAGTATCAGTCGTACAGCACATACCGGGGAGGTCGAACTGAGATCAGATCATCCTTCGTCAACCAAGCACCCTTCTTAGAAGATACGGGTGGATCTCCGAATATCGTCATCGAGTTTATGCGGAAGGACGCGACGGGAACGTGGCGATCGCTCGGCACGAAAGGGAACACAGGCACTCAGTCTTACTTTGATGACTACGAGGAGTGGGAAATGTCCACGCTCCCTGCGGTCACCGACTTTTCGACGGATGTGGACTCAGGCATCTTTGGCGAGGTCACAGGGATCATCTGTGGTTGTGCCTGGAAAGGCTCGAACGTCTATGCCCACGAGAACGGCAAGATCTATTTCTCGGCATCCAATGACGCAAAAAACGTCTTGTGGGATGGTGTCGTCGAAACCAACGAAGTCGTGATCGGCTCACCAAAGACAGCGGCTAGAACGGACACTCTGGCAGACAACACTGTGGACCCCGCGCTCGCTCTGGTCGCCACTGAGAACCTGTACGCCCTTACTGGCCGCGAAGTTTACGTCTTCATTTCGGACGACGGTACCCCCGCCACGGCATCCTTCCCCCGCAAGATTGAGAGTGCGATGGGCGTGCTTGGCACGAGGGCAGCATGTCAATGGAAAGGCGCTCTCCTCTACGGCACACTTGACGGGCTGACGGTGCTCAAGAAATCCTCGGCCTCTGGCGAGCAACCTGACTTCATCGATGTCCTGACAAAAGACATTCGCGCTACTTGGTCATGGCTACTTGGCAGCTCGCCTTCGACGACGATCGTTCGGACTTACCTCAACGATGTCTGGGTTTTGAACCAAGGCAGAGCGATCTGGATGCGAGAGGGCGAGCACTTCATCCCGATTGAGTGGTCGGACTCAAGGTCGGCTGTCGATGCTTGCGTGAGCCCCGACTATGGCGTGATCGTTCAATGGTCTGACGGGCACGTCTCGCGGATTCAGGACGTTTTCACAGACGGCGGGACTGACACGGGTGGAACCAACGGCATCGCTGTCGAGTGGGAGTACAAGACCGGACAGGCCGAGAATGAGTCGTCGATTTCAAGGATCACGGCGACGGCGATCGGGAATACGACGGTGACTCTCGTGAGCGATACGGGGCAAATCGAAGTCGCTGCTGAGACGGTAGCGGAAGACACGCTGAGGGTTCCTGTCGAGCACACGGCTCAAGTCGAACGGCTCCATCGGTCTAGGCTCGCCATCACTGCATCTGGGCGCGGGGAATCGAAGCTCAAGTCGTTATTTCTTATACTAGCGGCTCGTTCTCGAAGTCGCACGCCGAGTTACTAATGGATTTCAACCTTGGACAGATAGCGGCTGGCGCAGTGGCTCGCCTTTTCGGTGGAGGCTCCCCGAACATGGCGGAGACAAACCGGCAACTCCAGTTGTCGCGTCAACTCACGCAAATGGGGATTGATCTCTATAACAACACCGATCTTGAGTCCACTGATAATCAGGCTGTCGCAAATCTCCAGCAGAACGCGATGCAAGATGCGCTTGCGGCGCTCAACCAGTACGACGCCACATCCTCGGCTCGCGGCTCGTCCATCTTTAAGGATTCAACCGTCAAGGACCGGGCTCGGACTGATATTGCTTACGACTCTGGGCGCGATGCTCGCTCACTTGCATCGAACCTACTGACGACTCGGGCAAATCGGAAAGCGGCACTCCTGCCAAACCCTTCGGCTCCACTCCAGGGGATGCAAGGGGCGGCGGCGATGGATCAGTTCAATAACGATCAGCTTGCCGCACAGCAGGGCGGGATTTTCAATCTCGCTTACGGGCTCTTGAACAAAAAGAAGACTCCTCAAGCCCCTGTGATGAATGGCTATAACCCTGCCCCGATTCAGAGCGGATACAACCCTCAACTTGACTATGCAAGGCGAACGATGGGGGCCGACTTCAAGATTGACCCTAACAAGGTGAAGTTCTAAATGGCTGATGGAACCAGACCACCTAGACTTCCAGGGAAGCCAGCGATAGACCCTAATATCCAGGGTCAAGTACAACCATTTAATCCAGGTCCTCCACCGAACCCAATGCGGGATCAGAAGAGTCAGCTTGAGGCACAGATTCGCCAGATCGAATCCACGGGCGGTAACGCCAGCCAACTTCGCGCTCAACTCGCTTCTGTCTACGACCAGATGAATCCGAACTGGCGAGCCCAGACCCCACCGCAACCGACCCCGGTACCGGGACCCGCGTTTTCCGGCAAGTTTGCGACTGCCCCGCCGATCAACCTTGACGCTGTTCCGACAAGGGGCGACAAGTATCTGAACCCAGACGGCAGCTTGAACGTCGACGCAATTCAACCCGTTGACGGGAGTAAGTTCAACACGTCAACGGTCCTTATGTCCGGCATCGATCAGATGTTCAAGGGGACGCCAAAGGATTCACTCAACGATCTCGCCTACAAGATTGAGGGGAGATCCAAAGTTCGCTCCGATGTCGCTCCGCTATTGCAGAACCCAGGTGAAGCAGTGTCTTCACTCGTGGCATTGATGAATCAGTTTGGCGGTAACACGATGCCAAGCCAGACTCTTGGTGCCGAAGAAAAGGCGTACATCGAGGCCGCGTTCCAGGTCGCTCCCGGTAGAAAGTTCGCCACGATTGACGACATCCCTGACGACTACATCAATTTTGCTCTGGGTTACGGGCTCGTGGGCATGGCTCAAGGAAACGGACTGCGAGGATTCACTGATGCCGCAACTGCCGGACTCGCTAACGCACAGCAGGGACTTGACCAGACGTTCGCGCAAGATACCGCTCAGTTCGAAGCACAAAGGGCGCTCAACATGGCGCTGGCGAACCGGCAAGGCAAGATCGCTGATGCTAACTTCCAACAGGAAGGGTTCTTCGCCAAAGACATGCGGGACCTCGCTGAGAAGGTTACGACTGCGACTCAAACTCTTGACCGGCAGGCTCAACTTGCGATGCTGTCTACGATCATGCCGATGATCCAGAACGGTGACTCGGATCGCTACAACGCCTATGTTGAAACGGTAGGTCCGTCCCTGAAAGAGAAGTTCGGCATCACTCTTCCAAAGGTTCTGCCAAAGAGCTCCAAAGAAAACGAGACTGACGCGAAGATTGCGAGCATGGGGATCAAGGATGAGCGGATTAAACAGGTCATGCGATTCGCAGAGGATATGGAACCTCTCAAGCGCGATGAACTGATGACGCGAATCTCACTGCTTGATGGGCAGGACGAAATGGCGACTCAGCGCGTGGCACTCCTCCAGAAGCAGGTCGCGGGCTACGATAAGAAGCTCGCTGCCGACATCATGCTGATTGGCGTCAAGGCCGAATCTCTCAAGACTCAGGCTCAAGCGGCACTTGAACGGGCTAAGAAGCAAGGCACCCCAGCCGGCGACCCGAGGATCAAGCAACTCCAGGCTATCGCTGGGGTCAACGCTTCGGCGGTGAGCGGACTCGCCAAACAGCAGGACACTCTCATCAAGCAAATCGCCGCCGACCGGGACGAATTGAATCAGGTCGCTCTACTTCGAACTGCGATCAAGGACAATAACTCCAAGATTACCTTCGATGCGAGGGAGCAAAACGCTAAGAAGCGGATTGCAGATAACGAAAAGAAGCTCCAAACCGTCGAATCCACACTCACCTCGATCTCGCAAGCTCAACTCAACGCGGCGGCGCTCATGGCGGGTGAAAAGAAATGAGGTTCCTCGGAACCCAGGACATCGCGCTAAGGGCTGAGAAAGACGCTCTCGAGCAAAATATCCAAAAGGCCGGAATGAGTGGGGCTGAAAAGCGCGACCCTCAATCCGTTGCCAAGATGCGCCAGCGCCTCTCGGAAATCTACACCCGGCTCGATCCGGCCAAGGCTGTCAAAGAGCAAGTTAAGGCGAATCAGGGAACCCGGTTCAACCCGGCGATGGGTGACTACGACCCGCTGAATATGAATCTCCAGACGGCGATGGCGCTCGTCGATCGCAAGTATGGGAATCAGCCAGGGTATCTCAAGTCTCGGGATCAGGTCAAGTATTCAATCCAGAATCAGCTTTCTGGTGGCACGCCTATCGACTCGGCATCTGTCGTCGGCAGAGCTCGTGACGAACTGACGAAAGCGACAAAGAAAGATCCTGGTGGAGCTAAGGCCGCGACCCTAGAATCAAGGCGCAACCTAGTCGACGCCCAGAAAACGAAAGCATCCGATCTCGAAGGGATGACGAACCCTTACGATATTGCGATGACCCTGATGGATCTACAGAATCAGGGCGGCATGGACCGGCCTATCGGCGGCGGCATGGCGAATCGCCCCAATATCTCGCCTTACGGAAACAGCCTCCCCGCCCAGGCGATGGCGGCTGCCGGTATGGTCACCGACCAGATGCGCCCTTCCGAGTCAATCCCTTCAACTCAGGGAATCCTCGGCAAAGAGAAAGGTGTTCAAGTTGATGCGTTCCTCAAGTCGATGGGCTCGATGTTCGACCCCGCCCAGCTTGCCACCCCGATCACGGGTGCCGCTGACATGGCTGATATGGCGTTTCGCGCACTTGACCCGGTTGCGAGACAGCAGGTTGAGAAGGAACTGAAAGGCGCAACCAAAGAGGAGCAAGATACGTTCATCGCCCGGGTGCTCGGGATGCTCACGGGTGGCGTGATCCAGGGCAAGATTGGAGCGAAGTTAAGCTCTAGGCTCAAGTCGGCGGCAGACAGACCGCTTCCGGCTCCATTGGAAGATGTCTTGACCAACATGGCGGCAAGTCAAGGTACGAAGCGAAACTTCCTGCCTGAGATCGCAACAAAGACCAACCCAGATCAGATCGGGCTCGCGCAAGCGGCGAGCATGAAGCGTCCGGCGAAGCCACGAGTGGAGCCTGCTCCCAAAAGCCCTTCTGCTCCAGCATATTCTATTGACGCTCCTGAAAAACTTTATCACGGAAGCCCTTCAAAATTCTCTCAACTTAAAGATCAGCCCTTGTACTTTATGTCTGAATATCCTGGGCAGACTCGCAAATACAGTGAGTTAGGAGGCAGAGGCAGTAACCGGCAATTTGAGCCACTCTTTGTTGATGAGCAAGGGGTGGTGTACGAGCGTCAACCCAATAACGTCTGGGCCGCTAAGTGGGATTCAGGTGAAGACGGGGAACTTGTGCCACTCCCGGAAAGTGCGCGATCGTCGATTCCTAACTTGAACCTAGATGATGTTGAGCGCATGCAACGCAACTGGGTAGGCGGCGGCATGGCTCCAGAGGCATATCGTTACGAAACTAAAGGTAGCGGGAAACTGCTAAACCTTGTGCGCGAGGAAAGACCTGGCGACCCAGGTGGCTTTATCAAAGGCGACTCGCAAGCAGTTAAGGATATAATTGGCAAACTTGACCCTCAAGGGAATTCCTTAGCCCAAGAGATTATCGAAAAGGCGCGAAAAGAGGGGTATTTCGATTGGCAAGATACGACCATGCTAAGCGAGTCATGGGCGAGCACTCGCAACGGGCGACTCCAGACAGAAGCATGGAATATTATTTCCAGTCAACTGAAAGAAAAGGGCTACTCAGGAATTCGGTTTGCTGATGATGGGACCGTCACAACCGCATTACTTGATAAACCAATCTTTTCTAATCGAACTGAATTAAGATCGAAAGTCAAGGAACCTATCACCAAACCAGCAGACTTCACTGTCGGGCAGGACATCAAGGTGCCAAAGAAAAACGGCAGCGAGGTCGCGGCCAAGGTCACCGACGTTACCGATTTCAGTGTCGGCATCGAAACGACGGGTGGAGTGAAGAAGTTCTACTCGCCCGAGGACGCGAAGGCTATCCTCAAGCCACAAGAGCAACCTGTTCAAGCCAAGGCCACTCCAATGGCGACGCAACTGGCTCCCGAAGACATCTTAGTTCACCCGGACATTCAGTTCCGAGGAAAAGCTAAGTCGTCCGAAATGGTCATTGACAAGACTGGCAACGTCACCACGAAGCTCAAGTCAGTCGACGCGTACAATAAGACTCAGGGCGGCTCGCTCCTCGTTTGGGAATCCAATACCGGGAAGCGGTTCGTCGTAGACGGCCACCACCGGCTTGAGCTCGCAAAGAGAGCGACGCGGTTCGTTGACGATACTCCGGAAGGGCAGATCGATGTCCCTCGTGAGATCCCTGTCAACGTGATTAGAGAGGCTGATGGCTGGTCACTGAATGAGGCGCAGTTCAAAGGCTTGATGGCTAACTTGAGAGATCAAAAAGCTGATCCCCTTGACGCTGCCCTCATTCTCCGCAAGCGGGGCATCACTCCAGATCAGATCGACGGGTTCTTCACCAAGGAAGGCGTCACTGTTTCGGCGGCCAGGAGTAAAGAGATCAAAGGCACGATGGGGCTATCCGATCCAGCGTTCGAAAGGGCGATGGGTAGCTACGATGTCAACCAGCAGTCGGTGGCGGGCGTGGGCTCAATCGACGGGCTGACCCCAGAACAACAACTTGCCGCCATTGGCATCCTCGAGAAAGGCGATCACAACACGTTCAAGGAAGGTGCGGTCATTGCACAGAAGATCAAAGATCGCGGGGCCGGCACTGTCACGAAAGCGGCAGACGAACAAATGGGATTCGGTGACATGTTTGGCGATGGTGGGCCTGATCCATTCGCCGACTACCTTTCCACGATCGGAACCGAAGCGACTCTACAGAAGATGGCTGAGGGTCAGATTACTAAAAAGTTCCGCGACCTTAACGCGCCACTTAATGCTGACCTTTTGGAAGGGGAGTTTATCAATGCGGATCTTCGTGGCGCACTCAAGGATAAACTAGGCGGGTCGCAGTCGAAAGCGAGAGGGAAGGTAGACATCCTTTTCGACCTCGACAAAGATTTCCAGCGATATGTTTCTGAGCAAGCTCAGAAGGTGATGAATGGCGATGTTCCAGAAACTCAAGCAGCTAATGAAATTGCCCAAGCGGCAATCGACAGAATCGGTAGCCCCGACTTCGAACGAGAATTTGTCCGAGGGCTCGTTCAGCCCAGAGCAGATTCAGGCTTTAATGGCGGACTTCCACCAGGACCCCCAGACACAGGCGGCGTTCCAGGCAGCCCAGGGGCAGGGCAACCGAAGCGAGTAAACCCGAAGCAGAGACGGCAAGCAGGTAAGACTGACCCCAAGACACTCGGCGTGGTGGCTGGAGTCGCTGGCGCTGGGGCTGCCGTCTACTTCAAGAATGATATTGAAGAGGCGATTGAGCGAAACAATCTCCAGGATATTCGCAATACGCTTGTCAAGGCAGGGCTCGCTACGGCGGCGGTTACGATGCTATTTGAGGGTGGGCGAAGAGGGCTGAAATCGTCTGCCAGTCGGTCTATCGACGCTTTCCGGTTCGTGCTTGACCCTCGCTCTATTGAGAAGCTGGCCGAGCCAGGTCCGTTCAAGTCGTCGCTGCTAGATGTTCTGAGTACCAACGATCTCTACCGGCTCAAAACGACAAGGGCGATGCTCAACGTCGAAGACGCGGCCAAGAAATCCTTCGGCGACACTCCTGGGAAGAACGAAGTCTACCGAGAGTGGAATCGCAAGTACCGCGATCACGTCGAAGCCAACATCGCAGAGGGAAGGGCATGGGATGATGGCGTACCTAAAGAGTTTGCCGACTTCGCCAAATCAGCGATCAAGGAAATGGACACGATGCTCGACGAGTGGGAAAAGCTCGGCGGCAGGATCAAGGTCGTCAATGACGGCACCCAGCACATGAAGCTGGAGGCTGGCGCGTCCATCAAGCTGGCATCGGGTGAGTGGGCCGAATACAAGGGATTCAAGCGGACTCCCGAGGATCAAGTTAGACTTGAGGCGGAGGTCACGAAAGCAGATGGCAGCAAAGTTACACGAGAGATCGCCCCCGGCGAAGACTTCGGGCGACCTGTCTACCGGATGGGCGAAGCCTATGTCCCGAGAATCTACACGAGATCATTCATCGATCAGCTTATCAATGGAGACGAATCATTCAAGTCAGCACTCAGCGAGGCGGTAGTCAAGGCTGGTGGCGAGCCACTATCGGATGCCGAGTTCATTACCCTCAAGGATATGGCGCGTGGTTTCGATGAAACTGAAAGCGCCACCGACATCAACTCGTTCATGGGGAACCTCCAGAAAGAGCGGCAGCTTCAATTCGCCAAGTTTGAGTATACGCCAGCAGGAGGCGGACCAGAGGATGTCATTCTGGTTGACCCTTACGAGAATAGCTACTTTGATGCTGTGCGGAAGTACATGGACAGAGCGGCCAAACGAGTCGCTGTCGCCGAAGTTCTCGGTGTCGAATCCGACGTACTCGCCAAAGTCATCAATGGTGTTCGTGGCGTTGACCCTGATGGCGCAGAGTATCTGACGACACTCGTGGGCAGACTTCTCGACCTTGGACCCAAGGCGAGAAACTTCAAGAGCATCCGCGACCAGGCAGCGAGAGTCGAAGGGCAGTATCAGGCGATGACTAAGCTCCTCGGTGGCACAGCGGCAGTCAGCCAGCTTTCCGACATCATCATCCCGCTCACAGAGACAGGCGTCGTCAATGTCTCGAAGAGTGTCTACAAGCTCGTAAAAGACAAAGACTTTAGGGCTGACATCGATGCCTTCAATGGCGGTACCCAGGCATGGATCAAGGAAATGACCGACATTGAGCACACTGGAAACAAGGTGCTGATCGCCAACGGAAAGTTCATCGACTTTGCGATGGGCGTACTCCAAGTTAAGCAGATGGACAAGATTGTCAAGCGGATCAATACAGCATCCGTTGTGACTGAGGCAGAGCGGCTGATGCGAAAGGTCGAATCCAAAGTCACGCTAACTGAGCCGGAAATGAGGGCGATGGATCGACTTGGCCTGACTAAGTGGCAGGAGCAAATCAAGTCAAAAGGCACCGACTCACTGATGTCAAGCGAGAAGTTCCAGTCGGACCTCGCCGGTCATGCTCGCACATTTCAGTATTCCGGATCTCCGGAAGACTTGCCGTTATGGATGTCGAGCCCAGTCGGGTCGATGGTCATGCGGTTCAAGAAACCGTGGTACGTCACCACAAAGACCTTGATGCAAGGTGCGCTTAACGAAGCAAGCCAAGGGAACTTTACTCCATTCGCTCGACTCGTTGGCTACAGCGTTGCGATCGGTGGTGGTGCTCAATACTTAAAGGACATCATCAAGCTCTCCGGGCTCGACGATGACACTAAGCAGATGCTTTCCGAAGGGAACTTTGGCGAGGCGATCAAGCGATTCTTTGTCGACGTGCCACTCGAAAAGAACTATCTTGGACAAGCAATCAGAGGGATTAGAGAGGATAGAGCCAACGGACTAATGCAGATGTTCGGACTGATCGGGCAGACAGTTTACGAAGCTGGTGCTGGTGGCGTTGCCGGCGAACTATTTCCGATTAACCAGCGCAGCCAGAGCGACATTCGTAGATTCAGTTCATGGGAAAGGTTCGAGCCAATCTCAAGTCAGAGTTTCCGAAGGCTCGCGGGTATCGGCGGTGATTACTTCCGTGAGGGGATCACTGATAAAACGAACGCCAACATCTACGAAACGCTTCGATCAGAGTGGATTCCTGCAAGGCGACTCGCCGACATACTCAGCTTTAGGCCAGAAATGCTTGACCTCAAGCCAGAGGAAGTAAAGAAGCGCGAAGACGAGCGGAAGATCAAGGTTGAAAATGCCAAGGTTGACAAGAATCTTCCCACGCAACAACGAAACCAGATTCTCCCCCTTGTCGCTGCCCCAGAAAAGGTTCGCCGGTCGATCAGGAATTCGATCAAGTCGGGCAAGAAACTCAAACTCTAGGAACATTCATGGCACAAATGCAACAGCCCTCAACACATTGGTACGACTTCCTCCCCGTCTGGTGGAGCGTCATCGCCGGCTTCGTCACTGCGGTTATCGGCGGGATCATCCGGGTCGAGCGAATCGCGCTTGGTCAAGCGCAGGACCGCAAGGACATCGAAGAAGTCAAGCTTGCTGTAGAGAAGTTGACTGAGACGGTGAATGTTCTTCCGGTAGTCGAGAACGACATTAAGTGGATTCGGGAGCATTTAGAAAAGCGAGGATGACGCATGAAAGAGCGGCTGAAATGGCTAACATTTGGGTGTCTACACGATCCGATCATGTTCGAGCCGTACCGTCAGTGGCTCTTGCAAAACATCCGCGACTACCAGCCTGACTTCCTTATCAATCTTGGCGATGCGATCGAAGCAAACGGGGCGAGTCGCTGGGAGCTCAAAGAGAATCAAGACCCTTGTGTCCTGAAAGAGTTTCACGCCTTCGAGACGACGATCAGGCAGATCAACGAGGCCGCTCCAAACGCAAAGAAGTTCTTTCTCTACGGGAACCACGACTCAAATCTTCTCCACGCAGAGCGGGTGCCGAAGGCGATGCGAAAACTGGTCCAGCACTACTGGTCTGAGATCCAAGATGGCGTGATGAAGGACTGGCGATTCCCCTGCCACAAGTACGGCCACGACCAATACTTCCGGCTCGGCCAGATCACATTCCAGCATGGCGCCAACACGGGCAACTCCCCGAGGCTCGATCACCTCGTCGCTCAGTCAGTGGAGTATGGCGTTCCTTTCGGGCTGCACGTCTCGGCCCACACGCACGCCCCCGTGGCAGTCACCCAAGGGGAGCTCTCCAAATACTATCTGCCTTACTGGGTAGCCAACGTGGGGACCGGGATGGACTGGGAGAAAGCTGGCTATATGGAGAGGGCGAGCAAGCACAAATGGGGCAGGGGATTGGTCCGAGGAACCGTCTCGAGGGCGAGCGTTACTCAGTACAAATCCCTTTACAAATCCCCGCAGTGGGAAGCGGAACTACTGGTTCACAGCTATGCAAGCCGGAATCGGTTCACCCCCTGACCTATAAAGTAAGCCAGTTGACCTCATTTCTAGGTCAACGCTGTGAGGCGATTAAGGCGCTCACTCGCCTCAAATTCGTTATTTCTTATAGGACCCTACGACCAACATGAACTGCGGAGATCGAAGGCTGATTATCTTTGTGAGTGGCGCGATGGCGCTCGGCATGATCGTCTTGGTCGGCATGCTGACATTCAAGAGTAAGGCTGTCCCGAGCGAGCTATGGATGTCGCTCAGTGGAATTCCGACAGGGCTTTTCGGGATCTTCTCGCAGAGATCGTCCCAGCAACAGAAGGTAGAGGAAAAGAATGAAAAGGAAATTTAGAGTCAGACTCATGCGGGTCATTATCCCTGGATTCTGGAACGTGTCTCTGATCGAAAGAACGATCGAAGCGTCAGTTCCCGATGAGGCTATTGAAATGGCGAGCGACCTTTTGACTAAAGCTGGTTCGAAATGGGGCCTCTTCGTCACTGCTACCTTGGAGAAATAAGATGACCCCAACCGCAGGAAAATGGACTCCGATCTCGACTGTGGCGCTTAACGTCGCGTCCGTCAACATCTTTAGTGGGATCACAATCCCGGCTACCGCGAAGGGGGCTGTGATTACTTTTGATGCCGCTGCTAGGGTTTCGCTCGGAGTCACTGATGCGAGTTCCACTTTTGGACACTCCCTTGCTGCCAGCACTCCATTCTTCATTGACTGCCTTGCCGCTATCCCGATGGTGGCTGATTTTGTGACAGCTTGCACTCCTGGCGGGTCGGTCCCCCCGCAGGGGTACGCGACGTTTTACGAAGTGGTGTCCAACATATCATGATGGGCGTTCAAACGCTGGGTCCTGTTTCGACTACTGCGCCTAGCGTCCTCCCCATCATCACAGCGGCTCCCGGCGTTCGCTCTAAGATCGCGGCGATTGTTGCGCGGGACTTTGCGGTAACTCCGCTGAAGATCGCCATTCTAGGAGACTCTAACTCAAAAGGCGGCTCATACAATGAGTGGAATACTACGGCGAGAATTGGCACGTTTGAGAGATTGTCTCAGTACATCAATTCCCCCACGACTGGGTTCGCTACGAAGAGGCGACCGTTTGAGAGCGGGATGTACGTTCCGTTCGGGCCGGCTCCAGCGGCACTACTTTACGACGAACCCGGAAACTTTCGGTGTCAGAACTCTTCCAACTGGATTAAGGTAGCTCCACCCGCTGTCGGATTCTTCACGGCTGGGCAAAGCTCGTTTGTCAAAGACCCGGCATCAACTGGGTATGCCGCGATGCGGTTAGACCGAAGGACATCAACCTACGCACAATTTGACCGAAAGCACGATTTTGAACGAACCGCAACGAGAATGAAACTATTCTTCTCGGTTGGTCAGACATCCGCTATCGGGCTAGATCGCAACTACGGCAACACTTCAATGGCGACTGGCGCAAGCGATGCGACGGTTGCAGGGAACGGTTTTCATGGAGACATTACCGTCCGGTTCTACGACCTTGTAGGCGCGGCATCAATCTCATCTACAACGATCACTCCGACAACTACCAACTCGCGGGGATTGAACGGATGGGGTGGTTGGACATCGGACTGGATTTCGTTGCCGTCATCAGGAACCTACCCCTGGATTGAGATTCGGTGCGAGACTGGTGTTAACGTCCGGGTTGCTATTGATGGAATCTGGTTTGACGATACGTTCCCAAGGGTTCAAATCTTTGACGGTTCGTATCCCGGCAGAGCTACAACGCATACGTCACCAAAGACGCACGACCAAACAGGAACGGTGACGGCAAGCTCTTTGACTGATCGAAGGGGATACTTCTCTTTGTTTAGGCATCTTGTTAAGACCCAATTCCTATCTCCGGTGACGTTTGACGCTACCGATTATGCGCTCCCTAGCGCACCAACTCACTACCCTCTGTTCTCAGGCGGTTTGGATGCAGTGCTTCACCCTTGCGTTGCTAACGACATTGGCTCAAACACACCCGCAAGGATCAAGGCTGACCTTCTGGCGATCATGGCTGAGTTTGTCGTGGACAACCCGAACGGCATCTGGATTCAGCCAATTATTTGCCGGGGATTCTCTGGTGGGATTGCAGAACTAGATTCATACATTGCTGGAACGCGCACAGTCGGCGGCGTACCTAACCAGTCGTGGGCCATGTATCGACAAGTTATCTACGAGGTGCAAGCTGCTTACCCGAACAACTTCGCCATCTTGGACTTGAACCAAGCGATCATCAACAAGTATTACGCTGGAGTCCAACCGACTGCTACGCAGATGAATACTGACCTCAGTATCTTCTCCGGCTCTGACTCTCAGCACACAGAATCGTGGGTGGACGACAACATTGCGCTGTCGACGTCCCTCTTCCTGTCTGGGAAGATTTAACCCCCTCCCCCAATACGATAAAGCCCCTCTTCGGAGGGGCGGTCTTTTTTTATCAGTCATCGGCTCAATCGGGGTCATTGTCTGCCTCGGTATTTACTCATTTGCTTCACACTCCAATGCAAGCTGAGTCAGTTGATATTCCCCAACCACGTCATCCTTCCCGCCGTTGTATGAGATTGACCAAAAGAACCGTCCAATCTGCTTCACGTCGAAACCATAAGCCTCTAGCGTTTCAATGGCGCGTTTGGTTGTCACCCCTCCACCTCCGGCCACACCTGCACTAAGCCGCTGGGGGTTGGGCGGTGGATTGTTTTGGCTAGACGTAGGAAATACGCTTCAATGATCCACCAAGGGTAAGGTTTGCCTTTGTCGCTAGACAGTCCAACGTAACCGTTCACGATTTCCGTCACGGTCTTTTTGCCTCGGTGGAATCGGAGTTTTGCCACGTCACCAACCTGCACCCGAAACTCACCCACGATCAGCCCCCTTTAGTTGGGCGAAGAGGTCGGGGTCTTCCGACTTCCTCCCGATAAAAACGTCTTCCTCTCCACCACGAGCATAAATCCGTGTACCTCGGAGTATAAAGTGCGTCGTAGCCTGCTCCACCACCCGCAGCAGCCGCTCGTTCTCGGCTGTGAGTTGGGCTAGTTCATCATCGGCGTGTTCAACCATGCAGACCAAAGCGTGAGCCA
>Ga0315901_10003703_pt1 | contig 19641 bp, 33 predicted proteins | sample LakEriMetagenome_10_FD_203761 | JGI IMG/M metagenome (GOLD analysis project Ga0315901, IMG submission 203761) | Freshwater fungal communities from buoy surface, Lake Erie, Ohio, United States - Buoy 2 MA116 | ecosystem: Environmental > Aquatic > Freshwater > Lake | place: USA: Lake Erie, Ohio... | reverse complement strand
TATCGTTCAGGTCGTGGTGTGAATAGCGTTCCAACATTCAGTTTCGACCCATTAAATACCACTTACCAAACAGACGATTTAATGTCTCGTTGGCAGATGCAAATGGGAATCAGAATAAACTTCTAATGAGAACAGCGGAATTTGTAACACCAAAACATCCAGATAAAATATGTGACCTAATTTCAGATACGATACTGGATAAGTTTTTAGAGAAAGATGCTAACGCTCGTTGTATGATTCAAACAATGGGTGGATATGGTAAAGTTTGGATTACCGGTGAGATTGGTACTAGTGTATCTATTTCCGATGATGAAATTCAAAGTATAGTAAAAGAAGTTAGTGGGGTGGACGATGTTACCATCCACCTTAGAAAAATCCCAGAACAATATTCAAATGTAGCAACCGACCAAGGAATCGCAATAGGTTATGCGACAACGGAAACTCCTACTAGGGTTCCGATGGAATATGAATTGGCTAGAAGTTTAACGAAATATATTTATGACATATATCCGGTAGACGGTAAGGTTCAAGTTACAGTTAATGGAACTGGTGTAAAAGTAGTTTCCTCGTTTCAAAACACGAATTCTAAGGATTTAGAAGAATTAGTCCATGTTTTCTTTGAACAAAATTCTGAAAGACTGGTTAGCCAAAAGTTGCAAGTTGTGGAAACTTATTGTAATCCATTGGGTACTTGGAGTATAGGCGGATTCGATAGCGATGTGGGAACTACTGGAGGACAGGCAGTTTTAGATAATTACGGACCCCGTATTCCGATTGGATGCGGGCTGTTTAGTGGAAAAGATGGTAGTAAGGTTGATAGAAGTGCAGCATATATGGCTCGTAAAATAGCGATAGATGCAATAAAAAAATATCGTTTAATGTATGCAATAGTGGAACTTTCGTATGCTATAGGAAAAGAACAACCCGTTCAAGCAAGAATAAAAGGGAACGATAAAGGAATAAATGTCGAAACGGGAATAATGCTGTATGAAGTGCAGGGATATGATTTGTCTATAAATGGAATCATACACTCTTTAAAGTTGAATAGGCCAAACTTTAAACAAACCTCTTTATGGGGGCACTTTGGAAACGGGTTTATTTGGGACGAATAAAAGTTATTTTTGTATAAATTAGTTATATTTATATTTGTAATCTATATTACTAGGAGATATTATGATGTACGAAATACAAAATCATTTAGGCGAAGTAATTATGGCAAGTATAACTGAAGAAGAATACCTTGAATTGCGTAGGGTGGCAACTGCGGAGGGTTTTAATTACTATGAAACTGGCCCTGACTTAGTTGAGATGTTGAAAAAACAAGAAACCGAAGAAGGCGTTGATATATCTCAAACTAGAATATTTAAGAAATTAATAGAAGAGTAATTAATACCTTATAATAAAGAGACTTGACAAATTAGGGGGTGTATGATATATTTCATACATCCCCTTTTCTGTGGAGGCAGGTATGAGTTGGATTGGGTTGTGGTTGAGTAGAGGTAACGCTGGGTGGGTATCTGCTGCAATTGGGTTCGCTATCATCATTTGGCTCATCATTACAGAGGACTGATATGTTATTCAAGATTGGTGTGATTCTCGCTTGTGCGTTCGCAATCTTTGTATTGATTAGTGCGATGCTTGCCCATATCAGTTATCACATTATCAAGAAAGACGAGGAGCGTGATTTCTCATGAACATCGGACTAAAGATTTTTCTCGTTAGTGTCGTAATTATTCTCATTCTCGATAGGGTAATCAAGTGAAAATTATCAAGTCAAGTGATTGGCTCATTTCCGAAAACAAGAATGGTGGTGAGAAGTTCTGGCGGTTACATATCGTCAAGGACGGTTATGACTATTATACTCAGACCGAGTGGTATCAGATTACCAAGAGTGGTCGTACCTCGAAACAACAGATGTCCGAACCCTATTACGCCGCCCCTACTAATGTCGGCCGGTCAAACGAGCGTAACTCTGAGCAGCAGGCAGAGTTCGAGTTCGACGCCGTAATCAAGAAGCAGCGGGACAAGGGATTCCGTGCGAAGGGTGAACGGAAGAATGTCCGTCCAATGCCGATGCTCGCTCACAAGTTTACTGACCACAAGAAGAAGGTAAACTTTCCTGCGTACATTCAGCCCAAGTTGAATGGGATGCGTATGTTGTTTGATGGGGAGAACGGATGGAGTCGGGGGAACAAGGAAGTCATTCCCGAGGTCATTCAGCACTTGAAGTTTGACACGGGTGGTCACATCCTTGATGGTGAGTTGATGCTTCCTAATAATCAGCTCCTTCAAGAGAGTATGAAGGCAATCAAGAAGTATCGCCCAGAGTTGTCCTCACAACTTCTGTATCATGTTTATGACATTGTAGACGAGGAACTTCCGTATGTGAAGCGTCATCAGTTGATTCTGGACATTTGTGCAAATGCACCGAAAAATGTCAAGATTGTTAAGACGGTTCGGGCAGATGACGAGTCGCAGGTATCCCATCTTCATAATCTTTTTGTCCAAGATGGATACGAGGGAACGATGATTCGTGATGAGGAAATGGGGTATGAGATTGGTAAGCGTTCGTATTCACTTCTTAAACTAAAGGATTTCGTCGATGCAGAATATCGTATTGTTGATGTTGTTGATGGTGATGGTAGTGACGTTGGGCTCGCCATATTTGAATTGGAGACTGATTCTGGTCAGCGCTTCAATTGCCGTCCAGAGGGTTCACAAGAAAATCGTGCGGACCTATTCAAGAATCGTCGTTCGCTTATTGGGAAGTATCTGACGGTTCGGTATCAAGAGCTGAGTAAGGATGGTGTTCCTATTTTTCCAGTTGGTGTCTCTATTCGTGAGTGGGGTGAATTCTAATGACTAAAATTATGGTTCCGTTGGATTGGGAAACGGTGGATAACATCGTTGTAATGCAAATTAAAGAGATGAAGGAAAGTCTGGAAGGGTATCTTATTCAGGTCAAGAACAATAAGAAGGGAACAGTCTTTGATTTGGACTACAAAAAGGACATTAAGCAAATCAAGGAACATATCGAAGCGTGTGATAAGATTTACGCCTACTTTGGAGGAAACAACAAGTGAAAAAGTTACTGATGTGCCTAATGGTTTTGACGGGGTGTAAGGACATTACTGGTGTGGAAATCGTACATAACCAAGAGTTTTTGGTAATTGTAGAGGCTAGTCCTAATACTCAGTGGGTTGGAAAAATTGATACCTTTACGGTAGCTAGTAAGCCAGGTGAGGACATTCGTTGGTTCAAAGTAACTCGTCCCGGTGTATGCTGGGAATTCCGCAAGATTGGAGAGGTGGGTATGCTCCGTGCATACGGGAGTACGCCGGACTTTACCTATGGATGGACATTAGAACAGAAGAAGTACCCGCTCTGGGGTGATATGAACACGACCGAACCCTATGGGGTAATTCGTGGGTGTAGTCCGCCGGTGGCAAACTAATAATAGTCGGCGGTGCAGTTGGTCGGGACAACGATAGTATGACACGGGCGCTACCCGAGGTTACAAGCATACTATGCTAGCCAAGGACTAGGTGAGAGCCTAGATGGGTTCGAATCCCACATCGCCATTCTTAAATGTGGAGTGAAAATGAAAAGGTTACTATTTGTAGTTTTTATGTTCCTAGTTGGATGTAGAGAGTCACTAATCGGCCCCAATCCTGTAACGGTTTCTTCGAATGAAGAAAAGCGATACAATCTATTTAAAGAATCCGTATTGAATCAGAGGTCGGGAATATCGTTTGTGTGGGGATGTGGAGAAAACTACTATTTAAAATTTAACGATAGAATTTCATCGTGCGAAGGCCATTATGGTGCAGGTCAAGCGTATCACGATGTAAACAAAGACGGATACCAAGACATTCTTGTAAGCTTTCACCCAGATAATAATGAGGTTAATCTCACTTGGTATATCAACAGCGGCGATAATATTAATTTTACAAAGTCATCTACTGGTCAATACCTTAACCAGAGTACAAGTGGAATTAACTCACATAAACTTCTTAAAACAGATGTAAACAATGATGGTATGGCTGATTTTATTGCACTAGGAGTGGATGAAACCATACCAGGAAATTATACTGGAAACTTTACAGTACTAATTAGTAAGCCAAATGGGAAATTCGATGTAAACGATATTCCCAACCCAAATCGTTATTGGTTCCACAATGGTGCCGCAGGCGATATCAACGGCGATGGTAATGTTGATGTAATAACCGCAACCTTCATTTGGTATGGGGATGGTAAGGGAAACTTTTTTAGAAGAGAAGATTATAATTTATCGGAATATACTCCATTAGTTTATGAAATCATTGATATAAATAAGGACGGCTGGAACGACCTTATTTTACGAGGACCGTTTAGAGAAACAACTATCATTTATAATAACAAGGGAGTAATTGATAAGAACAGTAAAATATACTATCTACCGGCGGTTACATATAAAGCTGTTATGGATATAGAAATAGTTGACTTTGATAAAGACGGAGACTTGGATATCTTAGAACTATCTCATCTAGGTGGAAATTCTAATGAAGCAAATGTATCTAAAATAACTGTTTTTTATAATAATCAAAATTATTTTGTTGCAGATGAAAAGATATTAGAAGAATCTGTGGATGGTAATAATTTAAATAATGAAAGGGATAGATTTGGATGGAGTGTATTTAAAGTCGATGATATAGACCGAGATGGTGTAGATGAAATTGTAGCTGAAAACTATCACGATGGAAATTATAACGCCTTGAAGTTAATTGATGGCAAATGGAAAAAGATTACAATAAATTATGGAAGATAAAAAGAATCCAAATGCGTTAACCTATGGGATATCCCCAAGTGCTCCCGCATCTATTAAACCAGTAGAAGTGGATAAGTGGGTCGGCAAAGTCGAACCCACTTTTAAGCATTACTATGAGGAACGATATAACGATTTGGTCAGACAATATCAAGAGCTGGTTGAGGACTACGAAATCAATAAAATGTGTTATGAGGCCTCACTTGGATTCGAACCAAATATGGGTCAAGTCTACCACTTGTATCGTAAGAGTGATGGTAGTACATTTCTTTCTATGGTAGAACCACAATACGCATTTTGGGGTGACCATCTTGGTAGTTTTAGATTAAACGCTCAATATGCGTGGGAAAAGGTCTGATGGCATTACAAGGTTATGTGGTAGAACACATTTCATTCTCAGAGCGGGTCCGTGCCTTTTTAAGTACTTGGCACTATTCTGATTATACGAATATTCAAGCAAAAGAAGTATTTGGATTGTTTCGGGAAGGTACTTTTTTACCTGAAATGGTTGGAGTGTGTATTTATACTAGGCCGGCAGGACCGACTGCCGCACAAAAGTATTATCCAAGTGACCCCGATAAATGTTTGGAACTCAGGCGGTTATGTTTGGTGGATGATACCCCGAAGAACGCTGAGAGTTTCTTTGTCAGCCGAACCTTGAAGTGGTTACGAAAATATACTGATTGGAAGTTTGTCGTCAGTTATGCAGACCCCGAGCAAGGGCATACGGGCGTTATCTATAAAGCAGCAAACTTTAAGTATGAAGGAATAACCGCACCTGGGTCATCGTTGATAGTAGATGGTAAACCATTTCATATTAGAACATTGACGATGACTGATAGACCGTATGGCGTAGAAATCAATCAACGATATAAGAACAAAGACCCGAATGTTCAAATCATAAAAACAGAACCAAAGCACATTTATACCTATCAGCTCTAGGAGATTCATATGGGAATGTTTGATACACTAAAAGTACAATTAAAAATTCCAGGCTTTTCGGACATTCCCGACTGCGAATTTCAAACAAAGAGTTTAGACTCTGCGATGGAAAATTATGTTATAACTGATAATGGTGAATTATACAGAGAGATGTGGGACTATGAATGGATAGATGACCCCACATCCGCTTTTAATGGGTATTTTAATAAAGTAGAAGGTAGTTATCGCCGGGAGTACTTGACAAACTTCCACGGTGATATTATATTTTATACAGGTGAAACAATAAATGAAAAATGGCGTGATTACACAGCACGGTTCACCGAAGGTAGATTGTCTAGAATTTGGTACGAAGATAAACAATATTAACAGAGGTTAAATGGTTATGGAAAAGTCAAAGTTGGAGCGGTTCATTTCAAAGTACAACATTGGTGGAGCATGTGAGAGCGTCAAGTATGTATCGAATGGTACGGAGATGACAGTTCGCTCTGTTTCTGATGATAAGAATGTGTTGGCCGAAGTTACGGGTCACGATATCGGATTCCCCGAAGGCGAGTTCAGTATCTATGAAACGAAGAAGCTCCGTTCCCTTCTTGGTGTACTTGGAGAGAAGCTTAAGGTGGCTCCTAATAAGGCAGCAAGTAAGACTGTGGGGTTGAATCTTTCTGATTCTGACACGAAGGTTACATTCGTATTGGCTGATGAGTCGGTCATCCCGAAGGTTCCCGACTTGAAGAAGCTCCCACCGACTGACCTCGAAATCATCCTTGATGAAAAGTTCGTGAATACATTCGCTCGTGCAAAGGGCGCTCTGTCTGAGGTGACTACATTCACCGTGATGAGCGATGGCACTGACGCTACTGTAGTTATCGGATATTCTTCATCTAATACTAATCGTGTGAATATCAAGACTACGACCAAGACTAATGCTAAAGTTGAACCCATCAGCTTCTCCGCTGATTATTTAAAGGAGATTCTTCTTTCGAACAAGGAAATCAAGGATGGTGTCTTGAAGGTTAGTTCGAAGGGTATCGCTATCGCCGAGTTCGCAGGTGAAGGGTTCACCTCGAAGTACTATCTCGTTCAGATTGACACGAAGGATTAATGGCCGGCTTCGACGATTTCTTTGATGCACCCAAGTTTGATTTCGACAAGGAGAAACAACTCTTTGTCGAAAACTTGGACATGCTTAAGAGTATGTCTGTTCAAGAACAAACCTTATACAAGAAGTATAAGGAAGTAAATGGGTATTATCAGAATTCGTTTGATAAGGCTCGTATTGTCAAGGCGAAGATTTGGACGCCTACTGACCTGAACAATAAGGAACAAACCGTCAAGGAAATCCAAGCTCTCCAACCTCGCATTCGTTTGGTGATGCCAAAGACTACGGATGAGATGGATTGGAATATGATTCGGGTATTCTCACATACAATGGAGTTTGACCAGAATCCCGGCCGATTCGTTCGGTTCCTTGTCTATGATGAAGTGACGGGAAAGTATCTTGGTGCGACTTCTTTGGGCAGTGATGTTATCGCTATCGGTTGCCGTGATGAATGGATTGGGTGGGACAAGGATACCAAGCTGAAGGGGAAGTTGAACAACTCTGCTATCGGCACTTGTATTATGGCTACCCAGCCATTCGGATATAACTTCTTGGGTGGGAAGCTTGTTGCTTCTATGTTGACCACGAAGGTTGTTTCCGATACTTGGGAAAAGATGTATAACAATGTGTTAGCTGGACTCACCACCACTTCGTTGTATGGGTCTGAATCTATGTACAACTCTATTCCGTTCTGGAAGAAGCTGGGGTCAAGCACTGGGGCAATTGGTATCAAGCCCGATGACGATGTGTATGGGAAGTGGCATGACTATCTGAAGCAGAACAAGCCCGATGAGTACAAGGAGCGGTTCGTCAAGGATGACCCGTCAAAGGGGCCGGTCACTGGTATTAAGCAACAAATCATTTCTATGATTTTCCGTGAAGTGGGAGTCAGTGCGAGTAAGTACAAGCACGGATTTGAGCGTGGTGTATATTACGCTCCCCTTTACGAGAATACCCGTGAGTTTCTGCGTGGGGAAATTGAGAAAGACAAGCTCGTTCCCTTGACAAAGCTGAAGGATGATGTAGATTCCGTTATCAATTGGTGGAAGCCGAAGGCTGTTGCCCGATACGAGAAGCTGCACGATGAGGGTCGGGCAAAGGACGGCATTCTATATTATACCAATATGATTGGAATTAGTTGGGATGAGGCAAAGCGTATATATCTTCCAGAGGTCGGGCGATGAGTTTCTTTGAAACAACCGTTGACATATCAAAGTGTAGAAAAGTATTGGTGATACCTAATATCACTAATTCTGCGAATATTGAAAAAGACTCCTTTGTGGATGTCATCTACAATCACATTCGAGCATTAGAAAAGCTTGGAGATTATTATTGGCATATTTTGGTTCCAGAGCCAGTTGCTAAACTTAATCTTGAAAATGTCAAGCAACACATCGTAGATATTTCTGGTGATATGATTCATATGCGGGTAACCTTTCCTAGAAAGGCTATTAATCTCTTACAAGATTTGGAATACGATGTAGTGTATTCGCATTTACCCGATTGGTTTATGGTCAAGCGATATACCGATAAGGATATTGTTGGATACGCACATTGGTGGGAAATGAAGTCGTGTAACGCTGAGGACAGAAAGAATCGTCAACGAAACATTGTGGCAGAACTATTGGGTGTATTGGGTATGAAGGTATGTTATCTCAACACCCAAGACCAAAAGAATCGGGTACTGGATGAAGCTCGTCAATGGTTTAATGACGAGAAGGTACAAGAGCTAGACAGAATTCTTCAGGTCTGGCACTTGGGTGTTCCCGAAGGAAAGATTATTTCCGCTCCTACTGAAAAGGAAAAGATTATTGTATTCAATCATCGTGCCGCTGCATACAAGGGATATCCGCAATTTATTGAGCTAATGAAAGAGTATCGTGAGTCCAGACAAGACTTTGTGGTATGGGTTCCACAGCTGGAAGGAAAGCCGGAAGAATCCTGGATTGACAATACCAAAGTCCCGAAGCATGAGTACTATACCCGACTCCAGCGTTGCTCCGTAGGAATCCAAATGCGCCAGTCAAACTATGGATGGAGCGTGGCAGCAACGGATTGTATGATGAATGGTACTGCGGTTATTTTCCAAGAGTCTGACTGCTATCACGAAATTGACCCGAATGGATTATTTTTCAAATTTAAAAAGGATTTATTTGCTACTTTAGATAAATTCTTTGATGATGAAAACTTTAGGCACGAACAAGGTGTAAGAAGTATAGCCAGAACCAAAGAGTTGCAGTTAAACGAAGCTAAGATGATTAAACAATTAAACAATCAACTAACACGGTAGGAGAAAATGAATCTGCTTAATTTTGCGAAGTTTCCGGCGTCTATCAATGAAAGTGAAATCTATCTTGGGAACACTCCTGCCCAGTATGAATCTTACCTTTACAAGTATACCCATCTAGAAACGGGAAAAATGTACATAGGTATTCACAAGGGTAAACTCGGAGACAAGTACTGGCATTCGTCAAAGAACGAAGAATTTAATCAAGCATTTTCTACTGAGAAAAATGTTTTTAAGTTTGAAGTTCTTCGGTACGGTAGCCATCATGCTATGGAAGTTGCAGAAAGTAGGATGTTAAATGCGGTGGATGCTAAAAACAATCCTATGTACTATAACTTATCAAATGGTATGAAACTAAGTCACGATGCTCCCCCCGATGTAGAAATGATGCAAATTCTAGTTGATAAGATTCAATCTAGAGATGGATTGGTTGTTACCATAGAACCAGTAGAAGACATCGCGGTATTAAAGCGTTTACAGGTTCGGTTAGCTGAAGATGAAGCTCACAAGAGGGAAATCAAGGAACGTATTGAGGACGCCGGCGGTGATACTTCTGGATGTTCGCCTGTGGTCGTATACGAAGGTCGTGGCCACAATGGAGAAGATATCATTGGTGACGGCAACCACACAGTTATGGCTGCAAGTGAAGCAAAGCATTGCACTGTAATTCCTGTCATTCGTATTCCCAAGAATGTACATAGGGACTACACCGATGCAGAGTTGAAGGCGGTTGGTAATCTTTTAAATAAGAAGCCAGACATCATCAAGAAGGCTGTAAGTCCCGATGACGCCGTGAAGCATCTTGAAGATATTGTTAGCAAGGGTGTTACTTTGGAGCAGTTTGCAAAAGACGAAGATGCCCACAGACAGTATTTACAAATCTGCGGATTTACAGGTAAGACGATAACAAAGATTATTGGTAGAGTTAAAAAGAGTATTAAGAATCAAGAGTTTCTTAAAGCTAATAAACTTTGGATTGATTATACGAAGCCTATACATAAAAAGACGCTAGAGGACACTACCGAAGGTTTCAGAACATCGGATACTATGGCGCTCCATGTCAGTTCTGCGATGTTTAAGTGGGATAATATCATAAATACGATGTTCGCCCATACGGAAGAAACCAAAAAGGGCCGTATCAAGAAGAAAGACAAGATGATGGTTGTGGTGTATCATGCCGATTCTGATAAAGAAGATGACTGGAAAAAGAATATTCAGCCACAAATCTTAAATAAAATTGACTTCTTCTTTACAAAACTTGGATATAGTGTTAGATTATATGAGATGCCTACAACAATGACCAATGACCCGATGAAAAAATATGAGTAATCACACTATTTGGGTAGAAAAATACCGCCCGTCTATCTTGGACAACTATATTGGAAACGAAACTCTCAAAGAGAAGTTCGCCCATTATATCGAAACCCAAGATATCCCGCATCTGTTGTTCTACGGAACGGCAGGTACGGGTAAGACTACCGCAGCAAAGATTCTTATCAAGAATATCGAATGCGACTATTTGTTCATCAATGCTTCAGACGAGCGTGGTATTGATGTGATTCGTGACAAAATTAAGAACTTTGCATCAACTACAGGATTCGCTCCGTTGAAGGTGGTGGTACTGGACGAGGCTGATGCATTAACTCCAGACGCCCAGGCGGCTCTTCGTAATATGATGGAAGTGTTCAGCCAAAGAACCAGATTCATCTTGACTTGTAATTACTTTGAACGTATTATTCCACCTATCGTCAGTCGGTGTCAGACTTCTGCGTTGACTCCACCTTCCAAGAAGGAAGTTGCGGTTCATCTTACGAACATACTGGGTCAAGAAGGTGTGACCTTTGAGAAGCAGGCAATCGCTACGCTGGTGAACGCCTACTATCCCGATATTCGTCGGATTATCGGAACGGCTCAGCAACAGACCCGTGATGGAAAGTTGACTGTCAATGTCAACGAAGTAATCGCTGGTGACAGTAAGCTGAAGATTATGGATACTTTGACCAGCAATCAACCTTCTACTAACAAGGTTCAAGAAATCCGTCAAATAGTTGCCGATGCAGGTATCCGTGACTTTACAGAACTCTATCGGTTGTTGTACGATAAGGTTCAAGATTATGCCCCGAACAAGATTCCACAGACGATTATCCATATCGCAGAAGGTCAGTATCGGGATGCATTCGTAGTAGATAAAGAAATTAATTTTATGGCAACAATGTATAACATTTTAATGTAAGAGGAAATTATGACCAGTAAGTTTATTCCGCCCGACCCGCGCCAGCAGATGCGCCAGCCACAGATGCCCGACCTTTCGTTGGCTACAGATATTGTTTGTGAGAACTGTGGTAATCTCACCTTCCAAGAAGTTATGTTGATGAAGAAGATTTCTGCTGTAGCTTCACCGAATGGAAAGGAAGGTATCATTCCTATTCCTACTTTTTCTTGTGTGGCTTGTGGATATGTAAATCAAATGTTCCGTCCAGTAAAGTCAGCCAGAACTGATGAACAGGCAACCCAAACTCGTACCGAAGAAGTAGAGACTGAACCGACCCGTCCGAAGCTCGTATTAGAGGACTAATGGAAACTTCGTTCGTAGATAAGTCCCGTGTCACAGTCCGAGAAATTTCAAAGAATGTGGCACGGGATTTTATTGAAACCCACCATTACACGCATAAGTTCAGCTCTACACGATATGCCCTTGGGGTATTCTATGTAGAGGACGGTGAGCATGCGTTCTTTGCTGGGGAGAACGAGCGTTTGATTGGATGCTTAACCTATGGGCATCCGGTGAGTAATCGGACTGTTGATTCTATTACCGAAGGATTGGAGCTGGATGAAGTATTGGAGTTGACCAGATTGGTATGCTTGGATGGGTACGGAAAGAATCTGGAAAGTTTTGTAATTGCTCAGTCCTTTGATTGGATGAAGAAGAATGACCCCAAGGTAAAAGTCTTGGTCAGTTATGCAGACCCCGAACAAGCACATACGGGTGGTATCTACAGAGCAACCAATTGGCTATATCAAGGATGTGGGTATTCCAAGTTGATGCCAGATTATAGTATTCGTATTAATGAAGATGACCTCTGGACACACAGCCGTACCGTGGGAGCCCGTTGGGGAAACAAGTCAGTAGAGAATCTGGCAAAGACTATCGGTCAGACCTTCTACAGAAAAGAGGAAACCGCAAAACATCGGTATATCTATTTCCTCTGTGGAAAGAAGGAACGGAAACGGATGATGAAGAATTTGAAGATACCAGTATTCCCATATAATGAAATCAAGCCGTATACCCAATTGATTCAGAAGGTGCATGTAAAGGATGGTCAAGTTGAACGAATTGAAATCCTGCAAGGGGTTGACAATGGCTGGTCAAACAAACAGATTGTAATGCAGGAGGATGAAGATGGCGAAGACTCTATTTGACCATATTAATGCAATTTATATTGACCAGAAGAAAAACTATTTCTCTGGATTGGATGATGGGGAGAAGCGAACCTATAGTAACTATATGGTCAACCGATTCCTCAGTATGAACATTCATCAGCTCCCGCTGGTCAATGAGATACAAAAGTACACGCTACCCTCCGATGTTCACTATTTATTCTTTGCGACCACGATTCCACGTGGAAAGCAATACAACAAATATGTAAAGGCGGCAAAGGAAACCAAGTATGAGGATTGGTTGATAGACTTGGTTGCGGGGCATTATTGTGTCTCTCAAGATGAAGCTAAGTCGTATCTGAATATCTATTATAATGATGGTAAACAAGCTCTTCGAGAACTCTGTGAAAAGTATGGGGTAGACCCGAAGGTTATTAAAAAGGCAAAATTATGAAATGGACAGAATACTTCCGACAGATTGCACATACAGTCAAATTGAAGTCAAAGGATAAGACCACACAGATTGGTGCGGTGATTGTTGGAACCCATAATGAAATTCGTTCTACGGGATACAATTCGTTCCCACGTGGGATTGAGGATTTCCGTGATGAACGGCAGGAACGTCCCGAGAAGTATTTCTGGATGGAGCACGCGGAACGAAACGCAATTATTAATGCTGCACGAATTGGTGTCTCTACAAACAATTGTGTGATGTATTTGACTTGTGATATTCCTTGTACAGATTGTACCAGAGCTATCATTAATTCAGGCATCAAGGTTATCTTTTGTGAGAAAGGTGAAGGTGCGAAGGGTGAGTATTGGAAGGAACACACTGAGCGTAGTATCAAAATGTTACAAGAAGCAAACTGTACGGTTTGGTATTATGGTGAACAGAAACCGTTTATTAATATAGGTGAATTCAATGGATAACTTTATAATTACTTTTTCCGAAAGCGCGTTAACTGAAATGAAATCTTTCGCAGAAGCGGAAGGAACTAACTATTTTCGTATTTCAGTTATGCCTGGCGGGTGTTCTGGGTTCAAATATAATTTTGAAGTTATTGATAATCCCGAACAAGATGATATTGTAGTAGAACAACATAATGGTGTAAAAGCCGTAGTAGACCCGTTCTCTGTGCAATATTTAAATAATGTAGTTGTAGATTATGTATCTAATATGATGGAGTCTGGATTTAAATTTAATAACCCTAATGCATCTGGTGGGTGTGGATGCGGAACGAGTTTTGCCGTATGACAAATGGAAAAGGTGATACTCCACGACCACTGAGTGTGGATACTGAAACATATAAAAGTAATTGGGAACAAACATTTGGTAACACGCCCGAAAAAGCGAGAGCCCGCATATCAGAATCACTACAAGAAATACAACAAGAAATTAATCGACTTAAAAATATAGTTGATAACTGCGAGTATAGCGGATTACCCAACACCTCATCATACGAGATTCACGGTGAATCTTTATAGACATCGTAGGGTCGGTCAAACACAGAGTGGACATCGGTATGTGTTATTACAAGATGCACCAAACTCCATTCATTTAACTATACAAAATAAAGATAAGGCAATGTACGACTTCCTTACTAATCTACAATCAGAAGAAGATTTGAATAATAAGATATCAGCATTAGAAACCGAATTCACCACCTGGGTAAACAACAATGAAGTCACTAGTTAACTATCTTTCAGAAGAACAAGCAGTCCAATGCGTAGGCAAGGGATGGGAACATCTTGTTCGTCGCGTGTATAATGCAAAAGAAGGCATGGGGATTCCTGTCGGAATTATTCAAGTAAAGGAAAAGTGGGGCGGACTTCGTATATATACTGATTATTATGTTCGTGAAATAGAAGAAGTTATTACAGAGGTCGGCCGGCGGAGTTTAGAAGTATGTGAACAATGCGGGGCTCCTGCGGGATTAGTAACGAAAGGAACTTGGTATCAGACCAGATGCGAGGAGCATCGTGGTGATTGGGAACCCGTCAAACACTAATAATACCTTATAAAAGACCCCGAAAGGGGTCTTGACTTTTGTTCCCTATTTGAGTATATTTAAGATGTCTATTAACTTAAAGGTTATCTATGAATAAAGTATCGTACAGTCAGTATACAACGTGGGCTAACTGCCCCGAGGCGTGGAAGCTCCGATATGTGGATGGTCACAAGTTGGATGAGGGTTCTATTCATACCATTTTCGGTACCGCCATGCACGAAGTCATCCAAGAATGGCTTGATACTCTTTTCAATAAGAGTGAATCGTTTGCGAACGGTATTGACCTTGATGACAGCTTGAAGGCAAAGTTTCACGAACATTTCAAGAATGGTATCAAGGAAGTGGATGGGGTAAAGGTATTCCCGTCCGACCGCAAGACGCTCGAGGAATTCTACCATCAAGGTACGCAGATTCTTTCGTATGTTCAGGCGAATCAGAAAAAGTTGTTCCCGAACCAAAACACTACTCTCGTCGGTATTGAGTTCCCGATTGATGTAGAAGTTCGTAAGGGTGTCAAGTATGTTGGATTCGTGGACATTATCACAAAGAATGAAAAGACTGGACTGATTACCATTTACGATTTAAAGACCAGTCGAGCTGGATGGACGCAATCGCAGAAGTCTGACAAGACGAAGATTAGTCAGCTTCTTCTCTACAAGAAGTTTATCGCTGAACATTTCGCTGTTCCTCTGGAATCTGTTCGTGTTGAGTATGTAATCCTCAAGCGTATCATCTCTGAGAACAGTCCGTATCCGATTCCGCGTGTCAGTCCGTTTGAACCCCCGCATGGGAAGCCTTCAATCAATCGGGCATGGACAGACTTCGAGAATTTCTTGTTCGATTGTTTTGATAGTGAAGGGAATTATAAGACCGACACGATTAAGCATAAGGCGAGTAAGAGTGCCTGTAAGTATTGTGTATTCCGTGAGCGTAAAGACCTTTGCAAGTACGGGGTGTAATGTGGAAAACCCAATGGTGAACTACAGTAAGATTATTGCAGATACGGCTAGTAACCATTACAATGTGCGGGATGAGTACAAGGAAAATACATACGAACAAAATGTTGCCATCACGATGAGTGAGCAACGCCGGTTCTCCGTGGGATGTATCAATATCACGGGGGAACTGAATATCGGAATGATGATTCGTTCGGCGTGTCTTTTTGGGGCTGAGAATTTTTATATCTTTGGACGAAAGAAGTTTGATAAGCGGTCCACAGTAGGGGCTGAGAAATACATTAATATCGTTCAATATACTTTTGATGACCCGATACACGCCGACGAATCCATCAACGAACGATTGGAATATCTATTGAAATGGAATAGTGTCGTATTGTGTGAACACGGTGGTACAGAGATTGGGTCACATAAGACTCGTATGTTGTACAAGGAAGAATTGGAAAATCCGTTGTTTATCTTCGGTTCAGAAAGCCACGGATTACCTAAAGCCGTTGCAGAGAATCCACACTTCTACAAGATGTCCATTCCGCAACGTGGTGTCCTTCGTTCGTTCAATGTCAGTGCGGCAATGAATATCATTTGTTGGGATTACATTAGGGAAATGTATCTATGAAACTTGGAGTCATCGCTGGCAACTTTGATGTGATACATCCTGGATACATGAAGATGTTTAAAGAGTGTAAGGAACATTGTGATAAGTTTATCGCTTTCCTTCATTCTGACCCATCTATTGAACGCCCAGAAAAGATTAAGCCTATTCTCTCTGTAGAAGAGCGAATTGAGATATTAAATGGTATTAAGTATATTGATGAAGTAGTACCTTATAATACCGAGCAGGATTTATGGAGACTATTGATTCTCTACAATCCTGCTGTTAGATTTCTTGGTGATGACTATAAGGAAAAGAATTATACTGGTAAAGGGTTCTGTCCTGTCTATTGGATTAATCGTGACCACGGCTGGTCTACAACTAAGTTTAAAACCTTAATTGCACAATCATTATGACAAACATTACACCAGAAATTGCTGAACTGATTCTTGCTGTTAAACAATCAACCGCGTCAAACGAAAAACTCCAACGTAAGGTTGAGGTGTATGAAGCCGTCCTCCGTAAGCTTAATGCGTATGGTAACTTGATAGTTAATCATGATAAGATGCGGGAACTAATGGTGGCAATTATGGAATGGCAGTATGCACTTCGTGACGGGGAGCACACCCAATACGAACGGGAAGTCTGCATACAACGGGCGTTTGACCGACTTGGCGAAATGGTGGGGGTATATGAAGAAACGTTATAAGCAAATGGTAGATACTCGTCGGGTCTATCGATTAGAAACAGATATGTACTATGACCGTAGGTTTGCGTATATCACGAAGCAACGGTCATTAGGATATTTGGTGCGATATGCCAAGAAGATTTGGAAGGCTGAGAAGATTAAGAAGGAGATGCCCCTTATCCGATTTGGTAAGGGACTGCAGAAGTATAGTTGGTGTGATGGGGAGATTCTTGAACTTGCCCCAACCCAACGGGACATCTTGACTCTGGTACATGAGTTGGTTCATGCGATTGGATATGATGACCACGATAAGAACTTTGCGGCAAAAGAGTTGGTCTTACTTGCGAAATATACCTCTGTGAAGGTTGACGCATTACACGAAATGTTTGAGGTTATGATATGATGAAGAAACTAAAGGAAGCATCAGTACTGTTCTTTATCCAGATATTGAGTTATTCTATCTGGTGTATTAACTTTCGTGCCGTTGCTGATACCCACTATCACACGGCGGCAGTAAGTGATTTCTTGATTGCCTCTATTCAGTTCTTTGTGATTCGTAAGATTGCACATGGACAAGACCAATTCCATCAATGGGCAGGATATGCACTTGGGTCTGTGGTCGGAAGTTATGTAGGGATTTGGATTTCAGCAACATTCTTGGCTGGGTGATATGAATCCCTTCGGTTATTATGTAGTACTTGGCGTACTATGGGTGGTAGCGGCAGGATTCCAACTGGACACGGTGAGAATGTTACCTCCATCTATGAGAGGTTTTAAACTCTTTGGGATGTTATCGTCCGTACTAAATCTGGGACTGGCGATGTCCTACTTCGCTATGGCATTCAAGGTGATGGTATAGTTATGGATATCTTCCTAACAATCCTATTCATCGCTATAGCATTCGGTATCGTTCGTTTAGTATTGGGACCACCATATTGCAAGTGTGAGTATTGCGGTTATAAGATAAGACCATATGAAATTCATAAGTGTAAGAGTGGTCGTAGACGAACTTGTAAATAAGGAGACTATATGCCAAAGAAAAAGAAACCCGTAGATTCTTTGAAACTTGAATTGAACGGAAAGGCACTGTTAATGTTGGATACCGATGAGTGGGGTCCGATTGAATTACGAATTGATGATAAGGAAACTGCGGTAGAACTTCTTCGGGTCATTGTAGATAATCTGGGGAATATTTCTAGTGTGGATTCCTATACGAAAGCAGAAGGAAAGAAACTTAAGAAAATGGTGGAGGGGAAATGATTGAGAAGATTGAGAAGCCGTGGGGAAGTGAACTGAAGTTTGCTCATACGGCACATTATGTTGGAAAGATACTGGAAGTAAAGAGTGGTGAAGCATTGAGTGTCCAATACCACAAGCATAAGGTAGAAACTATGCATGTTCTTGAAGGCACGGGCCGTATGATACTCTATGTGATGGATGAGGATGGAGAGCCACAAGTCACTAGTATCAATAAGATGGAAATTGGTGATACATTCCATATTCCACCCAATCAGATTCACAGAATTATCGCAGATACGAATATGAAGATTGTTGAAGTATCCACCAACCATTTAAACGATTTGGTCAGGCTGCAAGACCGTTACGATAGGAAGTAAAATGAATCTTTGATGTTGTAACCTTATACTTATACTATAGAAGGTTATAGACAGACAAGGGTTACATATGCGAAAAGACAAACACAAATATACTACCATTCAAGTTAGTAAAGAAATAAACAAGCATATACGAGATTTCTGTAATAAGAATTTTGTAAATGCGGGACCATTGACAGAACACCTCTGGTCCAATTATATTTCTTCTAGTGTGAGTGGTAGTATTTCTTTACAGGATTAATATTATGAAAACTGGTTACATTCCAAAAGAACAACGCAAAAAGATTCTTCTTCTCTCCGATGATATGCGAGTGACCTCTGGTATCGGAGTTATGTCACGGGAAATCGTAGAAGGAACTGCGCATCATTTTAATTGGGTGCAAGTCGGTGCGGGTGTAAATCATCCTGAGATGGGGAAGGTAATAGACTTATCTTCTGCTATTAATAAAGAAGTGGGTATCGACGATTCATATACTCGTATCTATCCATATAACGGATACGGTGATAGTCGGCTCATTCGTCAGCTGATTGAAATAGAAAAGCCAGATGCGATTCTCCATTTCACCGACCCCCGTTATTGGATTTGGCTGTATCAGATGGAACACGAACTCCGTCAGAAGATGCCAATTATGTATTACAATATTTGGGATGACCTTCCATTCCCATTCTATAACAGAGAATATTATATGTCTTGCGATTCGTTGTTCTCAATCAGTAAGCAAACATATAATATCAATAAGCATGTACTCGGACCACAGAATCCTCGTCATCTCGCCTATATTCCGCATGGTATCAACACTAAGCGATTCCATCCACTTCCAGCAGATGATGCCGCAATGCTTGAAACCAGAAAGAAGTTATTCGGTGATGCCCAAGTTGATTATGTAATCTTCTACAACAGTCGGAACATTCGTCGTAAGCAAACATCAGATATCATTTACGCCTTCAAGGTGTTTATGATGAAGCTAACGCCAGAACAACGTGAACGGGTTCGTTTGGTAATGCACACGCAACCCGTTGATGATAACGGTACAGATTTACCAGCGGTTATCCGTGATGTCACACCAGAAGTACAAAAGTATATTGTGTTTTCTGCTGACCGCGTGGAAGCTGGATTCTTAAATCATCTCTACAACATCGCTGATGTAACTATTAATATGTCCAGTAACGAAGGATTCGGATTAGGTACTTGTGAAAGTATGGTCGCTGGTACTCCTATCATTGTTAATGTCACTGGCGGTCTTCAAGACCAATGTGGATTTATGGATGATGA
>Ga0315901_10003699_pt1 | contig 19657 bp, 23 predicted proteins | sample LakEriMetagenome_10_FD_203761 | JGI IMG/M metagenome (GOLD analysis project Ga0315901, IMG submission 203761) | Freshwater fungal communities from buoy surface, Lake Erie, Ohio, United States - Buoy 2 MA116 | ecosystem: Environmental > Aquatic > Freshwater > Lake | place: USA: Lake Erie, Ohio... | reverse complement strand
CTCTAAAAAACACTTTATAAAAAGATTTTGCAAAGTGTTTTTTCTTTCGTAGCTAGAAAACATTCGGCAGAGGATAAAGTTACACTATCTACGAATTGCCTGCAGCAACAAATAAAGTCCAAGAGCTGACGCCGAATAAATAAACGCTTGTTGTCCCAAATCCATTCTCTCCATATCGAGAGTTGCAAACCCCTCATCACTACTTGTTCCCCCCTGCATATCATTATACCTTTTCACATCAAGTAGAGCGACATGTCTCGTTTCCGGCTTCAACTTTTTCCCATAAACATCAACCGGTTCGATGGTAATTTTAACGCACTTATCCTCGAGAGTCTGTTTTAAGGTCGGCTTCTTCTTAAAAATTGTGCTCTGATTGAAATCTGCAATTGCCGATGCAAATATACTATTGTCGACAGCTCCGTCTTCATTTATCTGCCCCACTCGAGAGTCTATAATTGAATATCGATCGACCAATTTTCCAGTATCCATATCAGCACACTTAATTCCAGTGTCGAAGAAATACTGTTTCCCCAAGGGCGCCGGAGAGACAAGCTTTTCAGATGCCTTTCCTTCGAGAGCTTTTCCATACTCTAGTACGTCTTTGCGGATCGATCCGTAGTTGTCCCCTGTATAAGGTGCGATAATGTTGTCTGAATAATCCGCTGATGCTACCGGTTTCAAATTGAAAACACGCTTTGGTTTCTTCTTCTTCTTCTTTGGTGCTAAATACTTATTTATGCCCGTTTTTTTGTAAAGTTTCCCAGCTTTTTTGTAAAGTTTCGATTTTTGTATGGATTTTAACAAATTTGGTTTTTTCTGTTTTGATTTCGATTTTTTAAATGTTTCCAAAACACTCTCTTCTTCGTCAATGAAAAAAGCGCATACCAGAATCAAAATCAAAAATAGAATTAGTATTTTGCGCATTTATATATTTATTCTTTACTTTTATTCTCCAAAATCTTGTCAATGATCTTTTGATGTCCGTCCACCACCGACTTTGTTCGAGACAAGTATGTGGTTTCCGATTTCGAAACACTCTCGAGGGACGCCATATTCAAAGAATTTATATCGGAGGCCAACAACTGCACCGCCTTGTTTCCGATATACTTGTCGTATATTTCCTTCAAATCCAGCTCGTTCTTGTAAACACCGTTGTTTATCAATAGTTTGAGGTTTGCTAAAATTAAGAGTGTCTCTGGGACGCTTTTGTCTATTTTGATGGGGATCATGTTTTCACTCAGTTTTAAAGTTCGAATAATATCCATTTGTTTATTCACGCTCTCGAATAAATCTGTCATCATGGTCGCCTTGTCTGTTTCGGCAGAGCTGTCGATGGGGGCTTCAGCTTCATCATCGTATCGAGAAAGGGGGTTAGTAGATTCAGCCTTGGGATCCATACTAAGCTTCAGTTCCGTATCTATCTTTGGTTCAACCTTGGGTTCAGTTGCAGAGGCCTTAGGTTCAGCTACGACTTTCGGTTCAGTACCAACCTTGGATTCAGTTTCTGCGACTTTTGGATCAGTGGACACCTTGGATTCAGTGGCTACCTTCGGTTCAGTTGCGGCGACCTTAGGTTCAGTGCCTTCCTTCGGTTCTACATCCTTATCTTCCGTCGTCTCCTCTCCTTCAAAACCTTCTAAACTTAAATTCCACTTGAAACGTTTGAATATATGGTTCCCAATCATAAACAACAAAAACGCAATGATAATAACTGACAAAATTATGTTGAAGTTTACGTTAACTAATGAAATCATTCTTTTAGTATATTATTAGCGAAGATTTTCGAAAAAGAAAATTGTTCGGTATATGATCAAAAAATAAATATAAAACAAAAGTTATAGTTTAGTAAAAAAAACAACATGCCATTCTTAATATCTATCGAAGGCAACATCGGCGCCGGTAAATCCACTATCCTCGAAAATCTCGAGAAAACTCTTGCCCAAAAGTGTCCCGACCTTGTAGGTAAAGTTCTGTTTCTTAAGGAGCCCCTCGACATTTGGGAACAGTTTCACGACGACAAGGGTCACACAATTCTCCAAAAGTTTTACGCCGACCAACACCGATATGCATTCACATTCCAGGTCATGGCATGCATCACCCGCCTTTCCCTTCTCAAAAACACCATCAAGCAAAACCCGCAGGCCGAAATCATCATCATCGAGAGATCGTTGTGTGCCGACAAAAACATCTTCATGAATATGTTGCACGACGACGGAGTTGTCGAGAAAATAGAATTCAACATTTACGACAAGTGGTACTCGGAATATATCGACGACTACCGCGTCGACGCCGTCGTTTACATGGACTCGAACCCCGACACCTGCAGCGTCCGAATCAACACCCGCAACCGAACCGGCGAAGATAAAATCCCAATCGAGTATCTACAAAAGTGTAGGGACTACCACACCAAGTGGCTCATCGAGAACACTTGCTCTGAGGTTGTCGCCGTGGCCGAGAACGCCACCGTCCACTTAGTGAACCACGAAAACCGCGAGTACTCAGTTTTGAAAATAGATTCAAACATGAATACCGAATACGCCCCCGATAGTGTAGGAAACAAATGGCTCGACGCCATTTACCAATTTATACGCGAAAAGTCTAATCATTAAACACAAAGTATTTAGTCATTATGTATGGTTTCTCATTTTTTCGTATATTAAAATCGTAAAAATATGTCACTTCATTTTCTAAAGGTATTTGGCGCCATTTGTCTTTTATACACACAAAATATAAATTCAAAATTCCTTGATCGTTTGTTCCTGAAATCGGATATTTTTCAGTGAGGCTGCACAACTCTTGAAATGTATCGCTCTCTATAATGTTGGTGTCAAAGAGCATGATAGTCGACTGGAAATAGTCCCGCTCGAGATTCCACTTGCTGATTAGTTCGCGTTTTATGCTTGGCGACATCTCCTCTCGAAACTGACACGAGAGCTTCCATTTGTACTCTGGATATGCGTCCGAATGTGCCAAAAGTGTGTCAGGTTTTGCGGTGTCCAAGATTGGCTGGATGTTTTCGTATATTTTCGCACCGCAGTCGATGTAAAACACATAATTCCATCGTTTGAAAAACTCCGTAAACAAATGGTATTTATGGTACTGGAACATCTTGAAATCCTTTTTGTCACACGACGCGTTTGTCTTTTGCATCGTCTCGTTGTTTTTTTGGAAAACAATGTCCGGACAATGGCGCACAGAGATTTGCGGATGTTTTTTAAAAAAATGGTGGTCGGATAAATCGTCCGGCATGTCGTCGCCAGTTATTAATACAATCTCTCCGGCATACTCGCCCACGTAAATTAGCGAATTACATGTCTCGATAAATTTGTCGAAATAGCGCAAATTGCATACAAAAACAATAACGAGTGACATTCATAGAACTATACTCGGACAATTTTTTTATATCCATATTATTCTATATTATGTCATCACCATACCAACAAGCTTATGAGCCAAATGCCATTTTGAAAAATGAACCGCCATCCGTATTAGGTGGCGACACTGCGAAATACGAGTCGAAGGGCGGTAGCGGCTACGGATTCGACGGCAAGGAAATTCGTGCCGGTGTAATGGAGTTTAGCAGTTACAAAACAGGAGGATCAAGGAAGCACCGAAGAAAGTCCTCAAAGAGAAAGAGAGGCTCTCAAAAGAGACGCAGATCGGAGAGAAAGAGGCGTTAATTTTCGATGTAGTTTTTAATTATTTCTTTGTTCGTTAAATAAACAAACAAAGAAGACCCGAGACTCAGGAAATGAAAAATCTCATGGAATGTAAATAAGTCTTTATTGCAAAAGCTCGGTGTCTTTTTCATCGCAAACACCACAGTGCCAGATATTTGGAAAAAATAGACTCCCATGCAATACCACCATTCTTTCTGTGACATATAGTGCCAGCAAACTGGAAGGAAGGCCACCAAACTGCCGGGAACCAGCGAATGAATAATAATCGATGGTTTGCTATTGTATATATTCACGCAATTCGCGATACACATCGTAGTATTTATGAAAATAAAGGTGTAGCCGTATTCTTTTGGAAGCAAGAGAAATGCAATTGGGTACATCATCAGGTGGCACCATATGGAAATAGCCATGTGGTCTAGTTTCTGCAAAGCAATTTCAACACGAGTAGACCAACTAAATGCATGGTACAATCCACTTGTAAAAAAGCAAAAACAGTTCCCAAATAAGTTTAAACAGCCAAGTGAAAAAGCCCAACTGTTATTCTTGGCGAATTTTATGTGGTCAAATAAGTAAAAGATGAAAGTAATGAGAGCCATCAAATGGATTTTTCCTCTGAAAAAAGGTTTATGCAGACCTTCGGAGTAAAGGACTTCGTCCCAAAATAGCCTCGAGTCAAAACGCCCTCGACCGATCCAACGAATACCGTCAGCACTTTTTTTAAATTCCATTTCCGATTCCAATGTATTAGTTTTGTGATTCGAGAGATGAAATAAAAGTTTTTATAATTGTAGTGTATAAAATGGAATCTTATGAGTTGCCATCTGTAAAATGTTGTTATTCGGCTTTATTATTTATTACAAATGTTGTCGTTTGTTATTATTACAAATACTATTTATATTCAGCATTATTCGCAGGACTTACCGTATCTTCACTTATGTATCACTCACAAAAAACATTTCTCTCCTACTGGATAGATCAATTTTTTATTTTTTCTGTTGTCGTTTATGGAGGTTATGTTTTTTACAAGAAGTTTTCAAAAAACATAATCAATATTTTGTATTCTATAATTGCCATAATAACATTTTTGGGAACTGTTATACTATATTACTATGGTAGTATGAAAGGGTGTTTTGTTTTTGCCGAAGATATGAAGGAATGTGATTACTGGCATCAAATATTACATCTCTTATCTTCTGTGGGACATCATTCCATTATTTTAATGTAGTTTTTTTTTGTCGCCTGGTCCAATGCGAAACTCTTCATAAAAAAATTACACCTACCGAAAAGACAAAAAAATGAAACTGAGTGAACTTTGTGCCATCTTAAAAGATTACATTGCAGACGACGAATCTGTCGCAAACTACGAAATATGTCATGCTGACTTTGGCGCTGTTGCCCAAAGTTCTATTGTTCTTGACGACGACAGTATACAAATTGTGTTTTCTCCCAGTACCGGGGATTCCGATTGTGTCGCATGCCTATTGGAATATGAAGAAGAATATGCGGATTACTTGGTGTGTCATGTCGAATTTGGTGCTCTTACGGAAAGCGAGAATATAGAACTTAACGACAAGAGAAAAATGATTATTATTTCTTAAGGGTTTTCTGAATCTTAATTGAATTTCACCACAATATTTACGGTTTCTTTCTTGATCGTCTTGCACGCAGAAATTGAGAGCTCTTCTCTCTTCTTTCGCGTCTTGTTGTTGTCTAACTCCGCCGCAGCGCCCTTCTTCGAAATACTGTTTCGCGCGTTCATGTCCGCCTCGATGTCCTCGTAATTATTTTCGATGTATTCGAGGAGCTGATTCTCGATCGCCCACTTGAAAAAGTTAAGCTGGCCAATCGTGGTTTGCAAGCAAGTGTTGTCTTTGTAAGGGATCGCGATTCTCTCCCTGCGAGAGAACGGATCGAAACGCACCTTGCTATACGCTTTTAGCTCAAGCTTGTAGTTGTGAAAAACCTTGAATCTCTCGCAGTTTTCTTCGCCATTAATCACTGTGCTGCACTTGTTCTTCGCAGGTATCGAGTACACTGTGAAATTTTTCTTTGCATAATTCGTTACAAACCAGTCGATAATCCTGAGAGAAATCTTCGATTGGCCATTGATTACATTGACTAAGCGGTCCATGTTATCCTCTTTTCCGTAAAACGTCAACAGGTTTGTTAATAGTAATTCGTTTTGTGTTTGCCCCCCTCTCCTTGTATTCATAATATTTGTATTCAATGTAACGTCGTTTTTAAATTGTTTTTTAAGGGAACGTAGTTCTCTTATGATCCCTCCTTAACTTTAATAAAAATTTAAGTTTAATAACAAAAAAAACAAAACGTGATTTTATTGCAAAGTTCTACTTCAACACGAGCAACATCTCTCTCAAGAGAGCCATAATACCCAAGTCCATGTGGTAGGAGCCACTGTTACTATATGCCTCTGTAACAGACAAAAGTTTGTCACGAAGAAAAACATCTTTCACGTATTCGTCAATTGTTAAATCCGCGTAAGACTCAATCTTCGAAGGCTCCCAATACCATTTTGCATAATTAAATAGGACTCTCTTTAAATTTTCGCGTCTGTGTTCATCTAATTCATAAGTATTGAAGTAATTGTGAATTAACGATATATACGCTTGGTGGTTTGTTATGAACCCGGTTTTACATGGTAAGCTATCAATTTCATGATTTAGTTCAAGCTGATTTACACAAAAGTTAAAGTGTTTTTTCTGGGATTTTGACATTTTTTTTGTTACCAGGTCTTTCATCATTTCTCTCAAGAGAGCCATAGTGGCTAAACTAATATCGTAGCCGTCATTACTGGTGTATGCCTCGATAACAGTAATACTTTCGTCAGGAATAAAAACATTGTTTACATAATCAGCAATGTTTAAATCGGGGCATTTATTGTCAAACTTGTAGTCATGCCACCGCGAGTGGATTGAGCTATCCGAAACCGCAAACTGAAACAAAACATTCTTCAAAGTTTTGCGTCTCTCGCTATCCAACGCTTCGAAATTAGTGTGAATCACAGATATGCAAGCATCATAGGTTGACATAAATCCGGAATCAGATACCGAGCTGTTCGCCGGATTGTATGTGGCAAGTGTTTTTAGACAAATGTCATAGAGTTCAAAATTAGTCGCCATTGATTTGTTTCTCAAAATATTTTTTTTATGAAGACCTCTCCAAATCAAAAATCTTTCTATCCCCCCAAACAAAAATGCTTTTACACACTTTTGAAAAACCCGAAAAAAATCGTCTGAAAGACCAAGAGTGTCTTATTTGTCTCGACTCGATCGATGTAGAGATGAACACAATTGTTCAGCTACCTTGCAAATGTTCGAATGCAATTTATCACATCAGCTGTATCCAAAGATTATTAGAATCGGGAGAAAATAAAAATTTCTGTCCTCACTGTAAAACCAAGTACGAACTTATTAATGCCGAGGTTCAGATCGTCGCCGAGAGACAACAACAACCACATCTCAGAAAATACGTTTTCATCTTTCTTATCCACATTTTTTCAAACACAATTATGAACATCATCAATATTGGTTTTCTCAGTGAGATGCCTTTAAGGTGCGTGAGATCTTGCGATGTTCCAATCGCCGACATCATTTCCAAAATATTATTGGTATTTTGCTTTTGCAAACTTCTCTTAAATGCTTGTTTTATGTTTACATTGAGAGACGACTGCGACCGAATCAAAACTCATTTGTGCATTAGTTATTTTTTTCAAACTATATTATTCGGTTTGCTTATTTGTTTACTGTGTTCCGTAAAAATGAATTTTATCTCGATCGTCATTTTGTCAAATAATATTATTTTCTATTTTTGCGATTTCGCGTTCAGAATTTCAATTGAACATTTCTCTTAATAAAAAAATCGGCGTTTTCCAAACAGCTTAAAGAGATTCCGTGAAGATAATTCAAAAAAAAACAAACAAACAAATGTCCACCAAGTATATCATTTTGTCAAAAGACGAGAGAGACACCATCGATGACAACACCAACAACCAAATATTTTTTATAAACAAGCCTCTTGTTTATTTGATGCCTTCCGTAAACCAAACTTATTATGCCGAGAGAGGTCTTTTCGAAAATAATTTGATCGAATGGTGTAAACAGTTTTGCAACGCCGATTCGCTGTTTTTGGATATCGGTGCGCACACAGGCAGTTACGCCATTTCTCTCGCCCCTTACGCAAAACGGGTGCTGGCGTTCGAACCGCAGAGAATGACTTTTTACGCTTTGTGTGGAGGGGTCGCTCTCAGTGCGTCCACCAATATTGAATGTTTGAAAATCGGTCTCGGTAATAGTGACCAAGTGGGTCCGAAAACCCTTCACATCGTGAGTAACGACGGCGGAGGATCCACCGTGCACGCACCCTCCAACGACAAAGTATTGTGTTCCGAAACCATCGAGATTCAAACTCTCGACTCACTGAATATACAGGGCAAGATTTCATTCATCAAGATGGATGTCGAGGAAAACGAGCTGCATGTTTTGCAGGGAGGCATGGAGACAATCGTTCGCACTGGGTATCCGAAAATCTTGTTCGAGTCCAACAGCCAAACCAACACTGCTTTATTCGATTACTTGAGAGAAATCTTGGGTTACCAGATCGTCAAAGTTCACGGTTTTTTCAACATGTATTTAGCCGAAAAAGTGTGAGCTTCTATTGTATAATAAATGCCATACGTGATCCGAAAACTTCGAGGAAAAAATTGCTACAGTGTGAAAAAGAAGAAGGGGACCAAACAAAGAATTCTTTCGCGGTGCACCACTTTGAAAAAAGCCAAAGCGCAGGTGCGTTTACTCAACGCGATTGACCACGGTTACCGACCGAAATAAAACATTTTTTACAGTTTCTATTTTATAAAATCTTGCTTTCCGAGCAACATTTTATTAAGCAAAGTTTACCACTTTTCGGTCGTTACCACTTTTCGGTCGTTACCACTTTTCGGTCGTTACCACTTTTCGGTCGTTACCACTTGCCCGTCGTCTTTTTCACTATGACGTTTTGACCATTCTTCTTCTTCTTTGCGTTCGGATCATACTCGTCTCCATCATCATCCGTCAAATTCTTCGAGAGCTCCCAGAACTCCTTTGAACCCAACTTGAAATCCGGTCGGTCCGCCGCCTTGTACCAAAATACTTGGTCATTTATCTTGTTCGATTTCGCATTATTCGAAATCACCATGCACTCGTAATTTTCCGTGGTCTGGTCCATGATCGAGCAGAATGACTCGAGAGTCGGAAACATCGACGCATAGTTCTCCCAAATCTTCTTACGATTCGACAAATAATTCTCACGCAAAATAAAAACGTAGTCTATATTGGTGCGGAGATTTGGCGGAATACCGAGCGGATATTGCATTGTAATAATTAACATAACTTTCCAGTGTCTCAAATGTACCATTTTCATCCAGATATTTCTTTCTGAAATCATTAAACCAATGCTTTTTAAATGGGCATTGCACCCTCTCGGGTGGGTTTAGACTATATCTTAAGGCATCATCGCAATTGGTTAGATTACTCAACCCCACGGGCATTTAGTCGTTGAACAATCATCATATCCTTACCATTACGGACTTAGATGACTTGCTGCGGGTTATCTCTATTTTATACCTTTTTACTGTACTTTATGTTGTTAGCATAAACCACGACCCTATTTCTAAAGCCGTTTAGTAGTATAAACTTTCATAGAACCTTTTTTTTTAAGTTTCTAAATCAAGACGTCTCCGCAATTTGGACGTGTCGCACATAAAGGATTTTAGATCCTAAACATACTAGCCATTCTTTTGGAATGACTTAGGCAAACATTTCACCGTTCATAAACAGGGATCTCATCAACTTATCTTTGGTCCAGCTGTTATCGTAGAGGCAATCATCTAAAATCACGAAAGTTCGTGGATCGATGCTGCACTTTTTGTAATTTTCCATCTCCGTCTGACACTGCTTCATAACCGCCTTCTGGCGGCGCAGCACATTCTCGATCAGGATTGTGTTGTATTCTTCGTGGATAAACAGCTTCGGCACAAGCTTTCCGTAAAAACCGTTTCCGGCTTCTGTTCCCGAAATCACCGTGCCGATTGGGATGTCTTGATGGTGGTACAGCAAATCTTTAACTAAAAAGGTTTTACCCGTGTCACGACGACCAATCAAAACAATAACGGGTCCCTTGTTCTCTCGCGGGTCAAATGTGATGGATCTCATGTCAAATTTTTTTAATTCTAATGTCATATTTTTTTTATTTGTTATAAATTAAGTAAAGTATAATAAATACGCATATAAAACGACATGAGTTTAATATTACTAAAATATTACATTCCATAAAATATAACTTTCATGGAATCCACCAAGTTTAGCATAAATTACCGAAAAAACAAAAGGCTCATTTTAGAGAAAACAAATGACCCCGTCTACGATCCCTTCGACATTTCGGGCATCCAGTCTTTCATACCCTTGTATACACGTTTTTTCGACATGGACGACACCAATTTCAACAAGGTCTCACTCAACAATACTTTTCAAATCCGCGACTTGAGCACCGTGTACAAGAACGACGAAATCGTCGAGAAAAATATTTTTGTCAAATTCTCGCCTCTCATCGATCCCTTGAATTTTTTGCGGGGAAAATATAATTTAGAAACCGAGATAACACGAACCCTACCAACCATCTGCTCAACTGCCGAGTCGTGTTTGCCTAAACTGGTCGACGTCAACAACACCGCTTATGTCGACGGATTTTTCTCGTACTTGACTTCCATGTTGAAAGATACACACGGATGGGTTCACGGCGTCGAATATTACGGCTCTTATTTAGCAATTCAGCGCAAGTTTCGCTACAACATTGCAGATGATCTCGAGTTTGTCTCGAGCTGTCCCTTCTTTTTAACCAATATCAACAAGTACTTTACGATTGACGAAGAGGCCGCCAACATCTTGAACCAATATTCCGGAGAGGGCTCTCGGCGAAACCGTAATAAACTTTGCATCGAAGATGGTGGAGACGTAACTCTCGATTTTGAGGATTTAGTGGATGCCGACTCGTGTGCCGAAACTTCAGCTGTCGAAACTCCTTTTCTCGAATATGAAAACACGGTTGCAAAGAATGAGACGGTTGACTCACCGAGTGAGAGTGAGAGTGAAAGTAGTGGAAGCGAAAGTGAGAGCACCCAAAGCGATAGCGATAGCACCGATAGCGATAGCGAAAGTGAGGGCAGCGATGACTCGGAATCTGTTTGGGAAACCGAATCTGAATCCGACACCGGCTCGTCTTCTCTCAGCGAATTCGAAGACGACGAAGAACCCATCTTTAGCTACTTGAACAACTACCCCGTTCAAATGATTTTCCAAGAAAAGTGCGCAGGAACCATCGATCAACTCATTTTACGCCGCAAACTCAACGACGACCAATTTATCGACGCTCTCATGCAAATCATCCTGATATTGGCCACGTACCAGAAGGTGTTTGACTTTACTCACAACGATCTCCACACCAACAATATCATGTATATCGAGACTGACATCGAATTCTTGTACTACAAGTTGGAGGGCATTTTATACAAAGTCCCGACAAATGGCCGCATCTACAAACTCATCGATTTCGGGAGAGCCATTTACAAATTTGGCGGTAAATTGTTCTGCAGCGACAGCTTCGCCGCGTCAGGCGATGCGGCAACTCAATATAATTGCGAGCCCTATTTTAACGAAAAGAAGCCGAGAGTCGATCCCAACCCTAGTTTCGATTTGAGCCGCCTCGGATGCTCTCTCTACGATTTTGTTTGCAGAAATGGAGAGCCCAAAACGCCCTTGCAAAAATTGGTCGACCACTGGTGCAACGACGACTACGGGAAAAACATGCTTTACAGACATAATGGCCAGACGAGGTATCCCGATTTTAAGTTGTACAAGATGATCGCGCGAACTGTCAACAACCTTGTTCCCAAAGATGAACTGAAATCTCTCTTGTTCTCTTCGAAATATATTTTCAAACCAGAGGAGAGCGCGGCCGATATCACTATTATGGATATTGACAGTTTACCTGTTTATATGTAAAACAATTTATAGAAACCACAATAATGTTGTTTATCACAATGATTGACAAAATTATTTACATCAATATGGACGCGAGAACCGATCGCAACGAGAGAATCTTGTCTGAACTCGATAGAATCGGATTCGGGAAAGATAAAATCATGCGGTTCTCTGCGGCTTCGTATCAGGGTTGCCCAAACACGGGCTGCCTCGTAAGTCACGCATCCGTTCTCGAGATGGCCTACGATATGGACTTGAAAAACGTGTTGGTCTTGGAAGACGACTTCGTGTTCATCGACGACGCCGAGAAAGTCCGCAACGATTTGAAAACTTTTTTCGAGCGAGATATGGACTGGGATGTTTTGATGCTAACCACTTGTGCGGCAGTTGTATCCGAACATACCGACTCTCTCATTTCGCGGATTTCATCTTCTGGCAACGGTGCCGGTTACATTGTTAACCGCTCCATGATGTTGGAACTAAGCACTCTTTTTAAGTCGAATGTCGATAACCTTTTCACGACAAAACAACATTGGGTCTATCAGAACGATATTCTTTGGAAAACTTTGATGCCTGCTTCGAAGTGGTTTATGTTTAATCATTATTTAGGTTACCAGCAAGAAGGGTACAGCGATTTGTCTCAAGATCAAAAAATTGCGATTATACCTCAGATTGTTTCGTCGCCTGTTGGAGACAACTCATCAGTGGCTAAAGAAATCTCTTCGACAAAAGAAATCTCTTCGACCAAGTATACTGCAGACTCTGTCGTAAATACCGTGATCGAATCGTTTATCCAACGATCAAATCTTGGTTTGCAAAAGTACGGCACAACTTTGGACCGCGAAGATTTAAAAGTGCTGGACTGGATACGACATGCTCAAGAAGAACACATGGATGCGATTTTGTATTTGGAAAAGTTGAAACGAGAGGTTATTAAGAACGGTGCGCCTAAACATCTTGAATAGCAAGCACAATTTCATTCAAATAAGACGTAGAAAAAGCCATATCGGAGCAATGGCCGATGGTTTTCTTTTCAATGACTTTGTTATTCCAAATGATTCTATGTTCATTCTCTTTCACAAACTTGTCGTGCACATCGCCGCGAATCACGAAGGGATCCCATTTGCTCACGATATTGTAAACTCTAGTATCGGCTGTTTGATTAAAGTTAAACCCAGTTTCTTCGAGCATTTTCTCTCTACTCCAACCATGGACGTTCTCAATAATTTTCACGAGGTCACCAGCGCCGCTAAAGTTGCTTTTTACATCTAAGTGTTGTTTAATATCTTCGTAGTTGTAGTGAGAGGAGTAAGTCTGGTACACTTTCCAAAAGAACAAAATATCCGGCCGATAGAACCAATTGTCTTGAAAATACTCCACGTTGTACTGCACTTGCCAAGGAGTGTCATACGTAATTATCTTCTTCTTGAATGTATACGTTTGCAGCCTTGCCATTACCGATGATGCCACACAGCCACCCGAGGAAAATCCGACCAAAATTACCTCGTCCAATCCCCCCACTTCATCGTTTAGTACCCTAATGAAATGGGCAACGTCGTCGTATATTATTATGCTAGATTGATCTGATTTTTCGAAACAAATAAGTTGATACTCTTTCATAGTGTCACTATGCAACGCCTCCAGATCATGCATCATCTTAGAAATATATGCATGATTCTCAAGATTATAAGCCCCCGACAAAAATATGATTACTTTTTTCGACACTCGTTTACTGCGATAAATGGTTGCATGTTTCTCCAAATCTTCGTCTGGGAGTTTGTAGCGAAATTCAGTTTTAACAAGGAAGGGGTGTGTTCCGTACCACATGAAATGTAAATATGCATACGACCATATGAAAAAAAGCAGGTAAAAAAACCGTAAAATTTCGTCAAATATTCTCCACATTATATCTTCATTGTATAAAATCTCATCATAAATAAAACGTCTAAAGAAATGATGACCCGCATTTATTTCCCAAGTTCTTTAGGTCAAAAGAAGCCCGGTGTCGATACAACCGCGAAGTATTTAAAACAAATATTTGGGAAAACCGACGCCATTATAAACACCAAGAGCAACGACACTTTGTCGAGTAACTTGAAAAAATTGTATCGATCAAACATGAAGGCGACTTTGCCAACGGTAAACATCGGCGGCGACCACTCGATGGCTATCGCAACGGTGGCCGCGTCTTTACAAAAGCACGGCTCCAACCTGAAAGTGATTTGGTTTGACGCCCACGCCGACATCAATACTCGAGCAACCTCGCCCAGCGGTAATTTCCACGGGATGCCTCTCGCATTTCTTACCGGTCTGGACCACGATTTTATCTTATTTCCTTTTTTGTATGAAGTCCCCGAACTCAAGTTCGAAAACATTTTGTATCTGGGTATCCGAGACTTGGATCCGGGCGAGAAAAAAGTGCTCAAAGACAAACAGATCAAGTATGTAAAAAGCGCCGACATCAACAACGATCCGAAGAGGGCGTTCGAAATTGTGAAAGCGTTTGTTGGAAATGACCCGGTCCATTTGTCGTTTGACGTGGATGGAATCGATCCTGGTGAAATGCCTTGTACAGGAACCACTGCGAAAAGGGGTGTGCATGTGGAGGCAATCAAGCCCGTGCTCGACAAGATTATGAAGAAAACAAATCTCGTGAATATGGACATCACCGAGTTCAACCTTGAAATTGGTGATGACAGGGACCGAGATACGTCGACAAAAAACTTTGTGAAACTTTTTCAGAAGTACCTATAAGAAGGGGAACTAAGTATTCAGCCAGCGAAGCTGGCCTACGCCCTTTAACCCCTCCTTAAACGAGGAGATTAGTTCGGCAGAACACCAGTCGGTTCCTTAATTTTATTTCGAATTATGTATATCGAAGAGATCACCAACAGGGAAATTTCTGTCGAACTCCTGAAAATCATCGGTACGTCTTCAGTTTGGACACTGTAATAGATCCACATGCTCGATGAACAAATATTCAAGATGCAAAATAATAACGACAAACTGTTTGTACTTTTGTTTTTGTATAAGAGGAACATGAAAATAAGACGGCCGATGACAGACAACGAAATTGCTGTGTATGGTATTGATTTTAAAGTGTCCGCCTGCATTTTAAAGAAAACCTAAGGTTCCCTTTAAATCCTTCCTCTTCGCTGAATTTTTGTTGTAAAAAATATAAAAAATTTTTTATAACACGATAGCGGACTTTAAGCCCGAAGGGCTGAATACCATCGTTTATCAACTTCGACCACCAATGAAAAGCCAGAAGGCAATTTTGATCTATCAATTTCATATTTATCTGCTTATTTATCTATAACTTATGTATAAATGTCTTCTCATACCGATCCCGAAAAAATAAAAGAAAAAATAAAAAATTATTTATACAAAACACGTGGTTACCTTGACAAAGAAGCATTGAATGAGGTAATTTCCGATACGAAAATTATAGAGTCCTTAATTAATAATCTTGAAGATGTTGTTGACGAAGAGTTAGAGGTATTGGCGGATAAATTTGAAGATAGATGGCAAAGAGTTAAAATTGCATTTTGTTCCGAAAATTTAAGATCAAAAAATCCCAAAATCTCACCCGAGAGGTTAAACAGTTTGTGCGAAACATTAAACGACGATGAAGTAGATGAGTCGGTATTTGATCTTAAAGAAAGGTTGCAAACGGAAAGATTAGAACGTTGTTCGGAAAATTTAAAAGCAAAAAATCCGAAAATCTCGCCGGAAACGGTAACAAGTTTGTGCGAAACAGTAAATGGTATTTTGGGATCTAAAAATAAGCGCGATATTCCCGAAAAATTGGATTCGCTTTTGCACCAATGGTTTAACGACGATTCAATTTTAGAAGAGATTTACAAAACTATAAACTCTAAAGACCTTTGTTTTTTACATGAAGTCAACTATGATTTTAGAAAAAGGGTATTTTATTTGCAAAGACACATCGGACGGGACAATCCGATTAGTGAAAGTATTTTTTTTAAAAAATACTATGAAGACCAGATAGAACTCTGCGAATCGAATCTTATGGCAATTAATTTTAGTTATTTTTGGCCAGGCGACCCTTATGGACATTCAACAATTGTGGTTATTGAAAGAGGCAAAATAAGAAATGATGGAAAACAATTAATTGAAGTTGAACATTTTGACAGTTCAAATATTGATGGAGAACAAATAAAAGCGCCTTTAGAAAATTTTATAAAATCGTTATTTGATGAAGAGAAGTTTTATTTAGTGTTTCATCATCAAGACGAAGTATGCAATTTTAATATTCAAGGCATGATACCAAGCTCTTCTAAATTCTCGGGGAGCTGTACACAATTTGCAATGTGGTATGGCTTTAAACGGTTGTTAGAACCGCATAGAACCAGACACGAAGTTGTATCTGAAATGAAATATTTATTAGACAATTATGATCCTGAAACAGTAATGATAAATTTGATAAAACAGTTTCAAAGTTTATTAACCATAAAAACTGCAGAAAACGATAATCTTAAAATGAAAGCAAATGGAAGAAATTTAGAAATCCTTAGTGCAAACAACAAGTTACTGAATTACCAAGAGCTCATCAATGAATTTGACGAAAAAATGAAAAAGTTTGATTATGCATTAGATCGCTTATCAAAATCACATAGTGAAAATGATTTTGAAGATGTTAAAAATACAGAGCTAGAAGTCGATCAACTTGGCAAAAAAATTATAAAAGAACACGGTATGTTTAAGAAATCAGAAAAAGACCTGCAAACTAAGTGGAAAAGCCTTCATGCTATTAAAATGTCGAATGATGCATATATATCGTATTTAAAAAATAAAGAGTTTGGTGAGTTATTAAACAAATTTGAAAATGCAATAAATAAATGCAAAACATCGTATTCGAACGATGCATATAGTGCTGCAAGTAATTTACTAAGTATTTTTCAAGGAGATTATTTTAACAATATTACAGATGCGGACTTGGTTGCAAAGTATGAGCGGTTGGTTCATGAATATAATAATATTATTAACCCAAAAAAGAGAAAAAATATAGGAGGAACAAAGAGAAAAAAGCTACAACGCCGTAAACAAAAAAGTTGGAAAAGAAATAGTTCAAAAAAATTAAGACATTAAATACAAAATATGCGTTAGAATTCGCAAACGAGCTCAAACACATCAGACGATACAGATTTATTCGCCATCGCATACTCGCTCACTGTGCGTTCGAAAAAATTCGACTTGCTCTCCAAACTAATGAGTTCCATAAAGTCGAATGGGTTCGCACTACCATATATCTTGTCAATGTTGAGTTGCACACAAAGTCGATCCCCCACAAACTCGATGTACTGAGTCATCAATTTGGCATTCATCCCAATCAATCGGCACGGGAGCGATTCGGTAATAAACTCCTTCTCGATTTCCACCGCCTCTCGGATAATTTCCGCCACCTGGGTTTTCGATAGTTTGTCTTCCAGTTTCGAATACAACATCACCGCAAACTCGGTGTGCAAAGCTTCGTCGCGGCTGATGAACTCGTTCGAGAGAGTGAGTCCGGGCATAAGTCCGCGTTTCTTGATCCAATAAATGGCGGCGAAACTACTGCTGAAGAAGATACCCTCGACGCAGGCAAATGCTACAAGCCGGGTGGCGAAAGTTTCAAGCGATTTGTCGTCGGTGCCGTAACCGATCCATCGGCGAGCCCAATCGGCTTTTTTGGCGATCGATGGACAGGTCTCGATGGCCCTGAACAAGCGGTCTTTTTCCACCTTGTCTTTGATATAAGTTTCGATCAAAAGGCTGTACATTTCAGAATGAATATTTTCGATGGCAATTTGGAAACCGTAGAATGCTCTCGCCTCTGAGAGTTGCACGTCGGCCATGAAACGGGTCGCCAAATTTTCCATAACAATTCCGTCACTGGCTGCGAAAAAAGCCAAAACCATCGAGATGAAGTACTGTTCTTCGTGCGACAACTTTGCCCAATCGCTCAAATCTTTGGACAAATCTATCTCTTCCGCGCGCCAAAAACAATCAACCTGTTTCTTGTACATTTTCCAGATGTCATTGTGACGGATGGGAAACATCACGTAGCGAGAGGTGTCGTCTTTCAAAAGAGGGTCAGTCATGGTTTTCCTAAATAATATAGACCTTACAGATTTTTTTTTTCATCAAAACCCGCTTACTGAAAATTTTGTTTTTTTTCTTTCTAACTATTCTTGATTATTTATGAACGCATATTTTGAGTTTAGATTTACGAAAAACTATTGATTGTATACAATAAATGATAAATTCGCATATAGACCTTGCAGAAATCGATTCAAAAACATTGCATAAAATGGTCTTTATTTACAATAAGATTGAATCCGGTTGGAAAGTGAAAAAGAGAGACAATCGGTACATTTTCCAAAAACGCCATAATAACAAAAAAGAGTTTTTCACGGAAGACTATTTAGAGAGTTTTATAAAGGAAACCAAGGTATTCAGCCCTTAGGGCTTAAAGTCCGCTAAGCGGACGACAGTCGGATGCCTACGGCATCCTTTATGCCTTTTGAAAGGCGCAGCCGACGGCTGATCCTTCCTTTTTTCTTTTTTTAAAATTCTAATAAGGATTGATCAGCCGTCGGCTGCGCCTTTCAAAAGGAAACAAAGGAAGGATCGAAGATAAAAACGGAAGGATCAAAAAGAAAAAGGAAGGATCAAAAGGAAACCTTGGTTTCCTTTATCACACAAATCATCTCGAACCGTTTCGTAATCTCTCTCTCCAATTGTGGCAACCTCGTGTACAAAAACGGGTTCTTGCCGTCCGCATATTTATTTGGATTAAACTTAATAACTATGTTTTTGTCATCAGCAATTTTGATCTTGTCATCATAAACTACTTGCAAAACCACGCCATTAATTTGGATCTCACTCAACCCTTGTTTGTGAACAAACCCATCAAACTTCGAATCAATAAATTTCTGTATAACATCTTCTTTCGATTTGTAAACAGTCTGTAGAGAGAGTGGATCAACCGGATACTTTTCCACATAACACCGCTTACAATATCCTTTAAACCTTGGTAGCACACCATTCGACCCACAACTCAAACACACATTGTTACAAGTTGGCTGCGCAACGTCGGGCGGTTCAATTGACCGAGTGTTTTTTGATCCATCTTCGCGGTGCACCGAACAAAACAGGGGTTTCCCGAAACAATATCCATAAATTGCCTTGCTCCTACAGGTGTCCTTTTTACAAATTGTCGGCATCTTTTACAATGAAAACATACAATATTTTTGCCCCTAAACTCTGTGTCGGGGGGCAACACTGGGACTGTTTGTCCCTACAAGGGCGGCAACTGTGTTGGGTATATGTCCCCTATATAAATTGGACTGAATCGTCGATCCAGATGCGCAAAATCTCATTAAATGTAGGACAATCAACATTTTGGTGCACGGATTCGCTCAGATTTAGGAGAAATTATGTTTTGGGATTATATAAAAAAAAATGGGAGGAGCTTTAATGCAATTAGTCGCCTACGGCGCACAAGACGTTTTCCTTACTGGAAACCCCGAGATCACTTTCTGGAAGGTGTCTTACAGACGCCACACCAACTTCGCCATGGAGTCCATCGAGCAGACCTTCAACGGTCAGGCTGACTTTGGTCGCCGTGTGTCCTGCACCATCTCCAGAAACGGAGATCTTGCCTACCGCACCTATGTCCAGGTTACTCTCCCCGAGATTAACCAGGGCATGGCTGCCGCTGGCTCCAATGTCTATGCCCGTTGGTTGGACTACCCCGGTGAGCAGCTCATTGCTCAGGTCGAGGTCGAGATCGGTGGTCAGAGAATTGACCGCCAGTATGGTGACTGGATGCACATCTGGAATCAGCTCACTCTCTCTTCTGAGCAGCAGGCTGGTTACTACAAGATGATTGGCCACACCACTCAGCTCACCTACATCACTGATCCCGCTTTCGCT